>Ga0209157_1004580_pt1 | contig 10294 bp, 6 predicted proteins | sample GraSoiAngelo_135_FD_185892 | JGI IMG/M metagenome (GOLD analysis project Ga0209157, IMG submission 185892) | Grasslands soil microbial communities from the Angelo Coastal Reserve, California, USA - 14_0929_05_40cm (SPAdes) (version 2) | ecosystem: Environmental > Terrestrial > Soil > Grasslands ...
AGTCACGTGACGGTGCTCCTCGGGCTGCGCGCGTCGGCCGCGCTCGATGCGGTGCTGGCCGCGCAGCAGGATCCGCGCTCGCCGCGGTTCCGGCACTGGCTCGAACCCGCGGAGATCGCCGACCGCTTCGGCCCGTCGCGCGCCGAGTACGCGCGGGTGCGGCGGTGGTTCGAGACCCGCGGCTTCCACGTCGTGCACGACTCGCCGCTGCGCATCGCGCTGGTCGTGGCGGGCACGGCAGGCGACGTGGCCGCGGCGCTCGGGACGCCGATCCGCTTCTTTCACGACCGCGACGCTCGCGTCTACCACGGTCCCGAGACGGCACCGGCCCTCCCGGCGGAGGTCGCCGACTCGGTGCACGGCATCCTCGGGCTCGACGATCTCCCGCATTTCGAGCCGCTGGTGCGGCTGGGAAGCGACGACGTGGCGCTCGGGCCGAAGGACTTCGCGCTCGTGTACGGCGCCGCGGCGTTGCAGGCGAGCGGCGCCACCGGCGCCGGCGGCGCGATCGCGGTCATCGTGCGCAGCAACTTCCCCGACGCGGACGTCGCGGCCTTCGCCGCCGCGTACCTGCCCGCCGGGACGACGCTCGACGTCCAGCGCGTGTTCGCCGATACCGATCCGGGCATGCTCGCCCGTGCCGAGGTGACCGAGGTGCTGCTCGACGCCGAGTGGGCGGCGGCGGTCGCGCCCGCGGTCCGGGTGAACGTCGTCATCGGCGACCGGTCGAACGACATCCCCGGGGCGATCGAGAAGGCCGTGGAGGGCCGGCTCGGCGACGTGATCTCGGTGAGCTTCGGGCTGTGCGAGATCAGGGCGTCCACTGCGGAGACCGAGCTCTTCGATGTCTGGTACGCGATCGCCAACGCGCAGGGCCAGACGGTGCTGGTGGCGTCGGGCGACGACGGCGCCACCGCCTGCCTGCCGAACACGCGTCCGGCGGTGAACGCGCTCGCCGCCTCGCCCCATGCCGTGGCCGTGGGCGGGACGACCCTCGACCCGCGCTTCGACGCCTCCGGGAATGCGACGGGCTACGGCGGCGAGACGGTCTGGAACGAGGGCCGGGGGGCGGCCAGCGGGGGAGGGGAGAGCCTCGTGTTCGCCCGGCCGCGCTACCAGCTCGGCCCGGGACTCCCGCCGCTCACCGGGCGAGGCCTGCCCGACCTCGCGCTCGCCGCGAACCCCGACGCGCCAGGCTACGTCATGGTGTCGGGCGGGACGTCGGGCGTCGTGGGCGGGACGAGCGCCGCGACGCCCGCCCTCGCCAGCGCCCTCGCGCTGGTCAACGAGGTACAAGGGGCCGCGGGACTCGGTCAGCTCGGCCCGACGCTCTACCGGCTGGCGGGAGAGCAGGCACGGGGGCTGAGGGGGCCGGTCTTTCACGACGTCACCCAGGGGACCAACGGCTTGTTCGCGGCGGCTCCCGGCTTCGACCTGGCGACCGGGTGGGGCTCGCCGATGATCGATGCGCTCGCGCCGGCGCTCGGCGGCGGCGGTGGACCCTGCGTCCCCGAGAGCCATTGCCTCGTCCCCGGCACCGGCGGGGCCAGGCGCTCCTGCGCGGCCGAGTGGCTGGTCGAGGCGAGCGCGCTCGCTCGACGGCCCTCGGGCATTCCTCGGGTCCGGCAGTTCTGCCGGGACGGCGATCCCGGCTGCGATGCCGACGGCATGGCCGACGGCCAGTGCACCGTGAACGTGGCGCTCTGCCTGAACGTCCTCGACGAGCGGTTCCTCGACACCCGCGGCGCGGCGGCCTGTCGGCCCGACGTCGTGGGCCAGGTGAGCCTGCTGGCGCCGACCCCAAGCCGCTGGCGACCGGCCGTCACCGCCGACCGGCGGGCGTTGCACGCCGCCGTCCGCGCGCTCCCGGAGCGTCCGACCGCACGGCGCGGCGAATGCACCGCGACCGTACCGATCATTGTTCCCGCGGGACCCGACGGCCAGCCGGGCCGCGTGCGCCTGCGCGCGAGCGTCGTGGGGTCGGACGGACCATCCCTCGCCCGCGTGACTCTCCTGTGCCTCGGGTGAGGGGAGCGACCGTGGCGCACCGAGCCGGATACGCCGCCATCGTCGGGCGCCCGAACGTCGGCAAGTCGACCCTGCTGAACGCGCTCGTCGGGACCAAGGTGGCGATCGTCACGCCGAAGCCGCAGACGACGCGCAACCGTCTGCTCGGCATCCGCACGTTGCCCGGCGCGCAGATCGCCTTCCTCGACACCCCGGGCATCCACGAGGCGCGCTCGCCGCTCAACCGCCGCATGGTCGAGACTGCGCGCCAGGCGCTCGCGGAGGCCGATGTCGTGCTCCTCCTGATCGACGCTGCCACGGGCGTCACGCCCGGCGACCGGGTGCTGGCCAACACGCTCGCGCCGCTCCCGGCAACCACCATCGTCGTCCTGAACAAGGTCGACCGCGTCGCGCGCCCGGAGCTGCTCCCCCTGATGGCCACGCTGGGGGAGCTGCTGCCCGGGCGCGAGATCATCCCGGCGAGTGCCCTGACCGGAGAGAACGTCGACACCGTGCTCGGGCGGGTGGTCGAGGCGCTGCCCGAGGGCGAGCGTCTCTATCAGGCCGACGAGTACACGACGGCGACCGAACGCTTCCTGGTCCAGGAGCTCGTCCGCGAGCAGCTCTTCCGGCAGACGGAGGAGGAGGTTCCGTACGGGACGGCCGTCCTGGTCGAGGAGTTCACCGAGCGGCCGGAGGGGGACGTGCTCTTCGTCCGCGCCACCATCCTGGTCGACCGGCCGAGCCAGAAGCCGATCGTCATCGGCGCGGGCGGCCAGCGGCTGCGCGAGATCGGCCGGCGCGCGCGTCTCGAGGTGGAGGCGCTCTGCGGCAGGCGCGTGTTCCTCGAGCTCTTCGTCAAGGTGGAGCCCGGGTGGGCGAAGAACCCGCGGCGGCTCGGCGAGCTGGGACTCTGATGGCGGCGCGCGAGGAGCCCGCCGCCGGCGTGCCGGTGGTGGCGATCGTCGGGCGGCCGAACGCGGGGAAGTCGACGCTGTTCAACCGTCTCGTCCGCGCCCGCCGCGCCATCGTGGACGACGTGCCCGGCGTCACTCGCGACCGCATCGTCGCGCCCGCCGAGCACGCCGGACGGCGGTTCCTGTGCGTCGACACCGGGGGCTTTGCGACCGGCGCCCGGCGCGATGCCTCGACGCTGGCCGCCCGGGTGCGGGAGCAGACGCTCCGCGCCGTGGCCGAGGCCGAGTGCGTGCTGTGCGTGTTCGACGCCCAGGCGGGTCTCATCCCCGAGGACCGTGAGCTCGTGCGGCTGCTCGGCCGGAGCGGCAAGCCCGTCGCGTTCGTCGTGAACAAGGTCGACACGCCCGCTCGCGAGCGCCTGCTCGCGGACTTCTACGCCGCCGGCATCGACCGCCTGCTCCCTGTGTCGGCCGCCCACGGCCGGGGCCTCGAGGCCCTGCGCGACGCGATCGTCGCCATGCTGCCGCCGCTCGGCTCCGCGGCGGCCGGGACGCCGGGCACGCGGCTGGCGATCGTCGGACGGCCGAACGTCGGCAAGTCCTCGCTGCTGAACCGGCTGCTCGGCGATGAGCGCGCGATCGTCACGGCCGAGCCCGGCACCACGCGGGACGCCATCGACACGCCGCTCGCGGTCGGGGGCCGCCCGTACGTCCTGATCGACACGGCGGGCATCCGCCGCCGGGCGCGCACGCGCGAGCCGCTCGAGCGCCATGGCGCGGTGCGCGCGATCGGCACGCTCGCGCGCGCCGACCTGGCGCTCGTCGTGCTCGACGCGACCGAGGGCATGACGGACCAGGACGCGCGCATCGCGGCTCGCGCGCGAGCGGCGGGACGCGGCGCCATCCTGCTCGCCAACAAGTGGGACGCGGTGCCCGCGGAGCGCCGCGATGCGACCACGTTCCGGCGCGCGCTCGCCGAGCTGCGGCCGGCGTTCGCCGACCTGCCGCTCCTCTGCGTCTCCGCCCGGACGGGTGAAGGCCTGGGCGAGCTCTTCAGGCTCGTGGCGCGCGTCGAGCGGGCGTACGACGCCGTGCTGCCCACGGCCGAGCTCAACCGCGCGCTCCAGGCGGCCGTCGAGGCCCAGGCCCCGCCCGGCGTCGGCGGCCGGCCAGCGCGGCTCTTCTACGCCACCCAGACCGGCCGGCGCCCGCCGGAGGTGACGGTGTTCGCGAGGATCGCCCGCACCTTCGAGCTGGTCGGGGTGCCGCTGCGGCTCGTGTTTCGCGCCCGGCCGCGGGCGACCGGAGTCCGGCGGTCGCGGCAGCGGCGCGCCTTCCGGAAGTAGGTCCCGCTCGCTGCCCGTATCGACCCAGCTGCTGCCGTAGGTCTCTAGCTCCTACGATTGTCCCCTCCACGTCCGCGTGGCAGACTCGCGGCATGCGAGACGCCCTTCAGGGGCCAGCGCTGCATCGTGCGATCGCTCGCGTCGTCGCGCGCCATCTCGATCCGCGTGCACATCGCGTGTGGATCGTCGGCTCCGAAGCTACGGGCACGGCGCTTCCAGGTTCGGACGTGGACGTTGCTCTCGAGGGACCGGCGCCGGTCGATCTCGAGCGGCTTGCGAGACTGCGGTCCGATCTCGACATGCTCCCCACCCTGCGCGGCTTCGACCTCGTCGATCTCCGGCGAACCAGCGAAGGGTTCCGGCGCGAGGCACTCCGCGTCGCGATCCCGCTGGAGCTTTCGGCCTCGGGATAGACGACGTGTCGAAGGCCAGTGAGCTCCTCGGAGATTTCGCGCACGCCGTCGACCGGCTTGCGGAAGCCTGCGAACGCGTCGCCGCCGACGCGACCGGGGATGCGCTCCTTCGGGATGGCCTCATCCAGCGGTTCGAATTCTGCTTCGAGCTCGGCTGGAAGGCGATCCAGTCGGTGGCCGGCACCGAGGGTGTCGTCCTGCGCAGTCCGAAGACCGCGCTGGCCCTCACCAAGCGAGGAGTTGGAGCACCGCGAATGCCGCGATCGTACCGAAGAAGGCGAGGTGATCACGGCAGATGGCGTGCGCCAGCCGACTCTGCACGTCGGGCGGGTCGGCGCGCGAGCCGAGCCGGACCGCGTTCGGCACCGTGCGCGCCCTCGCCGCGACGATCGGTATCCCGCACAGCGCGAGCGACAGCAGGCGAAGCGCAGGCGACCCCACGCCCCGGAAGAGCCCGATCAGCGTGCCACCCGCCGTGACCAGCATCACGACCCCCACCAGGTAGTTCATCGGTCGCGCCTGGGTTGTCACCCGCCGGTAGTACGCCGCGATCGAGGCGAGCACCTCCTCCGGGAGCGGATCGGCACCGCGACCACGGCCGAGCACCTGCACGTCGAACATGAGGTCGAACCAGAGCACCGCCAGCAGAAAGCCGGCGCACAGCGCCAACACGGCGGCCATGGTAGCATGGTTCACCGGAGTTGATCCCGCCGAGAACGCTGCCGTCGGGGCAACCCGGCTTGCCCGGGCCGTGGCTGCCTGCTAAGAAACCCCATGGCGCAATCGAAGGGGCTCACCCGGCACTTCCGGGCGGGCCCCTTGGTGTTTTTGGAGGGCGACGCATGACGGCCGAGCTGCGTGAAGGGCTCACCTTCGACGACGTGCTGCTCGTCCCCGCGGCCTCCGACATCCTCCCGCGCGACACCGAGGTCACGACGCAGCTGACGCGTGCGATCCGGCTCAACGTCCCGCTGCTGAGCGCCGCGATGGATACCGTCACCGAGGCGCGGACGGCGATCGCCATGGCGCAGGAGGGCGGTCTCGGCGTGATCCACCGCAACCTGTCGAGCGCCGAGCAGGCGCTCGAGGTCGAGAAGGTGAAGAAGTCCGAGAGCGGCATGATCGTCGACCCCATCACCGTGCGCGCGGAGCAGCCGATCTCGGAGGCGCTCGAGATCATGCAGCGCTTCCACATCTCCGGCCTGCCGGTCACGCGCGAAGGCAAGCTGGTGGGCATCCTCACCAACCGCGACCTCCGCTTCGAGAAGCGGCTCGACCGCACCGTGGGTGAGGTCATGACCCGCGAGCGGCTGGTGACGGCGCGTCCCGGGGTCACCCTCGAGGAGGCGAAGGAGATCCTGCACCGCTACCGGATCGAGAAGCTCCCCGTCGTCGACGAGCGGGACCAGCTCCGCGGGTTGATCACCGTCAAGGACATCGAGAAGACGATCCGCTACCCCAACGCCGCCAAGGACGAGCTCGGGCGGCTGCGTGTCGGCGGCGCAGTCGGGACGGGACCGGACCGGGAGGCGCGCGCCGAGGCGCTGGTCCGGGCCGGGGTCGACGTGCTGGTGGTGGACACGGCGCATGGCCATTCCGGCGCCGTCATCGACGCCGTGCACGCCATCAAGGGCGCCTTCCCCAAGGTCGACCTGGTGGCCGGCAACGTGGCAACGGCCGACGGCGCCGCGGCGCTGATCAAGGCCGGGGCCGACGCCATCAAGGTCGGCATGGGCCCGGCGTCGATCTGCACGACGCGCGTCGTCTCCGGCGTGGGCGTGCCGCAGCTCACGGCCATCCGCGAGGCGGCGGGACCGGCAGCGCGGGCGGGCGTTCCCGTGATCGCCGACGGCGGCATCAAGTTCTCCGGCGACGTCACGAAGGCGATCGCCGCCGGCGCCGACAGCGTCATGATCGGCGGGCTCTTCGCGGGCACCGAGGAGAGCCCGGGCGAGACGATCCTCTACCAGGGCCGGACCTACAAGCTCTATCGCGGCATGGGATCGCTCGAGGCGATGCGCGAGCGCGAGGGAAGCCGCAACCGCTACTTCCAGGACGAGGAGGCGCTCATCGACTTCGGTACGAAGCTCGTGCCCGAGGGCATCGAGGGGCGGGTGCCGTACAAGGGCTCCCTCTCCTTCATCGTGCAGCAGCTCGTCGGGGGGCTGCGTGCGGGCATGGGGTACCTCGGCGCCCGCACGCTGGCGGACCTGCGGCGGGCCATCTTCGTCCGCGTCTCCGCCGCGGGGCTCCGTGAGAACCACGTCCACGACGTCTACATCACGAAGGAATCGCCCAACTACCGTCTCGACTAGGACACGCGCGGGAGCGGGGCGGCGGTGATCCTGATCCTCGACTTCGGCTCGCAGTACACGCAGCTCATCGCCCGCCGCGTGCGCGAGCTGCACGTGTACTGCGAGATCCATCCCTTCGACGTGCCGCTCGACACCGTCCGGCGGCTGGCGCCCGCGGGCATCATCCTCTCGGGCGGCCCGGCGAGCGTCTACGACGACGGGGCGCCCATGCCCGGACCGCCCGTGCTCGATCTCCTGCGCACCGGCACGCCGCCCGTGCTCGGCATCTGCTACGGCATGGGGGTGCTGAACCTCGCCTTCGGCGGCGAGGCGGCGCGGGCGAGCCGAAAGGAGTTCGGACCGGCCGACATCCGCATCCTGCACCTCGATCCGCTCTTCGCCCTCGGGGGCGGCCGCACGACGCGCGTCTGGATGAGCCACGGCGACCGTATGACGGCGCTCGGGCCGGAGCTCCAGACGCTCGCCGCGAGCGAGAACTCGCCGCACGCCGCCTTCCGGCACCGCGACCAGCCGATCTACGGGGTCCAGTTCCACCCCGAGGTGACGCACACCGTCGACGGCAGGGAGATCCTCCGCAACTTCGTGCTGCGCGTCGCCGGCGCCCGGCCGGACTGGACGATGGAGAGCTTCGTCGATGCCTGGCTGCCGCGCGTGCGACAGCGGGTGGGTGCCCAACGTGTCATCTGCGCCCTCTCGGGCGGCGTCGACTCGGCGGTGACCGCGGCGCTCGTGCACCGGGCGATCGGCGACCGCCTGACCTGCATCTTCGTCGACAACGGGCTCTTGCGCGCCGGCGAGGTCGAGGAGGTGCTCGGCGTCTGCCGGGACCGCATGGAGCTCGACGTGCGCCACGTCGACGCGGCGGCGCGCTTCCTCGAGCACCTGCGCGGCGTCGAGGAGCCGGAGCAGAAGCGGCGGATCATCGGGGGGACCTTCATCGAGGTGTTCGAGGAGGAGGCGCGGCAGATCCCCGACGTCGGCTTCCTGGCGCAGGGGACCCTCTACCCCGACGTCATCGAGTCGATCTCGGTGCGCGGCCCCTCGGCCACCATCAAGAGCCATCACAACGTCGGCGGCCTGCCCGAACGGATGCGGTTCGAGCTCCTCGAGCCGCTCCGCGAGCTCTTCAAGGACGAGGTGCGGAGCCTCGGGCGCGTGCTCGGCGTGCCCGAGGAGATCGTCGGCCGCCATCCGTTCCCGGGCCCGGGGCTCGCCATCCGCGTGATCGGGGCGGTCGACGGGGAGCGGCTCGCGATCGTGCGCGGCGCCGACGCCGTCGTCCAGGAGGAGGTTCGCCGCGCGGAGCTCTACGAGGAGCTCTGGCAGGCCTTCGCGGTCCTCCTGCCGGTCAAGACGGTCGGCGTGATGGGTGACGAGCGCACGTACGAGAACGTGGTGGCGATCCGGGCCGTGCATTCCACCGACGGCATGACCGCCGACTGGGCGCGGCTGCCGGCCGATCTCCTGGCGCGCCTCTCGGCGCGCATCATCAACGAGGTCCGCGGCGTCAACCGCGTGGTCTACGACATCTCCTCGAAGCCGCCCGCGACGATCGAGTGGGAGTAGGCCCCGGCAACCCGTGAAGCACGCGACCCAGGTGGCGCTGATCCGCGAGATCTTCCGCGCCATGGATCGCGGCGTCCCGCCGCTCGCCGACCACATCGCCTGCAACGACGTGTCCGCGTACACGTCCGCCGCCCGCGACGCCCGGGAGCGCGACGTGCTCTTCCGCCGACATCCGCTCGTCGTCGGCTTCAGCTCACAGGTGCGCGCCCCCGGCGACTTCCTGACGGAGGATCTCACGCCGGTGCCGGTCCTCGTCGTGCGCAATGCCGCGGGCGACCTGCGGGCCTTCGTCAACATCTGCCGGCACCGGGGCGCGCGGGTGGTCGAGGGGTGCGGCAGCGGCGCCGTGCGCTTCACCTGCCCGTATCACGCGTGGTCGTACGACACCGACGGGCGCCTGGTGACGATCCCGGACGACTTCGGGTTCGAGGGGCTCGACCGCGGCCGCCACGGCCTGATCCCGCTCCCGGTGGAGGAGCAGCATGGCCTCGTGTGGGTCTCGCCGGAGCCCCGCGGGTCCGTCCGGGTCGGCGAGCTGCTCGGCGGGCTCGGCGACGACCTCGAGGCCTACGGGATCGCCTCGTTCGTCCACCAGGAGACGCGCGTGCTCCGCCGGCGGATGAACTGGAAGCTCGTCAGCGACACGTTCTGGGAGGCATACCACCTGCACGTCCTCCACCGGAAGAACGTGGGCCCGCTCTTCGTGCGCAACCTGGCGCTCTTCGAGGCTTTCGGCCGCTGCCACCGTCTGATCGGCGTGCACCGGTCGATCGAGCGGCTGCGGGCGCTCCCGGAGCGTGAGTGGAGCCTCGTGCCGCACGCCACCATCCTCATGAACCTCTTCCCGAACACCGTCCTCGTCATGCAGAGCGACCACGCCGAGGTCTACCGCATCTTCCCGGCGCCGGACGGCGCGAACGAGAGCCTCACCGCGGTGAGCCTGCTGGTGCCGGAGCCCGGCCCCCGCTGGGCGAGGACGATGGAGCTGCTCATCGGGGTGGTGGAGCAGGACCTCGCCCTCGGCGAGGGCATCCAGCGCAGCTTCGAGTCCGGGGCCATCGCGCAGGTGACCTACGGGCGGTTCGAGCCGGCGCTCGAACATTTTCACCGCACGATCCGCGAGGCCCTCGCGGCCGCGCCGGGCGGTGACGCGCGACCGGCGTGATCTCGGGACTCGCGCCTACCGCGGCGCCGCCAGGACGCGGCCCAGCGCGTCGGAGATCATCGCCTCGGCCGCGTTCGCGCAGTCGGCGGCGAGCGGCGCGTGCTTCCGCCGCCCGGCCCTGGCGATCGACCTGCCGGCTCTCTTGAGCAGGCCCGCAGCCTGCTGGAGGAGCCTTCGCTTGCGGGCGGGAGGAGCTCCCTCCGCCTGCGTGACGAGCGTCCCGGCCCGCGTGAACAGACGGCCCGTGTCGGGCGGCATGGTCTGGCTGCGGCAGGCGCCCTGATCGAGGTGACGGTCGAAGGCGCAGAGGACGGCCGCGAAGCCCACCTTCGGTTCCGCGGTCCGGCATTCGGCGGTCGCACCCGCGCAGCTCTTCGCCGGGGCGCACGCGTCCGCTTCGGCGCTGCACGCCGTCCCCGCAGGCTCGAACGCGTCGGCGGGGCAGGCGTCGCTGACGCCGTCGCAGCGCTCTTCCACGTCACAGGCGCCGGCCGCCGGGCGGCAGACCGCCGTGCTCTTGCCGTCGGCAGGGCAGTCGTTGCTCACGCCGTCGCAGCGCTCTTCA
>Ga0209157_1004582_pt1 | contig 10291 bp, 10 predicted proteins | sample GraSoiAngelo_135_FD_185892 | JGI IMG/M metagenome (GOLD analysis project Ga0209157, IMG submission 185892) | Grasslands soil microbial communities from the Angelo Coastal Reserve, California, USA - 14_0929_05_40cm (SPAdes) (version 2) | ecosystem: Environmental > Terrestrial > Soil > Grasslands ...
GACGCGGCCGACCCTGCTCGCCGATTTCACGCCTCTCGAAGGCGGCAGGGGAAGGTACCGCTACGGCGTGGTGCTGGAGGCGCACAACCGCAACTGGCTGTTCGCCCTGGAAACCGCAGCCACCTTGCCCGAGCGCGCGCGCTACACCGCAGATGGCCAGCTGCTCGCCCGCTCCCCGGTGCGCGCACGAATGCGCTACGACCTCGTTTCCGTCATCGCTCCGGCGGGCCCCGGCAGCGACGAAGAGCCGGCCGCCTTGCGGCGCGCGCTGAGCAAGCCGCCGGGGTTCAACGCGCGCACAGTCGCGCTGGCGGAAAAACTGCGCGCCGCGTCCAGCTCGGACGCCGAAGTGGTGACGCGCGCCATCGCCCTGCTCGGGGAAGGCGGCTACGTTTACACGCTCGAGCCACCCCTGCTCGGCGCTGACTCGGTGGATGAATTCCTGTTCGATACCAGGGCCGGCTTTTGCGAGCACTTTTCCTCGGCGTTCGTGTTCATGATGCGCGCCGCGGGAGTTCCGGCACGGGTGGTCACCGGTTATCAGGGCGGCGAGCTGAACCCCGTGGACCAGATCATCACCGTGCGGCAATCCGACGCCCACGCCTGGGCGGAGGTGTTCCTGAGAGGCCGCGGATGGGTTCGAGTCGATCCGACCGCCGCCGCGGTGCCGGGCCGCCTCCAGTCCGGCCTGGCGCGCGCCCTGCCCGCGGGCGAGGCGCTGCCGCTGATGATGCGGCCGCAGCTCGAATGGCTGCGCGCCGTGCGCTTCCGGTGGGACGCGCTCGCGCACAAGTGGAACGTGTGGGTGCTCGGCTACAACCCGGAGCGCCAGCGCGACCTGATGCTGCTCCTCGGGATTCGCGACGCCGACTGGCGCAGCCTCACCGCCACCCTGTTCACGATTCTGGGTGTCATGACGCTCGTCCTGCTCGCCTGGTCGCTGCGTCAGCTCGTGCGCCCGGATCCAGTGCAGAGGGCCTGGGGAGCTTTCTGCCGCAAGCTCGCGGCGCGCGGCGTCGAGCGCGTGCCGCACGAGGGGCCGCGCGATTACTCGGTGCGTGCGGCACGCGCGCTGCCCGGCTCGCGGCGCGCTATTGTGCGCATCGCCTGGCTGTATATCGGCTTGCGCTACGGCTCCCAGGCGAGCGCGCCCGCGGTAGCGCGGCTGCGCCGCCTGGTGCGCCAGCTGCGGCTCACGTGAAACGCTTTTGCGCCGTCTTCCTGGCGTTGATTTCCCCTGCTTTGGCGCAACAGCCCGGCTATGCGGAACGGCCGGAGGTGCGCGCGTTCATCCGCGAGCTGGTCGAGCGCCATGGTTTCATCGAGCGCGAGCTCCTCGCCATGTTCGCGCGCGTGCAGCGCACCGAGCCGGTGTTGCAGGCGGTGCAGGCTCCGGCGGAGCGGCGCCCGTGGGAGGAATACCGCGCGAGCTTCCTCTCCGAGCGGCGCATTGCCGACGGAGTCGCGTTCTGGAGCGCCAACCGCAAGGCGCTCGAGCGCGCGCAGCGCCAGTACGGCGTGCCGCCCGAGTACGTGGTCGCGATCCTCGGCGTGGAAACCTTCTATGGCCGCAACACCGGCCGCTGGCGCGTGGTCGACGCACTGACCACCCTCGCCTTCGACTACCCGCCGCGCGCGCCGTATTTCCGCGACCAGCTTGAGCATTACCTGCTCCTCGTGCGCGACGGGGGCATCGACGTGTTCTCCGTGCGCGGCTCCTACGCCGGGGCGATCGGCATCCCGCAGTTCATGCCGGGCAGCACGCGGCGCTTCGCGGTCGATTTCAACGACGACGGCGTCATCGATCTGCGCCGCAGCGCGGCCGACGCGATCGGCAGCGTCGCCAACTTCCTCAGGCAGCACGGCTGGGAGCCCGGGGGCGAGGTGGCGCTCGAGGCCCGCGTCACCGGAGACGCCTACCGCGCGTATACGGGCGGCCTGGAGGCCAAAAATGCGCTCGCCGAGCTGATCCGGGCCGGGGTGCAACCGCTCGGCAAGGATCTTCCGGGAGAGGCGCGTGCGGCGCTCGTCGAGCTCGAGACGCCGGAGCGGCCGAGCGAGTACCGCATCGGTTTCAAGAACTTCTACGTCATCACGCGGTACAACCGCAGCGCGTACTACGCCGCTGCGGTCAACGATCTCGCCAAGGCGCTGCGCGAAGCTCAGAGCGCGGGCAAATAGCGCATCGGATCGACGGCAGCCGATCCCTTGCGGATCTGGAAGTGCAGCTTCGGGCGCTCGGCGTCGGTGCTGCCGATCTCGGCGATCTTCTGGCCGCGCGCCACGCTTTGCTGCTCCTTCACCAGGATGTCCTTGTTGTGCGCGTACACCGTGATGAAGCCGTTGTCGTGCTTGATGACGACCAGCTTGCCCAGGCCCGGGATGCCGGTGCCGCTGTAGGTGACGCGGCCGGCGGCCGCCGCGACCACCGGATCGCCGACCCTGCCCTCGATATCGATGCCCTTGCTTCTAGGCTCGGCGAATCCGGCCAGGATCTTGCCCTTGGCCGGCCAGATGAACGCGATGGCCTCCGCGTCCGGCTTCTCTTCCTTCGAAAGGATCGCGACGTTCTCCCTGGAGTATGGCAGGCGCACCGCCTTCGGTTCGGTTTTCGCGGTGCCGTCGCCGCGCCCCTGCTGCGGCGCCGAGTCGAGAGGCCTCGCTTCGACGCGGCCCGCGCCGCGCGCCGGCGCGACCTGCACTGCGCTGCGATCCTCCGGAGGCCTCACTCGCAGCACCTGTCCGATGCTGATCTTGGTCGGATCGTCGAGGCCGTTCCACTGCGCCACCTCGCGGTAATCGGCGCCATTGTCCAGGGCGATGCTGTAAAGGGTGTCGCCGCGCTTCACCATGTAGGAGCCCGGCGGCACAGGCTGTGCGGCCGAAGCCGCCGGCGGCGCCGAGCGGCCGCGATCGACCACCGGCGCCCAGCGGCGCGTGCCGCACCCGGCGACGCTCAGCGCCACGACCACGATGCATGCCAGTCCAGCCGCCCGCGTCATGCCTTGCCCGCCTCCATCGGAACGAAGCGCACCGCATCGAGCCCGGACTCGATGAAACCGCGCCCGCTGCGCTCGATCAGCACCAGCCGCTGCGCCTCGCGCCCGGGATTGCCGGAGTGCAGCGGCAATATCATTCTGCCACCCGGAGCGAGCTGGCGTAACAGGGCATCGGGAATCTGGCGCGCCGCGGCCGCGACGATGATCGACTGGAACGGCGCCGCCCTGTCGAGACCGGCGTAGCCGTCGCCGTGCGCGAGACGCAGATTCTTGAGCCGCAGGCCGAGGAGATTCGCGCGCGCTCGCTCGAGCAGCCCCTTGATGCGCTCGATCGAGTAAACCTCGCGGAAAATGCTCGCCAGCACGGCGGCCTGGTAGCCGCAGCCGGTGCCGACCTCGAGGATTTTCTTTGCAATTTTCTGCTCGATCAATGCTTCGATCATGCGAGCGACGACGTAAGGCTGCGAAATGGTCTGGCCGAAACCGATCGGCAGCGCGGTATCTTCGTAGGCGCGGCTCGCCAGCGCCTCCTCGACGAACAGGTGCCGCGGCACCGCGCCCAGGGCGCCGAGGACGCGCTCGTCGCGTATGCCCTGCTCGCGCAACCGCTCCACCATGCGCGCGCGCGTGCGCTGCGAGGTCATGCCAATGCCAGCGGCATTCCTCTCCTGGCCGGCTGCGTTTTTCACTGCTCGAGCCACTTTTTGACCAGCGGCAGCTGGGCGTTGTGGGTCAGATCCATGCGCAGCGGCGTCAGCGACACGCGGCAGTGGTCGACGGCGTGGAAATCGGTCCCCGGCCCGGCGTCGGCGGCGCCGCCCGCTGGGCCGATCCAGTACGCGGTCTCGCCGCGCGGCGTCTCCAGATTCACGACCGGCTCGGCCTTGTGGCGCCGGCCGAGCCGCGTTACCTCGATGCCGCGCAGCTCGGCCGGCGGCACGTCGGGCACGTTGACGTTGAGCAGCAGCGGCTCGCTGAACGGCGCGCGCTTGAAGCGCTCGACGATCTGCAGCGCGACGCCGATCGCGCTGTCGAAATGCGCGCCCGTCCTGCTGGTGAGGGAAACGGCGAGCGCCGGGATGCCGAGCAGGTAGCCTTCCGCCGCCGCGGCGACGGTGCCGGAATAGATCGTGTCGTCGCCCATGTTTGCGCCCAGGTTGATGCCCGACACCACCATGTCGGGGGTGAACTCGAGCAGCCCGGTGACCGCGATATGCACGCAGTCGGTCGGCGTGCCGTTCACCGAAAAGTAGCCGTTGGGCGCGCGCCGCACGATCAGCGGCCGGTCGAGCGTGAGGGAATTCGAGGCGCCCGAGCGATCGCGTTCCGGAGCCACGACCGTCACCTCGCCCACCTGGCGCAGCGCCTCGGCGAGCAGGCTGATGCCCGGCGCGAAGTAGCCGTCGTCGTTCGACACCAGGATTTTCATGCGAGCGATTCTACAGGCCGTGCGCACCGCAGCCAGGCGGCGCTCGGGGTCGGCTACAATATTTTGGAGGAGCAGACCCCATGCACAATTGCGTACCCCGCGTCTTTTGGGCGGCGGCGCTCGCCGCGGCGCTCGCCTCGGACGCCGGCGCTGCGAAGCAGACCGTCAAGATCGCCTACATCGGCCCTCTGACCGGGGGCGTCTCCGCCAACGGCATCGGCGGGCGCAACTCGGCGGACCTGGCGGTGCGGCTGAGGAACGCCGACCCCAAGGCCAAGTACCGCTACGAGCTGGTGAGCCTGGATGACGAATGCAAGCCCAACATCGCCGTGCAGGCCGCGACCAAGGCGGCCTCCGACAACTCGATCGTCGCCGGCGTCACGCACTACTGCTCCGTGGCGGCGATCGCAGCCGTGGACACCTATCACAAGTTCGGCTTTCCCGCGGTGGTGTGGGGCGCGGTGCTTCCGGACATCACCTACCGGAACAACTACGCCGAAGTACATCGCGTCAACGGCACGATGATCAACCAGAACGACGTCGCGGCGAAGTTCATGACCGGACTGAAGTACAAGCGCTGGGTCATCATTCACGACACCACCGACTACGGCAAAGGGCACGACAAGTACTTCACCGAGTACCTCACCAAATACGGCGGCCAGGTCCTGGGACGCTTCGGCGTCACCGCCGACCAGCAGGACTTCACCGCCGAGCTCACCAAGGCGAAGGAGCTCAAGCCCGAGGTGATCTATTTCGGCGGCCTGACGCCGATCGGCGTGCGCATCCGCTCGCAGATGGAGCGGCTCGGCATCGATGCGGTGTTCGAAGGCACCTCGGGCATCAAGTCCGACTCGTACATCGATGGACTCGGCAAGCTCGCCGAGGGCAGCCTGTCCTTCATCGAGGGCGCGCCGTGGGAAAAGCTTCCCGGCGGCCTCTACTTCATCGGCAAATACGCGCAGCAGAAGTACGACCAGGGACCGGAGGCGTACGGCCCGTTCGCCTTCACGGCGGCGGGCCTGATCATGGACGTGATCGAGCAGGTCGGCCCCAACCGCAGGAAAGTCATCGAGGAGCTGCGCAAGACCCGCGACAAGGACTCGATCGTCGGCAAGATCAGCTTCGACGACCACGGCCAGAACGTCGTCCCGCTCATCACGAAGTACGTGGTGCAGGACGGCAAATGGGTGGTCTGGGAAGACAGCGAGTACGCCTCCGGTCGCCGCAAGCTGAAGTAGGTCCTCTCGAGCGGTGGACGTAGGCCTCTTCGGGCAGTACGTCGCCAACGGCCTCATGCTTGGCGTGATCTACGCCATGGTGGCCGTCGGCTTCACGCTGTTCTTCGGCGTGCTCGACGTGATCAAGTTCTCCCACGGCGATGTCCTCACCGCGGGCGCCTTTGCGGGCCTTGCGACGTATGGCGGTTTGCAAGCGCTCGGCTTTGCCTCCCCCGCAGTTCAACTTCTAATCATCTTGCTGGTGGCCGTGGCTGCCATGGCCTTCCTCGGCGCGCTGATCGCGAAGTACCTGGTGCTGCCGCTGCGCACCGCGCCTCCGCTGAACACGCTGCTCCTCACGCTGATGCTCGGCGCGGCGCTGCGCGAGTGCGTGCGCCTGTTCTACCCGCAGGGCGCGAACCCGAAGCCTTTCCCGCGGCTCCTGCCGCAGGACGCGGTCGCGCTCGGCAGCTTCACGCTGCGCCTGGACAACGTTCTGCTGCTCCTCGGGGGCCTGGCGGCGATCGCGGCGGTGCATTTCGTCATTACGCGCACCAAGCTCGGCCTGGCGATCCGCGCGGTGGCGCAGGACGCCGAGACCGCGCGCATCATGGGAATCGATTTCGAGCGCGTGGTGCTGCTGACTTTCGCGCTCGGCTCGGGGCTGGCCGCGCTCGCCGGAATCATGAACGGCCTGTATTACAGCGAGATCAATTTCTCGATCGGCCTGCTGCTGGGGGTGATCGGATTTTCGGCGGCGGTGGTGGGCGGCCTGGGCAATATTTACGGCGCGATCCTCGGCGGCTTCCTGTTCGCCGGGCTGCAGACGGTCGGCGCGGTGCTCCTGCCGGCGCTGCTGCCGCAGGTGCCTTCCGCGTACAAGGACGTTTTCGCGTTCGCGGCGGTGATCGCATTCATGGCGTGGCGGCCGACCGGCCTGATCGCCGAGAAGACCGCGGAGCGCGTATGAGCGTTCTCCCGGGGATTGCCTCGATCGCGGCGATGGCGCTCTACGCCGCGTTTTTCCTGCACGCGGAGTCGCAGGCGCAAGTGCTCGGGCTGGTCGCGCTGGGAGTCGTAGGGGTGCCTGTGCTCGCCCGCGTCGGCTGGATCGCGCGCACCGCAACGTCGCTCGAAGCGCATCCGCTCGCCGCGCGCTCGGCGAGCGTGGCGGCGCTCGCCGTGATCATCGCGCTGTTCCACGACCAGCACTTCGTCATGCTGATGCTCGCCTCGGTCCTGCTCTACAGCGTGGCCTGCCTGGGCCTGACGGTGCAGTTCGGCTACGCCGGGGTGGTGAACTTCGCCGGCGCCGCTTTCCTCGGCGTCGGCGGCTACACCTCGGCGGTGTTCGGACCCCATGTGCCGCACGCGCTGGTGCTTCTCATCGGCGGCGGGCTAGCGGCGCTCGTCGGCTCGATCCTCATCCTGCCGATCCTGCGCACGCGCGGCCACTACGCCGCGCTGATCACGGTCGCTTTCGGCATCCTGTTCCGTACCTTCGTCGAGGTGAACGACGCGCTGGGCGGACCGCAGGGGCTCCAGGTGAAGGGAATGAATCTGTTCGGCTGGGAGCTGAATTCTCCGCTCAGGGATCTCTCCTTCTACGCCAACTACGTCTTCGTCGGGCTGGCGCTCGCCGCAGCCGCCTTCGTGCTGGTGCGGCGGCTGGAGCGCTCGTGGGTCGGCTTGAGCCTCGACGCGGTGCGTCTCGACGAGACCGCAGCGGCCGTGTTCGGCATCGACGTGGCGCGCTGGAAAATCCTCGCCTTCACCTGCGGCAATTTCTTCGCCGGTATCGCGGGCGCGGCCTACGCCATGATGACCGGCTTCGTCGCGCCGAACAGCTTCACGTTCGGCGATTCCCTGATCCTGGTGTCGATCGTGCTCCTCGGCGGCCTGGGCAGCGCGTGGGGCGTGCCGCTTGCCGCGGGCATCGTGCTCATCGTGCCGGAAAAGCTGCAGGCGCTGCAGGAATACCGCTTCCTCCTCTACGCGATGCTGGTGATCGTCATCCTGCTCGCCCGGCCCCAAGGTCTGATCGCCCGGCCGGCGCGCGAGTATTTTCCCAAATGAGTTTTCCCAAATGAGTTTTCCCGAATGAGCGAGGCGCTTCTTTCCTGCTCCGGCCTCAGCGTGCGCTTTGGCGGCCTGGTGGCGCTCGACGCGCTCGATCTGGAGGTGAGGAGCGGCGCGATCCTCGGCCTCATCGGCCCGAACGGTTCGGGCAAGACGACGCTGTTCAACGTCATCACCGGCATTTACCGGGCCGCCGGCGGCCGCGCGCAATTCAGCGGCCAGGACCTGGCCGGCATGACGCCGCAGCGCATCTACGCCGCCGGCGTCACCCGCACGTTCCAGCGCTCGCGGCTCGCGCTGCCGCTGTCCGTGTTCGACAACGTCATGATCGGCAACCACCGCCGACTGCATCACGGGCTCTGGTTCAACCTGTTCCGGAGATCGGAATTGAGAAGGGAATTCGAAAGCAATCTTGCCAAGGCGCGCGCTCTGGTCGCGACCTTCAGCGCGCGGCTTGCCGGGCGCATGTTCGACGCGGCCGGCGCGTTCAGCATGATCGACCGGCGCCGCATCGAGATCTGCCGCGCGCTGGTCTCGGAGCCGCGCCTGCTGCTGCTGGACGAGCCGTCGGCGGGGATGACGCACGAGGAAACGCGCGAGCTGATGGACGATCTCCTCGCGGTGCGCTCGCGCCTGCCCGGCCTGTCCATCGTCATCATCGAGCACGAGATGAACGTCATCGAGCGCGTGTGCGAGCGCTGCGCGGTGCTCAACTATGGCCGCAAGATCGCCGAAGGCTCCTACGCCCAGGTCGCCGCCGATCGGCAGGTCCAGATCGCCTACCTGGGCACGGAGTAGACAGCTCATGGCCGCCCTGCTCCGGATCGAGGGCATCAGCGTCGGGTACGACCGCGCCGACGTGCTGCGCGACGTGTCGCTGACGGTCGAGGCGGGGTCGATCACCTGCATCCTCGGCTCCAACGGCTCCGGAAAATCGACGCTCATCCGCGCCATCCTCGGCCTGACGCCGCCGCGACGCGGGCGCATCGTCTTCGACGGCAGCGACATCGCGGGCCTGCCGACGCATGCCATCGTGGCGCGCGGCGTGGCCTGCATCCCCGAGGGCCGCCGCGTGTTTCCCAAGCTCACGGTGGCGGAGAACCTCCGCCTGGGCGCCTATCGCGAGACGCACGAGGCCAGGATCCGCTCGCGCATGGACCAGGTGTTCGCGATTTTTCCGCGCCTCGCGGAGCGCGCGGGCCAGCTCGCCGGCACCATGTCGGGCGGCGAGCAGGCGATGATCTCGATCGGCCGCGGCCTGATGCCCGAGCCGCGGCTGCTTCTCGTCGACGAGCCTTCGCTGGGGCTCTCGCCGCTGCTCGTCAAGGAGAATTTCGCCGTGATCCGCCGCGCGAACGAGATGGGCATCACGCTGCTGCTGGTCGAGCAGAACGTGCGCCAGACCCTGGCCATCGCGCACTCCGGCTACGTGCTATCGCAGGGCCGTGTCGTAGCTTCGGGAAGCGCGCCCGAGCTGGCGCAGAGCGCGGAAGTGCACCAGGCCTACTTCGGCTGAGCTGTTGAATTCTGAGTCTCAGCAAACGGTGCGCCAGCGACATTCTGGCTACAGAACGTTACGACTTGGGGAGAATGGATTTGAGGAACTCTAGGCCTTTACGAGACATGCTTGTTTCGGCCACGCCATAAAGGTTCTCTAGTAGTGGGTTCAAGTCGTCGATGTCCTCACCGGATGCGGAGAACTGCGCAGTCCCGTTCTGATCCAACGCCTGGAAAACGTAGTGAACCACTTTGGTGGCGATCATGCGCCCGTCCGCCAGGCGCCGGGGAACTGTTTTTTCAACCCTTTGAATCACTAAGCGCCCCCGTGGCGGTGTAGACGTCCAAAAGAAGGTCGTCGGATTCGCTTGGGCCCAATCCATTTTGCCCGCGTTAGTTGCCGCGATCACTTCTTCTAAATATTTGCGGATCTCGGCGACGTTACCGGCCGGCATGCGCGTCTCCAAAATCAATGCCCTTTTTCTCGAAAAGTCCGAGCAATTCTGCGACGACGTTTGTAAGCGTCGCGAAGTCGCTTTCTATAGCGTAGTAGACCGCTTGGGGAACCTCCGTCTCCTTAGCCTGACCCGAGGGACGGACCTTGGACAAAGAGGAATGTGTGGCATCTAAGGCCTCGCGTAGTGATTTTATCTTCCCTTCCAGATCCGGGTCCTTCTCGAAGGGCGAGATGACCCTTCGGACGCGGCGCGAAATTTCGGAGAGGAGGTCCCGCGCCTCGCTGAATTTGATGTCCGGGTGAATTCGCTCCAGCTTCTGCGCTACTTCCGTCAATTCGATCGTAACGGTCTGAATTTTTACCGTTCTACCGGCCTCGGTGGCCGCTTGCTTGGCTTCATGGGCCTCACGCGAGGCCTTCCACGCAAAGTAAAGGCCGGCGACACCGATTAAGAGGGCAAGCCAATATTCCCACGTGTTCCAGGCATGTGCATCCTGGAGGACTCGTTGCAAGACCGCGTCTAGGCGTTTAAACGCCTCTTCGGTTTGCGGGTCCATTGACATGCTGGGATGGTAGCGAAATCAGCGTATGTGCACACAGCGAATTCCTGCAG
>Ga0209157_1004585_pt1 | contig 10290 bp, 10 predicted proteins | sample GraSoiAngelo_135_FD_185892 | JGI IMG/M metagenome (GOLD analysis project Ga0209157, IMG submission 185892) | Grasslands soil microbial communities from the Angelo Coastal Reserve, California, USA - 14_0929_05_40cm (SPAdes) (version 2) | ecosystem: Environmental > Terrestrial > Soil > Grasslands ...
AATCGTGCATGATCTGTACCGAAGACCTGTGGAAGACCTACGATATGGGATCGGAGCAGCAGGTGCAGGCGCTGCGCGGGGTGAACCTGCGCATCCAGCGCAATGAGTATGTCGCGATCATGGGTCCGTCGGGATCCGGAAAATCAACCTTGATGAACCTGATCGGCTGCCTGGATTCGCCCAGCAAAGGCAATTACTGGCTCAACGGACAACTGGTCAGCGAGTTGGATGATGATGAACTGGCGCGCATTCGCAATAGAGAAATTGGATTTGTGTTTCAGACCTTCAATCTGCTGGCGCGAGCGACTGCGCTGCACAACGTCGAGCTGCCTCTGATTTACGCGGGCATGCCGGCCGAGGAGCGGGGCCAGCGGGCGCGAGAAGCTTTGACCTCGGTGGGCATGGAACCCCGCATGCATCACAAGCCCAACGAGCTTTCCGGCGGCCAACGCCAGAGAGTGGCGATTGCGCGGGCGCTGGTGAATCGGCCATCGATTATCCTGGCCGATGAGCCAACCGGCAACTTGGACTCGCAAACCGGGAACGAGATCATGGCCCTGATGGACCGGCTGCATGCGCAGGGAAACACCATCGTCCTTGTGACGCACGAGCACGACATCGCGGAGTACGCGCATCGCGTGATTCATATTAAGGATGGAGTGGTGGAGAGGGACGAGAGGAAGAGATAATCGTCAGCTCTCAGCCTTCAGTGTGAGCGCCCAGCCGGGAGGCTGGGCGCTGGTGTTTGAGATTTACAACGATCTATTTCTGATCGAGTATGCCAAGTTTTCGGAGTAAGTCCTCGGTTGTGTACCACTCAATTCCGGAAGCCTCGAAATCCTTATCGTTCGACCATACTGGAACTTGAAACTGGATCGCGAGGGCGAGAATATCAACGTCATCGGGATCACGACCACCGATTCGACGTTTGGCTTCAGAGAGACTCCTTTGGTAGGCCTCAGGTTCTATGAGGGTCACGGGCAGGCTGGCGAGCGCCAGGAGCAGTATGTCCTCAGGGAGACGCTTTCTTCGTGCCAGGACCGGCGCGTATTCCTGGACTTCAGCAAAGGTCACTTGCGGAGTGAGCAGTTCTTCAATCTGAGGATTGTTCATAACGAGCCGCGCTCGACCTCCGAGAAGAGATGCCAGAAGAACATTAGCGTCGGCGGCGAGTCTCACGACGGCCCTTCCGCCAGTTTTCGAAGTCTGCCAAGACTTCCCTTTCCGAAATTCCCCGGCGTTTGATTTGCCGCGCGATCTCAGTGGTCAACATGGCAAAGAGCTCATGCTTGAGTTCCACCGGCAATGAACTCTTTTGTAAAGGAAAAAAAATGCCCGCCAGCCGGCCTCGGCGGGTGACCAGAATGGGATCCTTGGACCGAAGCAGGCCCGTGGCTTTGTCGCGAAATTCCCGTACTGTGCTGATACGCATGTGGTCACCTGTGTGACCATTTTAACATGCGCACTCAACTTGCCGTGAAGAATGGTTAGCACCCTCGGAATGACAAATTCTTGGAAATGCCCTCCGGCGCTTACGGATTAGGATTCGCGGTACTATTCCTGTCCCGATGAAACGTCGCGTTCTGGTCTTCATCCTCCTGCTTGTTTGCTGTGCGCCGGCGCAGCAGTCGCGCCCGGTGCTGCGAGGGGTTTGGGGCGCGACCGCTGGGAGGAGCGCAGCGTTTCGCGGAAGGTGGTGGGCTGAAATCGAAGCGTCTGAGGGCGCCAGCGGCTCATGGACGCTTCTTGACGACTCCAACCGCATTGTTCTTGAAGGCACATGGTCTGCCCGGAGGGTGAATGCGTCGGCCAAGCTGACTGTCCCACATTGGCAGGGTACTTGGACGGCTCGCGCAGGTGCGGGACGGGCACTCTACGGCACGTGGCAGGCCGATCTTGCAGGTTTTAGCGGGAAGACATTCGAGGACATGCTGAAACGGACGGTGGAACAGCAGGTCTCAGGTTCCTGGCGCAGCGGGCACGCTCAGGGGAACTGGTGGCTTCAAGGATCAAAATGGTAAGGACTGCGTGTTTGGTCTCGCACTCTGGAATCGAAGTTTTTTTCGCGCCCCTCTAGAATCTCCGCAGAAACTCCAGTACCTGTTGTTCGGCCCAGCGGCCGTCGTCGCCATCGGGATTGGTCAAGAATGAGCAATGCCCGCCATCTGCGCTTTCGATGAATGTGATGTTGGGATTCGAAAGAATTTTCTGCCGGGTTTCGGGCAGAATGCGTATGAACGGATCATTGCGGGCGTGGAGAATGAAAGTGGGAACCGTGATGCGATCCACCACATTGGCTGCTGCAGCACGGGCGTAATAATCATCGGCGCCCGAGAAACCGCAGTAGTATGCGGTGATCTTGTCGTCGAAATCGCGTAAGGTCATCACGCCACGCAAGCGCGATACATCAAAGGCGCCGGGAAACAAGCGCGCTTTCGCACGCAGGCGGCGGCGCAGCTTCCATATGAAATAGTACTCGTACAGGCGATTGCTGCTGAGGTGGAGGGCATCGGCAGAAGCCGCTAAATCCATCGCCGGGCAGACTGCCGCGACAGCGCGCAATTGAGGCGGAGCTTGCGAATCCCACTCTCCCGCCAGCTTCAGTACGAGATTTCCGCCCATGGAAAACCCCGCCAGGGCAAAGCCCGAAATGTGATCGCGCTCGATCAAGCTCTGCGCTACCGCGGCAACATCGCGGGACAGTCCGGAGTGATAGAGCACGGGAGCAACGCCCTCCGTGCCGCCGCAGTTGCGCTGATTCATGCGCACCACATTCATGCCTGCGGCCAAGCCCTTCTTTGCGATACCCAACATGTATTGTGATTCGCTGGAGCCCTCGAGCCCGTGGACGACGATTATGGTGAGGGCCTTGGACCGGTCCTGCTGCCAATTACAGTGGCAGAGGATTTTTATCCCGGGCTCAACTTCGACAAGCCGCTCTTCGGCATGCGGCAGAAAGATTTTCCGTTGGAGGAAAAAGCTGCCGAGCGTTTGGAGATGACCTCCGCGAAAACCACGGCGGGCTTGGAACGTTTTGCGATCGATTTGCGAACTCGCCACGAATTGATTTTAAATGGTTATGCCACGGAGCGTATGCTTTCACTCGGGAGTGACTTATGCCGATCTACGAGTACACCTGTAAAGACTGCTCACACGAATTTGAGGCGCTTGTATATGGCCGTGAAAAGGCCGAATGCCCAAAATGTCACAGCAAGCGCTTGGCACCGCAGCTCTCGGTGTTTGCCGTAGCCGGTAAGAGCGGCTCCAGTGCTGGCACCGAAACCGGCGCTTGCGGGAGCTGCGGCGACCCGCGTGGTCCGGGCTCATGCTCACTGCCCGATGTGGATTAAATTTGCCTTCTTCTAACCTCCTGAAAACCAGCGGCTTACCTCGTGACCTCGGATACTTTTTCGAGTAACTGGGGTAAGTTTTACGCATGCCGCCTGTACCGTACTATCCAGGCATGGATCGTCGCCGCAATGCACGAGTCGCCGCTTTCATCCCTGTCCGCTTATGGGGCATGGATGCCAACTCCTTGCCATTTACCCAAATGGCCACCGTAAAAAACATCAGCTCGAGCGGTGTCGTAATTCACGGATTGATGCGCCAGGTGCTGCCGGGGGAACTTCTCGACGTGCAACTTGGTGAAGACCGGGCTCAATACCGCGTGGTCTGGGCTGGCAGAATGGGTTCGCGCAAGGAAGGGGAAATCGGCCTGGAGAGTATGGAGGCCGAGCCCTTTATCTGGAACCTTGATCTTCTTCGTTGCAGCCAAGTGGCGGCGCAGGGGTAGGTTGGACATCGGACGTCAGACGGCGGCCTTCAGACCTCGGACCTCGGATCTCAACTCCTGAAATAGTCGGAACTGCGAGAGAGTGCGTCGAGAACCGGGCGTCCTGCCCGCTACTTTGCTCCGTTCGGGTAAACCAATATCTTGCTCGCCTCGCCCGTTTTCAGCCGCTCGATACCTTTCGAAAAATCTTGCATTGCGATTCGATCGGTTATCACAGGATGCAGCTCGAGCTTGCCTGCCTTGAGCAGCGCGGTCATTTGATACCACGTCTGGTACATGCGGCGACCGTTGATGCCCTGAATCGTGATGCCTTTAAAAATAATGTCTTCCGAAAAGTTGAGTGAAATTGGTTTTGAGGTGAGCCCCAGGAGAGAAATACGGCCGCCACGCCGGACGATGTCGAAAGCTGTTCGAATGGCGTCAGGGTGACCCGCCATCTCGAGCACGACATCTGCACCCTGGCCATCTGTCCGTTCGGCCACAATCCCGCGCGCATTTTCTTTTGAGGGGTCGATCGTGAGATCCGCTTTCATCTCTTTCGCGATTCCTCTGCGATGGTCGTTTACCTCGATGGCAAACACTTGCGCTGCGCCGACGGCGCGGGCAACTGCAATTGCAAACAACCCAATCGGTCCACATCCGGTGATGGCCACTGTTTTGGCGGCGATCTCGCCCGCGAGCACGGTGTGAACAGCGTTGCCGAGCGGATCTAGAATCGAGGCGTACTCTAGCGGAATGGCGGGATCGAGCTTCCAGATGTTTGATTCGGGGATGACTACGTACTCGGCGAACGCCCCGTCGGCGTCTACGCCGATGATTTTTACGTTTTGGCAGATATGGGCTTCGCCGGTGCGGCATTGCAGGCATTTGCCGCAGGCCACGTGCATCTCCGCGGAAACGAAATCGCCTTCCTTTACGCTGGTGACTTCGGCGCCGTAGGCGACGACCTCTCCACAAAATTCATGACCTGGGATCAGCGGCGGATGAATGCGGTTCTGCGCCCAGCGGTCCCACTCATAAATGTGCAAGTCGGTGCCGCAGATGGAGGCGACCTTCACCTTGACCAGCACGTCGGTGCGGCCGAAGCCGGGAACTTTTACTTCTCGAATCTCCGCTCCGGGCGCGGCTTTCGGCTTAACGACGGCTAACATCATGTCGGGCATGGTGAGAGATTGAATCTTGGCCGAAACTGAATTCTAGCACCGCAGGCGGACGGCGCAGACAGGCGCAGGCGAGCAATATTCGCGAAACGAAAAACGTCGAGCTTCGCTCGAGCTTACAAGCAGGGTCCGCCTGCTCCTATAGAGGTCTGATTACTCGCGATCTTGTAAGAGTATGCGGCAACTTCCCGTTCGATAAGCAGCGTAGACGCCTTTTAACCGCCAGTTACCACCGACGTGCGCTGCCTCGGAGCGTTTTTGGCCCCACTGAAAGGGGCGGACCATTTGGCACGCTACACATCTACTGGGTGAAGTTCACGCGCCGCAGCAAGGCTTGAAATCGCGGTTCGGATCGCAGGGAATCCAAGAGTGGCGACGCCTTCAAATAAAACAGCGCTGGATCTTGTTCTTCGTAAGCCTGCTCCAAATATGTGAGTGCTCGATCCTTTTCGCCTAAACCTAAGTATGCATAAGCAAAGACACTCGGGAAAACATAGTGATGACGAGACCTCTCCTTCAACTCACCGATTATCTTCCGCGTCTCGCTCTTTCTTCCGCCAAGACCAGACATTAGCGCCAGCAACCCGAGATTATCGTTTAGCCGCCCCGTTCGGGCTATACCCTTTTCCGCATAGGCGATTGCCTCCGGGTACATCTTTTTCTGTAAGTAGCATAAGCCGACGCTCATAGCCCATTCGTCACCCAAATTCTCAGCCAGCTTTATGGAAAGATCATACTGGCGTGAGAAGAAGGCGATCGCGTCTAACCAATTTCGATACACACCGCTGAGTGGGTTCAATTCAATCGCATGGTTGGTCTGCGTGATGGCCTCGTCGTTTCGGCCCAAGCCTGCCAGCAGAACACCGTACTGAAAATGGCAATCGGCACAGTTGGGATTCAGTTTCAGGGCGATCCGGTACTGGTCTTCCGCCCCCGACCAGTTCCATTCAGAATTCAATAGAATCAACCCAAGAGCCAGATGCGCACGCGCCAGCGACGGATCAAGTTGCAGCGCTCTTGCGACGGCCGCCTTTGCCTGCGGCATAGTCTCCCTTGCAGAAGGGCCTCCTTGCTCGGGATTTCCCAGCCAAAAGTAGGCCATCGCCAGCTCGGCGTAGGCCGGCGCAAAAGTCGGAGCCTTCTCGATGGCCTCCTTGAAGTGAGCTATCGCCTTTTGGGTATCAGATTCGCTTCTGAGGGGAGGCGCGAAATACAGGCCGTGCAGGTAATTATCCTGCGCTTCCGGGTTCACGGAGCGACTGATCGCCAGCCGAGTCCGCTCCTCCGGCGTCAGCTTGACCTGGATTTCATCGGTGATGGCGCGTGCAATCTCGCCTTGCAGACTCAGAACATCGCGAATGCTGCGATCGTATTCTTGGGCCCACAGCTGGCGCTCGGGGAAGGCTTGAGACAGGTGTATCGTCACACGCATCCGGTCCGCGGAGCGTACGACCGTACCCTCCATGACGGCATCCACCTTCAGTTCCCCGGCGATCTCTGGTAGCGACTTCTTGCTGGCCTTGTACTGCATGACTGACTGGCGCGAGATCACGCGCGGGCTGCTGATCTTTCCCAATTCCGTGATCAAACTTTCGGTCATACCATCGGCGAAGTATTCCTGTTCCGGGTCGCCAGACAGATTGGTCAACGGCAACACAGCGATGGCTTGAATCTGCGGTTTTGGAGATCGCATGAAGAGACGGTCGCGCCAACCGCGTACATTCAGTCCCACCAGCACCGCCGCCAATGCGAGAATGGCCACGATCCCAAGAGCGGCACGCAGGATTGAAGCTCCTGCGCTGCGGGTTGTTTTCGCTCTTTCCGCAGGAACCTGTTCCAAACCGTTCACCGACCCGATAAAGCGATAGCCGTGACGTGGCAGTGTTTCGATGAAATGAGGATTCTCAGCGCTGTCGTCCAGCGACGCCCGCAGCCGCTTAATGGCATTGTTCAGTCCCTGCTCGAAATCTACAAAGGTGTCGACCGGCCAGAGCTTCTTTTGCAGTTCCTCTCGGGTGATGGTCTCGCCGGGACGCTGTAGGAGCATGGCGAGGATTTCCACCGGCTGCCCCTGAAGCCTGATCTTCATGCCTTTTTTGCGGAGTTCCCCAGCTTGAGGATCAAGTTCGAACACGCCAAAACGGAGAGTCGGCGGAACTGAACTGGAAGTCTTCACAGCTACTCCCGAGCGGCTAGAGTGTAACACTCCTGTAGCCACTCACAGATTTTCCTGTTACACGCTCCGGTAACACGCCCGCGCTCAACACGTTGACGTGTTACCCACATCTCTCGAAGGTTACAGGTCCATTCCATTGAACGTTCCTAGAGCTCGCGCCAGACTCCGCGCCAACGTGCGACGAAGCGCCGCCGAGCTGTACCAACCGGCGCTTGCTCACAGCGGAAACCTTCCGCCTCGCACGAGAAATCGTGGCGAGGAGATTCCCAGTGAAGCATCCGCACGCCTTAGTGTTCTTGATATGTCTGATCGTCAGTGGTTTTTTGCCGAGCGCCTTGTGGGCTGGAGACTCCGTCATCATCGGCGCAACCCCGCAGCAAGAACGATTTCTCACCTGCGTGGCTCAAATATCGGCCGACGATCTTCGCGGCACCCCACACTCCGATGAACGGCTGACCGTTGTAATTCTCGAACACCACAAATTTTTGGAAATGCGCGAGGCCTTTCATGCGCACAAGACGAAACTTGCCTTCTCCAGCTTGCAGGCCAGAAGAATTTATCTCTCTTCCCGTATGTTCAGGGATCTCGATACGCTGCTGCGATGTATTACCCATGAGCTCGGCCACTTCGCAACCCAGAGCGTGTATGAAGATCATGCTGAGCGAGCTGCCGATCGCATGAGACAGAGGAGTCGACAGACATGCGAATTCGCTGTCCAATAAATAGGGCGGCGTTTCCACGGTGGGGCGACCGCCCAAACGCGGCACGATTGCTGTTGCAAAATCGCCATCTCACCAGCAACCATGAGCCCATTCATGAAATAAGTAGATAAGTTCTAGCCTGCACGCGGGCCTGAGGGCCCTGGCTTCCGCTCGGAGAGAGGTTTGCGATTGTAATCCTCGGATTTGCGACGTGGAATGCTCAACGACTTCCAATTACTGGAGCGGAAATGTTTGGCTAGAAATACGATCTGCCCGACGTGATATGCATAATGCGCCACTTGGCGGTTCAGGGCTTGCAGAACCGTGTGCGGTTCGCCGCGGATGGTGACTGTGCGCATCACGTCCTCGGGCGTGAGCGCCTCGATTGCTGAGAATATGCATGACCAGCCCTCTTCCCACTGGCGTATCATGTCGGCCCGCGTTGCGTCAATATTCATTTCGAATTCCTGGTCGCGATGCCGGTCCGGCTTCTCGCCGTCGGTTGTAAGGAAATCCCTGAAGCGGGAACGCATGTTGCCGGCCATGTGCTTCATAACGACGGCGATGGAATTTGCTTCTGGGTCAAGCGTAGTAAATAGTTCTTCATCCTTAAGCTGTGCGATAGCGCCTTCGGCGAGACGCTTATAGCCACGAAACTGGCGACGGACTTCGTCGAGATAATGGTTTCCAGGGGGCTGGCTCATGACATACAGCTCTCTTCTTAGTGGGCGAAGCTATGCCGCTGTTTGCGAGCGGTCGCAGCCTATGCAATCGAAGCTGGCGGAGCGGCCGGCTGCACTTGTACCTCGATTCCTCCCAGCCACTTGGCCATGAGGTTATATAGAAACGCGCCGATCGCACCGAAGACGAAACCCAGGACGCCATAGAAGATTGGCGCGAAAAGCCCAAAAATCAGGCCACCAATTGCTCCGAGGGGATTGTCGTGGCCACCGGCCATTGAACCGATCAAACTGGCAAGCAGGAAAAACGGCAACAAGATCAAACCGATCACAGCATAGATTGCACCCATGATCTTCGCGACAGAAAGCACTCCAACCGACGTGATTGTACGCATAGAAAACGCTCCCCTCTTTAGATTGGACTCAAGGTCTACCCCAACCACCCCCTCCTGGACTCTCAATCCTGATCCGCTCTCCCTTACGTAAGCGGACATTAAACTTGCCGGGTAACTCTTGCGTCGAGCCATTCTGACGAACGACAAATGCTTTCCCCGGCGCTCCATCTTTTCCGCCACTCAATCCCCACGGTCCGCGTGTGCGGCGCTCGGATAATAACGTGACCTCAGCATCAGTGAGCAACTCGATTTCACGCACGATTCCGTCACCGCCGGGGTACTGTCCCTTGCCTCCGCTGTTCGGGCGTAGCGAGTATCGACGCACTCGCAAAGGATAGGAATACTCCAGCGCCTCCGCCGGAGTGTTCAGCGAATTTGTCATGTGGGTGTGAACGCCTGAGACGCCAGGCTTGCCTGGCCTGGCCCCCATGCCGCCGGCAATCGTTTCGTAGTAGGCAAAAGGCTCGCCGGTCCGCGGGTCGAGTCCGCCGATGGTGAGGTTATTCATGGTACCCGACGCTGCAGCGGGAATGCGGTCCGGAACCGCCTGCGCGAGAGCGCGCAGGAGTACATCCACAATACGCTGCGAGGTCTCCACATTTCCGCCCGCTACGGCTGCGGGAGGACGCGCATTCACTACAGTTCCGGGCGGCGCAATCAAGTGAATGGGCCGCATGAGCCCCGCAGTCGCCGGAACATCCTCCTTGAGGAAGCAGCGAAATACGTAAAAGCAGGCGGAATATGTGATCGCCTCGACGGCATTCACGCTGCCCGCCACCTGCGGATCGCTGCCGGTGAAGTCAACCCTGACTACGCTGGTGTGGGGCGGGCGCCCTCGCCCGCGATCGCGACCAAATGTAATCTCGACCGCAAGCCTGATCGGCTTCTGGCTGATACCATCATTGTCCAAAAAATCCTCCGCTCGGTAGGACCCCGGAGGCACGCGCTTCAGAAACTCCCGCATCATTTCTTCGGAATAATCCAGCAGCTCGCGCGCCGCCTGATGCGTGCGCTGCAGGCCGTAGCGGGCGCAAACCTCGCGCAAGCGTTCAGCTCCGGTGTGGCAGGCAGCGATTTGTGCGCCGAGGTCGCCTTCGCGTTCGTCGGGTGTGCGTACGTTGTTGAGCAATAGCGCGAGAATATCGCGGTCCATCTTGCCCGCGCGCATGATCCGCACTGGCGGAATCCGCAGGCCTTCCTGATAGATTTCGCGGCACAGGCCCATGGATCCCGGATACGCGCCGCCGACATCGGAATGATGAGCGCGCGATGCGACGTAGAAACACAGAGAACTGTCGGTTTTTCGCGGGCGGGGGCGCCCGCGCCACATATGCACCGGCGCGACCAGCGTGATGTCCGGCAGGTGCGTTCCGCCGCGAAAAGGA
>Ga0209157_1004586_pt1 | contig 10288 bp, 10 predicted proteins | sample GraSoiAngelo_135_FD_185892 | JGI IMG/M metagenome (GOLD analysis project Ga0209157, IMG submission 185892) | Grasslands soil microbial communities from the Angelo Coastal Reserve, California, USA - 14_0929_05_40cm (SPAdes) (version 2) | ecosystem: Environmental > Terrestrial > Soil > Grasslands ...
AAGGAATAGATCAGCCCGAATTTCATCCGTTCCGACGGCTTGTTCTGGGCTAATAAGAATAGCTAGAGGGACGACGAGAGAACTGATTATTCAGGCAGCACAAATAAGAACGCGGGTTCTTTCTCTCGAGCCCTGCAGTGCGGAAGATAGACATTAACTGCGACATGGGGGAGAGCTTCGGGAATTTCAAGGTGGGCCACGACGAGGAGATCATGCCCCTCATCACTTCGGCGAACGTCGGCTGCGGATTCCATGGCGGAGACCCCGTAACGATGGCGCGGACGGTCGCGCTCGCGAAGAACCACGGGGTGGGAGTGGGGGCGCATCCGGCCCTCCCCGACCTGATGGGGTTCGGGAGGAGGGAGATGAAGATCACTCCAGAGGAGGCGAGGGCCTACCTGCTGTATCAGACGGGGGCCCTGAAGGCCTTCCTGGAAACGCGCGGAATGAAGCTGCAGCACGTGAAACCACACGGCGCGTTCTACACCCTCCTGAGGAAGGAGGAGGAGCTGGCGAGGGCGGTCGCGGAGGCGATTCTCGACTTGGACAAGAACCTCTATTGGTTCATGCCCGTCCCGAACAGAGCGGCGGAGGTCGCCGATTCGATGGGAGTCAAGGTCGTCGGCGAGATGTACGTCGACATGGACTACGGCCCCGACGGTGGGCTGCTGGTGCGGAGAGAGCAGTTCATGCACCAGCCTGACCCGAAGGCGACGGCCGAGAGGCTTGTGAGCTACCTGGAGTCGGGAAAGGTCAGGACGACCGAGGGGAAGGAGCTGGAGATATCCGCCAACAGCGTTAGTGTTCACGGCGACACGATGAACGCTCCCGCCGCGTTACGGGTGATGCGAGCTGAGCTCAAGTCCCACGGCGTCGAGGTGACCTCGATCAGGAACATCGTCTAATTAATCCAAAATTACTAGTCCTTCAGCGTCAAGAAGTACCCGGATCTTGTCGAAGACACGAGGGAAGAGGCGAAGGCCTTCGCCGCGCGAACGGAAGAGGCAAAGAAAGGAATCGCGTTCCCTTAACCGCGCCTCTGGCTCGCGTCGCCCCCCCTACGTCGAGGTTTCCAAATCCAGCCACCCCTCTCGCAGGGTCCGAAACGAGTGGCTCGTTCGCCTAAGGCTGGGAACTTTGCGATCAACGTTCTCGGACAGATGGATGGATTCCACATCCACAGTTATTTTTAATACGTGAGGATAATCACCACACATGATGAAATTTGTGCATACGATTATAAACGCCCATAGGTTTAGGTTGGGGTGAAGATGCAGATTTGAGCAAGAGAGGTGCGAGTCGTGATCTTGAGCTTGCGAGAGCCCTGATACAGGAAGAGCGGCTTCGCATGGTGAGGATCCTCCAGAGAGGGAAGAAGAACATAAGCGAACTCGCCGACGAGACAAAACTGGACAGGGCGACGGTCTCGTATCACCTAGCAGTTCTGGAGAAGAACGGGATAGTCGCCTCCCGATACGAGATGCTGAGGGAGCCACGCTCCAAGGGGAAGATCGGCAGATACTACGAGATTAACAAAGGCGCCCTCGCGAAGGCATTCCAGGCCCTTGATAGGCTGAGAGAAGAGATAGAGCCGGAACTCAGCCCCTGATCCCCCGGATGATCTTGTAAGCCTCGTACAGGATTGACAGTATGGTCAGAGTACCCTGAACCTTCCCCGCGATCCTCGCGGCCCTTCGCGCTGCCTTCGCCTTGAATTCCCGGGAGAAGTCGCGCGTCACCTCTTCCTCGTCGGTCTGTAACACGGGTTCCGACCACTTGCCATCGCCTAGGTATCTCGTTACTATTGAGAGCGAGTTGACTTTGAACCTCTTGGAGTCGACGTAATCGATCTCGGGGTTCTCGATGTACACCTGATAGGTCCCTACCCCGAAGAGGCTGAGGAATTCCTCGAGGGTCTTGATCTCGATCCTCCGAACCAATCTTCCCGAGTCTTTCCAGAGATAAAGGACAGGGCTGGTCGTGGACCTTATCCCCCCGTTTTCCAGGAGCGCGGCGACGATGTCGCCCACCAACACGGGCCTTCTAATAGTCAACATATGATAATGCATAGAACCCCTTTAAGCATCTTTCTCGAAATCGGAATCCGACTATCCTGTTCGAAAGGTTAGAACGACCGATCTCGACGCTAAGGGAGGGTCGCGGGTCGTGGAAGTGATGCGCCGGGCAGGGCGGGGCCGCATCACGGTGAGAAAACCGAGAAAATGGAATGAGAATTCACGAATCTTAAGGAAGGGGTCACCAATAACTCTCGGACCGGGTAAAATGGGAGAGGCCCTTAAGCACATCATTCAGAGAGCCCTGGGCCGGTGTGACGATAATTCGGGAAGGAAAGAATTCGGTGACGGGCCGGTTAGTCCGAATTGGGCCTTGCGTGTCACGGCACGCGTCAGTTTTGGGGCGCCCCATGTGAGAGGGGAGTTGATCGCACTCATCTTCACCCACGTCCCAGTTACTTGGCCATCTTCGCGCTTCTGGCGACCCGGGTGAGTCCGTCAGGCGCGCACTGACCCGCCAAATTCCTCGGGACATGGATTTGAACTCCCAAAGGTTAAAATGCGGAACGGACCCAAAATCAAAGAATGCCTCGAGGATTCAAGCTTCTCATCGCTCTTGGCCTCCTGGGATTTGTGCTACTTTCGCCGGTTGCCACCGTCTTCGCCGCCGACGACACGAACTCGGGGAATCTCACCCCAAATCCGACCCTGACCCCGGAGCAGGTCGCTTCGGCCCTCACGGCGCTCGGGCAGGGCACGAACGATTCGAGCATCCAGCAACTGCTGCAGCAATTGAATTCTCAGGTGAGCAGCGGAAATAACGCGGCAGCATCCTCAACGATCTTGCAGCTCAAGGCTGATTCCAACAATCCGAACATGTCTGCATCGATGAAGGCACTCCTGCAGAGCATCAGCGAAGGAAAGAACGGCCTCACGGTCGACCCTCAACTCCTCTCCGCGCTCCTGGGAGCGAACAGCCCGACCCCGAACGGTGTCCCCTCGAACCTCCGCAACGAAAGCCCGTCGCGGATCCCCGTCGACCTGAATACCTTGGCGAACCTTCTGCAGTATGTCGACCCCACGTTAGCTAGCAGTCTCCTCGGGGCGGCTGGACAGCCGACGCAGGTTGCACAGGGGCAGAAAGGCATCCCCCCTATCACTCCGCCGGGGATCAACCTGAACAAGCTTGGCCTTCCTGCGATATCGACACCGACCTTCGGTTCGGTGGGTGGCGGCGTCTCCTTGCCGGCATTGAACCCGGCCGATTTCGCTTTTCCCCTTCTGGTTGCCGCCGCGATAATTGGAGTCTTCCTCTCTCGGAACAGATTCGGAAGACTTCTCGGCTCGCAGAAAGTTCCGGCCGCGGGTGAAGTTGGAGAGCTCGAGCCAGACCTCGGCCTCGTCCCGAACACCCCGAAGGAGAGGATCATCGCCATCTTCCGCAAGTCGGTCAGGCTGATGAGGGGGAGGGGCGTCCCGAAGTTCAGGCACGAGACGCACAGGGAGTTCTCTTCGAAGTGCTCTGAAAGGGCGGAGGGCGAACACATAGGGACAATCTCGTCCCTCTACGAGAAGGCGGTCTTCTCCGGGACGGAGGTAACCCCGAGCGACGCAACCCTGGCGGAGCGCGAAGGGGAGTCGGTAGAGAAGACCCCTTGAAGCTTCGGTCCTTCATCTACGTCATGGGTTTCGTCGCGCTTATCGCAGTAATCTACTCTCCCTCGACAATCGGGGTAGAGGCGGGGAGCGGCATCGGAACGACAAGCCCGAGCGAGACGTCTCAGGGAGGCGCCTCGCAGTTCCTCTCCTCCCTGAAGCAGTCGGGTTACCACGTCGTCCTGGTGAACGACACCCAGACCGAGCAGCGTCTCCTCTTAAACGGGAAATCGGTATTCATGCTGCTCGGGGCGGACCTCCAGCTAAGCCAGGGGGAGTTGCAGTCGATCAGGGCCCGCTATCAGGGCGGCCAACTCTCGATCCTGCTCGCGGAGGGCAACACGACAAACGCGGCTTTCCTCGGCACCGTTTTCGGGGCGACCGTCTCCGGAGCGGCGATTTATGACAGGTCGTCGCCCTTCAAGGACCAGAGGATCTTCACTGTGACTCTCAAGCTCGGAGCGACAACCGAAACAGGCGTGATCGATATAGCGTCTCCCATACAGGCCAACTCCGGCTCCGTCCTTCGGCCGGTCGCGACCTCCTCCGCCAATTCCTTCGATGCGCTGGATTCACGGCTCGGAGCAAGAACAGTCGTCGCTACGGGAACGAACGTGGCGGGTTCCAGGACGGTTCTGATAACAGATTCAGCCCCCTTCACGAATTACCTCTTCGGGTACAACCAGAGCGCGAATGAAAAGGCGTTCGTCGGCAGCATGGTCGACTGGGTCACACATTCGAACAGGAGCCAGACTGTCCTTTACGACAACTACCACTACAGGTCGGCCGCCCCGAAATTCTCCCTCGGAATACCCGTCGGCCCTATCGTCGCGTACGTCCTCGCGCAGCTCCTCTCGGGGGTGAACAGCTACTACGGGGGCCTTCCCGCGCAGACCCAGGGGTTCTTTCAGAACTTCGGTATCTCAATCCCGGAAGCCCTCGCACGAGTGGGAATCGCGATGCTTCTCCTCCTCTCGGTTTATGGGGCGGTTAGAAGGTGGTTTGCCCCTGAAATGAAGGGGAAGGACGACCAGCCGATCCCGAGCGTGGAGAGGTCGATTGTGGCAGAGTCCAAATCGAGGATTGATTTCCTCACCACTTCGCGGAACAAGAGCTTCTACGTGGCCACGCTCGCCAGGCTGTACGAGGTCTTCGATGACATCATGACGAAGGAGTTCGGTTTTGGCGTCTCTTCGGTGAGCCTGGAGGAGCTCCAGACGCGCTTCGGAGCTAGGGCGGGAGAGGCGTTCAAGCTCTTCGCCGACCTGCGCAGGGTGTACGAGTACGCCAACGGGAAGCGGAGGTTCCTCTTCCCTCCAGTCTTCAGGTGGAAGTCGCGCGTCTCCACGCTCACGACCAGAGCCGAGGAGACGCTGAACCAGCTCGGGATAACGATCACGGGGAGCTCGGAGACGAAGGAGAAGGTGGAGTATGCGGTTCGGGGGCGCTGAGGCTTATATGCTGTCTAAGTTCACGGAGGTCGGCGTTTGAGCACCGGGGACGGTCAGGTGAAGCTTTTCTCCGACAAGGTGATCGGCGAAGTCGGTAAGGTCATCGTCGGGAAGAGGGAGGAGCTGAAGATGATTCAGGCGTGCCTCATCGCCGGGGGGCATGTCCTCCTGGAAGGCGTCCCCGGCGTGGCGAAGACCACGATAGCAAAGGCGGTGGCGAGCTCACTGAGTCTTCAGTTTGAGAGGATCCAGTTCACACCCGACCTTCTCCCCTCGGACATAATCGGGACGTACATCTACGACCAGAAGGAGAGCGACTTCAAACTCAGAAAGGGACCGATCTTCGGAAACATAATCCTCGCGGATGAAATAAACAGGGCGTCTCCGAAGACGCAGTCCGCCCTCCTCGAAGCGATGCAGGAGAAGCAGGTGACGATCGAGGGGACGACGCTGAAGCTCCCCTCCCCCTTCATGGTGCTCGCGACCCAGAACCCGATTGAGTTCGAGGGGACATACCCGCTCCCCGAGGCGCAAGTGGACAGGTTCCTGATGAGGATAGAGATCGGTTACCCCACCAGGGAGGAGACGCTTTCGATACTCAGGAACATGAAGGGTGTGGCGGAGTGGAATATCAAGCCCGTCGTCGACGGAGGGACTGTGCAGGGCTTCATGAACGGCATCTGGAGCGTGAACATCGACGAGACAGTGAGGGGCTACATAACCGACATCGTCGAGAGTACGAGGGCGCACAGGTTCGTGAAACTCGGAGGCTCCCCGAGGGCAGCGACCTCCCTGCAGGGCGCCTCCGCGGCCGTGGCGATGATTGAGGGGAGAAGTTACGTCATTCCGGATGACGTCAAACGCGTCGCACCGCACGTCCTCGCCCACCGGCTCATTCTAACACAGGAGGCGCTCCTGGACGGGGTGGCACAGAAGTCGGTAGTCGATGACATCATGAAGGGCGTAAAGGTCCCCTGATTGGTCTTCAAGAGGACGCCGCGGGGTAACACGGTCCTCCTGCTCTCCGCGGTCTTCATCACACTGGGTCTCGTCGCCGTCCTGGGGTCTACCTTAGCCCTCCTGCTGGCGGGAATCGGCCTCTTCCTCTACTACTATGTCTCGAAGCTGGTGCTGCAGATCAAGACCAAGGCGCTGGACCTCCTCGAGGTCAGGAGGGCGTACACGAAACGGATCGCCGAGGGGAGCGAAGTCGAGGTGACGGTCTCTTTCGTGAACAGGACATTCATCAGGCTCAACGCTGAGGTGGTGGACCCATACCCGCCCCTCTTCCGACTGAAGGTGGGCTCGAACGCGGTGGTCCTCGCCATTCCAGCCAAGGGGTACTCCAGGATGGTCTACGCGATGACGCCGACCTCGGTGGGCTCGCATCCGTTTGGCGCGGTCAGCCTGGTCACCCGGGATATCGCGGGGCTCTTCTACTACGAGAGGAGAATCCCCGCGCCTGACTTCATCGACGTGACCCCGAGCGGTGAAGAGATCGCGCGCGGAGCTCTCACCGCGATGATGATTTCAGCGTATGGCGGGAGCATCACGTCGAGGAGAAAAGGGGAGGGCATGGATTTCGCCGACATCCGGAAGTACGAGCCGGGTGACCCCTTCAAGAGGATAGAGTGGTCCGCGACAGCGAGGACGGGGGAGCTGATGCTGAAGGAGACGCACGCGGAGACGCAGCTCAACGTGATGCTCCTCCTCGACATCACCGAGACGATGGCTTACGGGGAGGCCGGAGTGACGAAGCTCGACTATGCGGCGAGGGCCGTCACATCTCTTGTGGCCTACCTTACGAGGAGGGGAGACCTCGTCGGGTTGACTCTCATCGGGGGGAAAGACTCGGTGGAGGTAATCCCGATAGCTAAGGGGAGGCTGCAGACGACGAGGATCATGAGCAGGCTGAGCTCGGTCAGGACCACGCCATCCCAGGCTCAGAAGCTCAGCATGGGGGTCAAGCGCTCGCTCGCTCTCGGGAGGGTGAAGGGAAGGACACTCTTCTTCGTGATCACCGACATGGAGTCTGAGGTCGACCTCGCCGCCCTGAAGCATCTCGTGGGGATGAAGCACGAGGTGATTGTGATATCACCGTTCACCCCGCTCTTCGAGGCCCACGGCCTCACGGGACTCGACAAGACGATTTACTCGATTAACGCGACGTACCAGTGGCGGACGAGGAAGAGAATCGTGAGGGAAGCCGCCAAGCTCGGGATCCGGGTCCTCGACGTGGGGCCGAGCGACTTCTTCCCGAAGCTTGTCGCTCGCGTCGAGGAGATGAGGAGGAGGGGTGGGTCCTGAAGGCGACATTATCAAAGAAGTATGTGAGCAGGGAGGCGATCACCTACTACGCGCTCTCGCTTCCGGCGATCGCTCTTCAGCTCTTCTTCTCCTCGTCCGTCGCCGCGAACCCGGGACAGTTCACCCCTCAGGTCGCTTCCTTCGGACCGGGGATCACCGAGTTGGTCCAGCTGCTCCCCTGGGGCCTGCTCGCCCTCTCCATTCTGGCCGTTGTCAGGTTCAGACCTTCGGCGCTTGTCACCCTTCTGACCGCTTCATTCTTCCTGGCCGCCGCCGCGCTCGGCGAGTCCGGGTTCTTCGGAACAGCGCTCGGCCTCACGGGTAGCGTCTCACTAGTCATCCTAGCCACCTTCATGGCGTTGATCGGCTTCAACTACGCGAGGGCGGCGAAGCTCCTAGGCGGGCGGCCGGCCCTCGTGGAGGGCAAGGGGCCGCTCGGGTACCAGCTCCTGAGCACGTCGCTCGAGCTCGTCCTCCCACTCCTCGCTGCTGTGGCGCTCGCCGTCGCCGTTTCTGCAATCGTGACGACGCTAACGCTCCAGACAAAGCTTCTCCCGGAGCCCCTCTCGACGCTCTCCTCCCTTTACCTGGAAAGCCGCTTCGGGCTCGTCTTCGTCTCGATCGGGGTCGCGGGGGCGCTGATCTGGGCGATGCGTCAGATCCTCGAACCGATCATAATGTACTTCACGCTGACGTACGAGGACGCCGTGAAAATGGCTCTCAACGAGGTGGAGGACATCGCGAAGAAACTCAGAAGGCAGGCTCGGGCGAAGCCCGTCCCCGGGTGGGGCTGGCTTAGCGTTTCGATTGTCTGCGTCGTCTCCGTGTCGTCCCTCTCCCTCTTCGTGGTCAGCCCCCAGGGTCTGTGGTACAACCTTCTGTCGATCTTCGGCCTTCACGGGGTACAGGGTGCTGGAGCGGGGGACCTCGAAACGACCGCGCGCAACTTCGTGAGGACGATAGACTCAAACGTCGTCAAGGGTCAGGATATCATTAGACAGGTAATCCGGTTGCTCTGGGGTTGAGTGGTACTGCAACAAGGAGTTTTATACGCTCGACGCCTGGAAGGTGAAAGATAGCATGGCAAGGAAGTACTCGAGCACATCGCTCTGGGCGGGGGTAGGGCTGATATCGGTATCGGTCTACTTCTTCCTCGCCTCCGTGTCTCTAATCTCTCCCCCCGCTCAGGCCGTTGTCGCTGCTCTCCTATCCGCCGTGATTGGTTTCGTCACGCTCTCCGCGGGGACTGCCCTGATCAGGACTTACGTGATCGCGCGCACAGTCGAACAGGGCGAGCAGGCGAAGTGACTGCTGTCCTGCGAAATGTGTTGTCGCGTACCCTTCAAGTTGCTCAGGATAGCAGGGGTAGTTGACCGCAGCCTCGGCCTAGATGCTCGCTGAGTCGTGCTTCATCGGAACGCACGGGCTCAATCCAGCAAAGAGTTTCGATTCGAAACGCCTATCAGAGAAAGGGAATCTGGGCGTCCGGTTGCCTGCCTGTCGGTATTGCGGGGCCTCGCTCTCCGAGAACGCAAGATTCTGCGTCTCATGCGGAAAACCAACCGGCTTCTCGAACCCGAGCACGACGGCAGGGGCGCCAGTGGCGAGCCCCCCCTCGGGGTCCACCAGCTTACTCTCCACGAAGGACTTCGTTATGACAAAGAAAATACTTTCAATTCGCGAACACTACGATTTCACAGCACGCGACGGAACGAAGCTCGGCGAAGGAGACGGGAACTTCCTCCAATTCCCTGCAAAGTTCGTTGTGCTCGATGCGAACAACGCCGAGATAATGCACCTGAACGGCAAGCTTCTCTCGATTCGCAGGGAATTCGACATCTACGACCCCTCCGGTAATCTTGTGGGGATCATGAAGAAGAAGCTTGTCAAACTGATCGGGAGCGAGTACTGGGTAGAAAAGAATGGGGTAGATTACATGCGCATCTTCGGAAACTTCGTTGAGCACGATTACAGGATGGAAGTCAACAAGGTACAGGTAGCGCAGGTTCATCGTAAGTGGGTCTCCATCAGAGATCAGTTTGGAGTGTCGATGACGGGTAATGCGGACCCAAGAATCGTGATCGGAGCAGTCGTCGCCATAGAGCATGAAGAAGTGACGGAAAGAAGGCATTAGAAATCCTCGCTCGTGACCGCGTGGGGTGCGGATGACATCCCATCCGGAAGATCCTAGCCCCGATACTGTTGAGATAGGGCTCGTGAGGCCTGGCTTCCCCACCCTCGCTAAAATGACAGGTCAACCAAGGCGTCTTATATGTTTCTCCGCTCTCTCCATCTTGTGTCTTCCTGACTAGTAGGTTCATCTCTGACCATGATGAGCGGCTGGCTTCTCCATCCGCGCTAAATTCGCCCGCTCATCTACCGACTCACGATTCGATTCCAGGTTTTCTGAAGCAGGCAGTTGAGAAGTTGATCATCACTTTCAACTTCCGTCTGGTCAATAACGAGTTCCAGCGCTTCGAGTTCGTCATCTCGAAGCGGCTCTCCGGGCTTCGGGCCTCGATTCTGGGGATGCGTTTCTAGACTGAAGCCGGTCGATGTCGGAATCGACGAAAGCAATGAACAGCTTCCCGCCTCGAGAGATTCCGAGGCGGGGCGCAGTCGCCAGGAGATTGGCGCGATGACTCCGTCACATAAGTGCCGATGGGACCTTCTCCGTACGGGCAGGATGGAAGCATGCACTACCCGTGTTGGGGAGCCGGACTGACAACGGGGCCCGAACCCTTCTTCGGGCCGCTGATTTCACCTATAGGCAGTCGTCATGGTACCACCTCGAAGGCAGCCATCATAGCATGATCCTCGTGCTCGAGATTGTGACAGTGGAAGACGTACCGGCCGGTG
>Ga0209157_1004588_pt1 | contig 10285 bp, 6 predicted proteins | sample GraSoiAngelo_135_FD_185892 | JGI IMG/M metagenome (GOLD analysis project Ga0209157, IMG submission 185892) | Grasslands soil microbial communities from the Angelo Coastal Reserve, California, USA - 14_0929_05_40cm (SPAdes) (version 2) | ecosystem: Environmental > Terrestrial > Soil > Grasslands ...
TTCGCCCTCACGGTCGCGGGGTGCAAGACGGAGTCTGCGAAGCGGAAGGAAGTGCAGGAGTGCGCGGCCATCACCCTCACGGAGCAGGCCGCGGCCACGTGCCTCGAGGTGCACTACGGATGGAAGAAGCCCGCAGCGGTCACCGCCGCGCAGGCGTTCCAGCGTCAACGGGACTCCATCGCCCAGGTGCAGGCCGACTTCACCTGGCGCGCGGACGCCGCGAAGCACCGGCGCGAGCTGGAGCAGTGCCGCCAGGACCAGTCGCGCTCGCTGCTGCGCTGTCTTCAGGAGACCTACCTCTGGACGGAGGCGCGTGCCAAGGCCACGGACGATTCGCTGTGGCGCCGCGACTCGGCCAGGCACGGGGACGAGGTGGAGCGCTGCGTGCGGCGCCGCGACATGAACACCGCGTCCTGCCTACAGCTCTACTACAAGTGGAACTCCGAGCGGGCGCTCGCCGCCGCGGACTCGATCGTGCGGGCGCGCATCAAGCGCGGACGCTAGCCGACCCACACGCTCTTGACGTTCACGAACTCGCGCAGCCCGAACTCCGACAGCTCGCGGCCGTAGCCCGATCGCTTCACCCCGCCGAACGGCAGGCGTGGGTCGGACTTCACGAGGCCGTTCACGAACACGCTGCCCACCTCGAGCTCGGCCGCCAACCGCTCCCCGCGCTCGCGGTCCTCGGTCCAGACGGCCGCACCGAGGCCGTAGGGTGACGCGTTCGCGACCCGCACCGCGTCGGCGTCGTCCCGTACGCGGATGACGGCGGCCACCGGGCCGAACACCTCCTCGTCGAACGCGGGCATGCCGTTCGCCACTGCCGTCAGGACGGACGGCGGATAGAAGAACCCCGGGCCCTCGGGGACCCGGCCGCCCAGCACGAGCTTCGCGCCGCGCCGCACCGACTCCTCGACCTGCCGCTGCAGGTTCGCGCGCAGATCGGCGCGCGCCTGCGGGCCCACCTCGGTGCCCGGCGCGAGCGGATCGCCCAGCCGCCGCGCCGCCACCGCGGCTACGAACCGCTCGAGAAACCGGTCGAAGACGGACTCCACCACGATGAACCGCTTGGCGGCGATGCAGCTCTGGCCGCTGTTCAGGAGCCGCGCCTCGGCCGCCGTGCGAGCGGCCTCGTCGAGGTTCGCGTCCGCGAGCACGATGAAGGGATCGCTCCCGCCGAGCTCGAGCACCGACTTCTTGAGGTGCCGGCCGGCCTGCTGGGCGACCTGGCTCCCGGCGCGGTCCGAGCCCGTGAGCGTGACGGCGCAGATCCGGGGATCGGCGATGACCGGAGCGACCGCTTCGTTCGGGAGCAGCACGGCCCGGAACAACCCGTCCGGGAACCCCGCCTCGCGGAGCAGTTGCTCGATCTCGAGCGCGCAGCGCGACACGTTGGGCGCGTGCTTCAGGAGCCCCGCGTTCCCGGCCGCGAGCGCCGGCGCTGCGAAGCGGAAGACCTGCCAGAAAGGGAAGTTCCACGGCATGATCGCGAGCACCGGGCCCAGCGCGTCGAAGCGGACGTAGCTGCGCGTTGCGTCGGTTGGCCGGGCCACGGGAGACAAGAATTGCTCGGCGTGCTCGGCGTAGTAGTCGCAGGCCCAGGCGCACTTCTCGGCTTCCGCTTCTCCCTGTGCCAGCGGCTTCCCCATCTCGAGCGCCATGGTGCGCGCGTAGCGGTGTTTGCGCTCCCGGAGCAGCCGGGCGGCTTCACCGAGCGGGCCGGTGCGCGCGTCCACCGGGCAGCGGCTCCAGTCGCGGAACGCGGCGACGGCGCGGCCCAGGATGCGCTCGAGCTCCGCGCCCGAGGTCTCGGGGAAAGTCTCGAGCACCTCGCCCGTCGTCGGGTTGATCGATGCGATCGCCATGACGTCACCGTACACGTTGGATGGCCCTTGCCGCAAGCCGGGGGCGCGGCGAGTATTGACCCATCGCTCCCCATCCCGTCCTCGTCGCCGCGGAGCTGCAGCCCCTCCTCGAGCCCGCCCAGCTCGAGGGTCTCGACGTCACCTGGATCGCCGCCGACCAGCCGACCCCGAAAGGCGACTACGTCGCGATCGTGCCGCTGCTGACGCGCTGGGTGGGCGGCACGGAGTTCAAGGGTCTCCCCAAGCTCAAGATCGTCGCCAACTGCGCCGCAGGCCACGACAACGTGGACGTCGTGGCCGCCGAGCTACGCGGCATCAAGGTCACGAACACTCCGGACGCCCTCGTCGATGCCACGGCCGACCTCGCGTGGGCCCTCATCCTCGCCTGCGCCCGGCGCGTCGTGGAGGGCACGGAGCTCGTGCGGAGCGGCAAGTGGTCCGGCTGGCACCCGGAGCTGCTGCTCGGGACCGAGCTGCGAGGGCGGACGCTCGGTCTGCTCGGGGCGGGCAGGATCGGGCAGGCGGTGGGGCGCCGGGCGGTGCCGTTCGGGATGCGGATTGTCTATACGGCGCGCAACCCGCGCCCGGAATTCGAGCGGGAGACGGGTGCCGCACGGGTCGAGCTGCCGCGACTCCTCAAGGAGAGCGACGTGCTCTCGCTGCATGTCCCTGCGGTGCCCGAGACCGAGGGCATCATCAACAGCGACACCCTGGGGCAGATGAAGCCGACAGCCATTCTCGTCAACACGGCGCGGGGCGATCTGATCCGCGAGGAGGCGCTCGCTCTCGCCCTGGAGCAAGGGAGGCTCGGCGCGGCGGGCCTCGACGTGTACGCCGACGAGCCGCACGTCCACCCGCGCCTCATCGCCGCCCCGCGCATCGTGCTGGTGCCGCATATCGGGAGTGCGACGCCCGAGACCCGCCGGGAGATGGCCCGGATCGCGGTGGCGAACGTCCACGCGGTGCTCAGTCGCCGGCCGCCCTTGAACCCGGTGTTCGGGTGAAGCGGGGCCGCGGTACAGGTGACCGATAGTCGCACGCCGTCCGAGCACGTATTATGTCACCCACGTGATCTCCAGATGCTAGGCAAGGCACGCCAATGACGGGCGAGCAGGGCACTTTGTGCACGCGCTGCGGGGCGAGCGTCGCGGCGGGGGCGTACTTCTGCGCGCGGTGCGGCACGAGCATTCCGATCGGGTCGGGAGACGCGGGGGCGACCGTTGCGAGCGCGTCCCATGCCCTGCTCGATGCCCTGCGCCAGGCCACCTTGGGCGCATACGAGGTCCTCGCCGAGGTTGGTCACGGCGGGATGGCGACAGTGTACCTGGCTCACGACCTCGCCCTCGACCGCAAGGTGGCGATCAAGGTGCTGGAGCCCGCCCTGCTCCTCATGGGGGAGGGAATGGCCGAGCGGTTCAAGCGCGAGGCGCGCACCGCCGCCGCGCTGAGTCACCCGCACATCATTCCCATCTACGCCGTCAAGGAAGGCGAGCACGTCCTGTATTTCGTCATGAAGTACGTGCAGGGACGCCCGCTCGATTCGGTCATTCGAGACGTCGGCCCGCTACCGATTCCCATGGTGCAGGCAATTGTCGCCCAGGTGGGCGACGCGCTCGGCTACGCCCATCGCCATGGCGTCATCCACCGTGACGTCAAGTCCGCCAACATCATGTTGGACGAGGAAGGCTGGGCCGTGGTCACGGATTTCGGGATCGCGAAGGTCCTCCAGGCCGAGGGTCTCACCATGACCGGCGTCACGGTGGGGACCCCCACGTACATGAGTCCCGAACAAATCGGGACCCACGAGGTCACGGGGGCTTCGGACCAATACTCGCTCGGCGTCGTGGCGTACGAGATGCTAACGGCCAAGCTGCCGTTCCACGGCGAGTCGATCATGTCCGTGATGTACGCGCATTTCAACGAGCCAGCGCGCCCGGTCACGGAGCTCCGCCCCGACTGCCCGCCCAACCTCGCCGCGGCCGTCATGCGGATGTTGGAGAAGGATCCAGCCCGGCGCTGGCCCAGCATGGACGACCTTGTGGCCGTGTGCGGCCGGCCGTCGTTGCGGCAAGACGATCCCATCCGGAGCGAAATGGTCACGCTCGCACGGGCCGGTGCAGGTGCGCGCGTGTTGGCCCAGATCAAGACGCCGACGAGCCCGATCGCGCTGGCGAGGTCTCAGCCGCACGCCACCGTGGCTGCGGCCCCGCGCGCCCGCAGGGGCCTGCGGCTGTGGTGGGGCCTCGGAGTGATAGGGATCGCGGCTGCGCTGTGGTGGGTGGCGCCCTGGCGGTCGTCGCGTGTGCCCGCCGTGCCGGGGCCCGCGACCAGGCCGGACACCCTCGGTGCGCCGGAGTCCGCGACCGTCGCGCGAGCGAAGCGGCCACCCGCTCCACGCCCGGCCCCAGCGCGCGAGTCGCCGCGCGCGCTGCCGTCGGCCCCGGCCGCCGCCCGGCAGGAGGACAGCTTGATGCAGTCGCTCCGCGCGACGGCGCTCGCTGCCATGCGCCGCGCGCTCGACGCGGGTGCCACGCCCGCCGAGTTGGCGAAGGGTGATACGGCATTCAAGGGAGCGGAGTCGCTCGCGACCCAGGGGCGCGTCTCCGACGCGATGATGCAGCTCACCACGGCGGCGTCGCTCTGGGCGGATGCCGAGCGCTTGTCGCGGTCGCGTGCGGTGCGCGATACGCCGCGGCAGCGCGCCGCGGAGCCGCCGGCCGCGCCGGCGCCCGTGCCTGTTCCGGTCGACCCGCGGCCGCAGATCGAGCAGGCGATCGCCGACTACGCGCGGGCGCTGGAATCGCGCGACCTGAGTGAAGTGCGACGCGCTTATCCCGGTCTCACGCCGGCCCAGCAGCAGGGCTGGAAGGACCTGTTCCAGTCGGCGCGCAAGCTCAAGGCCAGCCTGACGGTGACGGCGGTGAAGGTCGTCGGCGCGACGGCCGAAGCGATCGTCACCGGCGTCTACGAGTACGACAACGCCCGCACCGGTCGGACCGAGCACCTTCCGGTGACGTTCCGCGCGATCCTCGTCGCGGAGCAAGGGGGGTGGCGTCTCGCGACCGTCCGGTGATCGGCTTCAGAAGTTGTATTCGAGCCCCGCGGTCCACACCACGTTGGGCCGGAGGCCCCCACGGTTGAGCGGCCACAGCGTGTTGGCAACCAGCATGACCCCCGAGCCGGTCGCGAACTTGAATCCGAACGACGCGTTGGTCTGATCGTCGCGCTCCCTCGGGATGTTCGTGGGATTGAGAGTGCGGCGGAACGGCAGGTCGTAGGTCACGATGCCCGGCAGCCGGAGCTTGCTCTCACCCACCTGCAGCTCCGAGACCAGGTCGACCGCCATCGTCGCCCACGGCGCCATCACATGATCGAACCCCACGGTGGCTAGCAAGGCGTCATTCTGCAGGTCGCCGCTGCGGAGTAGGAATCCGACGTTGACGTGCGGCGAGAATGCCCCGAATCGGCTCGACAGGATGCCGAGGCCGCGGACGGCCAGGTGGCCCGAGCCGAGGAGATCGTCTTCACTTCCGGTGGGAAAGCGCACGTCGCCCAGGAGCGCGAACGTCGTCCGTTCCGACTGCGTGATGCTGACCTTCACGCGCGCGGCGACATCCCCGATGCCCGTCGCGGATCCTTCCACGAAGCGGGAGGTCGTGAGCACCGGGTTGTCGGGCGTGCCGCCGAAGAAGTGCTGGGCGGTCGTCCCCCCGAACGGAATGATCTGCGCGTCGCTCGTGCCGCGCAGCGAGCTGGACACGATCGGGAGCACCACGCCGATGTCCACGCGATCGAGCAACCCGAAGCTCACGAAGAGCGAGGTGACGGTCATGTCGATGTCGAGCGCCAGGCGCAGCGCGATCACGTCGTTTTCGTGGGTGGGGACGCCGTAGGGGTCGCAGCTCGCGCCGACGAGGGCGTCGCAGTTCGGGCCCGTGACGTTCTCGTGCGTGAACGTCATCTGGATGTCGTTCAGGCTCACGCCCCGCAGCGTCTCGAAGTGCTGGCGGTTCACGTTCGCGCCGACGAAGACGCGGCCGCGGCCCAGTGTCTGGGCGCGCTCGGCGAACACCGGGCCGGGCGAGACCGAGGTCCTGACCGGCGCGCCGCCCTCGAAGTGGAACGTGGACCCGCCGCTCGTCGCGCTCACCGGTATGTTCGCGACGTTCTGGCTGATCGCCGTGCCGATGAACGAAATGAGCGTCCCGTTATCGGATACGGCGGAGGGGACGAAGTGGTCGGCGTGCAGCGCGGTGGCCGCGTCGGAGCCGGCCGTGCCGCTGAGGAAGAGCGGGTCCTGGCCCGCCCCAAAGATGAAGAGGTCGGAGACCTTGTCGCGGAGCCCCTGGGCGTCGAGCGAAGTAGTGGCCAGCGTCAGTGCTACGAGACTCCACAGGCAGCGCCGCATAAGCCTCCGAGCCCGGATGATGGAGAACTGGGGCTCGAAAAGACGCTGTGCGGCCGCGCGCGTCAACTGCCGTTGATCGTGGTGCTCCGTGGCGCGGCTGGCTCAGAGCGTCCTACACGCCACTCAACCCGGACGGGACGTCGATCCTGCGGGACGCATGGCGCCACCTCTTGAAGGCTCGGGAAGGCGATGAGCACGTCGGTTCGGAGGGTGAGTCACCGACCCTTGAGTAGGAGCGCCTGGAACCGCGGCTCGCGCCGCAGCGGATCGAGGGGCGGGTCGAGCCTCAGGTGCAACTGGAAGTGCAGGTCGCGCGCCGGCCGATAGCGCTCGAGCCAGGTCAGCGCCCGGGCGACTTCGCCGAGTACCGCGTACCCAGCCGCGATGTTGACCGCACTATGGTTGTCGGGCGCCGCAGGGTCCGTGCGAGCCTCGGCGTCCACCAGCAGCCTGCGCGCCGCGACGGTGTCTCCGGCGGCGACTGCCAGGGAGACGAATCCCGAAAGCCCGTTGCTCCCAGGGCCCGTCGGCAAGCGACGGGCGGCGGCCAACTGCGATTCCGCCTCGTCGCGGCGTCCGCGTGACAGCGCAACCTGCCCGGCGACGACCCGCCCGAGCCCGTACAATGGGTCCGTCGTCACCGCGCTGTCCGCCCACACGGCCGCGCTGTCGTAGACGCGCCACCACCAGTAGTGGATGGCAAGGAACGCCCTGGCCCGGACGTATCCCGGATCCAAGGCGACCGCCCGGTGCCACGCCGCTCCCGCACCGTCCCGACTGCCGGCTTCCTCGAGCGCCATTGCCAACTGGTCCCAGGCCTCAGCGTTGACCGAATCGAGGGCGAGCGCCCGACGGATGGTGCGCAACGGAGCCGCACGGCTGGTGGGATCCACGTCCTCCGAGACCGCCGCTCGGGTCAGCCATGCTTCGACGTTGGTGCTATCGAGCTGGAGCGCGCGGTCGCTCGCGATGATCTCAAACGTGAGCAGACTCTGCGGCGGGACGCCGCGGACCGGGAACCCCCACCGGTTCGCGTTGTGCAACACCGCCGCGAGTCCGGCCCACCCGGGCGCGAACGTCGAGTCCTTGCGTATCGACTCGGAGAAGAGGGCCACCGCTCGGCCCAGGCTGGCTGCGGTTCGCCGCGAGGCTTCGTAGCGGCCCCGCAGGAACAGGTCGTAGGCGACGGGATCGGGGGCCAGTGTGGGGCGCTCGGTGGGAGCTCCGGCTCGGGCCCCCAGCGCGCGGAGAACCTCGCTCGTCAGCGTCCGAGGGACCGTAATCGCCCCGCGGCTGCGGAGAGCAAGGCGGGTCGCCCACACGATCTCACCAGAGCCGTTGCGCTCGAGTTGGGCCGTGACGTCGAGCGTGTCCTTTGCGTGCCTCACGCTCCCGGTGAGGATGTAATCCAGGCCTGGGCGGGCCTGGCGAACGCGAAACACGCGCAGGACATGGGCGGCGCTGAGCGAGCGGCTGAGGTCTTCGGTCAGTGCCGACCCGAGGTACGCGTCGAGCGTGTCTTCCGAACGGTCTTCGAACGGGACGATCCCCACGGAGACCTGGCTCAAGCGTGCGCTGGCTTGCTGGTGTCGGATCGCCATGACGGCGGCCAGGAGCGCCAGGCCGATGGTCCCGACGACCCAACGCTTGCCCGGCAGCGTGAATCGACGGGCCGCCGGCTCGATGGACGCGGCCGGGGGCCGCTCTGCGGCTGCCGGAGGCGCCGTGAAGGACGGCGGAGCCGGCCTCACCACAGGCGGTGACGCTGCCTCACGCGAGCGCACGAGAGTGATCAACGCTTTGGTCTCGGCCGCTGGCTCGACCTGGTACTCGACGGCGACGCGTCTCGCGAACTCTTCGTACACCTTCACGGCGCCCACTCGGTCACCTAGATCGTCCAGGAGCGCGACCAAGCGGCGGAGCGTCTCTTCATCGTCGGGGACGAGCGCCGCTGCGCGACGCGCCCACTGTGCGGTGCCCGCGAAATCGCCTTCCGCCTTGCTCTGCTGCGCGAGGGTCCACGCGGCTTGGCACGCTCGGTTCCGCAACCGCGCTCGCTCAACCTCCAACCAGCGCTCGAATTCGGGCGCATCCGAGAGGAAGAAGCCTTCGAGCAGACCGCCCCGGTAGAGTTCGAGCGCGCGGCTCCAGTCGCTCGCCTCGAGGGCCTGGTGGAAGGCGCGAACATCACACCACAGGCGTTGCTCGTGGACGCCGACTTCCTCATCGCCTCGGCTCGTGAGCACGTCCGCGCCGAGGCCCTGTCGCAAACCGTGGAGCGCCTGGCGCAGCGCGGCGCGCGCGTGTTCCTGGTCGAGCTCCGGCCAGAAGAGTCCTAGCAGGGTATCCCGGCGGTGCAGACGGTACGGAGTGGCCGTGGCGAGGAAGGCCAGGAGGGCGACCCGCTTCGGCTGAGTGAGGATCGAATCGAGCTCCCGCCCGTCGCTCCTCCGCAGGTCGAGTCCACCAAACAGCCGAAGCTCGATCACATGGCACCTTGATGACGCTGCCATCACGGACCCGTCACGGTCCGCTGACGGGTGGGTCGCATCGTGCGGTCGGCCCTAACGTACCCGCGACGTCTTCGCGCGGCAATCAGGCCGGCTCGGGACGAGTTCGCGGATCAGGGCCCTGTGAAAGGGAGGAGCGTCATGAAACCGCTTCGCAGCATCCTGCAGTTGTCGCTCGCTATCGCGCTGGTTCAGGCGTGCAACCGAGATGGCGGGCCCGTCAGTCCGAGCGCCTCGCGCGCGCGGGCTGACGCAATTGTCGATGCAGCGCCGTCGGCCGGGACGTGGACGGCGGTGGCGTCGATGCCGACGGCGCGTTTCGGCCTCGCGGCGGCGACCGGAAAGCATGGCATCATCTACGCCCTCGGCGGCTCCATGGGTCTCGCGGGACCCATCGTCCCCACGGTGGAAGCATACGACCAGAAGAGCGGCAGCTGGTCTGCGGCGGCCCCGATGCCGACGCCGCGCCGTTACCTGATGGCGGCGACCGACCGACGGGGACGTGTCTACGCAATTGGCGGGGCGCTCGCAGGTGTGTTCCGGAGCATCGTGGAGCGCTACGATCCGGCAACCGGCACGTGGAGCGCCGTGTCACCGCTGCCCGTGGCCCTCTGTTGCGGAGCGGCGACGACGGGCCTCGACGGCAGGATCTACGTCATCGGAGGATTCGCCAACGGCAACGTGCAGCTCAGCAATGTGGAGGCATATGATCCGGAGACCGATACCTGGAGCACGCTGGCCCCGTTGGCTGCGCCTCGAGCGGGAAAGCTGGCAGCCATCACGGCGCCCGACGGCCGGATCTACGCGATGGGCGGTATCAACGGCGTCACCACCGTCGCCACGATGGACGCGTACGATCCGTGCGCCGATACATGGACGCCGGTTGCGAGCATGCCGGCACCTCGCCGCTTTCTTGACGCGGTTCTCGGTCGAGGCGGCATTATCTATGCTCTGGGCGGCACGGTCGGGTCAGTTGGGTTTCCCGGTACCCAGGAGCTGGCGACGGTGGAGGCGTACGATCCCTCCGCGGACACCTGGGCAGCAGTAGCGCCGCTGTCCACGCCGCGCGGGGCGGTCGCCGCGGCGGTTGGGCGCGCCGGAACCATCTTCGCGATCGGCGGCTTCGATGGCACCAGCGTACTCGGCTCGGTCGAGGCATTCACGCCCGGGCCGCAAGACATAGCGGGAAACGAACCGCGAGAAGACCAAGGTGACGACGGCGATGCGGTCGCCCCACGGTGCGAAGGCGGCGCGCTGATCAGCGCTGGGCGATAGTCGTCAGAACCGCCGCGAGTAGCCCACGAAAATCAGCATCCGCGCGAGATCACCCGAAGCGCGTGTTGGGCTCGGGCTCCCGTTGGGGCGCACGGTAGCACTGTCGGCCAGGCTCCCGCTCACTCTGATGGGAGTACTGAAGGTGAACGTGCTCTTGCCACGGGTGAGTGCCACGCCCGGATCCAGGAAGACGACATGCCCGGGCCGTCGGAAGCGCTCGTGTCCGC
>Ga0209157_1004590_pt1 | contig 10285 bp, 12 predicted proteins | sample GraSoiAngelo_135_FD_185892 | JGI IMG/M metagenome (GOLD analysis project Ga0209157, IMG submission 185892) | Grasslands soil microbial communities from the Angelo Coastal Reserve, California, USA - 14_0929_05_40cm (SPAdes) (version 2) | ecosystem: Environmental > Terrestrial > Soil > Grasslands ...
GCGCGAGCAAGCGGCGACGGCCGCACAACAGCTGGAAGAGCGCTCGTCACAGCTGGGCACCACGGTCAGCACGGCCGGCAACCGGTTGCTCGAGCTGACGGCCACGCTCGACGACCTGGACAATCGCGCGGGCGGCTTGCGCTTTGCGCAGAAGCGCATGGCGCAGTTCGAGGAGCGGCTCGCCAAGTGGGAGGCCGTCGAATCGCAGCTCACGCGAGCGCTCGAGCAGATGAATCAGCGCCAGGCGACGGTCGACGCGATGCAGGCCGACATGCACCGGCTGTACGAAGTTGCCGAGAAGACGACGGATGATGTGCGGTCGATCGCGAGCGCGCGCGAGGAAGTCGGCCAGACGCGTTCGCTGCTCGAGACCGTGCTCAGCATGGTGACGCACGTGCACGACGCGGCGAACACGCTCGATCACCGCAAGCGCCAGGTGGAGCAGGCGGAGGAGCGGCTGGCCCGCGTCGAGGCGATGTTGGAGGAAATGCAGGCCGGGCTGGAGCAGCTCTCGAGTCAGAAAGCGCTGATCGATCAGGCGGTCACACAGGCGGGCACGCTCGCGTTTCAGACGAAGCAGGCGGAGGTGCTGATCGCCACGCTGCAGACCGAGCGCGAAATCACGGACAAGGTGCGCACCGCGGTCACGCAGGTCCGCGAGGAGCGGCGGACGGAGGAGCGGCGGACGGAGGAGCGGCCGACGAAGAAGAGCGCGTAACGTCGGCCTATCGAAACACGAAGCCCCGCAGTGGACATCCGCTGCGGGGCTTGTGTTCTAACGTCCGCGTCTGGCGGGAGCTGGCGGAGGCGGCGGTGCGGACGGCAACGGCGTGTCGCTATTCCAGATGTCGTCGATCATCACCCATTTCCCGTTCTGCTGCATCCAGTGCACGATGTATTTGCCCGAGTCCACCGCCGGCATCCCGGGCGGCAGTTTCGCGCCGGCGGGGAAGGCCCAGTGCCAGCTGCCCCGTTCCATCGCCATGTCGCCCGCGCCGTGCACCGCGTCGGCGTGAAGCGTCAGGATTGGCTTCGGATCCATCGTGTTCATCGTCGCGAAGAACGTGCGGATCGCTTCCTTGCCTTTCATCGTGGCCATGTTCGGTGGCATGATGACCGCGTCGGCCGCATAGAACTCGGCGATCGAGTCGGCGTGGCCGGTGCTCGTGAGCCGCGGCCATTGGGCGTTCGCGGCGTCGATCGCTTGCTTCGCGCTGCCAGACGTGTCGGCGGGCTGGCAGGCGAACGCCGTGCTGAGGAAGAACAGGATATACGGATGGGCGCGCATGTGTATCTCCGATTGGGAGGCGGAGACAATGCGGCGGATTGCGTGCGTGCGCAAGGGAAATGGCGTAGTTTCGCCGGGTCATGTTTACTCCCGCCTCCCTCGCCTTCCTGCGCGGCCTCGCCCGCCACAACAACAAGCCCTGGTTCGAGGCGCATCGCGAGAGTTACGAGAACGACGTCCGCGCACCGATGCGCGCGCTGATCGAAGAGCTGGACGTCCGGCTGGCGCGGCTCGCGCCCGAGATCACCGGCGATCCCAAGCGCTCGATGTTCCGGATCAATCGCGACATCCGGTTCTCGAAGGACAAGTCGCCGTACAAGACGCACGCGGCGTGCTGGTTTCGGCACCAGGGCGCGAGCCACAAGGTCGGCGGCGAGGCCGACGAAGGAAGCGCCGGCCTCTACTTCCACCTCCAACCCAGGAAGTCATTCGTCGGAGCGGGAATCTGGATGCCGCCGCGCCCCGCATTGAACAAGATTCGCGACGCGATCGCCGAGGATGCCAAGGGCTTTGCGCGAGTGGTTGAGGACCCGCGATCGGGGCGCTTCGGTGGGTTGGACGACGGCGCGATGCTCAAGCGGATGCCGCGGGGGTTCGCCGAGGATCATCCCGCGGCGAAGTGGCTGCGGTACCAATCCTTCACGATCGGTCGCCTCTTGACCGACAAGCAGGTCCTGGGTCCGGGCTTGGTCACAGTGCTCGTAGGCGACTTCACGTTGATGATGCCGCTGGTGCGCTGGCTGAATCGGGCGCTGGGACTCAAGCCGGCGACCGCGCGATAGAGCCCAACTGGCTCGTGGTCGGCTCCGCTCAGCAGAACCACGGTTCGGTGAGCCGCGCCGGAATCGGCCGCTCCGGTGGCGGCAGGCGTACGCCGCCCACTGGCCGGCCGGCGCGCTTCGACGCGAGCGCGTGCAGGCGGGAAATCGTCACCGCCGGATCTTCGCCGGCCGCCGCGCTCGCCGCGACGAGCGCGGTGACGTCCGTGTGCAGCGCGTCCATGCGCGGGTCCGGATGCGTCCAACGGTAGGCGAACCCGGCGTCGTCGAGTTCGCCGAGGAACGGCTGGATCGCGGAGCGGGTCAGCAGCGCCGAGCGCGGGGGAATGAGCAGGCGGATCGTGAGCTGCACCGGGTCCACATGGTCCACGAGATCGGCAGAAAGCACGAAGTCCAGCAGCTCGGCGTAGTCGTCGAGCGTAGCCCAGGGCGTGAAGGGCAAGAACGACGGCCGCACCGCGATCCCCGCGCGACGCGCGATATCCAACGCGACCTCAACGTCTGCCCGCGTGTGCCCCTTCTCCAGATTCCTCAGCACGACATCGCTCAGCGACTCGATCGCCGAGACCACGAATACGCAACCGGTCGCGGCGAATTCGGGCATGAGCGCGCGATGGCGGAGCAGGTGCTCGATCTTTGCCGTGAAGTCGTACGTGACATGAGGGAACTCGGCGTGTAGCGCGCGCACGAGCCTGAGTGCGTGCCCCGGACCGTTCAGAAAGTCGGGATCGCCGAACGTGATGTGCCCCGCACCCGCCGCGACCAACCGCCGGATATCGGCGCGCACGACATCGCGCGGCACGATGAAGAAGCGGCCGTCATAGACGGGCGGAAGGGGGCAGTGGAGGCAATGGTGCAGGCACCCGCGGCTCGCTTCGACGTAACCGGCCGGAATCTCCGCGCCTGCGCGCGACAGCTTGACGTAGCGGGTGAGCGGCGGCAGTGAATCGCGGCTCGGGAGCGGAAAGTTGAGGCGCGTGCGTCGTGCGTCGTACGTCGTGCGTGGTAGGTCGCCATGATCGACCTGCTTCACGAGCTCGACGAACGCTTCCTCGAATTCGCCGCCAAGCACATGGTCCGCTACTCCAGAGAGCAGGTACTCCGCGTTGAGGAGGGCGTACAGTCCGTAAAAGACGATGTGGCAGTCGGGGTTCGCGTGGCGGATCCGCTCGGCCGCGCGGGCGCCCAGGCGCAGGGCCGTGTGCATCGGCACCGCGATCCCGACCAGTTGGGCGCGCCGGATCCTGGCCTCGTCCCAGGGCTCTATCGCGAGGTCGAGCGAGTCGGGCGCGTATCCCGCTCGTTCGAGGAACGCTTGTGGCCAGGCAATGCCGAGGGGTTGATGGCCCAGCTCGTAGCAGGAGACCAGCAGGATCGCCCCCGGTTCTCGCAGGCTGCGAGTGGCGGAGACGGAGCTGGCGGCGGGCGCGGTCATTCATCTGAACATAACCACGCCCCGCCGCTACATCAGGGAGACTCGCGCGTGAAGACGGCGCGCCAGCTGCGATCGATGGGAGACCAGGTGAAGTGGTCCTGATCGATCAGGCGCAGCGTGAACGATTCGATGCCTTGCCCGGTGCTGTTGCCGCTCGCCGGCGCGATGGGGTTGAACGCAACGAAGGGCTCGGCCATATCGAGCGTGCCCATGAGTAGCTCGACACCCGATCCCGAGCTATACACGGCGGTGCTGTAGAAGCGGCCGTTGCGCGGGTCGAAGCCGATGATGCCTTGCGCGCTGATCTTCGAGGAGTCCAGTGTTTCGCGCCACTCGAGCCGCAGGCTGTCGAACAGCGATGCGAAGACGCGGGTGCCGGAGCCGTCGGGTGCGCCCGTGAAGTTACCGGCGAAGCGCACGTCAAAGCGCCACTTGCCGGCGAGCGTTTTCAGCAGGTCGCCCGCCAACTGGAGCGTCAGCGTGCCGGTCGTGCCGGATTCGTCTGTAGACGCGGCCGCGGACACGGCGGCGACGGGTGCGCGTCGCTGTTGCGCGCCACCCTGCGCTGCCAGGGAGTGCGCCGTGAGCATCGCGACCGCGACAATAGCGCCGATGTGCATCTCTTTGCGATAGGTGACCATGCCGTGTGACTTTGCACAGGGTATGCCGCCTGATAACCCAAGGTTCTGTGCACAGAGTGCGTGCGGAGGTCATGCGACTCGCACGGTGTCGTGCAAGGTGCGGGGCATCAGGTTGAGGATGGAGTGTGATCCAGGTAACTTGCTGCCCGTTAGGATCAAGACGTTGAGGGAGACGCCCAGAGGCCGAGAGGCTGAGGGGATCTGAGGAATGAGGTTTTAGGTTCTACTCGGCCTCTGAGGCCTCTTGGCCTCTCGGCCTCTAGAAGTTCGGGACGTAGCGCAGCCCGGTAGCGCACCTGAATGGGGTTCAGGGGGTCGCGGGTTCAAATCCCGCCGTCCCGATTGAGTCACGATCAACCCTCAGAGGTCCCTTGGACCCTGGGGTTACCCCTCAAAAGATCGCAGCTTCGCATTCCGCCACATCGAAGTACTCCGTCACCAGCGCCACGGCTCTGTTCTCATCGAACGGACCGCAGGTGTAGATGATAGTGGAGAAGAACCGAGGGTTGATCCACGCGGCGATGTAGATCCCCGAATCGATGAGCGGGACGAATCCGTCAAACCCTTCATTGATGTCGCGTCCCTGGCCGCTGGTGCGATGGATGATCGGCGCACCGTAGGTGCGGAGGCCGAGCGTACCCGGCAAATGGTCGAAGTATCCCCGGATCGCGGCCTCATCCACGTGTCGGCGGAAGTACCCCTCCACCAGCAGGCGCTTGCGGTAGACCTCGGGGGCGATGCTGGTGAGCGGAACGCGATTCATACCGCTGGCGCGGTGATCTCCTCGACGAGCACCATACTGCTGTTGCTCGTGGAGGACTGCCGCAGGCGCTTGGCTTCCTGGTACGCGGGGTCGTGATATAGTCCGAGCGCGGCCTCGCGTGACGGGAAACGTATGATGGCGTTCATCGTTCTGGCGAATCCTTCGACCACGTACGCCGAGGTGTCGGAGGCCAGGACCTGCCCGCCGTACTTCGGAAGCAGCGCCATCACCAGCGGCGGGTAACGGCGGAAGGTATCGGGATCGTCAATGTCGTACGAACCGATGTAGTACACGGCCATTCGGACTACCCTCCCTGGTGAGACAGTCTTCGTATTTCGTCGGACAGGAGATCGCGCATCCTCGTGTAGTACTCGGCCAAGAGCTTCAGCTCTTGCAGGGTGTATTGCCCATAGAGCTTGTTCAGCGAGTTTCCGAATGACGCATACAACCGTTCCCCGGCTCTGACCTTTGGCATGACCGGCCTGACGATGGTGCGTCGCCTGTCCCGTCGGTCGGGTTTGGCGGTAACCAGGCCGGCTCTCCTCAACCGTTGGATGACCCCGGTAATCGCGCCCGTCGTTAGCCCGGTGATTTGCGCCAGCTCTCCGGCCGTCGCCGAGCCCTTTTCCATGAGAAAATCCATGCACTCGCCATCGCTGACGCCGATGCCGAACCGCCTGGCGATCAGCTCGCGGAACAGCACCGACAGGCGCGACTCTTCGCGTCCGGCTCGCAGGATCGACGCGATCAGCTGCTCACGCCGCGACGGCTTCTTCGGCATGTCTAGCCCACGGCCGGCGATTGACGCACGAGCGAGCGCGCCCACGGCACGACCCGCAACATCGCAAAGCGCGCCACGGGGTTCGTGACGTTGTTCCGTCGGAGCATGGCCACCGAGTTCTCCACTTCGCGAAACGCATAGGCGATCATTTCTCGCTGATATTCCCCAATCGCCTCCCGCATTGACGCGCCGTCGCGACGACCCGCTTGCAACCGGTCGGCGAGCAGTGCGGCATCGCGGAGCGCGGTATTCCCTCCATGCGCTCCGGTCGGCGGCATGACATGCACCGCATCACCCATCAGCGTCACATGGGACGCTGGCCAGTCTGTGGGGCGCGTTGCGGAGGAGAGCGCCGTGGCCACGGTATACTCGACCTCCGTATCGTGGACGAACCGCTGTAATACCGGGTGATAATCGCGCGCCGCGGCGATGGCAATCCCATGCAAGGCCTCGGGTGCGAGGTTCCACAGGTCAGCGGGCAGTTCCTCTTTCGGTAGCATCACTGCCCACATCACGTAATCCGCGGAGACAGGCGGGCGTTGATCCGGCACCAGGCGCGCAAACACGGTCTCGGGTGGCTCGTTGAAGCGCATTGACGTAAAAAAGAAGCTCCGGCCCGGTGCATCGCCAATCGCCAGTACGCCGCTGTCTGATAGGGATTTCGGCACCACCGATTCCCCGTCGACTGTGCGTAGGGGTGTGCGACCGTAAATGCCGCGAAAACCGCTGTCGATGACCCGGACGTCCGGAAGCAGGCGACCTCGAATGGCCGAATGTACCCCGTCGGCTCCCACCACCATCGATACGCGCTCGGCGCCGCCCTCGGCAAGACATAGGATCGCACCGTTCGCCGTCGCTTCGGCGCGTTCCACCGCCTTGCCGAAGTGCACCCGGTCCTTGAGGCCGGACAGCATGATCGCGCGCAGCGTTGCTCGGTCCACCTGCCCAATCGTCAGACCGTCCGGCGGGCTTGCATCGCGTCTGAACGTCAGCCGGAAGATCTCGCCGAGAGATTGATTGGTAACCCGGAAATACGCGATGTCCGCCGGCGCGGAGGCGGTGGCCAGCACCGCGGCAAACAGCCGCGGCGGCAGACACGCCTGCAGGGCAGCGGCGCCATACCGATCGAGCGTGAGCCGGTAGCCTTGCCGTCGAGTGTCCGGCGCGGGATCCCGCTCATACACGTTCACCGTGAAGCCCGCCTTGTGGAGGGCTTGCGCGAGGCACAACCCGCTCAGGCCGGCACCCACAATTGCCACGGAGAGTTGAGGTCTCGGGGGAGAAGCACGCATGGTAATCATCTTAGTATCTAAGATAATAGCCCGGGGCTGCCCGTCAAGGTGGTTGCGCGGCGCTGGATGGTAATTATCTTAGCTACTAAACTAATACTTGGGACCTGGAAGGACATCATGAACAAACGGCGGGTATTGGGTATTCCCCAAACGGTGGGAGCCGGTATTGCAGGTGGTCTGGCATTCATCATCCTGACCTTTGTGACGTTTGTGTTGATCGGACATGGGCCGCTGTCAAATCCAGGGCTGCAGAGTCCCAAAGTGCTCGCAGTCTTGAACGAGCTCGAACCGTTGCCCCTGTTCGCAACGAAGCCGCACGTGATCTTCTTGGGCTATCTCCTCTTCAGCATCAGCCATGCCTTGCTCTTCCGATCGGTTGCTGACGCGTGGCCCGCGGGTGCGGCACCGCGTATTTGGCGGTTGGCGCTGGTTGGCTGGAGTCTTTCCTACCTGTTCTTTGAGTTTCTCGGGCCTTTCAATCTGCTCGGTGAGCCGCTGGGACTGGTGGCGTTGGAACTGTGCTTTTGGGCGGCAGCAGCGCTGGTCGAGTCGGCGGTCATCGTGTTGATACTCCAGCGCGACCGCGAGCCCAGAGAGGCGCGGCCGGTGCGCGCGCGTGTGGCGGCGAGGTCTTGACGTGGATCGCGCAGCGGGCGTCGCCTGGTCCCACGGCATGGCGGAGATCGCGCCTGACCTCCGCTTGCATTACGTGACGGCCGGCTCGGAAGCTCGGACCGTCGTTCTTTTGCACGGGTTTCCGCAGACCTGGTGGGAATGGCGTCACGCCGGTGACACCAGAAGGCGGCCGCGGGGTCCAGTGGACCGACGCGACGCTCGGCGGGCGACCCTGCTCCAGGCTGCCCGTATTGCACTGGGATCCGGGGCCGTGGGGCCGCAGCTGATATGCGCCGGTATCGCGCGTTGTGAGTCTTGTTGTGATTCTACTTCAACTCCTGGTCTATCTTCGGACTCTGAGTCACAACACCGATGCCCAGAACATCGCGTAGTTACTACTTCTTGTCGTGACTCCTCCAGCTAGTCGAGGGCATGGGGTCAGGGGGTCGCGGGTTCAAATCCCGCCGTCCCGATTAAGGAAGAGATCAAGCGGAAAGACGCGCGTTGTGAGTCTTGTTCTGATTCTGCTACGATCTCCGACCGATCCTCGGGGTCCGACTCATGTTCTAGCCCCCTGCGGGTTTGATCTGAACGCTGTAGTCGTCTCTGAGGTTGCCACTCGCGTTGCTCGTCCCCGTGCTGCCGTGGTGTGGCCGTGTTCCCTTCACCTGGTAGTGCCACCACGCTGTGACGATCCCGCAATCCAGCGCCGGATGAGGTGGAGTGATGAAACAGTCGGCCGTGGCGACGTGTGTGAGCAGGCCTTCCATAGTGTGTGCTCCTTCAGCATACCCTCTCCGGGGGAGAAGGAGGGCCAACAATCCATCCGCCACCCTCCTCCTCCGAACAGAGCCGGTCAGGCGTTCAACGCCTTCTGCGGCGTGAGTTCCACCTGGATCAGATGCGGCTTGGCCGTCTCCGCCTTCGGCAGCGTGATCGTCAGCACGCCGAGGTCGTAGGTCGCCTTGATCTTCTTGGGATCGATCGAGGCCGACAACCTGAACGTCCGCTCGAACGCGCCATAGGTCCGCTCATAGCGATGGACCTTCTCGGCCTTCTCCTCCGCCACCTGCTCCTTCGTGCCCGTGATCGTCAGCAGGTTGCCCTCTACCGAGATCTGCACGTCCTCGGGCCTGACTCCGGGTACCTCCGCGACCAAGCGGATGACATCGGGCTCCTCGAAGATGTCCACCAGCGGCAGCCAGGCGGTCGTCGCGGCCTCGGGTACCGGCCACTCCGACGCGCGTAACAGCTCGCCGTTGAAGGTCCGGCCCATCCGGTGCTCCAGCTGATGCAGCACATCCAGCATCGGGTCTCTCTGGGTAACGGTAAACATGTCGTGGCTCCCTTCCAGTTAACTACCAGTAGTCCTAACCACCCAACATGCCCCAATGTACTTAACTTGTCAAGTAACATTATCTGCACGTTTATTAGTTGACCCATGCAAGTTAACAAGCCGAGGCCGTGGCTCCAGGGAGGCTCCGTTCAGAGTGCGCCGTATCCGCCCTCCGGCAACGTGCCTCACGGCTGCCTTGCGGCCTACGAGGTGCGAAAATGGAGCGGATCTCTGAGGCTTTGCAACTCCCGGTAATAGTAGAGGGGCGTCGGCCGCGTGTGCTTGAACCTCAGCTGCTTGAGAAACTCGACTTCCTCCGCGGTCGCGGAGCCGCTGAGGGAAGGATCCTGAAGGAATTCCTGGAGCCCCGGCTCTTCGCCGACGGGCGGTTCGGATTCCCGCTCGACAAACTCGAATCGCTTCGCCTGCCCTGGGACGACGCTGTGGTTTAGGACAATCTCCAGGCCGAACGTCGCGAGGTCGATGTCCCAGGATTCAATCAGCGGATCCAAGAACGCGACGCAGTTCTCAGCGGACACGTGGAAGATGTCCGTATCGAGGAACTCGAGCACGACGACCCGCATCTCCTCATAGCTGCGGTGACTGAGCTTAGCCACCATGCGGAGCCAGTAGTCATTGTCGAGTTCGTCTTTCGCCACGCGCTTGACCACATCCAGCAGCTTCTGGGTGACCAGGCGTTCGAGCTCACCGAAGGGCTGCTTTTCAAAGATCGCACGGACGTGTTTTTCCGTCTCACGACTGCACTTGCGCAGGATCAACGCACGAAACTCGTGAAACAGGGGCACGGGTGCCTCCCCCAATTCCCGCTTCAATTCTTCCTTCCGCTGCAGTTCCGCGAGCTTCGCCAGCTCCCCATTCGGAAGCTTCAAGAACTTGTCGATCCGGGCATAGATGTCGGTGCGGTTCGGCGCGGGGGGCGCCTTCTTCCGAGTTAGTAATTGCGATATGTAGGAGTCGGTCACGCGGGCCGCGCGGGCGAGATCCTGCTGCTCCAACCCCAATTCCTCGAGCCGGTGCCGGATCACAAATGGGACATCCACGGGATTCCTCCTCGGGCCGACTTGGGTCATTAACCGTAATAGGTGAACCATTGGGACATGGGCTGTCAAATCGATTGGTGTACTTGACAAGTTAAGTACATGAATATACACTCACAAATCTGAAACTTCTACTAGTTAACTAAGATCCGCTGCTAAGCCACTCGGCGCGGATCCACTGCAGGTGGAGGCGGAGCATGTCGGCTACTGCGACGAAGTCTAAGCTGAAGATCTTCCCGCTCGCCGATCGCGTGGCGATCCGGGCGATGGAAGAGACCCAGGAGATGAAAGGTGGTC
>Ga0209157_1004592_pt1 | contig 10274 bp, 10 predicted proteins | sample GraSoiAngelo_135_FD_185892 | JGI IMG/M metagenome (GOLD analysis project Ga0209157, IMG submission 185892) | Grasslands soil microbial communities from the Angelo Coastal Reserve, California, USA - 14_0929_05_40cm (SPAdes) (version 2) | ecosystem: Environmental > Terrestrial > Soil > Grasslands ...
CGACAGCAACGGCAACACCGACGGCGACGGCAATACCGACGGCCACGCCGACTGTGACGCCAACGGCCACGGCAACGCGAACTGCGACGGCGACACCAACGCGGACGCCAACCGCTACACCAACGCGGACGCCAACCGCTACACCAACGCGGACGCCAACCGCTACACCAACGCAGCTACCGACATCAACGCCGCCAATAACCCCTCCCGAATGCGCAGGGATGAACTTCGATCAGGTGATCGTGGGCACGCCGGGCAATGACTCGATCAGTGGCGGCCCCGGCAATGACCTGATCTTCGGCCTGGGCGGCGACGATAAGATCAGCGGCAGTAGCGGCAATGACTGCATCGACGGTGGCGACGGGAACGACATCTTGACGGGTGGTAGCGGGAACGACGTGATTCTGGGCGGCTCCGGCAATGATCAGATCAATGGCGGCGGCGATAACGACACAATCTTCGGCGGACCCGGCAACGATCAGATCAATGGCGGCGGCGGGACTGACACCTGCCAAGGCCAGGCCGGCAACGATTCGCTGTCCAACTGCGAGGCCGGGTCAGCCGCGCATATTGTTTCCCGACGAACCCTATGACGAATTAGCGGTTACGACTTAGTCTGGGGCCGAAGCGAAAACACGAGGGCGGTCGCCGTGGCGACCGCCCTCTCTTTTGCCCTCGAAGCGTGAGCCTAGCCGGCCCGTGCCGCCGCCTTCTCACGCCTGCGCGGCGCTTCCTTCTTGCCGAAGACGTATTCGCCGTCGACGTAATCGACGAGCGCCGTCTCGCCTTCTTTGAACTCGCCCCCGAGAATGCGGCGCGAGAGCGGGTTCGCCACCCGTCGCTCGATCGTCCGCCGCAGCGGGCGCGCGCCGTAGACGGGGTCATACCCCTCCTTCACCAGCGCCGCCTTCGCCGCCTCCGTCAGCTCCAGATCGACCTTGCGGTCGCCCAGACGCTCGCGCACGTCCGTCAACAGCAACTCCACGATCTGCTTCAAGTCTTCCTCCGTCAATGGATCGAAGACGATGATCTCATCCACGCGGTTCAGCAGCTCCGGCCGGAAGGTCTGCCTGAGCGCCTTCTCGACATCCGCCTTCTGACGTTCCTTCTCGCTCTTCGTCGGCTTTGACGAAGGCACGAAGCCCAGCGTCGGCCGCTGGAACTGCTCGTTCCCGAGGTTCGACGTCATGATTATGACCGTGTTGCGGAAGTCCACCGTGCGCCCCTGACCGTCCGTCAGCCGGCCGTCATCCAGGACCTGTAGGAGTACGTTGAAGACCTCCGGGTGCGCCTTCTCGATCTCGTCGAGCAGGATCACCCGGTACGGCCGCCTGCGCACCGCCTCTGTCAGCTGTCCGCCCTCGTCGTAACCGACGTAGCCGGGCGGCGCGCCGATCATCCGCGATACGGTGTGCCGTTCCTGGTACTCGCTCATGTCCAGACGCACCATCGCGTCCTCGTCGTCGAACAGGAACTCAGCCAGCGCGCGCACCAGCTCCGTCTTGCCCACGCCCGTCGGACCCAGGAAGATGAACGAGCCGATCGGCCGCTGCGGGTCTTTCAACCCGGCCCGCGCCCTTCGGATCGCGTCCGAGACGGCCGCAATCGCCTCCTCTTGGCCGATCACGCGCTCGTGCAGGCGCTCCTCCATCTGGAGCAGTTTGTCCTGCTCGCCCTCCATCATGCGCTGCACCGGAATGCCGGTCATCTTCGCCACCAGCTCCGCGATGTCATCTTCATCCACGATCAGCTCGATCTGTTCGCGCGCCAGCCACTCGTCGCGCGCGTGCTCGAACGCCTCGCGCGCGGCTTCGAGCTCCGCCTGGAACTCGTCGGGCGGGCGCCCGCCGTCTCGCTCCGCGGCGGCGTCAGCCTCGCGCTGGAGCTTCTCGACGGTCTCCTTCAGCTCGCGCACTTCCGGGGGCATGCTCTGCGCCTCGATTACGTGCTTCGAAGCCGCCTCGTCTATCAGGTCAATCGCCTTGTCTGGCAGGAAGCGGTCCGTAATGTACCGCTCCGAGAGCTTCGCCGCCGCCTCCAGAGCCGCGTCGGTGATCGTCACTTTGTGATGCGCCTCGTAGCGCGGCCGAAGCCCCTTCAGAATTTCTATCGTATCCTCGACCGACGGCTCGTCGATGTATACCGGCGCGAACCGCCGCTCCAGCGCCGCGTCCTTCTCGATGTTCTTGCGGTACTCGTCCATCGTCGTCGCGCCGATCACGTGCAGTTCGCCGCGAGAAAGAGCCGGCTTCATCAGCGTCGAGGCGTCGATCGCGCCTTCCGCGCCGCCCGCGCCCACCACCTGGTGAATCTCGTCGATGAAGATGATCACCTCGCCCGCCGCGCGCTTGATCTCGTCCATCACCGCCTTCAGCCGCTCCTCGAACTCGCCCCGGAACTTCGACCCCGCGACCATAGCGCCCATGTCCAGCGCCAGAAGCCGCTTGTCCTTAAGGTTCTCGGGAACGTCCCCGGCGGCGATCTTCTGCGCGAGACCCTCGGCGATCGCCGTCTTGCCGACGCCAGCCTCGCCGATGATCACCGGATTGTTCTTCGTGCGCCGGTTCAGCACCTGCATCACGCGCTTGATCTCGTCCTCGCGGCCTATTACGGGGTCGAGCTTGGCCTGCCGCGCCGCCTCCGTCAGATCGATGCTGTAGCGCTCCAGCGCGCGGTACTTCGACTCCGCCGTAGGGCTGTCGACGCGCGCGCCGCCACGCACCTCCTGAAGCGCCTGGTAGATGCGCTCCTTGTCGATGCCGAACTGCTTCAGTATGCGCACCGACTCTCCCTCGCGCTCATCTGCGATCGCGATCAGGATGTGCTCGACGCCCACGTATTCGTCCTTCAGCCGCTCGGCCTCGGCGTTCGCCGCCTCGAGCATCCGCACGATCCGCGGAGTCGTGTAGATCTGCACCACGTCATACTGGAGCTTCGGCGTCTTCGAAAGCGCCCTCGCCACCGCTTCCCTCAAAGCGTTGCGGTCCGCGCCCAGCTTCTCCATAAGCCCCGGCATAATCCCGCGCTCGTGTTGCAGCAGCGCGAGGAGGACATGCTCCACGTCCCACTGCGAATGCCGTTCTGTGCGTACGAGCTGCTGGCTCTCCGCCAGCACCTCCTGCGCGCCTTCTGTGAATCTGTCTTGTCTCATCATTGGTCGTTCACCAGCATTTCTTTAGTTTGCGATCGGGACCACGGAGCTTCGAACTCCCGGTGTCTACACCCTGGGCTCTTCCCGATGTTCCCAGTTCCTGGTTCCTGGCTCCTCATTGTGTACCGCCGGCAGCACCCGGTCTCGGTACGACTGCAGCTCCGCCCGCAGGCGCTCCATTTCCTCTTCCATCTTACGGACGCGCTCGTTCATGCGGATGATAACTTCGACCCCGGCGAGGTTCACCCCAAGGTCCTGGATCAGCCGCTGGATGTGCCGCAGTCGCGCCACATCCGAATGCGAATACAGTCGCTGCCTTCCGTGCGACCGGCTCGGCTGGATAAGGCCGATGCGCTCGTAGTGGCGCAGGCTTTGGGCATGCAGACCCACCATCCGCGCCGCTACGCTGATAACGTAGCACGGCTCTTGATTCTCTCTCTCGTAATTGTCTTGCATCTCTATATCACCGCCTCAAAATCGAGGCCAGTCGCCTACCGTCCTTAGATTTCCGTTTGCCAATTGCCATTTCGCTAATTGCCTCCAAACCCTGGCTCCTTGCTCTTCCCATCATCCCAGCACCACCTTCGTCCGTCCCAGCCGCGACCCCCGCAGGAACGTCACGTCCATCCCGTCCGCAGACGCCTTCGTCAGCCGCTCGCTGATCTCCGTCGCCGCGCCGACGGCTGTGCCATCGATCGACACGATGATGTCTTGCACGCGCAGGCTGGCGCGTTCCGCCGGCGAACCGGGGACCACCTCGAGCAGCAGCACGCCACTCGCTTGCGAAAGCTTATGCTCCTTTGCAATCCGTTCGTCTAGCAGGTAAGTCATCCCGCTCACCCCGAGCCGGTGGCCGTCGTGAGAACGCGCCTCGCGAAAGCGCGCCAGAGCGCCGAGCACTGTGCTCACCGGGATGGCAAACCCAAGCCCGCGCGCCCACGGCATGATCGCGGTGGCAATTCCTACGACTCGTCCCTGTGCGTCCACCAGCGGCCCACCCGAGTTACCCGGGTTGATCGGGACATCTGTCTGGATCAGGTCCGTCAGCTCCACGCCCGGCGAGACGGGAAGCTTGCGCCCCAGCGCGCTGACGACGCCGGCAGTAACCGTCCAGTTGAGCCCGAACGGGTTCCCGACCGCCACCACGAGCTGCCCCACCCGCAGCGCGCCGCCGTGTAGTTCCGCCACCGGGAGCGAGTGACTCGCGTCCGGAAGCCGTAGGACTGCGATATCGAGCCGCGGGTCCGCGCCTTCGACGGCTGCGGGGAACGATCTGCCGTCCGGCAGGATGACCTTCAGCGAACGCCCGCTGCGGACGACGTGCTCGTTCGTTAGTACACGCCCCGCCGAATCGAAGATGACGCCCGAGCCTTGTCCGCTCGGGACCTCTTGACCGCCTCGTCCGTCGGGCCGCGCCGGTCCCGCCTGGCCGGGTCGCTCTCCTGGGCGACCTTGCGGCGGGGCGGCTCCGGCCGTCTCCACGCGCACAACTGCGGGCCCCACCCGCTCTGCCGCGGTGGACACCGCCAGCGAGTAGGCGTCCATCGCCTCCTTCCCCACCGGCTCCTGCCTCCTTGCTCCTTGTTCCTGCTGTGTCATGCCACTTTCTCTTTCGTCTTCTTCCGCTCCGCGCGCAGCTTCTCGAACAGCTCTCGCTCTTCGTCCGAGAGCTCCTCCGGCAGCACGACGCGAACCTTCGCCAACAAATCGCCGTGCGCTTTCTCCTTGCCCTTGGCATCCAGCTTCGGCATGCCTAGCCCGGCCAGCCTGATCGTCCGCCCATTTTGCGTCAACGGAGCGACCTTAAGCGCGATCCGTTTGCCTGCAATCGTTTCCACCTCTACTTCGCCGCCGAGGACCGCATCGTCCAGCGGGACGGGCATTTCCGTCACGAGGTCATCGCCCTTGCGCTCGAAGCGCGGATGCGGCCGCACCCGAACGACGACGTAGAGGTCGCCTCGTGGACCGCCCATGCCCGCGCTTCCTTCGCCCGCCAGACGCACCCGTGTGCCGTCTCGCGCCCCGGCTGGGATTTTTACTTCCAGCCTCCTGGGGCGCACAACGACCCCACGGCCCTCGCAGACGTGGCAGACCGCACCGGCGATCTCGCCGCTGCCGCCGCAGGTCACGCACGGCTCCTGGCTCTGGAGCTGCAGCGTCCGCGTCGTCCCGGCGTACGCCTCCTCCAGCGAGATCTCCGTCGCGTACTCGATGTTCTGGCCCCGCGTAGGTCCGCGGCTGCGCCGGCCGCGACCGCCGAAGAGGTCGAATAGGTTCTCGAACCCCTGGCCGCCCGACGCTCCACCGCGCCCGAACAGGTCGTTGAGGTCGAATTGGTAGCTCTGCCAGTTGCCGCTGGCGCCGCCCGCCCCTTGCTTGGCCCGCGCCTTCTCGAACGCCTCGGCCATCTCCCAGCGCTCGCCGTAGCGGTCGTACTTGTTGCGCTTCTCGGCGTCGCTCAACACCTCGTAGGCGCTGTTGATCTCCTTGAAGCGCTCCTCGGCGCCCTTATCGCCCGGATTTACGTCCGGATGATGCTTGCGCGCCAGTTTGCGGTAGGCTTGCTTGATCTCTTTCTGAGAAGCGCCCCGTTTGAGTCCAAGCACATCGTAATAGTCTCTTGCCATCAGTTCCTCGTAACCAAAATTTTACGAGGCGGCGTACGAAAAGTCAAACGCCACACACATAGAAATTGATAGAGTAATTATCATATCTCTTGACATCAACATAGTATGCCAGTACAATGAGGCCATCTACAAGAATCATAAATGGAGGTTACACCAATGAAGACTCTAGTTCGCTGGGATCCGTTCGCAGAGATCGGCGGCCTGAGCCGCGTTCTCGACCCTGCCCACTGGGGCGTTCCCACCGGTTACTTCCGCCGATTCGACCTCACGCCGGCCGTCGATCTCTCTGAGACCGACAACGAGGTCGTCGTTAAGGCGAGCCTGCCGGGTGTGAAGGCCGAAGACGTCGACATCTCCGTCAACGACGGCATTCTCACCGTCAAGGGCGAGAAGAAGTACGACGACAAGACCGAGGGCGAGAACTTCTACCGCCGTGAGATCCGCTACGGCGCCTTTTCCCGCTCCATCCCGCTCCCAGCGGCCGTGGACCAGGACAAGGCGGAGGCGGCATTCGCGGACGGCGTCCTGACGGTTACGTTGCCGAAGTCGGCACAGGCGAAGCCGAAGCAGATTAAGATCAAGTCTTCGTAATCTCGCTTCCGATGCAAGAGGCCGGGCCTTCAGCCCGGCTTCTTTTTATCCTGTGCTATCCTGCCAGCGTGACCGATCTCCCCCTCGACGATCCCGTCGTCGCCTCGCTTCTCGAGGGCCCCAATCTCGCCCGCCTCGCCTATTCCGGCCTCGACGGCCGGCCGCGCGTCGTCCCGATCTGGTTCACAGTCCTCGACGGCGATATCGTCATGGTCACCGGCCCCAAGGCGTCAAAGGTCCGAGCACTCGAGGCCGATAACGCCGTTGCCTTAACGATCGATGACGCGCGCCCTCCGTACAAGGTCTTGCTTGTCGAGGGCAATGCGTCCCTCGAGCCCATCGAAGGGATCGCCCCTGAATATGAAGGGATCGCCCGCCGCTATCTCGGCGCTGTCGCGGACGCTTATCTGTCGCAGCTCAAGATTAAGCGCCAGGTACGCATCCGCGTCCACCCCCGCTCCCATAGAATCTTCGACTTCATCAAGCGCTATCCGAAAAGCCTTCGCTAGGGCCATCACCTTCGAACGTGGCCCAGCGACTTCAGGCGCCGTCGATGGACTTAGTGAACTCGAGCAAGTACCATCCTTCCCCCCGAATCCAACTAACCTCGACGTTCTCCGCGTGTGCCGGCAAATGCCTGACGGGCGGCGGCGCCGCGTACGCCGGTTGTAACTTCAGCATCTGACGGTTGATCCATCTGGCAGGCCGATCGTACGGTAAGCCCGGGTCACATATCACGACCTTGCCCCCGGGTCGCGTCACGCGTGCCATCTCCGCAATCGCCGCTCGCTTATTGGGAAGCTCCGCGAGCCCTCCGTGATGGAAGACCGCATCAAACGAGCCGTCGGTGAAGGGCAGCTTCGCCGCGTCTCCTAAAAGGAGACTTGCTTGGTCGCTCTTTCTGCGCAGCTTGTTACGGCAACGCCGCAGCATCCGCGCCGATATATCCACTCCTGCCACGAGCCCCTCGCTTAATAATGGAAGGTTTGTACCCGTTCCGCAGCTGACCTCGAGCACTCGCATACCCGGCGCCAGCCCCAGCTGGTCCACAGCTTTCCGGCGCTCGGCTGAGTCGGACGCGCCCCTGAGGCGCGCGGCGAGCCAGTTAGTGGCGTCATAGAATGGCGCCCACCAGTCGTAGAAATCCCGCGTCCGTCGCACCTCTTCGGCGTCCGGCCGTTTCTGCATTCTCATGGCTATTTGGTTAGTAAGACAGGGCGTAGCTGATAATCGTTAACTCTTGGCCTTCATCCACGTCAGCGCCCCGCGTCCCGAAGCGTTCTTACGCCCTCTAACCGCGCGGTAGGCCCAGCCCTCGGATCGCTGCGACGCCGCGCATCACCTCGCTGGTGCCGCCGGCGATCGTCTCGGCCACGCTCAACTGGTGATAGCGCTCCATGCGACCCTTTAGCTGCGCGTGCTTGCTCTTCGGGTGCAGCTGGCCGTACATGCCTAGCAGCTCGATCCCGCTGCGCGCCAATCGCTGGCCGAGCTCTGTTGAATAAAGCTTCGCGATCGTCGCTTCATAGTTCGGGATCTTGCCCGCCTGCTGCATCGACCCCACACGGTACGACAGAAACTGGGCGACATCGATCTCGATGCCGACTTCCACGAGCCGGTGCCGTATCTCCGGCTTCGCGTCCACATACGAGGTCTGCTGACGCGCAAACGAGAGCAGCTGCTCCCAAAGGCGCCTCGCCCGCGCTGATCCCGCAATCGATGAGCGCTCGAAGTCGAGGGCCACCGCGAGCTGGTACCAACCCATGTTCTCCTGGCCGACGAGCATGTCGGCCGGGACGCGCACGTCTTCGAAGAACACCTCGTTGAAGCCGTGCTGCCCCGCCATGTTGATGAGCGGCCGAATCGTGATGCCCGGAGAGTCCATAGGGACGAGGAACATGCTGATGCCTTTGTGCTTCGGCGCCTCGGGGTCAGTGCGCGCCGCTAGCCAGCCCCAGTTGGAGCGGTGGGCGCCCGACGTCCAGATCTTCTGGCCGTTGATGACCCACTCGTCGCCGTCGCGTACGGCCCGGGTTTGGAGGGCGGCCAAGTCAGAGCCCGCGCCCGGCTCGGAGTAGAGGGTGCACCAGGTGTCCTCGAGGTTCGTGATCCGCGGCATGAACCGCTTCTTCTGCTCCTCTGTGCCGTAGATCATCAGCGATGGGCCCACCCAGGCGACGCCCATGTTGAATCCCGTAGGCGCGCCGGAGTAAGCCATCTCCTCGTTGTAGACCATTTGCGTCATCACCGAAGCGCCTGCTCCGCCGTACTCCTTCGGCCACGGCAGCGCGATCCACCCTCTGTCCGCCAGCTTCTTCTGGAACTGCTTGGCGAAGTCGCCCTGGGCGGCCATTCCCATCTCGCTCTCGGCGTCGAACTGCTCGTCCCAACCGGACGGCAGCTCCCTGCGGAGGAACTCCTTTACCTCGGTGCGGAAGGTCTCTTCTTCGTCGCTGAATCGGAAGTCCATGGCTAGTTCCTTTCGTGTTGATCCTGACGCGTGGGCGTTGCGGGCGGGTCTCCACCCACCTTTCCACCCCACATCAAAGACCCGCCCCTACGAATTGGCATGAAGCGAAAGTCCATTCGTCCTCGTATCTCTGTCTCCTGGCTCCTGGCTCCTCGGCTGATCGAAGGTCAGTACCTGCGAGTATATCCTCGTCTGCGTAACCTGACCCCAGAACCAGAACTTGTCCGGTCCCTCCAACGGCGACGAGTAGTTGTACACGAGGTACTGGCGCTCGTTGAGCGGTACCAACGCCGGGAAGCAGGTGTCTCCTCGGGATGGCAGGTCGAATATTCGTTTCACGCGCAGCGTCTCCTTGTTGATGCGCCAGAGCGACGTCCGCTTACGCGACAGCCAGTACAGTATCTGGTAAGCAAACCGCCTCCGCGGCGCTGACAGAAACGGCCAGCGTTGATCATAATGGCCGTTGCCCCGCAGGTGGCGGCGGCCGAGAATGTAGATCTCGTCCGCGTGCTTGAAAACGAGCGGCGAATCGTACTTGCGGGGGTTCAGACGGCACCGCCAGTCCGTTATGTCGTCCGCGGGCGCACGGCAGATAAGCGAACCGTAGCCGTCGCCGCCGCCTTCATTACGGATCACCGCGTAGAGCGTTCCGTCATCGGCGATCTCGAAGTCGCATTCAGAGCCGCCGCCCCGGTAGACCGCCGGGCGAGCGCTGTTGACCGGCGTCCACCGATATCCATCGGTTGTCGTCAGCAACTCGACGCCGAGCTCTTCGTCGGTATTCGCATACTGGTTGGCGCCGCCGCTATACGCGGTCATGTAGGGCACCCCGTTCACGACCTTCGTCCGCCAGACGACGTAGCCGGGTGGCGAAATCTGCACCGGCTCCGTCCACATGCCGTCTGGCCTGCGCTCGCAGGCAAAGATTCCATTTGGCTCGAACTTCCAGGGTGTCCTCCCCGCCTCGAAGAAGTAGAGGAAGAGCCGGCCGTTCCACGACAGTAGCCGAGGCTCCCGCATGTCACGCCCGCGCTTGATTTTCGCCTCGAGCTGCCAGTTCTCCCCGTCGTCGTCGCTTGCCATGACGTAGAACCGGCAGGCCGGGTGCGCGAAGTGCGTCGGCGCCGAGCGGAATGCGAAGTAGATCCGTCCATCGTCGTGGCGCGCCAGGTCAAGGTTGTTGTTGGATCGCATGATGCGCGCCTCGGTCGGCATCCCCGGCCCGGGCACAACCTGCCGCAGGTCCGACAGCGTAACGCCCGGCGCCTGCGCGACGGCTTCGCCCACTGAGACGGTATCCCGCTTTACTGCGGTTCTCGCCATCTGTTATTCTCCCGTGATCTTTCCCTCAACGATTCGTCGCGCGATGTCCCGGAAGACTTCATACTCCTGAGCGCCGACAACGGTGAACTTCTCTTCGAATACAACCGTGGGA
>Ga0209157_1004594_pt1 | contig 10272 bp, 5 predicted proteins | sample GraSoiAngelo_135_FD_185892 | JGI IMG/M metagenome (GOLD analysis project Ga0209157, IMG submission 185892) | Grasslands soil microbial communities from the Angelo Coastal Reserve, California, USA - 14_0929_05_40cm (SPAdes) (version 2) | ecosystem: Environmental > Terrestrial > Soil > Grasslands ...
GTTCCACTGCGACACGTCGGCGCCGCGCATGTTGCGATACGCGCCGTCGCGCGCACGGCCGGGTCGCTCGATGGCCACCAGGTGCGTCGGGCGCTCGCGCTCCAGCACCGCGCGCGCGGCGCCGTCGCCCTTGGGATAGCGCGCCACGTCGGCGGGCTCGCCGAGCGCGGCGAGGCTGGCGGCGAGCACCGGCGCCGTGACGTCGTCCGTGACGTAGCGGACGGCGGCGCCGAGCGTGCGCAGCGCGCGGCCGAGCACGGCGGCGCCCGGCGGCCCGTCGGTCTCCGCGGCGCCCGCGTCGACGACGAACCCCGTGGTGATGACGACGCGCCGCGCGCGCCGCAGGGCCTGGGCGGCCCGCCGCGCGCCGCCCGGCTGGAAAAACTTTGCGATGCCGCGCGCGCCGGGATCGAGCGCCAGCAGATGGTCGACGGGATCGTCCCACGGGTGTGGCAAGGCCTTTGCTCTATAGCAGGGCGGAGGCTCGCCATGCAACGACTCCTGGTACTCGTCGCGCTCGCCGTATTGGCCGAGGGTTGCTCGACGGCCCCCATCCTTCGCAAGCACTCTTTCGACTTCAAGACCACGGCCCTGTTCAAACTGCCGTGCGACACGCCGGAGGTTCTCGACGCCAAGCGGGAGCTTCCCGACGACGGTTTGGAGACCGCGGACAACCAGTGCAACAGCGTCCACATGTTGAGGATGGTGGATCGCTTCATGAGCATCCAGGAGGCGGACGAGGCGAAGGGCATCCCCGGCGACACGGTCGAGGAGGTGCGGGCCAGAGGCTTCTCCATCTTCACCGACCCGGCGGGGCGCAAGCGCCGTCCGAACACGAAGGCGCTCTACGGCAACGACGCGCTCGCGGCCGTGGGCATGGGCGTGGCGCCCCCGCCGCTGCAGAAGGCCGACGAGATCAAGGCGTACACCGACTTCATGGCCGCGCACTACGGGGAGGAGTACGAGGAGCGCGACATGAAGCAGGTGGTGGACCGCTTCTGCCTCAACCGCCGCGACTCGCACGAGCTGGGCGACGCCCGCACGTTCTCGATCGTCTGGCGCAACGGGCACGTGTTCAAGCGGATCATCAAGGGCGGTCCGGTCAATAACCCGAAGCAGGAGCGAGGGTTCCTCGTGTGTCCCGGCGACTTCATCATCGACACCGTCAAGGGTGTCGGCGGCCGCGCGGCGGGCGCCTTCGTCCCGATCCCTTAGCGCGGGACCTCGTAGGCGACGAGCTGGTAGGGCGCCAGCGCCTGGCGACCCTGCCCCGCGAAGCGCGGATCGTCGGAGTCGATCAGCAGCCGCCAGTCGGCGGGAATCGTGGGCCCCGGCCGCGTCTCGTTCGTGAGGTTGGCGAACAGCCGCACGCCGGCTCCTGACTCGGCATCGCGCGCCAGCGTCAGCATCGTTCCCTTCGGATCTACCGCGGCCCGCGCCCGCTCCTTGCCGCGCGCGCCGAGCGCGGGATGCGAGCGGCGCAGCGCCAGCCACCGGCGGTAGTAATGGTAGAGCTCACGGTGGCGCGGCGCGCCGGCCAGCGGATGATTCAGGCGCGAGCGCACGAAGGTCGCCGGCTCGCCCGGATCGGGCACCGCCCCTTGCCACGCGAAGCGACTGAACTCTTCGGTGCGGCCCTTGCGCACCGCCTCGGCGAGCTCGCGATCGAGGAACGACGTGAAGAACTGGAACGGCGCCGTCTCGCCGTACTCCTCGCCCATGAACAGCAGCGGGATCGCCGGCGCCGACAGCAAGAGCCCGGCGGCCAGCCTGACGGCCTCGAACGGCACGATGGTGCTGAGCCGGTCGCCCTTGGCCCGGTTGCCCACCTGATCGTGGTTCTGCACGCAGACGACGAACCGCTCGCCGGGCAGGTCGGCGCTCGGCGTGCCGCGGTCGCGGCCGAAGTACTCCGAGTACTCGCCCTGGAACGCGAACCCCTCGGCCAGCGCCGTCGCCAGCCGCCGAGGCTCGGTGAAGTCGGCGTAGTAGCCGCCGCGCTCGCCCGTGAGCCGCACATGGACCGCGTGGTGGAAGTCGTCCGACCACACCGCGTCCAGCCCGATGCCGCCGGCCTCGGCCGGCAGCACGATGCGGCGGTCGTTGTCGTGCGACTCGGCCATGAAGTGCACGGCGCGGCCCAGCGCGCGCGCCTCCTCGCGCGCCGCCGCCGCGATCTCGCTGAGGATGTGCACGGGGCTCGCGTCGAAGATCGCGTGGATCGCGTCCAGCCGCAGGCCGTCGAGGTGGAAGTCGCGCACCCAGGTGCGCGCGTTCTCGACGAAGTGGCGCCGCACGCCGTCGGCGTCCGGACCGTCGAAGTTCAGCGCGCCGCCCCAGGGCGTTCGGTAGCGGTCGGTGAAGAACGGGCCGAAGTCGCCGAGATAGTTGCCCTCGGGCCCCAGGTGGTTGTAGACGACGTCGAGGACGACCGAGAGCCCGTGGGCGTGACAGGCGTCGACCAGGCGGCGCAGGCCGCGGGGGCCGCCGTACGTCGACTGCGGCGCGAACAGATGCACGCCGTCGTAGCCCCAGTTGCGCGAGCCGGGGAACTCCGCCACCGGCATCAGCTCCACGGCCGTCACGCCCAGCTCCACGAGCTGCGGCAGGTGCGGCACGATGGCCTCGAACGTGCCGGCGCGCGTGAACGTGCCCACGTGCAGCTCATAGATCACGAGATCGGCGGCGGCGTGCCCCGTGAACGCCTGGTCCGTCCACGGGAACGAGGCGGGGTTGACCACCATCGAGGGGCCGTGGACACCCTCCGGCTGGAAGCGGGAGGCAGGGTCCGGCCGGTAGCGCTGGCCGTCCAGGCGGTACTGGTAGCGCGTGCCCGTGGGCAGCCCCTGCACGACGGTCTCGAAGAGGCCGTCGTCCTGGCGGGTCAGCGCGGGCGGCCGCCGGCCCTCGATGATGACGTCGAGCGTCCGGCACCGCGGCGCCCACACCCGGAACATCACGCCGTCGTCACGGACGGTCGCGCCCAGATGAAGGCTTGCGCGCAACGACTTCATACGGTCCAATTGTGCGTGACTGACGCCCGGCCCGGCTCCGGCTGAGAGGTGCTCGCTGACATGGCCTATCCCTTCGCGCTCGTCCTACACACTCATCTTCCGATGGTGGTCAACCACGGACGCTGGCCGCACGGCAGCGACTGGCTCAACGAAGCCGCGTTCGAGTGCTACCTGCCGCTGCTGGAGGTGGCGCACCACCTCGTCGCCGACGGCATCTCGCCGAAGTGGACGCTGAACCTCTCCCCGGTCCTCGTCGAGCAGCTCGCCTCGCCGGAGTTCCAGAAAGAGCTCGCGTTCTACTACGACAACGTGCGCCGCGCGTGCACGGAGAGCCGCGAGCACTTCGCGAAGAACGGCACGCCCGAGCTGCTCGGCCTCTGCGACTTCTGGCAGCACCATTACGAGCGCATGTGGGAGCTGCACCGGCGCATCGGCGGCGACATCCCAGGCACCTTCGCCGAGCTGCAGCGCGGCGGCCACGTCGAGATCATCACGTGCGCGGCCACGCACGGCTACCTGCCGCTGCTCTCGCGCGACGCGTCGATCCACCTGCAGCTGCGCACCGCCGTCGAGACGCACAAGCGCCACTTCGGCGTGGCGCCGCGCGGGATCTGGCTTCCCGAGTGCGCGTACCGCCCGCGCTACGAGTGGACGCCGCCGACGGGCCGCGAGCGTGGCGTCGAGCGACGGCTGCGGCCCGGTCTGGAGGAGCTGCTCGCCGCGCACGGCCTCGAGTACTTCGTCGCCGACTCGCACCTGGTCGCCGCCGGCGCACCCGTGTTCCTCTATCGCGACTACATCCCCGCCCGCAAGGAGATGGCCGAGCCGACGCCCGCCATTCCCGTGAACGAGGCGCGCTCGCCGTACGCGCCGTATCGCGTGGCCTCGCGCGGCGGCCAGGGCTCGGCGATCGCCTTCATCCGGGATCCGCGCACGACGCTGCAGGTGTGGAGCCGCGATCACGGCTACCCCGGCGAGTATGCATACCTCGAGTTCCACAAGAAGCACTTCCCCGGCGGCCTGCGCTTCTGGCGCATCACCGACAACCGCGGCGACCTCGGCACCAAGACCCCCTACGATCCCAAGCTGGCGGCCGAGAAGGCGGCGCTGCAGGCGAGCCACTTCGTCGGCCTCGTGCGCGAGACGACCGAGGCGGCGACGAAGGCCGACGGCAAGCCGGCGCTGATCTGCTCGCCGTACGACTCGGAGCTGTTCGGCCACTGGTGGTTCGAGGGCCCGATGTGGCTCGAGCACGTCGCGCGCGACATGGCGCGCGGGGGCGTGACGCCGGTCACGCTCGGCGAGGCGCTGGCGCTGGTGCCGCCGCGCGCGACCCTGTCGCTGCCGGAGGGCTCGTGGGGCGAGGGCGGCGACCACCGCGTGTGGCTCAACCGCGACACGGAGTGGACGTGGGACCGCGTCTACAGCGCAGAGGCCGAGTGGACGCAGCACCTCGAGGCCGGCACCGATGGGCCCCCCGACCTCGCGCGCGTGCTGGCGCAGGCCACGCGCGAGCTGCTGCTGCTGCAAGCCTCCGACTGGCAGTTCCTCATCACCACCGGCGCCGCGCGCGACTACGCCGAGCGGCGGGTGGCGGAGCACTACGCGGAGTTCAAGCGCCTGTCCGAGATGGCGGCCACGCTGCGCGGGGGCGAGCCGCTGTCCGTCGAGGCGGCCAACACGCTACGGCGCCTCGAGCGCGAGGATTTCGTGTTCCCGGACGTCAGTCCGGCCTGGGCCCAAGCGCCAACCTCGAGCTGATGACCGCGGAGCGCAGCCACTCCGCATACCGGTTCACCGGGGACCGGACTCGCTTCCCACAGCCGTTGACCCTCCCACAACGGTTGACCGGGGAGCGCAGCCACCCCGCACTTAGAACAGGCCACCCGCGGTTCACGCCGCACTCCAAGCCGTCGGTCCAATGAAACGACGAGCGCGCGTCCTCGCGATGATCATGGCGGGCGGCAAGGGCGAGCGCCTCCACCCGCTGACGCGAGACCGCAGCAAGCCGGCCGTGCCGTTCGCGGGTCGCTATCGCATCGTGGACTTCGTGCTCTCCAACTTCGTGAACTCCGACATGCTCTCGCTCTACGTGCTCGTGCAGTACAAGTCGCAGTCGCTCATCGAGCACGTGCGGCTGTCGTGGCGCACGACCGGGATCGTCCCCGACTACTTCGTGACCGTGGTGCCGCCGCAGATGCGCTTCGGGCCGGCCTGGTACCGCGGCACCGCCGACGCCGTGCTGCAGAACCTGAACCTGATCGACGACTTCAACCCCGACGTCGTCGCCATCTTCGGCGCCGACCACATCTACCGCATGGACGTGAACCAGATGCTCGCCTTCCACGAAGAGACCGGCGCCGACGTGACGGTGGCCGCGCGCTCGATGCCGCGCGCGGACGCGTCCGTCTTCGGCGTGCTCGGCGTCGACCGGCAGAGTCGCGTCGTCGACTTCGTCGAGAAGCCGAAGAACCCGCCGGCCATGCCCGGCGATCCCGACCGCGCGCTCGTGTCCATGGGCAACTACCTGTTCCGCCGCCAGGCGCTGGTGGACGCGCTGCTCGTCGACGCCCGCCGCTCGACGGACCACGACTTCGGGCGCTCCATCATCCCGGAGCTGGTGCCCGGCGCCCGCGTGTACGGCTACGACTTCCAGGCCAACGAGGTGCCGGGCGTGAAGCCGTACGAGGAGCAGGGCTACTGGCGCGACGTCGGCAGCCTGCCGTCGTACTGGGAGGCCCACATGGACCTTTTGGGTGAATCGCCGCGCTTCGACCTCGACAACCGCTACTGGCCGGTGCGCACGGGCGCGCATCCCGGCCCGCCGGCGCGCTTCATCGGCAGCGACGTGGACAACGCCCATGTCGGCGAGGCGTCGCTGGTCAAGCGCGCGACCATTCGCAACTCGATCCTCGGTCGCTCCGTGTGGGTCAACGAGGGCGCCGTCATCGAGGACTCGATCGTCATGGACCACACCACGGTCGGCAAGGGCGCGCGCCTGCGCCGCGCCATCGTCGACCGTTTCAACATCATTCCCGCGGACAGCGAGATCGGCGTGGACCCGGCGATGGATCGCCGCCGGCATTTCGTCGACCCCTCCGGGCTCGTGGTCGTTCCGCGGGGCGGCCGGCGGGAATTCCTGTCGGGGCTCGAGGAGTTCTAGCCGGAGGGCAACGCCGTGTCGTCGGGCCGTTTCGTCGCCATCCACGGACACTTCTACCAACCGCCGCGCGAGAATCCGTGGCTCGAGACCGTCGAGGTCCAGGACGCGGCGGCGCCGTTCCACGACTGGAACGAGCGCATCACGGCGGAGTGCTACGCGCCGAACACCGCCGCGCGCCGCGTGGACGACGCCAACCGCATTCTCGACGTCGTCAACAACTTCGAGAAGATCTCGTTCAACGTCGGGCCCACGCTGTTCGCCTGGCTCGAGCGCCAGGCGCCCGAGGTCTATCGCAAGATCCTCGCCGCGGACCGCGCCAGCGTGGCCGCGCGCGGCGGCCACGGCAACGCGATCGCGCAGGTCTACAACCACATGATCCTGCCGCTCGCCAGCCGGCGCGACAAGGTCACCCAGGTCGCGTGGGGTCTCGCGGATTTTCGCGCGCGGTTCGGACGCGACGCCGAGGGCCTGTGGCTGCCGGAGACGGCCGTCGACACCGAGACGCTGGAGGTGCTCGCCGAGGCCGGGGTGAAGTTCACGATCCTCGCCCCCGAGCAGGCGGCGGGCGAGGTCGATCCGAGCCTCCCCTACCGCTGGCGCGGGCCGCGCGGGCAGGAGCTCGCGCTGTTCTTCTACGACGGGCCGGTGTCGCGCGCGATCGCCTTCGAGAACCTGCTCGAGGACGGCCGGCGGCTGGCCTCGCGCCTTCGCGCCGTGTTCGCCGACGACGCCACGCCGGAGCGCGCGCAGCTGGTGCACGTCGCCACCGACGGCGAGTCCTACGGCCACCACCGGCGCTTCGGCGAGATGGCGCTGGCGGCGGCGGTGCGGCAGCTCGAGGCCGCCGGCGACGTGACGCTGACCAACTACGGCGCGTTCCTGGCCGCGCATCCGCCGACACGCGAGATCGAGATCCGCGAGGGCAGCTCCTGGTCCTGCCCGCACGGCGTCGAGCGCTGGCGCTCCGACTGCGGCTGCCGCTTCCGCGGCGACACGCACCAGCGCTGGCGCGGCCCGCTGCGCGAGACCCTGGACTGGCTTCGCGGCGAGGTCGACGCCTTCTACGAGACCCGCGCGGGCATCTGGCTCAAGGATCCGTGGGAGGCGCGCGACGAGTACGTCGGCGTCGTCCTCGACCGCAGCCCGCAGCGCCTCGACGCGTTCTTCGGCCGTCACCAGCGGCTCGCGCTCGATCCGACCGCGCGGCTGGAGGCGCGACGGCTCCTCGAGCTGCAGCGCAACCGCCTGCTCATGTACACCTCGTGCGGCTGGTTCTTCGACGAGCTGTCGGCCATCGAGCCGGTGCAAATTCTCAGATACGCGGCCATGGCCCTGCAGTACCTGGCCGACCTCGGCGGTCCGCGGCTGGAGGACGAGTTCGTGCGCCGCCTGGCGGCGGCGCCGACCAACGTGCCCGCCTACCCCGACGGCGCCGCGGTGTGGAAGCGCCTCATCCGGCCGGCCGTGGTCGACCTGCGCCGCGTGATCGCCCACTACGCGATCACCGGGCTCGTGGAGGAGCGGCCCGACGATGCCGACGTGTACGCCTATCGCGTGCAGCGCGTCGACGAGGCGCGCGAGGCGTACAGCGGCACGTCGCTGCGCGTGGGTCACGTGCGCGTGTCGTCGACGATCACGGGCGAGGTGCGCGACGCCACGTACACGGTGCTGCACTTCGGCGGCCACGATTTCTCGTGCGGCGTGCGCGCGTGGGAGGCGCCGCGCGCCTACGAGGCGATGAAGGCGGACCTGCTGCGCCGCTACGCGCGCTATACCCTGGCCGACATGGTGCGCGGCATGGACGAGTGGTTCCCGGGCGAGGGCTTCTCGCTCACCGACCTCTTCCTCGACGAGCGCCGACGCGTGCTGGCCAGCGTCACGCGCGCCATGCTCGACAAGTACGAGGAGACGTACCGGCGCATCTGGGAGGAAAACCGCAAGCTCGTGCATTACCTGCGGCAGGCCGACGCGCCGATTCCCGAGGCGCTCGCGCTGGTGGCGCGCCACGTGATGAGCCAGGAGCTGCTCGCCGACCTGGCGCGCCTGGAGGCCGCCGGCGGCGGGCCGCTGCCCGACCGCCTCTTCGAGCTCGCCGGGGAGGCGAGCGCCCTGCGTCTCACGCTCGATCTCGCCGACGGCAGGCACACGGCCACGCGAATGGTGACGCGCGCGCTCGAGGCCGTCGCCGCGGCACCGTCGGCGGAGCGCGCGGCGGAAGCGCTCGCGCTGATCGAGGGCGCCGACCGCCTGGGCCTGCGCTACGGACTCTGGGCGACCCAGAACCGGTTCTTCGAGATCTGGAACCGGCACCGGGAGGCGCGCGCGTGGCTGCAGCCGCTCGGCGCGGCGCTGGGCTTCCGGCTCGGCGACCCGGAGAGGCCGTGATGCGCGTGCCGCGCGCGACGTATCGCCTGCAGCTCGGCCCCAGCCTGACCTTCGACGACGCCGCCGGCATCGTCGACTATCTCGACGCGCTCGGCGTGAGCGACGCCTACACCTCGCCCTTCCTCGAGACGGCCACGCGCGGCTCGCACGGCTACGACGTCGCCGATCACGATCGGCTGCGCGACGAGCTCGGCGGCGAGCCGGCCTTCCAGCGCTTCGCGGCCGCGTTGCGCGCCCGCGCGATGGGCCTGCTCGTGGACGTCGTCCCCAACCACATGGGCATCGCGCAGAATCACAACGCCTGGTGGCTGGACGTGCTCGAGAACGGCCCCGCGTCGCCGTACGCGTCGACGTTCGACATCGACTGGCGGCCGGTGAAGACCGAGCTCACCGACAAGGTCCTGCTGCCGGTGCTGGGCGACCAGTACGGCGTCGTGCTCGATCGCGGCGAGCTCACGCTCGTCCTCGAGGATGGCCGCTTCCTCGTCCGCTACTTCGACACCGTGCTGCCGATCGCCCCGCGCGCGTGGGCGCGCATCCTCGGCCACCGCATCGAGACCCTCGTGGCATCGCTCGGCGCCGAGCACGCCGATCTCGCCGCCTTCAAGTCGCTCATCACGTGGTTCGCGACGCTGCCCGCGCCGACGGAGAAGGACGCCGAGCACGTGGCCGCGCGCCGGCGCCAGAAGGAGGAGGGCCGGCAAAAGCTCATGGCGCTGCTCGCGGCCTCGCCGGCCGTGCGCGCGTTCGTGGAGGAGAACGTCCGCATCTTCAACGGCACGCCGGGCGACGCGCAGAGCATGGACCTGCTCGACGCGCTGCTGGCCGACCAGGCGTACCGCGCCGCCTACTGGCGCGTCGCGGGCGAGGAGATCAACTACCGGCGGTTCTTCGACATCAACGAGCTGGCGGCGATCCGGATGGAAGACGCCGCGGTCTTCGAGGCGACGCACCGGCTGCTCTTCCGTCTGGTGCGCGAGGGCACGGTGACGGGGCTGCGCATCGACCATCCCGACGGCCTCTACGATCCCGCCGAGTACTTCCGGCGGCTGCAGGAGGGCGCCGGCGGCGAGATCTACGTGGTGGCGGAGAAGATCCTGGCGCCGGGCGAGCAGCTGCCCGACTCGTGGGCGACCGCGGGCACCACCGGCTACGAGTTCCTGAACCTCCTGAACGGCATCTTCGTCGACCGCGGGCACGCCCGGGCCATGGAGCAGAACTACGCGCGGCTGATCCGCCACCGCCCGGGCTTCACCGAGATCGTGCACGACTGCAAGCGGCTCGTCATGGAGACCTCCATGGCCGCCGAGCTCAACATGCTCGCGCATCGGCTGAACAGGATCTCGGAGCAGCACCGCGCCTCGCGCGATTTCACGCTGGGCGCGCTCACGCGCGCGCTTCGCGAGGTGATCGCCGCCTTCCCGGTCTACCGGACGTATGTCACCGCCGACCGATCGTTGCCCGACCGTCGAGCCGTAGTGCGAGCCGCAGGCGCAGCCGAGGCGAGCCTGAGTGAGTCGGCCTCCGAAGGCGCTCCGACGGCAAATAAGATAGGAGCCATGACCGAGCGCGATCGCGATTACATCCGGCGCGCGATCGCCACCGCGCGCCGGCAGGTGCCGTCCGCGGACGCCTCGATCTACGACTGGCTCGAGCAGGTGCTGACGCTGGTCGTCCCCGGCCGCGCCGATGAGGCGGAGCGCCGTGAGC
>Ga0209157_1004599_pt1 | contig 10265 bp, 10 predicted proteins | sample GraSoiAngelo_135_FD_185892 | JGI IMG/M metagenome (GOLD analysis project Ga0209157, IMG submission 185892) | Grasslands soil microbial communities from the Angelo Coastal Reserve, California, USA - 14_0929_05_40cm (SPAdes) (version 2) | ecosystem: Environmental > Terrestrial > Soil > Grasslands ...
GCTTTTGATCTGCAATATCTGCGCGCACTCGAACCCCAACCGAACGGCGTTGAAATTGGACGTAGGAGACCTTGAACCGATCACTGGTGTCGTACGTCGCAATTTCCCCATTCTGTTGAATATCCTGGCGCTCTTCCTCGTCTTAGACTGTTAAAGCCTGCGTCTTTCAGACCGAGGCGTCTGTCCGACAAGCGCGGATCATACTAACCCCGTAAAAGGGATAATCGATTGGAGGTGCTGGAGATTCACTCGGTTGGGTGTAGGCAAATTAGGAATAGAGAAAGGGAAAAATGAAGAAAGTTATATTAAGCATGGCGTTGGCGCTGGCGGCCCCGTTGGCGTGGGCCCAGGTATCGGAAACAACGACCACCACGACCACGACGGAGGGAAGCGGAACCATCACTGAGTTCACTCCCGGCAGCACCATTGTGCTGAAAGAGACAGCGGGTCCGAAACATTACCGCTTTGGGAAAAAGGTCGTTTACGTGACCAGGAGTGGCAAAGAGCTGGATGAAGCAACCGTTCGCACCAGAGTAAAAGTCGGGGTGCCAGTGCGTGTGCATTACGCCGGTGAAGGCGACAGCATGCTGGTTGATCGAGTTATCCTCGACGAAGATTAAATCGTAGTCTTTTAAGTATAAACGCGCTTATCCGTTCGGCCGTTGGCTGGAACGGGAGGCGCGTTTTTCTTTGTACCATCTAGAAGTGTGGCACTTAATGCGAGAATTCAGCTGAGGAATTCCGCGATGGGCGCCATCCGTTCGATATGAGCACAGAAAATCTTAAGGGCAGCCAGGATCGGGACGGCTAAAATTACACCGACAATTCCCCACATCCAGCCCCAGAACGTAAGTGAAATCAGGATGATGACCGGGTTTAAAGTGAGGGATCGGCCCATCACCCAGGGGGTGATGAAGTTTCCCTCGAGCGCGCCGGAAGCGAGATAGACCGCGGGGAAAAGGAGCGCGTAACTAAGGCTATCAAAGCTTAAGACGGCGCCGATGGTCATACAGATCATTCCGGTGAGCGCTCCGAGATAAGGAACAACATTCAAAACGCCGACCATCACTCCCCACATGGTCGGGTTGCGCAGCCCGAGTAGCCCGACCGTAGTCCCGACCGCAAGGCCGAGACAGGTGTTGATGATTGTGATGGTCAACAGGTAACGCGACCCGTGCGACTCAATGTCATGCGCGATCGAGACCGCGGTTTTCTTGTCCGAGAGCGTGGGCATTAACTTGATGACCTTGCTCATAAACACTCCGTCATAAGCAAGAAGGAAGTAGAGGAGGATGAAGAACAAAACGGCGCCAGCAATAAATTCGGGAGTGCGCATATAGAGCGTCTCGGTAAGGGGATGCCTCTTCACTTCCACGGCCGTCTTGGTCGGTGAATCCGGGGTTGCGAGCTTTTCGATCTCGCCGCTAGCCTGCGCCACTTGCGTCATCGATTTTTTCAACGGCATCAGCTTGTGTTGGAGTTCGGAGAATCCGGCGGGAGCTTTTTCCAGCCAGCTGGCGATGGGCGCCATGAGCGAGGAGACGTCGTAGCCAATGAGCGCGAGCAGCGCCGCAAGAATGACCGCAGCACTAATGATGGGAGGAACTTTTATTCGCGCCAACGCGCGTACGATCGGGCGAAAAAGGCAGCTTAAAAGGACTGCGAGCACGATTGGCAGCAGCACCGATCGCATAAAATACATCGTGTAAAAAATCGCGAGCACGAATAGCCGCTAAGGGCGATCGAAAGGACATCGAGTGGTTTCCGTAATAATTCGGCGATGCTCAGGCGCGCGCGGGAAGTGACCTTCTCCGATTCGCCCCGATCATCGAGAATCGGTGATTCGTTTTTCACTTTGGCGGCAAGTGAGTGCATCCTTCGACGAAACCGTGGATTCTAAATTGATTGAGACAAAACAGTTCCCTATTTAGCTTTCCCGATTTCCAATCGAACGGTCTCAATTTCTCCAACAGCTTCCCAGTACTCCCCGCCATTTCGCATCGGGAAACGAATTTGCACGTAAGAGGCCCTCTGAGACAGCAGGTGAGTGGTGCGCTCCCGAGTAAAGATCTTCGCGTGCATATTGGTAAGGAGAGACCGTGTCGAACGGCGGGTAAACTGCCTTCGGACTGCGCGATTCACCATTTGTGGTAACATTCTCTCGCTACAAGGAATTGCACGCTATGAAGCACGCCTCCAGGACATTGAAACGCAAACGCAAGCTCGCTTTCCGCAAACGGCAGACATCGGCTGGCGGAGCCGCTCGCGACGTGATTCGGGCGGACATGAAGGAAATAAAACGAGGATTCCGTGAGCCGAAAAAATCGGCGAACGGAGCGGCAAGAAGAAATAGCGCGACGAGGCATCCCGCCAACGGCCCCGTCTTCAAACATCCCGCGACGGCACTGGAAGCCGCCATACAACGTTATGTCGATCTTTTCGATTTTGCGCCGATCGGTTATGTCAGTCTTAACCGCGTCGGTCACATTGAAGAGATCAACCTGGCTGCGGCGCAACTCCTCGGCGGCTCGCGCGACCGATTGATCGGCAAGCCGTTTGCGCTCTACGTCACGAAAGAAGACTCCGTACTTTTTTTAAATCATCTCCTCCGCTGCCGCTCATCGGAAAGCCGGATCGAAACAGAACTGCACCTGAAAAAACGAAGTGGCGAAATCATGCTCGCCCATTTGGCCAGTTCCCCCATGACTTCGTCGATGCGAGACGGGGTGCTGTTTTATCAAACGGCAATTATCAATCTTACCGAGCGGAAGCGGGCAGAAGAAGCGATCCGCCAGTCGGAAAAGCGTTATCGCACCTTGTTCGATTTAGTGCCGGTCGCGCTTTATACCTGCGACGCCAAAGGCCTGATTCAGGAGTACAACCAGCACGCCGTGGAGTTGTGGGGACGTGAACCCAAAAGGAATCACCCAAGCGAAAAGTTTTGCGGTTCGCTCAAGATTTTTTATCCAGATGGCCGGCCGATGCGGCACGACAACTGCCCAATGGCGCGAGCCCTGCGAGGCGAAAAATTAACGGCGGCTGATTTGGAAATAGTAGTCGAGCAATCGGGCGGCGCTCGGCGAAACGTTCTCGTTAGTCCGACGGCCTTGAGGAACGGGCAGGGAAAAATAATCGGAGCGATCAATTGCCTGCACGACGTCACCGTGCGCAAACGCACGGAAAATGCGTTGCGCGAATCGGAGGAACGCTCGCGCGCGGTCATCCACCAAAGCACCGCTGGAATAACAGGCACTGATTTGACGGGGCGCATCATTTTTGCGAACGAAAAATTCTGTTCAGTGCTTGGCTACAAAGAGCGTGAACTCGTCGGCAAAACCATTTTTGAGATCACGCATCCCGGCGACGCGACAGAGAGCCGGCTACTTTTTCGTCGAATCGTCACGAAAGGCGAACCGTATCAGCTCGAAAAGCGTTATCTTCGCAAAGATGGCTCCGCTCTATGGGTGAGTGTTAGTGCGTCGCCATTGCGCGACGCCGAAGGCAAAACCCAATCGGCGGTTGCGATTATTATCGACATCAGCGACCAAAAAAAAGCCCAGGCTTTTCTGGAAGATCGTGCGCGCGGACTGGAAGGCGAGATACTCGCCATCAGTGACCGCGAACAACGCCGCATCGGCCAGGATTTGCACGACAGTCTGTGCCAACATCTTACTGCCATCGCGTTTATGGCGCGCTCGGTCGCGCTGCGACTCAAAAAGCATCGAGTCATCGAAGTGGAGCACATCGAAGAGATCGCAGAGCTAATCAATGACGGAGTGACGGAAGCGCGCACCATTGCCCGCGGCTTGCATCCGGTGGAAATGGAACCGCCCGGTTTGGTCACAGCGCTCGCAGCGCTGGTCAAGCAGCGGCATTGGCCGGTGTCGTGCCGATTGGAGGCCGACGAAGAAATTTCCGTTCAGGACTCGACCGTGGCTCTGCATCTCTACCGGATCGCACGCGAAGCCGTAATCAATGCGAACAAACATGCCCGCGCGCGCGAAATTATTGTACGGATGAAACGTTCGGCCAAAGGAATCGAGCTGAGTGTAATCGACGATGGCGTCGGAATTCCGGGGAATTCCCCCGCTGGATCGGGCATGGGCTTTCACATTATGCAATATCGCGCGCGTTCAATTGGGGCGCGGCTGGAGATCAAGCCAATAAAGCCGCACGGCACGCGCGTGACTTGTTATGTGCGCAAATGAAATCGACAGCACGCGCCGATGGACAAAGGAAACGCAAACCGCGCAAAGGCTCCGTCCCCGCGGCCGCGCACTCGTCCGAAACAATCGCCACGGATTCGTTTTCCAGCGGTGTTGTTGATAATCCGAAATCGGAGCTACCACAAGCGATCCCTGTCCTGATCGTGGATGATCATCCGCTCTTTCGCCACGGCCTTGCTCAGTTGATCAACTCTGATGACGGCTACTCCATTTGTGGCGAGGCGAGCAGTGCTCCCGAAGCGATGACGCTGGTGCGCAAATTGCGGCCCAAACTGGCGATCGTCGATCTGGGCCTAAAAGGACCGAGCGGAATCGAGTTAACAAAATCGCTGCGCGCTGAATTTCCGAAGATGCCGATTCTTATCCTGTCGATGCACGACGAACCGACTTACGCGGTGCGTTCCCTTCGCGCAGGCGCTAACGGCTACGTGACCAAGCAGGATGCATTGGGCAGCGTTCTCATTGCCCTGCGCGAAGTACTCGACGGCCGCGTTTATCTCAGCCCTTCAATGGCCAGTGAAGTGATTTCCAATGTTGTTCTAACGAAACGCGAACCGGGGGCAGATCCAACCGATGGCTTAACCGATCGCGAACTGGAAGTTCTCGAACGCATCGGCAAAGGCGAAGAAGTGAAAGCCATCGCCAAAACATTACACCTCAGCCCAAAGACAGTTGAAACGCATCGCACTCATATCAAAGAGAAGCTAAGGCTCGATAACGCGCGGCAGGTTGCGCGTTACGCCGTTCAATGGGTGAGCGCCCGCGGCGTCTGATTCCTGTTCCTGCGAACCGGTAAGATTTAGCTGGAAGGGGCGGCTTCTGTGTGTTTTGTGCCAATGCGCTTCTCATTTAAAGCCTGGGGCATCCTCGGCATCACGCTCGCGAAACAAGAATTGTAGGGCGGCCATCTTGGCCACCAACGAATGAAACGGCGGCGAAGATCGCCGCCCTATATTCTCACGAGCGAACACTCTGTCATCCCGAGCGCAAGCGAGGGACCTCGCCAAGATGCATTGATCACGCAAGCTACTCGGTGTAAGCCACCCGCGCGGATGAGAGGTCCCTCACCCCGAAAGCGTTCGGGGTTCGGGATGACGGACAATGCGCGTCGAGCGAATCGATTAGCGCCAGACCGCTAGGAAGAAAACGAATTTGGTCTTACTACGCCGCCGCTGTTACTTGCTGGATCGTTTCCTGCAATTTCTGTACATCGATCGGTTTGGTCAGATGCGCGGAAAAACCGGCCCGACTGCTGCGCTCCAAGTCCTCCTCCATCCCATAGCCGCTGATCGCTATGCCCTTGGCGTCGCTAATTTTGGCCAGTTCTCGCATCACCTGAAAGCCATTGCCATCCGGAAGACCAAGATCGCTAACGAGAAGATCGAGCGGAGTTGTGTGTAAGACTTCCAAAGCCTGGCGCACAGTGGAGGCGGTGACGACCTCGTGCCCATTATGCCTTAGCAACTTGCTCATGACCGTTGCTGTATTGTCGTGGTCTTCGACAATCAGAATATTCAATTTACGTGGCGAAACCGCGGCAGGTTTGCGCTCGATGGGAGCGATAACGCTCAGCGCGGGAACCGTTTTCAATTCCACCGTAAAGACCGCGCCCTGTCCGCTCGTTTTATTAGCGGCCTTGATTTTTCCCTGATGCATTTCCAAGACTGCTTTGCAGATCGCCAGACCCAGGCCGAGACCTTCGCCGCTTCTCGTCCCCTGCTCAAAAGCGGTAAACAATTTCGGCATCACCTCCGCGTCGATTCCGCGGCCGCTATCGCTAACTTCAAAAATCACACGATCCGGAGCCGCATCGTACGAACGGACCACGACCTCACCATTTTCAGGCGTGAATTTGTAGGCGTTTTTCAACAGGTTCCAAAAAACCTGCTCGATGCGCGTAGGATCGGCCATGATCTGATGGTTGCTGGCGGTCAGATCAACCGAGAGGCGCAAATTTTTTACGAATAACTGGCTACGGACAATTTCCAGAGCGTGATTCAGCAATGCATCGGCACGACACGGCTGAAGATTCATTTGAAGTTTGCCGCGAGCGATTCGGGTAAGATCAAGCAGGTCGTCGATCAGTCGTGCTTCCATTTCGATATTGCGGCAAATCATCTTCAAACCCTGCTGCATTTCAGGATCGACATTCTTGTCTTCAGATGCCGAGCAAGCCCACATCAGGACTGGGTTTAGCGGGGTCCGAAGCTCATGGCTGAGCGCCGCCAAAAAACGGTCTTTTGCCTGGCTAGCCATCACGGCTACTTCCTTCTGTCGGCGAAGCTCTTCTTCCGTTCGCTCGCGCTCGAGATAAAGGCCAACTTGAATTCCCAACGCACCGGCAAGACGCAAAAGGTCGTCGTCCGGTGGCACCACCTCGTCGCTGTAGAGCTCAATTACGCCATTGATTCCGATGGAACCCATTAACGGAAAAACAAACGCGGCCTGCAATCCGCTCATCCGCGCGAACAGCGCCCGCGGGAAGTTGGTCTCTGCCTCAAGATTTGGTAACCAGGTGGGCGCGCGTGAAACGAGAACGCGTCCCGGCAAACCCTCCCCGCTGGAGAACACGCGGCGCCTGGTTTCGGATTCGAATTCGTCGATATCACGCTCGGGTGATCTCCAGGTCGAATGGCAAACAAGCTTTCCATTTTTATCCAGGACCCAGAGCGCGGCAAAGAGCCAGCGGCCGCTCCGTGCAATGGTACTGAGAATTTTCGGGCCAAGTTCGATCAGCGGCGCCTGACCAGAGATTAGGGCGGCGATGGCGTACTGCGCGGCACGACGTGCGTCACTTCGCACGCGCTCGCTGATATCACGGACGTAGGCGGTAAAGACCGCTTTCTCGTTCACCAGATAGGGGGTAATGGCCAGCTCGATCTCCACTCTGGAACCGTCCGAGCGCAGAGCAGGCATTTCGATACGCCTGCCCAGTAATGAGCCCTCGCCAGTGGCGCGGTATTGGGCCATCCCGGCGCGATGTCTGGCCCGCAATTCCCTGGGGATAATTAAATCCGCCATTTCCTTGCCCAGCGCTTGCGCGCGCGAATAACCGAACAAACGCTCGGCCGCGATGTTCCATTCCTGCACGCGACCGTCATCGCCAATGACAATGATGCAATCGAGTGCGGAATCGAGGATCGACTGGCTGTTTTGCTCACTGCCGGCGAGCTCTTTCTCCTTCTCAGCAGCGAACTGTTGCGCCGATTCTACCAGCAGGTCGTTAAAAAACTGGTGAATGACAGTCTCGGTATTGGTTCGCGCGGAGGCATGGAATTCGGGTAGTTCGCGGGCAAACGCGTCCAGGCAATCAACAGAGATTATCTGCCGGATTTGCCCCAGTCCGCGAACGATCTTGTCCAGGGTGTACCCTGGTTCCCAGAGGTGCTGCGGCTGCGTATCGGCGGAGCGCTTTTTGTTATTTCGACGCGGTTTTCCTGCTTTTGCGAGGCGTTTGCCCAGGTCCTGGCAAAGGGTCGGCAGATAATTGGCCAACTGTTGGTAAGTGGTGTTGCCTGAAAATGCCAGCTCAGGCTGCCCCTCGGTCGTTTTGTTCCATCGATCGGCAATCCATTCTGTACGATCGGAGATAAAGCGGCCAAATTCCGATAATGAATTCACGGTGGGACAGGAGTTTCGCTATTCGATCTAAGATTGGTCGAGCAGTTACCATGCTATTTTCCAAGCAAAACACGGAATGACCGGCAGGCGGCCGCAACGCTGAATTCCCTCCCCGCCGCCTGCTTACGCGCGCGGTGTCTTTTGGCTTTAAAGACCCGCGAAGTACTTCGTAATCAACGATTGCGCGTTTTCCCCCAACGCACGCACTCCGGCTTTGCTCTGCAGCAACTTTAACAATAACGATCGCGCTTCCTTTTTCTCTCCCTCGGAAATGCTTGTCTGCCCGATCGCGAGGATGATCTGCTCAAACGCATCCTTTAATGCCTGCATCTCTGCCCCTGGCATCTTTATTTCTTGCGGGCCGCCAACCCCAGCCCGCCGGCTTTCATCGAAAGTGATTCGAATTGGCGACGCTGCGCTGCTGTTCAGAACGTGCATTCCAAACTCGTTCATCCGGGCAAAGCCCCCCAGCAAACCCATCCCGCTTTTATCTTCAATCGGCTTCCAATCGATCAGACCGTACTCGGCCAGTTGAGCGAGTGCCTGAAGCCAGTCGCGATTGTTTATTCCTTCAGGCGCCGGCACGGCCCGCTCCGCCGCGCCGAAAGGAAGAAAACCTTCGCCGCGTCGTTCATACAAAAGTTGCAACACGCGTCCTCTCACCACGGAATCTTTCATGCGGATGAATATGGTTCGCGGCTCGAAGTTGAACAACTGATCTTCGAGCGCCCCCGGCGCGACCACCGTTTAGATAACTTCGCTCGCCAAATGATTCTCCGGCGATGCCCTTCGCCGCAAGCTGAAGCTTGGAAAAGAAATTTTGTGATTTGATGCAAACGATTCAGGAACCCGTGCGATGGTGAGAAATGTTAGATTCGGCCTTGCACTTCTGCCGGCTCAAAAACAATCAGCCGCCGCGGACCGAATTAACCGAAGGGGCCTCGAAAATAACCGGCGAGGGCCAGATGAACTGCTGAGCCGTTCTTATGGAGCTGGAAACTGTCGACCGGAAATTGCCCGCCACGATGAATTTCTGGCGACGGATTTTGGAAGATCGGGCGCTGCGCGACTTGGACAACCTGGCGAAGCTCATCATCGGGTGCGAAATCATTGTCGCGCTCGATGACGTAAGCTTGCTGGGCGCTTGATCATTCCAGATTCATTGGAACTCGCCATCCCGCGCGCTAGTGACGCAATTTCGGAATACCAGTTTGTGTTTTGGGAAAAATGAACGAGTGTAATAGCTTATTGGATTGAATCTGTTTGTTCTTTGCGTGGTAGATCGTCAGGTGAGTTTGTCTCATTGGTGATTTGAAACCCGATTCCCGGGAACAGCTCTGTAGCTCGCAAGTTTGCTCCAAAAATCACAATGAAACTGTACGTAGGTAATCTCTCTTTTGAGACCACTGAAAACGATCTTCAGGATCTTTTCGAACAACATGGCCAGGTCGGCGAAGTAGCGCTGATGATGGACCGCATGACCGGCAAATCGCGCGGCTTTGCGTTCGTCACCATGAACGAAAAAGCCGAAGCGGAAGCTGCAATCAGCGCGCTCAACGGCAAGGAATTGAACGGACGCACGCTCACTGTCAGTGAAGCGCGTCCTCGCGAAGAGCGTCCGCGCGCATACGGCGCCAAGCGTCCGTTCGCGGGCAATCGTCGGTAGATCCGAAATCGATTGTTGCGGCCGGCTTCGAGAATTTTCGGGGCCGGCCTGCACTCGACCATGAATTCAGAAAAAGCCCTCGAGTTGGAAGGAACGATCATGTCGGTCCTGCCCGGCACCATGTTCCGGGTTGCGCTCGCCAACGAGCATCTTGTCCTCGCGCACATTTCCGGGAAAATGCGCAAACGATTTATTCGACTTACCATCGGCGATCGCGTTAAACTGCAGATGTCGCCTTACGACATTGATAAGGCGCGCATCGTCTACCGCCTCTAACCAAATGAAATTTTTTGGAACACCCGCCGTCCGAAAAGCAAAAACCGGCCCCGTGATTAAGCGACTACTTGTTCGCTGTCCCGCTACGGCCAAGCTGGCGACGACCGGTCAGACAATCGACGAACAACTCTGGGCCGCTGCCAAAGTGAAAACGCCCAAGTTCACCTGCCCTCATTGCCAGCAAGTTCATAGCTGGACGAAAAAAGACGTTGTTCTGGCGCGCTGATTGCGGGTAATAGGCACCGCATCATGTTTTCCCGCATTCCATTCCATCGCGTTAATTGGTTAACCAGCTCGTTCCTTATCGGAACGTTCGTCCTCAGTATCACCACGGTCCCGATCTACCTCTGGTATTTCGGCATCGATTGGTTCCAGATAATCTTGTTTTTCCTCTTGCTCAGCGCCACCGGCTTTAGCATCACCCTCGGCTATCATCGATTATTTTCGCATCTTGCCTTTCGTGCCAGGCTGCCGGT
>Ga0209157_1004600_pt1 | contig 10262 bp, 10 predicted proteins | sample GraSoiAngelo_135_FD_185892 | JGI IMG/M metagenome (GOLD analysis project Ga0209157, IMG submission 185892) | Grasslands soil microbial communities from the Angelo Coastal Reserve, California, USA - 14_0929_05_40cm (SPAdes) (version 2) | ecosystem: Environmental > Terrestrial > Soil > Grasslands ...
GATGGATGCGGTTGTGCGAAGCTAGGGCTCGTTTTTCTAATCGCAGTTCTTAGTTCGCGGGAGTAGATGCGCCCTTAATGCGAAGGGAAATCCTGCATCTCACCTTTGCGCCAGTTGGTCGGCAGCCCACGTGGAGAGAATGCCTCCCAATTGAAGCAGCGAGTCCCGCTCGGCGCGAACGCGTGCATTAGCCAGTCCGGTGTCAACCTGAGCCTGCCACAATCTGCGGTGAAAATTTGGCGATTAAGTGCGAGTTGGCTGCAGGAACCGGAAGCGCAGGATTGCCCCTAAACATTGCAGCGCCCCACTCCAGCGACAGCACACGCTGAAGAGTTCTGATGCGATCTCTGAAGATCATCGGCAGTCTTCGTGTGTGTGCACACCACGAGCGATGCCACAACCGCTAGGTTCTGGCCGATGACACCGTTCCCGCAACGGAGTCAAAGCAATCGGTCACAGCCACGACGCGCCCTCGTTTCGTGCTTAGGAGCCGCTTGGTTGAATCTCGCGATGTAGCCTTCCATCTCGGGCCAATCAATTTAACGATTCACATCTGTCAATGGCACGCCATTGTGATTTGACGGCAGAAGGTACAATCGGAGTAACTTACTGGGCTTGTTTCGAACGGCTTGCCCCAAATTCCAACAACCCGAGATCTTCCAGAAGTTTCACAGCAGAGAACGGCGAATCAGCGAGCGGAGGACGTTTCGCCAGGAATGCGGTGGTACTTCGTCTTCTTTGTCGTCTCGGGCTTCTGCAGCCTGGTGTACGAGATTGTTTGGCTGCGACTTTCGATGGCTAGTTTCGGGGTTACGACAGCTTTGGTTTCGATAGTCGTGTCCATGTTCATGGCTGGTCTGGGCTTGGGTTCATGGGGCGCCGGAATTCTTGTGCGCCGCGGTGGTGCAGTTGCTCGGTCCCTATTGCGCTGGTATGGCCTGGCAGAGTTGTTGATCGGCATCTCTGCCCTTTTGGTCCCATACGAGTTGAAATGGGGCCGCATTTTGCTGCAAGCCCTGAGTACGGGCGCGGAGTGGCAGTCGTCACGCTACTACTTACTTTCTGGCCTCTGGATCGCTGTCACGCTTATTCCCTGGTGTACTTGCATGGGCTCAACGTTTCCTCTGCTGATGGGAGTGATCGAACGAACATCAGAACACAAGGCTGAGCGTTCATTCAGCTATCTTTATGTGGCGAACGTTTTCGGCGCACTTCTCGGTACTCTGGTATCCGCGTTCGTTCTCATCGAGCTGATGGGTTTTCAAGGAACCCTGCATGTTGCGGCCACTCTGAATGGTGCACTCGCCGCCGCAGCATTTTTTGTTAGCTCGGCAGGATTATCTTCGCGCTCAGCTCCGAACAGCCCGCCACCGGCTGTAGATCACAAAATAATCTATGGCCTCCCGCGAAATAGCGCTCTCTTGATGCTGTTCACTACCGGTCTTGTGAGCATGGGTATGGAGGTCATCTGGATTCGCCAGTTCACCCCGTACTTGGGAAATGTCGTTTACGCCTTTGCAGGTATCTTGGGCACGTATCTTCTGGCGACTTTCTGGGGCTCTCACCATTACCGCTCATGGGCCCGTTCTCAGAGTTTCAATGAGAGCTCTCCGTCGTGGAGCATGCTGGCACTTTTTGCCGTGATTCCCATGGTCGCCGCCGATCCCCTACTTCCCCTGAGAATTGGCTCCCACGAGCTTGGGGCAGTGCGACTCGCATCTATCGTGCTTTTTTGTGCCCTCGCCGGTTTTCTTACTCCGATGCTCGTTGATTCCTGGTCGCTGGGGGATCCTCGTCAGGCAGGGACTGCATATGCGGTCAATGTACTGGGATCCATTATTGGCCCCATCCTGGCTGGGTTCTGGCTGCTGCCCTGGCGGGGTGAGCGTCGGGCCTCGGTCGTACTAGCGGTTCCATTGTTTGTTATCGCGGGGCTGATTGCTCTGCGAAAGCAACCTCATGAACTTGATCGCGGCGAATCCCGAGTCATTCCAAAACTTCAGTTTGCTATCGCAGCAGCTCTGTTTTTGGTTCGAGTCAGCCATGATTACGAAAAAAAGTATCCCAAGCACCAGGTGCGGAGAGACTACACGGCCACGGTAATTGCTGCGGGAAGAGGATTTAGCCGGGAGCTCTTGGTCAACGGAATTGGGATGACCGGATTGACCCCTGTCACAAAGTACATGGCACATCTGCCTTTGGCATTCATGGGCAGGACCCCGCAGAACGGCTTGGTAATTTGCTTTGGGATGGGTACCACCTTCCGATCCATGCTTTCATGGGGGGTGCACACCACGGCAGTAGACCTAGTCCCCAGCGTGCCCGCGCTCTTCGGATATTTTTATAACGACGCTCCACAGTTGCTCAGTTCACCGTTGGCACGGGTTGTAGTAGACGACGGCCGGCGGTTCCTCGACGGTGAGAAAGAATCGTATGATGTCATCGTCGTGGACCCCCCACCACCTCCACGGGCCACGGCTTCGAGCCTGCTCTACTCAAGAGAGTTCTACGCGGTTATCAAAAGACATTTGCGCTCTGATGGTGTGCTGCAGATGTGGTATCCGGAAAGCGGTGGCGATGCAGCGATGTCTGCCTCAATTGCAAAGGCGCTGAAAGAATCCTTCCCCTACGTACGTGCCTTCCAGTCCGTTGATGATTTTGGCATTCACTTCCTTGCAAGCATGGAGCCTCTGCCCGGGGGATCAGGTTCAGTTCTTGCGGCTCGTTTGCCGGCAGCGGCCGCCGCGGACTTCTTAGAATGGAACACTACGGCCACCCCCACGGGGCTCTTCAACCGAGTACTCTCTCGCGAGCGATCAATCGAGAAGATCATCGCTGAGAATCCACGTGTTCCCGCGCTCGAAGATGATCAGCCGATAAATGAATATTTCAAATTGCGCAGCTGGTTTCACTATTACCGCTGAACCGGGCGATCGCGTAGCCCAGCAACACGGGCGATGAAAGGTTCGGTGGACTGGTCGCATCTTCGGCATAGGGGATCTCCCTCGGACGCGCGGATTGCGTGCTTGGGGTAGCTACTACTTCGGCGGCGGGGGCAGAACTACCTTATTCGCCTTCAAAGGGTCATCGCGCAACTTGATGTAAAAAACGGTTCCGTCAGTGCGCGGCACGGTCACGTTTGTATCCATAAATCCGGCTGGAATCGGAACTGCATGTTTGAATTCCGCATCCGATGCGATGGACTCAATAAGGAAAAGATTGGCGCCTTCGAGCGTGCATTGCTGGTCCGGTTCGGTTGGGCAGCGGATTTCGTTCAGAGATGGCATTCGTACCAGGTTCACCAAGGGTTGCCAATCTCCTTTGAGCCCGTCAGAAGCAACTGGGCGGAAGCGAAGCGGACCGAATGCCGAAGGTCCAAATTGCTTGAGCGGCTCCAGGATCGCCAATACGCTGCGAGCATCTTGGAGAATCAGATTGCCATCACTAACGCTCAACAGAACGTTAAAAGAACGATCGCTAGCAGCAACCTCAATCTTTTCGGTTCGGGGAAAAGTATCAGGAATCTCGGTTTTCAGCGCGAAAGACAGCCGTCCATCCTGTGGCAGATCGTCCTGGTTTTCGAGGTGAATCGGCGAGGCGATTGGGCTTTGAATGCTCTTGCTAATCAAAGTGACCTTAGGCCGGGGTGCTTCGATGGTTGTGGACACCTCCAAAACACGGCCATCTTTGAGGCTAACCGAAGCCATTAGCTTCTGTTCGGGCTGCATATCTGTTGCTGATGCATTCGGAGCCGATAAGCGCAGCTCATCTGTTTGGTTTGCGCGCGATAGGGCCACAGGAAGGAAATGAATTCCCTTCAAATCTAGACTCGAAACTTCGTCCAATCGTGTTCCGGTCAAAACACCTTCTTGATCACCGGCGTTGATGGCGAAGCGATCGAGGTGCGCGGCCTCGGAATATACACGCAGCGTAATTTCATCGGGTTTCGTCATTCCGTATTGTTTTATCAAGACCGTAGCAGGACCTGGAGTCCCATCTTGGAGCGGCACCTTAATCTCGAGTTGATCCGGCTTCGGCAGTTTCCAGTTCGCTCGAATTTGTCTGCCCTGTTGGTCTCGCAGGATGACATCCTCGACGCAGGTGGCGCTGTCGGACTGTACCTGTAGCGTGTCCTCACGGCCAATGATGAGCGCACTCTGATCTGCTGCCGCGACACTCCACTTTGCCGAATGTGCGCTCTGCAAATCGAAATCGGGCCCAGCAAAAGCTTGATATCCCCAAAAGCCATGCAGTTTTCCGTTACTGCGAGCGGCCAGTTGGCTGACTTGAACCACATGAGGATCGATTACGAAGCCACCACGTGCGGCATCGGCGAGCGCAGGCAACTCAACGGTGGAGCCGTTCTCGGATTGCACACGCATGGCAAAATCATGTGCCAAGGCGGTTGAGAATACCAACGGTGCGCCTTCGACCGGGAGCACCAATGCGGGCCTTTGCAGACAAAACGCCTGATTCGAATCCACTGCGCGAAGCGGAGGCAACTGCATCGGTTCGACCGCAGGTAGTGCTACCACCAATACCGATTTAGGCTTACGGAAGGAAGGTGGATTGTTGAGCTTGAGGTTCAACTGATGGTGCTTGGGCAATGCGAGCGCGGGAATGTACTGGTAGGTGGCGGTATGAAGGCTGCCCATGATCCGTGCAAGATCGACAATCGCTCCAACGTACGGGCTGTAATAGCCACCACCAGCCAATCTTGTGTTGCTGAGCTGCCCGATCAGGTCAGAGGAAGTGCCCGAAGTGAGAGCTGCCACCATCGATTGGCTATGTCCGTCGTCCAGCACCAATTGATCGGTATGTTGCGTTAAGCAGGAAGTCTGCTGTTCAACGGGTTTATCGAAGCACTGCGGATCCAGCTTGATCGCCAGACTTCGGGCGAGTAGGACTGAACGCTCATGCAATGCTTTGGGATCACTGTCGGAGGTTTGTTTGACAGCGGTAATGTATTGATCCAGCCGCGAACGGTCAAAGCTTGCTTGATTCAAGTCTTGCGAGGCTCTTACAAAAGCTCCGGGTTTGCCCTGCACGGTGGAACGAAGGGTGGTGAAGTCGCCGCCCGTCTCTGGAGCCAAGAACAGGAGAACTTGTTGTGCGCCCTGCGGCACTGTAGTGACGATCCCTTCTTCACGTGCCTTCTTTTTCCACATTTCGGCTTTTGTGAACCAGTTATCCGGTGGTGGGTTCGTGGACCCACGGAAAAATACTGCGACCAATAAATAATGAGCAGACTGATCCTCGGGCAGGTCCGGATGCAGCCAAATCCGGTCGCCAGGCTGCAAGTTCGGAACCTGCGAAATGGGCAAGGTCTTATCCCCGCGAGTGACCCTCACGTCGATGCGAGGCCCGGATAAGTCGAAAGCCGCAGTATCCGCGTGAACGGAACTTACTGAAGTCAAAACAACCAGGAGTAAAGGAAGGGTGTCTAATCGCCACATCATCCGAATTATGCGGTATTGAAAAATTTTCGAAGAAACTTAATCGTTGCCTGATTCTACAACGCGGAGGAATAGAACTCCAGATCGTCACCGGCGAAAGCGGTACCCGGTCAGTTAGGGTGCGCGGAAGCGTTTTTCCCGTGTATTCCTGCTTAGTCCTAGAATCACCGATCGCCGCGCCTGCACTCAGCTTGCTCGACACGGCCAAAACGAGAGTCGCGTTTCACCCGCATTAGGTCGGTCTTCATTCTCGGAGGTGTGCTGGTACCTGAGGTCCCGGTCCTTCTCCATAGGGTTGCTATCGATAAAACTCGCCATGATCTGCAGCATTCGGCTTAGGATTCTGCCCCAGAACGGTCGCTCTGCGCGCGTTTGGATCGCGGCGTTGCCGCACGTTCTTCGATCCGTGCTGCATCCAACCCGGCGGCAAATTTGTCAAAAGCGTTCGTCGGTCCCTTCCATCTCAACTCCTCTACATCATTGAATACGGCTATATCCGTCCTGAGTGTGGCCAGCCTCCGAAAAAGCACTGCGCGATCCCACTCGCGGCAGAGCGTATCCGCCAAGGCGCTCGCATTTGTGGCATTAACGCGCCATTCCCGGCAGTCCTTAGGAATGCGCCTCAAGATGAAGAAACTTCGCCAGCTGCAGCAGACGATTTTGCGCCCCAGCCCGGCAATCCGGAATAGCCATCTGCCGAGTCGCCCACCAGCGATAGATAGTCAGGAATGGAGTGCGGGGACACACCGAATTTCTTCACAATGGCAGTCTCATCAAGAATGGAGTGCGTTCGGCGATTCAACTGGACGATTCGCGAACCGGAACGCATTGCGCCAGATCTTTGTCAGGCGTGCATATGATCACGCGATCGACACGCTTATCTGCCGCCGCTGCGACCACCGCAGCCGCGAGGGCGTCATCTGCCTCGAATTCCACAATCGGCCAAACCACGACGCCAGCTGCCAAGAGGACCTCTTCGAGCAACGGGAACTGCGTCAAGAGATCAGGGTCAATACCGTCGCTTGTCTTATAGTCTGGCCATAAGTCGTTTCGGAAAGACTCGATGACGTGATCGGTTGCAACTGCGACGTGCGTGGCACCTTCTTTAATCATGCCCAGCACCGACGCGACGACACCACGAACAGCAGCAACTTCCCGCCCGTTCACATCGCGCGCGGAAGGTAACGCGTAGTAGTGCCGGAACAGCTCGTATCCCGTCTACCAGATGAATTTCCACATCAGCCACTCCTGCCCAGAATACCGCGTGAAGGTTCAGGATTGAAACTCGATAACTCTCGCAATCAATTCGAGAATTCAGCGCGCACATCCGAGCCTATCACGCGCCCCGATTGGTACGCGGCCAGTCGATCCTCCAGCGCCCGCCTGCAACTGGCACCCAGAAGAGTCGCTTCGGCGCGGTATCTCTCGCATGGTGATACAGCGCGGCGGCTCGCTCGTAAAAGCCGCGAGTATGCCATGAATCGGGAAATCTGAACTGCTGAAAATCCAGATGATGGCAGAACTCGTGGCATAGCGTACTCAGGAACGTTCCAAAGGAAGTGATTTCCTTCCGTACTGCCGTCCGCATCCACACGCGGATCAACATGGTTTCCGGGGTGTAATCCCCGAAGAGTTCGCTCGCCCAGTTTTCACGCACTCGCAACGGCCTGGCTGCGAGGACGCGAATCTCGCAATCAGGAACTCCGTAGAATCTTGACGTCGTTTCCAGAAACTCTTGGCAGGCGTGACGGACATTCGTTGTGGTTCCCGCTTTCATTGCGCATTCGACGGATTTCGCGATTATGCGCAGACTCCCATCCTGTGGCAAATCGATGGTCCGCATCCGATCGCTTTCTGTGAATGCCGCGAGGTTCGATTTGCGCGGTGGCTTATCCGTGAGCATTGATCCTATTCACCGTGTTTTGACATATTCTGCAAAAGGATCTTAGATTTGACTGCATCGCCCAAATTGGATTGGCTGTGCAAAACTGTTGACCGTTTCTGATGGTGCCGCATCTATAATTTGTGCATATATTGGAAGTGATGTCACTTAAATCACGGCACCTTTGCGGCTCAAGTCAAACAAGCAGATCAACTGCTAACCGCAAAGGACCTCTGACCTTGCAAACACAACGCCAAGTTGATTGAGAAAGGAGATTCACAATGCCGTACGTACGCGTCGGAAAGGAAAACTCCACAGACCTCGAACTTTACTATGAAGATCACGGCTCGGGTGACCCAGTCGTTCTTATCCATGGGTATCCTCTAAGCGGTTCCTCCTGGGAGAAACAGCTCCCGGTGCTCCTCGAGTCCGGTCATCGCGTGATCACGTATGACCGAAGAGGGTTCGGAAAATCCAGTCAGCCAACAACGGGTTACAACTACGATACTTTCGCCGAGGACCTGCACAAACTTGTGACTCATCTTAAGCTGCGCAACTTTGCGCTGGTTGGATTCTCGATGGGTGGAGGCGAAGTGGCGCGCTACATTGGAAAATACGGATCGAAGGATGTGAGCAAGGCAGTCATAATCGGTGGCGTTCCACCCTTCTTGCTGAAAACCGAAGACAATCAGGAAGGTGTAGACGGCAGCGTCTTCGAGGGAATCCAGAAAGCCGTTGCCGCCGACCGCTACGCCTTCTTCAGCGAATTTTTCAAGAATTTCTACAACACCGATGTCCTGTTGGGGAAGCGCATCAGCGAACAAGCAGTCCAGGCGAGCTGGAATGTTGCCGCGAGCGCTTCTCCTACGGCCAGTCTTGCCTGCGTGCCGACCTGGCATGAAGACTTCCGCAAGGATGTAGCTCGCATCGATGTTCCCACGCTGGTCATTCACGGGGATTCCGATCGAATTGTGCCTTTTGCGGCAGCGGGACAACGAACCGCCAAGCTGATCAAGGGAGCGAGGCTGTCGGTGATCAAGGATGGCCCACACGCTGTGAGTTGGACCCATCCCGATGAAGTGAATGTCGCGTTGGTGGCTTTTCTCGGAAAGGAAACCGCAAAGCAAGCGGCTTCAGCGCACCAGGAGGAAGCGGTCGCCTAAGCAGAGAATTTGGGTTCATCGTTGATTTAAGGGTGCCGCCGCCTGGCGGCACCTGATCCTTCAGGTTTGCTATGGCTAAGGCATCCAAACCCATCGCCAAATCGAAAGGCCAGCCCGAGATGTTTAAAGGCTGGAAGCGAATCGCTGAGTTCCTGGGTGAACCTTTCGGTAGTTCAGAGATGGGCTGACGAGCGAATGCCGGTTTCGAAGCAGGGTAGATTTGTTACAAGTTCGCCCGAGCAATTGAACGTTTGGCTAGGGCGTGAGCCTGGCAAACCAGTCCACGTTATCACCCCAGAGGCAGACCTACCCTCCGAGTTGAAGCGCGGTTTTGCGTTCTTTCGTGCCACGAAGAAGTGTTCTGCCAAAAGGAGTCCTGCGCTCCGGACTCGCGACGCCGACGTTTCTTTCTTTGCTCCTAACACATGGCATTGAAGAAGATTTTCCCGCGCTTTGCGTGCGCGGGAGACCAAGATTCGCGACCAGAGCATTTTCCTTACAATATTTCCCCTTTCCCAATCGTCTACAGATATAGATGGACGAGGCGCTGAGAAGACAGTGGCCGATGGCGCAAGAAGACCAGCGTATCTCTGAAGCAGTCGATCGGGAGTACGCCGGCTTGCGTAGCTTCATCCGCAAGCATGTGGCCGACCAGGGCGAAGCGGAAGACATCCTACAGGACGTCTTTTACGAACTCGTGGAAGCCTACCGGCTGATGAAGCCAGTAGAGCAGGTTACCGCTTGGCTGTTCCGCGCGGCCCGCAATCGGATCATTGATCGTTTCCGCAGGAAAAAGCGCGAAGCCCTAAGAATCGAGCCTCCGAGGCTGACGGAAGAGGGCGATTCATTGCAGCTGGACGAGTTGCTTCCATCACCAGAAGGTGGACCGGAGGCTGCTTTCATCCGAAACGCATTAGCGGAAGAACTGGATGCGGCTCTCGACGAGTTGCCGGATGAACAACGGGAAGTGTTCTTGGCCCAAGAGCTAATGGGATACAGCTTCAACGAGATCGCTGAGCAGACTGGAGTGAGAATAAGCACATTGCTGTCGCGAAAACGCTACGCAGTGCTACACCTCCGCAAGCGACTTCAGGCCATTTATGACGAATTCTTGAAAGGGTGAGGACAACAAAGATGAGAAGATTCTTAAGAGTGTTGAAGTTCGTGGTGATTGCAGCGCTGATCATCGCGGTCTTGAGCTTCGTGGTCATGCGGTTGTGGAATTGGCTGACTCCGGCGCTTTTTGGCTGGCACGTGATCACCTTCTGGCAGGCGCTGGGAATTTTGATTCTGAGCAAGATTCTGCTTGGCGGATTCCGCGGCCGTCCGGGCCCGCATATGTACTGGCGTCGCGGGATGATGGAACGCTGGGCCCACATGACGCCTGAGGAACGTGAGAAATTCCGTCAGTCTATGCGAGGACGCTGTGGCCCGTGGGGCTCGTCTGCTGCGGAGCCGAAAGCCAATGCCTGAGAAGGCACCAGTTATTAATCCGAAACCTACGGTGGCACGAGCGGTCTGGATCGTGTTTATTGTGGTAACGCCACTTCTTGGACCACGCGCTGCCGCTGCGTTGTCGAACATTGTGCCGGAGACGAAGAACGCTGCCCTCGCCGATCAACTAACCCACGCGTCATTCGCCTCGAAACAATGTCAAATCAAACTTTCATAACAATTATTCACGAATTTTTTACAGTCCGGTAAGTGCCCAAGATCGTCTAATCGCTCAGATAAAAATCATCAGCCGAATGTCAACATGCG
>Ga0209157_1004604_pt1 | contig 10260 bp, 10 predicted proteins | sample GraSoiAngelo_135_FD_185892 | JGI IMG/M metagenome (GOLD analysis project Ga0209157, IMG submission 185892) | Grasslands soil microbial communities from the Angelo Coastal Reserve, California, USA - 14_0929_05_40cm (SPAdes) (version 2) | ecosystem: Environmental > Terrestrial > Soil > Grasslands ...
CGGCGGCCTGCTTGCTGCTGGCCGCGTCGGGCAGTGTGTTGATCACCGCGCACGGCACCCCCTCGGCCTCGAGCCGCGCGATCCAGTCGTCCTTGCTGGCGGTCGCGAACAGCCGCACGATCTCGGCCAGCAGCGCGGGCTTGTTCGCCACCCGCGCGGCATTGGTCGCATACCGCGGATCGCTCGCCCATTCCGGTCGACCGAGCACCTTCGCCAGCTTCGCGAAGAGGCGATCGTTGCCGGCGGCCACGATGATCGGGCCCGTCGTGGTCTCGAACGATTCGAACGGCACCACGCGGTGGCTGCCGGTCCGGTGGCGCTCGGGGATCACGCCCGACGTGCTGAACGACGCGTAGTGGCCCTTCAGCCACGCGAGGCCGGTCTCGTAGAGCGAGGCGTCGACGACGCAGCCTCGTCCGGTCGCGCTGCGTCGCACCAACGCGGCCAGGATGCCGATGGCCGCCCACATGCCGGTGCCGTAATCGAGGATCGAGGTGCCCACGCGCGTGGGTGGCCCGCCCTCGTCGCCGTTCATCATCATGAGACCCGAGAACGCCTGGAGCATCGGCTCGTACCCCGGCTTGAGCCGCATCGGCCCGGTGGCGCCGAACGCCCAGACCGAGCAGTAGATCAGCCGCGGAAAGCGCGGCGTCAGCGTCGTGGCGCCGAGGCCGAGCTCGTCGATCGCGCCGGGGCGCAGGTTCTGCAGCACCACGTCGGAGTCGCCGATCAGCGCCGTGAGCCACTCGACCGCCTCGCGATCCTTGAGATCGACGACGATCGAGCGCTTGTTGGCGTTGACGGCGAGAAACCCGGGCGAGGTGTCCTTCCAGAACGGCGGGCCCCAGCGCCGCGCGTCGTCGCCCTCGGGCCGCTCGACCTTCACGACGTCGGCGCCGAGATGCGCCAGGATCTCGCCGGCCATCGGCCCGGCCAGCGCCTGCCCGATCTCGACGACGCGGATGCCGTCCAGCATCGCGGGCGTCATCGGAACAGCGCGCGCGCGATGACCATGCGGTGCACTTCGGAGGGGCCTTCGCCGATGCGCCGCACGCGTGCCTCGCGATACCAGCGCTCCAGCGGAAACTCCTTGGACACGCCGTACCCGCCGTGGATCTGCACGGCGGCGTCGACCACCCGGCCGAGCACCTCGCTCGAGTAGAGCTTGGCGATCGACGCCTCGACGCGTGCGTCCTCGCCGCGATCGGCCTTCCACGCGCCCTGCCAGATCAGCCACCGGCACGCGCGGATCTCCACCTCCGCGTCGGCGAGCATCCACTGGATGGCCTGGCGCTGGCTCAGCGGCGCGCCGAACGTCGAGCGGTGCTTGGCGTGCTCGATCGCCATGCGGTGCGCGGCCACGGCCACGCCGAGGTTGGTGGCGGAATACGGGAAGCGGTTCTTCACGAGCAGGTCGAAGGCGAGATCGAGCCCCTGCCCATCCTGCCCGATGAGCGCGTCGCCGGGCAGCACGCAGTCCTCGAACACGACGTCGTTCGGAACGGCGGCGGTACGGATGGTGCGGATGTTCTTCCACGTGAAGCCCGGCGTGCCCGGCTCGACGATGAAGCAGGAAATGCCGCCGCGACCTTTCTCCTTGTTGCTCCGGGCGAACACGATGCCCCACTTCGCGTTGTCGATATTGGAGATGAACACCTTCCGGCCGTTGAGCACCCACGTGTCGCCGCGCCGCTCGGCGCGCGTCTGGATCGCGTTGGCCGGATCCGAGCCGCCCGATGGCTCGGTGATCGCGAAGAACGTGCGCCAGCCTTCGCGGATCGTCGGCACCGCGTACTTTTCGATCTGCGCCTTCGTGCCCGCCCAGATCGCCGGCGGCGGGTAGCGGCCGAACACGCCACAGCCGATGTTGTAGAGGCCCATGCGGTGCTGCGACATCTCCTCGAGGATCACCGACATGGCGAACGTGTCCATGCCGCCGCCGCCGTACTCCTCCGGCGCGCCGAGCGCCCAGAGGCCGGCCGCCTTGGTCTTTTCGGACAGCCGCGTGAACGCCTCGTCGGGAATGCCGGGCGCATCGGGGTCCAGCCGCTGCTCGAGCGGGATGATCTCCTCGCGGATGAAGCGGCGGACCTGCTCGGCGATGATCCGCAGCTCGTCGGGCAGCGTGAAGCCGGAAAAGCTCGGCATGGAGCGGTCTCCTGAGGGCGAGATGATACCATTCGCGCCATGTCCGACGAGATCCTGGTCGCCGTCGCCGACGCCGTCGCCACCGTGACCATGAACCGCCCGGCGCAGCGCAACGCCATGAACTCGGCGATGCTCACCGACCTGCGCGCGGCTTTCGACGACCTCGAGAGCCGGCGTGACGTGCGTGTCGTGGTCGTCCGCGGTGCCGGCAGCGCGTTCTGCGCCGGGATGGACCTCAAGGAGATGGAGTCGCGAGGCGGGGCCCGCGACCCCGAGGCCGACGTGGTCGGGGTGCTGCAGCGCGTGGAGCGCTCGCGTCATCCCACCATCGCGCTCGTGCACGGCGACGCCATCGCCGGCGGCTGCGAGCTCGCGTTGCACTGCGACCTGCGCGTGATGGCCGCGACGGCGCGTATCGGCATGCCGCTGGCGCGCATCGGCATGATCGTCCCGTTTCCTCTCGGCCAGAAGCTCGTGGAGATCATCGGCCCCGCCCACACCCGCCACCTGCTCTTTACGGGGCGCCTGATCGACGGTCGGCGAGCGTACGAGATCGGCATGGTGCACGAGGTCGCGCCCGCCGCCGAGGTCGACTCCGTCGCCCTGACGCTGGCCCGAACGATTGCCGACAATGCGCCGCTGGCGCTGGCGGGCATGAAGCAAGTCGTGCGGCGCGCGGTGTCCGCGCGGCCAGCCGTCGATCACGCCGACCTGGACGCCGGTGCGCTGCGCGCGCGCCAGAGCGCCGATGCGAGCGAGGGCCGCCGTGCGATGCTCGAGAAACGCAAGCCCAACTTCCGAGGAGAATGAGGATGGCGAAGCGTCGCGTGGTGATCACGGGGGCGGCCGGCTACGTCGCCCAGCGGATGTTCAAGGCGCTCGACGAGCGCTGGGATGTGGTGCCCATCGACATCGTCGACAAGACGCGGGACGGCAAGCCGGTGCCCCGCCTCGTCGTGTCGGATCTGACGGTGCCCGACCGTGACGCGTATCGTCGGCACTTCAGCGGGGCCGACGCCGTGATCCACTGCGGCTTCGTGCGCGCGCCCGGGATGACGGCCGACACGTGGCAGGACAACAGCGACGCGAAGTTCCAGGCCGAGCACGCCAACGTCGGTGTGCAGCTCCAACCACGCCTCCGACTACTACGAGCGTCTCGTGTGGGACGGCCGCGTGGACATGGTGACGCCCGAGATGCCGCCGCGCTCGGACAACTGGTACGGCTGGTCGAAGGCCTCGTACGAGCTGCTCGGCTTCGTCTTCGCGACCGGCAAGGTGGGCGGGCGCCGGCTCGAGGTCGTGCAGTGGCGCATCGGCGGCCCGCGCGACGACGACATCGATCACGTCAAGCCGGGCGACATCCCCACGATGCATCGCGCGCTGGGCGCGTATCTCTCGGCCCGCGACCAGACGCAGCAGGCGATCAAGATGGTCGAGACGCCCGACATCACCGACGAGAACGGCATTCCGTTTCTGATCGTCTACGGGATCAGCGGCAACACCCACCGCTTCTGGAGCCTGGCCAGCGCGCGGCGGAAGATCGCCTACACGCCCGAGGACGACAGCCAGGTGAACTTCGCCGACAAGATCGCCGCCATCGCGCGGGCAGCGAAGCGAGGCTGAGTCACGTTGGCGGCGGGCGCCACGCGGGCGCCCGCCTCACCGATCGACGCGAGTCCGAGACTAGTCGTCGTCCTCGTCGTGGCGCCGGTCGTCGCGACGATCGAACAGATCGCGCGGGACGCGGCAGACGAAGTTCGCCGCGTTGTTGACGTCGCCACCCCGATATGTCGCCTCCTTGGGATACGCGCACAGCGGTCGCGTGAAATCCACCGGGCCGCCGCGATGCGTGGCGATGATCTGCTCGGGCGCGATGCCGTTCTCCACCCAGCTCTCCAGCGCCGCGAGCGCGTCCAGGGTGTTCGGCCCGGGCCCGCCGGCGCAGTGATGCATGCCGGGGGCGAGGAACAGGCGGAAGAACTCGCCGAGGCGGTCGCCGTGCTTCGTCTTCTCCGCCGCCTCCTTGAGATAGGCGATGGAGCGGAATGCGGTCAGCGCCGCGTCGGCCCAGCCGTGCCACATGATCAGCTTGCCGCCGACGGCGCGGAAGTCGGAGAGGTCGGCGTTCGTCGCGTTGAGGAACTTGCCCGTCGGCCGCATAGCCTTGACGTCGCTCTCGAGGTCGGACGTCAGCACGTCGAAGCTCGGATCGAAGACGAAATACTTGAGGTAGCCGTCCGCGAACAGGAACTGCAGCGGTGGGATCCCGCCGTTGCCGGTGATCCACAGCGGCCAGCCCGTCATGGCGCCGTCCTCGTGGCCCCGCGGCCAGCCGAAGTAGAGCGGCCGGCCCTTGTCGCTCGTGGCCCCCTGGTATACGCGCTTGACGGTTTCCACCTGTCCCGCCGTCAGGCAGGTCGGCGCGTCACCCGCCGGGCACTGCAGTGTCTTCGGGTCGAACCGGCAGCGGCGCGGATCGCTGATGAGCCCGTCGGTGAGACCGTCCTTGCCGTCGCACTCGTGGAGCACGGCGGCGGCGAGCAGCGCGACCTTGTCCACCGACAACGGGGCCGCGCTGGCCGCCTGCTCGTTCCAGACGAACCCGCTCATCGTGCCTACCCAGTCGAGAGCGGGCGCGCCCGCGATGATGCCGTCGAAGTCGGTCGGGTATCGCTCGGCTTCTTGCATGGCCTGGCGGCCACCGTTGGAGCAGCCCTCGAAGTAGGCGAGCCGTTCATGACGGCCGTAGAAGGCGTGCAGGATGCGCTTACCCGCCACGGTGACGACGTGGACCGCTCGGTGCCCGAAGTTGATCTGGGCCTCGGGGTCGTTCGAGGCCCACGAGCCATCGAGCGCGGGCGGGAACGGGCCGTCGCCGACATGGCCCGTATCCGTGCCGATGACGGCGTAGCCGCGGCCGAGCGCCGTCTCCGAGGTCGGAATGCTGCCGACGAACCCGCCGCCGCCCGCGTGATAGAACTTGCCGTTCCACGTCGTGGTGGGCAGCCGCAGCTCGAACTTGATCGCCGCGTCCACGCGGCCCGCGACGAGGCAGTGCTCGGGCGCGGTGGCCGTGGCGGCGACGAGCGTGGCGGACGTGATCGTCGTGTCCTGGACGGCGAGGCTCGTCAGCGCGCCGCACGGCACGCCCGCGGCGTCAGCGCTGACCCAGGTCAGCGCGAGGAAGGCGAGGAACACCAGCGAGACGAGGAGAGGCAAGGCGCGATTTGCCATTGGGGACCTCGTTCACTTCGGGTGCACAGCAGTGTCGGGACCCGGACTGCTAACCCTCGTTCACGAGTGAGCGGCAGGCGACGAAGACCGGGCCATGCTAGGCCGCCCGCGCGCCGAGTGTCAAGGCGAGGCGCGCTCGATTACACTACGGCCATGCGTGTCGCGATCTTGCTGGTCGGCAGTCTGCTGCTCGGCGCTCCCCTCGAGGCCGCCACGGAGTTCCGCGTGGACGCGGAGCCCAACGGCGCCACGATCATCCGGCGACCGTGTGACGGCGGTCCGTGCTGCCATACCTGCCACGTCGGGCAGCCCGCGACGGACAAAAAGCCGCCGAAGCACGACGCCGCGCTCTACGGTAAATATCTCGTGCAGCTCGCCGAGGGCCGCAAGCTCAGGATCAACGCCGAGTCCTACGTCACGCGGGAGAAGGGCGAGCTCGTCATCTACGAGGGCCAGACGCGGACGGTGCTGCCGAGCACCGGGCTCATTTTGAAGGACGCCGGCGGCCGCTCGGCGGTCGTCCTCAGCGAAGGAGTGACCGGCACGCGATGAAATTCGGCATCTTCTACGAGGCGCAGCTGCCGCGGCCGTGGACGCACGAGAGCGAGCGCCGCCTGTTCGCGGACATGCTCACGCAGATCGAGCTCGCCGACCGGCTCGGCTACGACTACGCGTGGGTGGTCGAGCACCACTTCCTCGAGGAGTATTCGCACATGTCCGCGCCCGAGGTCTTCCTCGGCGCGGCCAGCCAGCGCACGCGGCGGATCCGCCTCGGCCACGGGATCATGCAGCTGCCGACGAGCCATCCGATCCGCGTGGCCGAGCGCGCGGCGGTGCTCGACCTGCTCTCCAACGGCCGCGTCGAGCTCGGGCTCGGCGAGGCGCAGGGCCCGATCGAGCTGCACCCGTTCGGCGCGCGCGTGCGCGACAAGCGCGAGCAGTGGGAAGAGGCGGTGCGGGCGCTGGTGCCGATGTTCACGCGCACGTCGGTGGACTTCGAGGGCCGCTTCTGGAAGTTCCCCGCGCGCAACGTGGTGCCCAAGCCCTATCAGACGCCGCACCCGCCGCTGTGGGTCGCGTGCTCGAACATCAACACGATCGCGAGCGCGGGCCGCTGGGGCATGGGCGCGCTCGGCTTCCAGTTCGTCTCGCCGGAGGCGGCGCGCGCGTGGGTGAACCGCTACTACATCGAGCTGACGCGACGGCAGGCGAAGCTGGCCGACTATCCCGCCAACCCGAACATCGCGATGGTGAGCGGGTTCATGTGCGCGGCGACCGACGCCGAGGCGCGCGAGAAGGCGGCGGGCTGGACGTTCTTCGTGTTCTGCCTCTCGCACTACGGCCGGCACGGAATCCCGAATCCCGGCCAGGGCAACATGTGGGAGGCCTACCAGGAGTGGCGGCAGACGCCCAAAGCGCAGGAGACGCTGACGAGCGGCTTGATCGGCGCACCCGAGACGATCCGGCGCCGGCTGCGCGAGTTCGAGGCGACGGGCGTGGATCAGGTCATCTTGCTGAACCAGGCGGGCCGCACGACGCACGACGACATCTGCGCGAGCCTCGAGCTGTTCGCCCGCGAGGTGATGCCCGAATTCCACGCGCGCGAAGAGGAGCACCAGCGCTGGAAGGGCGACGTCCTCGCGGGCCGGGTCGAGCTGCCCGAGCTGGACACCGAGACCTACAAGGTCTACGCCCACCAGAACGAGGACATCGTGCGCCTCACGCCCGAAGAGCTGAAGCGCAAGATGGCCGAGAAGGAAGCGCGCGTCACGGCAGCTTCAGATCCTTCACGGCCTGCTTGACGAACTTCATGTCGTAGGTCGTCGCGACGTCGACCTTCTGGGCGTCCTTGAAGACGCCGAAGGACTCGAGCGATTTCATGACCGTCTCCACGCCGCCGGGACTCACCATCCCCTGCGGCGCGTAGATGTCGCGGCTGGCGCGGAGCGCCTCGAGGTATTGCGCGCGGTCGCCCACGAGCTCGGCCGGGACGGCGTCCGCGATCTGCTCGGGCGTCTTCGTCTCGATGAAATGGCTCGCCTTGACGAGCGCCGTGACGACCTTCTGCACGACGTGGGGCCGCTTCGCGATGACGTCGGGCCGCGTGATGGCGCCGCTGAAGACGTACTCGCCCCCGAGGATCGCCTGCGCGTCCTTCAGTGACGACAGGTTGCCCAGGGAGAACGCGGTGCCCCGGGCGAGCATGCGGCTGAAGAACGGCTCGCCGGCCATGCCGGCCACGATCTTGCCGCCCTCGAGCGCGGGCGGCAACGTGCTGAGGCCGACGGCGATGATCTTGACGTCCTTGGGATCGACGCCGTTCTTGCGGAGGATAAAGTCGAGCAGCACGTGCGAGGCTGCGCCGATGCCGGAGACGCCGACCAGCTTGCCCTTGAGGTCGGCGACGCTCTTGATTTCCCCCTTCTGCGTGCTGGCCACCGCGAGCCCGAAGCCGGGCAGGCGCGTGCTGGAGTAGACGTAGACGAGGTCCTTGCCCTGCGCCTTGGCCTTGATCGAATGCTCGAGCGCGTTGGCCGCGAAGTCCGCCGAGCCGCCGATGAGCGCCGCGATCGACTTGGCGCCGCTCTCGAAATTGTAGCCCTTGGGCTCGAGCCCCTGCTCCTCGAAATACTTCTGGCCGAGCGCGACCTGCCACGGCAGGTGCGCCAGCAGGCCGAGCTGCGAGTACGCCAGCGTGACCGGCTCGCCGGCCGACCCGGCGACGCCGGGCGCCAGCATGGCGGCGACCATAATCAGCGCGAGCAGAATTCGCATAGCCTCTCCTTCTTGTTTGCCGTCGGGGCGGCTTCGCAGGGCTCCGCCGCCCGACGGTCGGGCATACCACCGTCCCGGTCGACCGTTGGTGCGAATCACAGAGGCTTTTGCTTCCAGTGGGAGAAGCGGCGCTCGAGCCAGCCGAGCGAGCCGTCGAGCGTGGCCACGAACACCATCAGCACCAGCAGGCCCGAGATGACCATGTTGGAGTCGAACATCGATTCGCCGTACTGGACGATCCAGCCGATCCCGCGGTCGGCGCCGAGATACTCGCCGATGATGGCGCCGATCACCGCGAAGCCCACGCAGGCGCGCAGGCTGGCGAAGATCCACGTGAGCGCCGACGGCAGCAGCACGTGGCGCATCAGGTCGCGCCGGGTGCCGCCCATCACGCGCACGTGGTTGATGAGGTTCACGTCCACGTCGCGCAGGCCCGCATAGGTCGAGAAGAAGATGATGAAGAAGACGAGGCTCACCACCATGGCCACCTTCGAGGCCAGCCCGATGCCGAGCCACACGATGAACAGCGGCGCCAGCGCGATGCGCGGCGTGGCGTTGAAGACGACCATGAGCGGATGGAACAGCCCGGAGAGGAATGGAAAGAACGCGAACAGCATCCCGACGACGACCCCGCCCGCGATGCCGACCGCGAGGCCGAGCACCGCCTCCTGCACCGTCGCCCAGATGTGCGGATAGATGAAGCCGCCCGCGAACCAGCCGGCCACCGTGTGGCCCAGCCGCGAGGGACGGCTCACGAAGTAGGGATCGATCACGCCCGCGCGCGCGCCGGCCTCCCAGGCGGCCACGATCGCGGCCAGCAGCAGCGCCCGGCCGATGGTCAGCCGCAGGCGGTCAGAGGCGCGTCGCGCGCGCGTAGCTTTGCTGGACTTCATCTCTCAGATCTTTCCAGATCTGCTCGTAGAGCCGCGTGAACTCCTCGCGAAAGCGGATCTCGACCACGTTGCGCGGTCGCGGCAGCGGGATCGGGTAGCTGGCCTTCACCCGCCCCGGGCCCGCGGTGAGCACGATCACCTCGTCGGAGAGCGCGATCGCCTCCTCGAGATCGTGCGTGATGAACAGCACCGTGTTGCGCGTCTCCGCCCAGAGCTCGAGCAGCTCGTTCTCCATGAGGTTGCGCGTCTGCACGTCGAGCGCGCTGAACGGCTCATCCATCAGGAGCACGGGCGGCCCGTAGATCAGCGTGGTGGCCAGCGAGACGCGCTTGCGCATGCCGCCCGAGAGCTGGTGCGGATAGTACGCCTCGAAGCCGGCGAGCCCGACACGGCGCAGCCACTCCGTCGCCCGCGCGCGCGTCTCGGCGCCTGGCCGTCCGCGGATCGCGAGCGGCAGCGCGACGTTCTGCAGCGCCGTCTTCCACGGCAGCAGCGCGTCGCGCTGGAAGAGATAGCCGATGTCCGGTGGCACGCCGCCCGTCACCGGCCGGTCGCCGAGCACGATGCGTCCCTCGGAGACCGGCACCAGCCCCGCGATCATGCCGAGCAGCGTCGTCTTGCCGCATCCCGACGGTCCCACCAGGCTGACGAAGCGTCCCGCCGACACGCGGAAGCTCACATCGCGCACCGCCGTGAACTCGCCGGCCGGCGTCTCGAACGTCCGCGTCACGCGCTCGAGGGTGATCAGAAGTGGCCGGGATGATAGCATCCGTCGCCCGGAGGGACCACCATGGACCTTGGCATTCACGGCCGCAGCGCCATCGTGACCGGTGGCGCGCGCGGGATCGGGCGCGAGACAGCGACGAGGCTGCTCGAGGCGGGAGCGCGCGTCACGATCTGCGCGCGCACGCAGGCCACGCTCGAGCAGGCGCGCAACGAGCTGACCGCCAAGACGGGCGGCGAGGTGCTCGCGGTGGTCGCCGACATGGCGGTGGCCGAGGACATCGACGCCGTCGCGTTCCTGTGCTCCGAGCGCGCCAGCTTCATCACGGGCGTCTCGCTCAACGTCGACGGCGGGCGGCTCAGAAGCCTCTGGTAGAATCCCCCACCACGTCACCGGGAGGCCGCGCATGAGGATCCATAATCTCTACGTCGACGCCAAGGGCGAGACGCATTTCCGTGACATCGAGGTCGAGTTCACCGAGAGCGG
>Ga0209157_1004608_pt1 | contig 10256 bp, 10 predicted proteins | sample GraSoiAngelo_135_FD_185892 | JGI IMG/M metagenome (GOLD analysis project Ga0209157, IMG submission 185892) | Grasslands soil microbial communities from the Angelo Coastal Reserve, California, USA - 14_0929_05_40cm (SPAdes) (version 2) | ecosystem: Environmental > Terrestrial > Soil > Grasslands ...
TGTTGGGGCCGTGGCTGGCGGCGCCAGTGCCGCTTTTGGGGTTAGCCTCTGGGGAAGAGCACCATGGACACCACAGTTTGAGAATTCCAACGCCCCGCCTCACCGGCCACTGTCGCAAGAGGAGGAATCTCAATTTGCAGGTCTATTCCACCAGAACGCTACGACGACAGCCTTTCAGGAGCGCGTCTCAAAGTTAATCGCACGCAAACCTGAGGATCACAGCGAATATCCTCGTCTCGTCGTCCGATTGATCGCAGTAAGACCTCATTTGGATCCCCGAGGGATGTCATTCACTCTCACTGCATTCGCGCAGGCGTTTCCCGCTGAAGGCGTGGAATGGAAACCGACGGAACATTGGGTTCACTTCCCTTGGCGTACCAGCACAGAATGGCTGGCCTCGGACGGACAAGTGTTGCGGGGTGATTTGGATGCGGCAATTGACGCTTTAAGCAAGAGCGTCGTCGCCGTTTACTTACCAGGGCAAACAAGAAAACCTTAAAGCTTTCACTTCAGAATCTGGCACACCGCTAGGCGGCGTTCTCCTGGTGCTCACGTGCTCCGGTGCTCGGGTTCTCCGCCCTTTCGGGCCGACTCGGGGGGGGGCATCTAGCCGTTGTGAGAAAATGCGCTATCGCCCCGAAGGTGCAGCACCCGAGCATATTAAAGCGTTCTTGCTAAAGTATTTTTGTGCTGTCGGATCAGGTAGCTACTGACGATACCCCTTTCCAGTCGGGGAATCCCTGATTCGCCACCATCTTCCATCGGTTCCTGGGCTGCGATGAAACGCTGGATCGCCCTTCTGCTGCTAGCCGCGTCGCTCGCCGGCGCGCAGGTGCGCAGCATTCCTGACGACGCTCGGGTCGGGCAGATCCGCCACCTGCAGGACATGGTGGTGGAGATCGACGGCGCAGCGCAGCAGCTTGCGCCGGGAGCGCAGATCCGCGATGCCTCGAACCGCATCATTGTGCCAACCGCGATCCCGTCCGGCACGCTAATCAAATATCTGGTCGACGCGAACGGCCAGGTGCATCGGGTGTGGATCCTCACGCCCGAGGAAGCGCAACGCTGATGGCAAAGGTCTTCCTGCGCACGTTCGGCTGCCAGATGAACGAGTACGACTCGGAGAAGATCGCCGACGTGCTGCGCGAGGCCGAGGGCCTCGAGCCCGCCGCGCGGCCGGAAGACGCCGACCTGATCGTGTTCAATACCTGCTCGGTGCGCGAAAAGGCGCAGGAGAAGCTGTTCGCCGACCTCGGCCGGGTCAAGCACCTGAAGCGCGCCAAGCCGGGTTTGATGATCGCCGTCGGCGGCTGCGTCGCAAGCCAGGAGGGGCCGGCCGTCGTCGAGCGCGCGCCCTACGTGGACGTGGTGTTCGGGCCGCAGACGCTGCACCGGCTGCCTGAACTGCTCGAGCGCCGCCGCAGCACCGGCCGGCCCCAGGTCGACATCAGCTTCCCGGAGATCGAGAAGTTCGATCACCTGCCGCCGGCGCGCGTCGAAGGCGCCTCGGCCTTCGTCTCGATCATGGAAGGCTGCAGCAAGTACTGCAGCTTCTGCGTCGTGCCCTACACGCGCGGCGAGGAGGTGTCGCGGCCTTTCGACGACGTCATCGCCGAGATCGCGCACCTGGCCGCCCAGGGCGTAAAGGAGGTGACGCTGCTCGGCCAGAACGTGAATGCCTGGCGCGGCACGATCGACGGCGCGCAGGCCGATTTCGCGGAGCTTCTGCATTACATCTGCGAACTCCCCCTGCAGCGCATCCGCTATACCACCTCGCATCCGCGCGAGTTCACGCAGCGGCTGATCGACGCGCACGCCGAGCTGCCGCAGCTTGCGCCGCACGTCCACCTGCCGGTGCAGTCCGGATCCGACCGCGTGCTCGCCGCCATGAAGCGCGGCTACACCGCGCTCGAGTACCGCTCGATCGCTCGCCGGCTGCGGCAGGCGCGCGCCGGAATCAGCCTTTCCTCCGACTTCATCGTCGGCTTCCCGGGCGAGACCGACGGCGATTTCGAAGCCACCCTGAAGCTGGCCGGCGACGTCGGCTTCGATGCCTCCTTTTCCTTCCTCTACAGCCCGCGGCCCGGCACGCCCGCGGCTGAGCTGCCCGACCCAACCCCGCGGGACGTGAAGCTGCAGCGGCTGCAGCGCCTCCAGGCGCAGCTGGAGGCGCAGTCGCGCTCGATCAGCGAGCGCATGGTCGGCTCCGTCGAGCGCGTGCTCGTCGAAGGCCCCTCGAGGAAGAATCCCGCCGAGCTCGCTGGCCGCACCGGCAACAATCGTGTCGTGAATTTTGCCGGTGGATCGCACCTTGTAGGTCAGTTCCTGGAAGTCCTAATTACCGCCGCCCTCCCGCATTCGCTGCGCGGCGAACTGCTGAATGCGAAGTAAACCCGTCGAGGTTCGGCTCGACCCCGAGGACAACCAGCGCCTGGCGCGGCTGTGCGGGTCGCTCGACGAGAATCTGCGCCAGATCGAATCCGCGCTCGATGTCACCATCGCGCGCCGCGGCTCGAAGTTCACGGTGCGCGGCGAGCAGGCGCAGCGCGCCGCGCAGGCCATCGAGCACTTCTACGACCGCGCATCGGGCGAGCTGACGCTCGACGACGTGCAGCTCGCGCTGACCGAGGTGCTGCAGGGAAACCGGCCCCCGCCCGAGGCGGGGCCGCAATTGCTCACGCGCCGGCAGGACCTGCACGGCCGCACGCCTCACCAGATCGAATACATCGAGAAAATCCTGGCGCACGACTGCACGATCGGCATCGGCCCGGCGGGCACCGGCAAGACCTACCTGGCGGTGGCGTGCGCGGTGGACGCGCTCGAGCGCGACAAGGTGAAGCGCATCGTGCTGGTGCGCCCTGCGGTCGAGGCCGGCGAGCGTCTCGGTTTCCTTCCGGGCGACCTGGCGCAGAAAGTCGATCCGTACCTGCGGCCGCTTTACGACGCGCTGTACGACCTGATGGGCTTCGACAAGACCGGCAAGCTCCTCGAGCGCGGCACCATCGAGCTGGCGCCGCTCGCCTACATGCGCGGGCGCACGCTGAACCACTCGTTCATCATCCTCGACGAGGCGCAGAACACCACGCCCGAGCAGATGAAGATGTTCCTCACGCGCATCGGCTTCGGCGCCAAGGCGGTGGTCAACGGCGATATCACGCAGATCGATCTCGGGCGCGGGCAGAAAAGCGGGCTGATCGAGGCGCGCAGGATCCTCGCCGGCGTGCGCGGCATCGCCTTCACGCAGTTCGGCGCGCAGGACGTGGTGCGCCATCCGCTGGTGGCGCGCATCATCGATGCCTACGAAAAAAACGCGCAGGAAGAATAGGCTGGCGGTGCAATTCGCGGTGCCGCGGCGCGGGCTGCCGAGCGCGGCGGCGCTGCTGAAATTCGCGCTCGCGGCGGGAGCCGGGCTGAAGGACGTGACGCTGCGAATCGTCGGCATGCGCGAAGGCCGTCTCTTGAATCGGAGCTTCAGGCGGCGCGACTACCCCACGAATGTCCTGAGCTTTCGCTACGGCGGCAACCGCGGCGACCTCGTGCTGTGCCACCCGGTGATCGCGCGCGAAGCCCGCAGCCAGGGCAAGACAGTGGCGGCCCATTACGCGCACCTGGTCGTGCACGGGATGCTGCATTTGCGCGGGCACGCTCACGGCAGGCGCATGGAGCAGCGCGAAATCAGCATCCTGCGGCGCTTCGGGATCGCAAATCCCTACGCGGTAGAATGAAGCGCCCGTGAACGATCCCGCGCGCCGCAGCCTGCTCGAGCGCCTCTCGGCACTGATCCTGCGCGAGCCGGGCGACCGGGAGCAGCTGGCGCAGCTGCTGCGCTCGGCCTACTCGCGCAACCTGCTCGACGCCGACGCGATGTCGATCATCGAGGGCGCGCTGACGGTCTCGGAGATGCAGGTGCGCGACATCATGATTCCGCGCGCGCAGATGGACGTGATCGACATCAACGAGCCGGTGGAGAATTTCATTCCGCAGGTCATCTCGACCGCGCACTCGCGCTTCCCGGTGATCGACCAGAACCGCGACGACGTGATCGGCATCCTGCTGGCGAAGGACCTGCTGCGCTACTACGCCGGCAAGGAAGGGTTCAACGTGCGCGAGATGCTGCGCCCGGCGGTGTTCGTGCCGGAGGCGAAGCGCCTCAACGTGCTGCTGCGCGAGTTCCGCGCCAGCCGCAACCACATGGCGATCGTGCTCGACGAGTACGGCGGTGTCGCCGGCCTGGTGACCATCGAGGACGTGCTCGAGCAGATCGTCGGCGACATCGAGGACGAGTACGACTTCGACGAGGCGAGCGACAACATCCTGCCCGAGCCGGGCGGCCGCTACCGCGTCAAGGCGCTCACCCAGATCGCCGACTTCAATGCCGCCTTCGGCACCCGCTTCTCCGACGAGACCGCCGACACGGTCGGCGGCCTGGTGATCGCGCACCTCGGGCGCCTGCCCAAGCGCGGCGAATCCGTCAACATCGAGGGCCTGCGCTTCCAGGTGCTGCGCGCCGACAGCCGGCGCGTGTACACGCTACTGGTGGATAAAGCCAAGACGTGATCGCGCTCCTGGCTGGCGCTGCGACCGTGCTCGCATTCGCGCCCGTCGGTTTCTACCCGCTCGCGCTTGCCTCGTTCGCCGTGCTCGTCCATCTCTGGATGCGCGCCGCGCCGCGAGCTTGCTTCCGCAGCGGCTTCGCGTTCGGGCTGGGGCTTTTCGGCGGCGGGGTGTCGTGGGTCTACGTGAGCCTGAGCCAGTTCGGCGGCATGCCGGCGCCGCTGGCGGGCCTCGCCACGTTCCTGTTCTGCGCATTCATCGCCCTGTTTCCCGCCGCCGCGGGATGGCTGCAGGCGCGCGTGCCGGCAGCCGATGGCGCGCGCGCGTGCCTCGTCATCCCCGCCGCGTGGACGCTGTTCGAGTGGCTGCGCGGCTGGATTTTGACCGGCTTTCCGTGGCTCTCGGCCGGCTACGCCGCTACCGGCTGGCCGCCCCAGGGCTATGCGCCGCTCCTCGGCGCGTATGGGCTCTCGTTTATAACGCTCGGCGCGGCCGGGATGCTGTGGGGCCTAGTGACGAAGAAGAAGATCCGTTTCCTTGTCCTGCTCGTCGCGGTGGCTGGCGTCGGCCAGGCGCTGCGCGCCGTAGACTGGACCGCGCCGGCCGGCGAGCCGGTTCGCGCCGCGCTGCTGCAGGGAAACATCGAGCAGGAGATGAAGTTCCGCGCCGAGCGCTACGCGCGCATTCTCGAGACCTACGCGCGCCTCGCCGAGGAGACGAGCGCCAGGCTGATCATTCTCCCCGAGACCGCGGTGCCGCGCTTCTACGATGGCGTCGAGCCCGAGTACCTCGCGCGCCTTGACGCCGCGGCGAAACGCAACGGCGGCGACCTGCTGCTCGGCGTTCCGTACCGCGAGGCGCAGGACAGGTACTACAACAGCGTGGTCACGCTCGGCACGGCGCCGCGCCAGATTTATCACAAGGTACACCTCGTGCCGTTCGGCGAGTTCGTGCCGCCCGGCTTCGGCTGGGTGCTGCACGTGCTGCAAATCCCGCTGTCGGATTTCTCCCGCGGCAGTCCAGCGCAGACGCCGCTCGCGGTCGCCGGCCAGCGCGTCGCGGTCAACATCTGCTACGAGGACGCCTTCGGCGATGAAACCGCGCGCTCGCTGCCGGAGGCGACCTTGCTGGTCAACGTCTCCAACGTCGCATGGTTCGGCGACTCGCTGGCGCCCTCGCAGCACCTGCAGATCGCGCGCCTGCGCGCGATCGAGACCGGACGCATGCACCTGAGCGCCACCAATAGCGGCGTCACCGCCGCGATCGACCGCGACGGGCGCGTGCTCGCGCAGCTGCCGCAGTTTGCCGCAGGCCGGCTCGAGATAGCCGCCCAGGGCTACGCCGGAGCGACGCCCTATGTGCGTCTTCGCGACTGGCCGACGCTGGTCGGCGCGTTGCTCGCTCTCGCCATCGCGAGCTTGATCGCAGCCGCGAAACGCAGCCGGTAGAATCCGCATCCTCGATGCTGACCTTCCAGCAGCTCATCCTCCGCTTGAACGATTTCTGGGACCGCCGGGGATGCGTGCTGCTGCAGCCCTACGACATGGAAGTGGGCGCAGGAACCTTTCATACCGCGACCTTCCTGCGCGCCATCGGTCCCGAGCCCTGGAAAGCCGCTTATGTGCAGCCGTCGCGCCGGCCGAAGGACGGCCGCTACGGCGAGAATCCAAACCGGCTGCAGCACTATTACCAGTACCAGGTGGTGCTGAAGCCATCTCCGGCCGAGATCCAGGAGATCTACCTGGATTCCCTCAAGCACCTGGGAATCGAACCGAAACAGCACGACATCCGCTTCGTCGAGGACGACTGGGAATCGCCGACGCTCGGCGCCTGGGGCCTGGGCTGGGAAGTCTGGCTCGACGGCATGGAGATCACGCAATTCACCTACTTCCAGGAAGTCGGCGGGCTCGCGTGCAAGCCCGTGCTCGGCGAAATCACCTACGGCCTGGAGCGCCTGGCGATGTACTTGCAGGCGAAGGAAAGCGTGTTCGACCTCGTCTGGACACCTGGCGTGACCTACGGCGATGTCTACCACCAGAACGAGGTAGAGCAGTCGCGCTACAACTTTGAGTTGTCTAACACCGAGATGTTGTTTCAGCACTTTGGGGAGTATGAAAGCGAAGCAAAACGCCTCATGGAGGCGCAATGCGTCCTGCCGGCGTACGAAATGGTCCTGAAATGCTCGCATACGTTCAACCTTCTCGACGCGCGCGGCGCCATCTCCGTGACCGAGCGCGCGGCCTACATCGCCCGCGTGCGCGCGCTCGCGCGTGCGGTGGCCGAGGCCTATCACGCGTCGCGCGAGAAGCAGGGTTTCCCGCTGGTGAAGGCCTGACGTGCAGGCCACGCTACTGGTCGAGCTGCTGTCGGAAGAGCTGCCGCCGAAGCCGCTCGGTCGGCTTGGCAGCGCCTTCGCCGAAGGCGTTCTCAAGGGTTTGCGAGAACGGGGCCTCGTGGCGGCGACCGAGGGAAGATTCTTTGCCACCCCCAGGCGCCTGGCAGCGCAGATCGGAAATGTGCTGGATAAAGGCGGGGACCGCGACACCGAAGTCGTCGGCCCTTCGACGAAGGCGCCGGCGCAGGCTGTTGCAGGCTTCGCCAAGAAGCACGGTATTGCCGTCGAGCAGCTGGAGCGGCGCGAGACGCCCAAGGGAGATTTTTTCCTCGCAAGAATCATGCTCAAGGGCGCGGCGCTCGACGCAGCGCTTGCCGAGATCGTCGAGCAGGCGCTGAAAAGCCTGCCGATTCCGAAAATGATGCGCTGGGGCGCGGGCGAGGCGCAGTTCGTGCGGCCGGTGCATGGCCTGGTCATGCTGCACGGGCGCCGCGTGATTCAGGGCAGCGTGCTCGGGCTGAAAGCGGGCAATGTCACGCGCGGCCATCGCTTCATGGGCGCGGGCGAGATCGCACTGCGCAACGCAGAAGAATACGAGGAGCGCCTGCTGAAAGACGGCGCCGTGATCGCGGATTTCACGAAGCGGCGCGATGAGATCGAGCGCCAGCTGGTCGCAGCCGCGGAGCGCGAAGGCGGCTCGCTGGGCGAGCACGCCGAGCTGCTCGACGAAGTCACCGCGCTGGTGGAGCTGCCGAGCGTTTACGTGGGGCGATTCGACCCGGCGTACCTCGAGGTGCCGCAGGAATGCCTGATCCTCACGATGCGGCAGAACCAGAAATATTTCCCGCTGTTCGACCCGGCGGGGAAGCTCCTGCCGAAGTTCCTCATCGTCTCGAACATGAAGCTCGCCGACCCGCTTCCGATCGTCGGCGGCAACGAGCGCGTGGTGCGGCCGCGGCTCGAGGATGCTCGCTTCTTCTACAACCAGGACCGCAAGCTCCGGCTCGAACACCGGGTGCCGCAGCTGGCCCGCGTCGTCTACCACAACCAGCTCGGCACGCAGCTCGAGCGCGTCGAGCGCATCCAGCTCCTGGCCGGCAGCATCGCGCGCGCCTTGAAAGCCGACGCGTTGCTCGCCGAGCGCGCGGCGTGGCTGTCGAAAGCCGATCTGCTCACCGGCATGGTGGGCGAGTTTCCCGAGCTGCAAGGCTTCATGGGGCGCTATTACGCGTTGCATGATGGCGAGCCTCGCGAAGTGGCCGACGCCATAGAAGCGCATTACCGCCCGCGCTTCGCCGGCGACGGTCTTCCAGACGGCATGATTTCCTGCTCCGTCGCCATTGCGGACAAGCTCGATGCGCTGGCTGGGCTGTTCGGCATTGGACAAACGCCGACCGGCGAGCGCGATCCCTTCGGCCTGCGCCGGGCCGCCTTGGGGGTAATAAGGATCCTGGTCGAGCGCGGGCTGGAGCTGTCGCTGTTCGAGCTCGTAAAGCGCGAGGACGTCGCGAGCTTCATCTTCGAGCGCGCGCGCGGCTATTTTCAGGAGCGCGGTTACTCGGCGGTGCAAGTCGATGCGGTGCTCAGCCTGAGGCCGGCACGCCTGGACCTGGTGCCGAGGCAGCTGCAGGCCGTGCGGGCGTTCTCCGCCATGCCCGAGGCCGAGAGCCTCGCCGCGGCGAACAAGCGCATCGGCAACATATTGAAGCAGGCCGAGACGGTGCCGCCCGGGTTCGACATCGCCCTGATGGTCCTCCCCGAGGAGAAGGCGCTCGCCAGCACCTTCAAGCAGCTGCAGCCCAACGTGGATGACGCATTGCGCTCGCTCGATTACACGGCCGCGCTGAAGCAATTGGCGTCTCTGAAGGCCCCGGTGGACGCTTTCTTCGACAAGGTGATGGTGATGGACAAGGATCCGCGCGTGCGGGCCAACCGGATAGGCTTTCTCGGCACCCTGCATGTCACCATGAACCGCATCGCCGATCTCTCGAAGCTCGCCAAATGAAGCTTGTCATCCTGGATCGCGACGGCACCATCAACTACGACGCCGACGAGCACATCAAGTCGCCAGCCGAATGGCGGCCGCTCGAAGGCAGCCTGGGGGCGATCGCGCGGCTGACGCAGGACGGCTACCGCATCGTCATCGCCACCAACCAGTCCGGCATCGCGCGCGGTTTTTTCGACACCGCGACCCTGGTCGCGATCCACGACACCATGAACCGGGCCGTGGCGCAGGCCGGCGGGCGCATCGACGCGGTGTTCTTCTGCCCGCATGCGCAGGATTCGAACTGCGGCTGCCGCAAGCCGCGGCCCGGCATGCTGATCGAGATCGGCCGGCGCTTCAACGTGTCGCTGCGGGACGTGTACATGGTCGGCGACCAGCCCCGCGACCTGGGAGCGGCCGCCGCGGCCGGCGCGCGGCCGGTGCTGGTACTTACCGGCAAGGGACAGCACACGCTCGCCGAAGGCAAGCTGCCGCCCGGAACGCAGGTGTTCGACAACCTCGCCGCCTTCGCCGCGCACCTCGCCCCATGAGGCTCCTGCGCTCGAGCCTGTTCGCGCTCGCGCTGATCATCGTCACCCCGCCCTACGCCGTGCTCGCTCTGGCCACCTTCCCGCTGCCGCGCCTGCTGCGCTACCGACTCATCTCCGGCTGGTCGCGCCTGGTGATTCTTCTTGCCAAGACAATTCTCGGCATCGACTGGCGCGTCGAGGGCCGCGAAAATCTACCGTCGCGTCCATCGGTAATCCTGGCGAAGCACCAGTCCGCCTGGGAGACGCTCGCCTTCCAGCACATCTTCCCGCCCCAGGTGCTGGTGCTCAAGCGCGAGCTGCTGTGGATCCCGTTCTTCGGCTGGGGGCTCGCGCTGATGAGCCCGATCGCGATCGACCGCTCGCGCGGCGCAGCGGCGCTGCGCAGCATCGCGCGCCGCGGCCGCGAGCGTCTCGAGCAGGGATTCTGGGTGGTGGTGTTTCCGGAGGGCACGCGCGTGCGGCCCGGCGAGAGGCGCGAATACCATGTCGGCGGCGCCTGGCTCGCGGTGGCGAGCGGCGCGCCGATCGTGCCGGTCGCCCACAACGCGGGCCTGCTCTGGCCGCGCAATGCTTTTGTCAAGCGTCCCGGAGTGATCACCGTGCGCATCGGCCCGCCGATCGACACGCGCAACCGCGACGCGCAAACTGTCAACTCGCTCGCCGAATCATGGATCGAAGAGCAGCAAAGGACCTTGTGAGGCTGAAATCATGCGAATTCTCCACACCATGCTGAGGGTCGGCGACCTGGATCGCTCGGTCAGGTTCTACACCGAAGTGCTCGGCATGAAGCTGCTGCGGACCACCGACCGTCCCGAGCAGAAGTACAAGCTCG
>Ga0209157_1004610_pt1 | contig 10255 bp, 12 predicted proteins | sample GraSoiAngelo_135_FD_185892 | JGI IMG/M metagenome (GOLD analysis project Ga0209157, IMG submission 185892) | Grasslands soil microbial communities from the Angelo Coastal Reserve, California, USA - 14_0929_05_40cm (SPAdes) (version 2) | ecosystem: Environmental > Terrestrial > Soil > Grasslands ...
GCACGGCACGGGCGTGATCGTGTACAGCCCGATGCAATCGGGAATCCTGACGGACGCGTTCACGGCGCAGCGGGTGGCGAAGCTCGCTCCGGACGATTGGCGCCGCCGGGCCACCGAGTTCCAGCGGCCCAACCTGGCCCGCAACCTGGTGCTGCGGGACGCGCTGAAGCCCGTCGCCCGGCGGCACGGCACGACGGTCTCGGCCGTGGCGGTGGCCTGGACGCTCGCCTGGCCCGGCGTGACCGGGGCCATCGTCGGCGCGCGCTCCCCCGAGCAGATCGACGGATGGATCGGCGCGGCGGGCCTCGAGCTCACCCCGGCCGATCTCGACGAGATCGCGGCGGCGATCGCGAAGACCGGCGCCGGCTCCGGGCCCGTGCGACCCGCCGCGAGCGGGATCGGGACGCCGCGGTGAGCGGGCCGGCTTTTCTGTTCGACCTGGACGGCACGCTGGTGGACAGCGTGTACCAGCACGTGCTGGCGTGGCGCGAGGCGCTCGAGGGGGCGGGAATCGAGCTCTCGGTGTGGCGCATCCACCGCCGCATCGGCATGAGCGGCGGGCTCTTCCTCGACGCGCTGCTGCGCGAAATCGGGCGCCAGGTGACGCCCGAGGACGCGACCCGGATCCAGCGAACGCACGCCGCCTCGTTCGCGCGCCAGGTATCCCAGGTGCGCCCGCTCCCCGGCGCGCGGGAGCTGCTCGTGCACCTCTCGGACGCCGGCGTGCCGTGGGCCATCGCGACGAGCGGGCGCCTCGAGAGCGCGCGCCCCATGCTCGAGATGCTGGCCGTCGGTCCCAAGGTCCCCGTAATCACGCGCGACCAGGTGGCCCACGCGAAGCCCGATCCCGACCTGTTCCTCGCGGCGGCCGAGCGGCTAGGGGTGGACGTCGCGGACTCGGTCGTCGTGGGCGACAGCGTGTGGGACCTGCTGGCGGCGCGCCGCGCCCGGGCGCTCGGCGTGGGGCTCCTCTCGGGGGGCTACGGCGAGGAGGAGCTGGAGCGTGCCGGCGCGTACCGCGTCTACCAGGACCCCGCCGACCTGCTGCGACACCTCGATGAGGTGGGCGTGCGGCGCACTCGCTAGCTCCCAAACACGACTCGAGCCGCCCGGAGGGCGGCTCGAGATCCGCAAAACTCCCGTGACGATCAGCGTTTCACGGCGCTCACCGCCGCGAGAGCATCGAGGTACCCCGCGCCGACCTCCCACGTCGCGAAGCCCGGGAGTGGCCGCGCCGTGTTGACGATCGCGGCGGCCACCTGGTCGGGACTGAGCCTGCCCCCCGCCGCCTCCTGCATCAGCGCCACGACGCCCACCACGTGTGGCGTGGCCATGGACGTGCCAGACGCGCACGTGTAGTACGCCTCGTTCACCGTGCTGATGGCGCAGGTGCTGGTGAGATCGAAATCGTGGTTCGCGTCGAGCGCGTTGAGCACAGTGCCGGTCGAGGCGCGGTCCGATACGACGTGCACGCCTGGAGCGGTGATGTCGGGATGGTACAACGCATCGCCCGGGACCCCACGCGAGGAGAAGTCGGCGAGCCAGGCCGGCCGGTTCTGGCCGGTCTGGTCGGCGCAGTGAATCGCCGAGTTCGTGGGATCGGGGGAAACCAGCTTGCAGCCCGCTGCCACGCCGATGACCCAGGGCGCCACGCTGTAGGGATTGAGGGTGTTCTGGTCCGGCCCGTCGTTCCCCGCCGCGAACACGACGGTGACGCCCTTGTCGTGCACCTTCTTCGAGGCCTTGTTGATCGGGTCCTTGGGATCGAACGCTCCGCTCGTTCCCCACGAGTTGTTCACGACCTTGATGTTGTAGACCTGCTGGTGATCGAGGATGTAATCGAATCCCGCGAGCGCCCAAAAAATGAAGAGGATGTCCCCGGTGCCGATACCGATCAGGTTGGCACCGGGCGCGACCCCCTTGTAGTAACCGCTCGATGCCGTGCCGAGGGCGGCCGTGATCCCGGCGACGTGGGTACCGTGGCCCACGGACGTCTCGCTGTTCGGCAGGTTCTCGACGAACAAGTCGGCTCCCTGCTTCAACGGCTTCGGGGTCGGTCCCTTGAACGTCACCACATCGCTCAGGTTGAAGATCACCTTGATGTTCTGGATGGTATGGTCGGGATAGTGCAGGTCGGGGTTGTACAACCCGTCGATCCCGCTGTCGAGGATCGCGATGCCCATCCCCTTCCCGGTGATGCCCGAGGCCTGCACGGCGTCCGCGCGGATCGTGGGGACGCTCTCATGCAAGAGCCACAGACCGGACCCGGCATGGCCGTAGTAGGTGAGCGGTCTGTTCAGGTAGATGCCCTGCACTCCGGGCACGGCCGCCATGCCGTTCACTTGCGCCGGGGTGGCGACGGCGGCAAGCAGGTCGAAGTTCCTGAACTGGACCACGCCCGCACCGAGGTCGAGCAGCGCGCCCGTGACGGCGTCGCGCGTCGTCGCCGTCTCGTCGTAGTTGACGATCACCTCGAGGCTTGTGGTCGGGCCGGCGGTCGCGAGCGCCGCTGAGAGTGCCGGGTCGAACAGGGAGGATTGCTGCGTCGAGTAGGTGGGTCGCGTGGGCGCCGCGACTTCGCGCGGATTGTCGCACGCGGCGGCCGCGCAGACCAGCGCGGCGACGGGCAGCCAGCGTCTCATGAGTCCCTCCGTTTTGAGTGATCGATGCGGGCGAACGAGCCGCGCCGCCGAGATTGCAAGACGGGTGCCCACCCCTGGTCGAGGCGGGCAAGCGACCGGCGTGTGGCGCCGGCGCCACATTCGGCGCCGTGCTTGCTGCCCCCCTTGCGGGCGGGTACGTTAGCGCCGCGTCGTCCCGGGAGTCTCCATGACCAGTCACCAGCTCGCGGCCGCGTGTGCCGCCCTGCCGCTCGCCCTCGTCGCCGCGTCGTCACAGCCGCCGCGCGACCGCGCGTTGCCGCCGGCCGCCGGCGCCCGCTTCGCGATCTCGTTCCCCGCGGCGCGGAGCGCCGCGCCACTCGACGGCCGCGTGCTGCTGATGCTTTCGACCGACACGACCGCCGAGCCCCGGTTCCAGATCAGCGACGGGCCGACCACGCAGCTCATCTTCGGGGTCGACGTGGACGGCCTCAGGCCTGGGCAAGACGCGGTGATCGACGCGGGCGCGTTCGGCTACCCGCTCGAAAGCATCGCGCAGGTGCCGCCGGGGCGGTACCGGGTGCAGGCGCTGCTCAACCGCTACGAGACGTTCCACCGCTCGGACGGGCACCTCGTGAAGCTGCCCCCCGACAAGGGCGAGGGGCAGCAGTGGAGCCGCAAGCCCGGCAATCTCTACAGCGCGACGCGCTGGGTGGACTTCGACCCGCGGAAGAGCGCCGTCGTCCGCATCTCGCTGGACCAGGAGATCGCGCCGATCCCCGACCCGCCCGAGACCAAGTACATCAAGCACGAGCGCATTCAGAGCAAGCTGCTGACGGAGTTCTGGGGGCGGCCGACGCACCTGGGCGCGCACGTGCTGTTGCCGGCGGGGTTCGACGAGCACCCCAACGCGCGCTACCCGCTCGTGATCTTCCACGGCCACTTCCCGTCCACGATCGAGGGGTTCCGGGAGGAGCCGCCCGACGCGAACGTGCCGTGCGAGTACAGCGAGCGGTTTCACCTCGACTGCTACAACCGCATCCAGCAGCAGTCCGCCTACCAGCTCTACAAGGATTGGACGGGGCCCGCCTTCCCGCGCGTGCTCATGATCGAGATCCAGCACCCCACGCCCTACTACGACGACTCCTACGCCGTGAACTCGGCGAACAACGGCCCTTACGGCGACGCCATCATGCGCGAGCTCGTCCCCTACATCGAGCGGAAGTACCGCGGGATCGGGCAGGGGTGGGCGCGGTTCACCTACGGCGGCTCGACCGGCGGCTGGGAGGCGATGGCGGTGCAGATGTTCTATCCCGACGACTTCAACGGCGCCTGGATCGCGTGCCCCGATCCGATCGACTTCCGCGCCTACACGGTGGTCAACATCTACCAGGACACGAACGCCTACTACGAGACGGCCAGGTGGAAGCGCACGCCGCGTCCCGGCATCCGCGACTGGCTGGGCCACGTGCACTCGACCCTCGAGCAGATGAACCACCGCGAGCTCGCGCTCGGCACTCACAGCCGCTCCGGCGACCAGTGGGACATCTGGGAGTCCGTCTACTCGCCCGTGGGACCGGACGGCTACCCCAAGCGCGTCTGGGACAAGCGGACGGGAACGATGGACCGCTCGGTGGCCGACTATTGGCGGGAGCACTACGACCTATCCTACATCCTGCGCCGCGACTGGAGGACGCTGGGGCCGAAGCTGCGCGGCAAGCTCCACATCTACGTGGGCGAGGCGGACACCTACTACCTCAACGACGCCGTGTACCTGGTGGAGGAGTTCCTCAAGAGCGCGCAGGATCCCGCCTTCGACGGCGAGGTGGACTACGGCGCCCGGGCGGAGCACTGCTGGAACGGCGACCACACGCGGCCCAACGCGCAGTCGCGGCTGCGCTACCACCAGATGTTCATCCCGCGGATCATCGATCGCATGCGCACCAGCGCGCTGCCCGCGGGGGCGGACACGGTGAGCTGGAGGTACTAGACCTTGACAGCCAGCCGGCTGGGCGGCAACTCACGCGCAAAGGAGCTCGCCATGAACGGATCACGGCTGAAACGCGCCGAGCTGGCGCTCGCACTCCTCGTGCTCGTCATCGGGACGGCGACATGCCGTGACGCCCCGTCTCCCACCGCCCCGCCCGACCGGCCCTCGTTCATCATCAACGGGCAGCCCACGGGCGACAACAGCTTCTCGAACGTCGGCGCCCTGTTATTCGACTTCGACCAGAACGGCCTCATCACAGGGGACGACGCCCTCTGCTCGGGCAGCCTCATCGCGCCGACCGTGTTCCTGACGGCCGCGCACTGCGTCTCGTTCTTCCCGGCCAACGCGCAGCTGTACGTCTCATTCGATGCGAATCTGTTTGCACAGCCGCTCCAGAAACTCATCGCGGCCACGCAGTTCCACTTCGACCCGGGCTTCGGGCACGATTTGGGCGACCTGCACGACGTCGCCGTCGTCCTGCTCCCCGCAGGGTCGACCACGACCATCCAGCCGTTGCAACTGCCCCCAGCGGGGCTGCTCGACGACCTGGCCGCCCACAACGGGCTGAAGGACCAGATCTTTCTCAACGTCGGCTACGGCGTGGATGCGACGCTGCGCCGGAAGCCGCACTACACGTTCGACGGGGTACGCAAGGTCTCGAAGTCGCCGTTCATGGCGCTGGAGCCATTCTGGCTCTGGCTCAATATGAACTCGCACGCGACCGGCCTCGGTGGCGACTGCTTTGGCGACTCCGGCTCGCCGAAGTTCTTCGACGGTAACACAAACCTGATCGTCGCCACGGTGACCACGGGCGACGCTGTCTGCCGGGCGACGAGCAAGGACTACCGGCTGGACACGTCGACGGCGCGGGCGTTCCTGGGCCAGTTCGTCTCGCTGCCCTAGCCGGTCGCTCGATCTTCGCCCCCACTCGGGATCATGCCCTGGATCAGGCAGATACCGATCGCCGAGGCGACGGGGCCGCTCAAGCGGGAGTTCGACGCGGCCCTGCGTCGGGCGGGGCGGCTGTGGCACATCGTGCACGTGATGAGCCTCAATCCGCCCGTGCTCAAGGCCAGCATCGAGCAGTACCTCGCGATCATGTACGGGCCGTCCCCTCTGTCGCGGGTGCAGCGGGAGCTCCTTGCCACCGTCGTCTCCGCCGAGCTCGACTGCTTCTACTGAGTCCAGGCGCACGCGCACGACCTCCGGGCCGAGGTCGCCGGGCTGATTGTGGACGCCGCAGAGGCCGACCGCTTCGTGCACGCGGTCGTGCGCGACTGGCGGGGGGCGGAGCTCGCGCCCGCCGATCGGGCACTGTGCGAGTTCGCGGCCAAGCTGACGCACGAGCAGCACGGGATGAGGCGCGAGGATGTGGACCGGCTGCGCGCCCACGGGTTCGACGACCGCGCCGTGCACGACGGCGTGCAAGTCGTCGCCTACTTCAACTACATCACGCGCGTGGCCGATGGGCTGGGCGTGGAGCCGGAGGATGTCATCGAGCGTTGGGGAGTGTGACGCGGATCACGTTGCCTCGGCCAGCGGCGGAGGCAATATTGACTTGCCCCCCGCCCCTGGTCGCCCTTGCCGAGCGTGGGGTCCCACGCAACAGGAGAACGGATCATGCACGCAGTGTTTCGGCGCTACCGGATCCGCCTCGGTGCCGTCGAGGCAGCCGCCGAGCGGGCGCACGACGGCCTGGTGCCCGGGCTCCGGCGGGTCCCAGGGTTCGCGGCGTACTACCTCGTGCACGCGGGCAACGACACACTGGCGAGCATCGCCCTGTTTCAGACCGAGGAGAGCGCCGCCGCAGGCGAGCGGCTCCTGAACGACTGGTTCCGGCACGACTGGCCCGTGTTTCAGGCGGTCCCGCCCGAGCTCACGCGGGGAGCGGTGCTGGTGCACGAAGAGCTGCCGCGCGTGGCCGCCGCCGTGACCTCCGGGCCGCGCCTCGAGCGCCGCAACTGGAGCGATCGCCGGCTCAACCGGGAGCGGCGGTCGGGAGGGGACCGCCGGATGGCGACGGCCGCCGTCAGCGTGTCGGCCACGCCCTGAAGCAGCAGCAGCAGCGGCGGTAGATTTGGGGGCCTATGCCCCCCGCCATCACCGCCGAGCAGCTCAGCAAGACGTTCCGCGTGAAGGTGCGCGATCCCGGGCTCCGGGGCGCGCTCGAGGCGCTGCTGCGGCCGCGCTATCGCGACGTGCACGCCGTGCGCGAGGTGACGTTCCGCATTGACCCCGGGGAGATCGTCGCGTTCCTCGGCCCGAACGGCGCCGGCAAGACCACCACCCTGAAGATGCTGGCGGGCCTGCTCTACCCCACGAGCGGACGGGTCGAGGTCGCGGGGTTCGTGCCGTGGGGCGGCGGACCCGAGTTCAAGCGGCGCATCGCCCTGGTGCTGGGCAACCGTCAGCAGCTCGTCTGGGACCTCCCACCCGAAGAGACGTTTCTTCTCAACCGGGCGATCTACGAGATCGCCCCGGCCGCCTACCGGGAGCGGCTGGCCGAGTTCGTGACGCTGCTCGAGCTCGGGGACGTGCTGGACAAGCCGGTGCGCCAGCTCTCGCTGGGCGAGCGGATGAAGTGCGAGCTCGCAGCCGCGCTGCTCCACCATCCGCCGATCCTGTTCCTCGACGAGCCCACGCTCGGGCTCGACGTGACCGCGCAGGAGGCGATCCGCCGCTTCCTCACGGAGTACCGCGACCGCCACGGCGCGACGGTCCTCCTCACCTCGCACTACATGCAGGATGTGACGGCGCTCGCCAGGCGCGTCCTCATCATCAACCGCGGTCGGCTGCTGTACGACGGCGCCTTGGACGCGCTGGTGGCGCGCATCGCGCGCACCAAGCGGCTGGAGCTGGTGCTCGGCGGCGGCGACGGGGTCACGGCCGAAGCCCTCGCGGCGTTCGGCGAGGTGAAGAGCTTCCGCTTCCCCAACGCGGTGCTCGAGGTGCCCCGTGAGGAGGCCGCCGCGACGAGCGCGCGGCTGCTCGCCGCGCTTCCCGTCGCCGACCTCTCGATCGAGGACCCGCCGATCGAGGATGTGATCCGCCAGGCGTTCACCCGCGGCGTGGAGGAGGACGACTCGTGAATCGCGTCGCCGACTGGGCGCGCCGCTACGGCGCGCTCATCCGCAACGCTTGGCTCGTCGATCTCCAGTACCGGGCCTCGATCGTGCTGTGGATCATCTGGGGCGTCACGGAGCCCGCGATCGCGCTCGGCATCTGGTGGTCGATCGCGGGCGAGGGGCAGGTCGGGGGCTACGCCCGCGCCGACTTCGCACGCTACTTCTTCGCGCTGATGCTCGTGAATCAGCTCACGATCGCGTGGGACTCCTGGTATCTCGATCGCTGGATCCGCGAGGGCGACCTCAACTACCGGCTGGCGCGCCCGCTGCACCCCGCGCACGAGGCGGTCGCCGAGAACATCGCCTACAAAGCGCGGAGCGGCGGCATGATCCTCGTGGTGTGGCTGGTCGCCGCCCTGGTGTGGCCGGCGGTGCGGCTGCCCCTCGCGCCTGGCCGCTGGACGCTGACGGCCCTCGCCGTCCTGCTCGCCGCGGCGATGCGGTTCTTCATCAGCTTCGCGACCGGCCTGCTCGCGTTCTGGACCACCCGCGCCACGGCGATCATGGGACTGCACGGCGGGGTCGCGCTGTTTCTCTCGGGCCGCATCGCCCCGCTCACACTGCTCCCTCCCGCGGTGGCGGGGGTCGCCGCCGTGCTGTGGTTCCCCTACATGCTGGCGTTCCCCGTGAACCTGCTCACGGGCGCCGTGCACGGCACCACGGCGGTGCTGCACGGGTTCGCGGGGCAGCTCGTGTGGCTCGGGCTGTGGGTGGGAGCCTATCGGCTGGCCTGGACGCGAGGGCTGCGGCGGTACGGGGCGGTGGGGGGGTGAACCAAATGCGGAATGTGGAACGCGGAATGCGGAATTGCAGTGGAGGGTCGAGCCAGGAGACAAGCTCCGAGGCACGGAACCCACCATGACATTCCGCATTCCGCACTCCGCATTGCGCATTCTTGCCGCCCTCTGGCGCCTCAACCTGGCCGAGGAGCTGCAGTACCGCGCGAACTTCGTGGCGAGCGTGCTCGGCACCGTGTTCTGGATCGGCACGGCGCTGCTCACGCTGGCCCTGTTCTTCCGCCACACCACCCGGCTCGGCGGCTGGGACTATTGGGAGGTCGTGGTGCTGCTCGGCGTGTTCAACGCGCTCACCGGCGTGATCGAGGCGGTGCTGCGGCCGGGAATCGGCCGGCTGGCGAGCGAGGTGCGGAACGGCGGCCTCGACCTCGTGCTGGCGAAGCCCGTGGACGCCCAGGGCTTCGTCTCGTTCCGGCGGCTCGACGTCTGGCACCTTGCGGACGTGGTGCTGGGCCTCGGGCTCGCCGGGTACGCCCTGTCCCGGCTGGGCCGCGTGCCGGGCGTGCTCCAGCTCGCCGCCTTCGTCGTGGCCCTCGCGGCGGCCGGGATCGTGGTGTACGCAATCTGGGTCGCCCTGATGAGCCTCGCCTTCTGGTTCGTGTCGGTCGAGAACCTGTCGGTGCTGTTCGACGCGGTGTACGAGGGCGCGCGTTACCCGGTTACGGCGTACCCGGGCGCGCTGCGCTTCGTGTTCGTGTATCTCCTGCCGATCGCCTGGACCACGACGATCCCCGCCTCGGCGCTCACGGGCCGACTGGGGCCCGAGATCGCGCTCGCCGCGGCCGCCGTCGCGGCACTCGCGTTCGTGCTGGCGCGCCTGTTATGGCGCGCGGCGCTGCGGCGCTACACCGGCGCCAGCGGGTGACCGCTACCGCGTGGCCTGCGCCCGGGCCGCCGCGAGCTTCGCCTGCTGCTCGGCTGATAGCGCGTTCTTGATCTGGATCAGCAAGGTGAGGTGCGCGCGCTTCACCTCGCGCTCCACCCCGAGCAGCTCGTCCACCTGGGCGAGGGCCGCTGTCTGATCGACGACCGGCTTGTCGAGCAGGGTGGTGAGACGCTGCGATTGCTCCTGCATCCGCCACTGCAGGTCCACGACCCGGGTCTGGAAGTCCTGGATCGTCTTGGTGATCGTCGCACGCTGCTCGGGCCGCAGTGCGATGTCCTGCTGGTGTTGCATCACGAGCTCCGGGGGGAAGAGCACGCGCCCCAGCGGGTCCTCGGGCGGCTGGCCGGGTGGCGGCGGCTGTTGCGCTCCAGCCGCGACGGCGAGGAGGGCGAGAGCCGGGACGAGAAACATGTGGAGCGTCTTCACGGAGTCCTCCAGTCGGTATCCACGTAATGGAAAGGCAGGGTCACCCGGCCGAGCTCCGGCACGGTGCGCAGCAGCTCGGCGCCCGGCACCTGGAGCAGAAAGTCACTGGGCACCTCCCATGGCGCCCGGGCCAGGTCGATCGCCATGCCGTGCCGCCCTCGGGTGGCGAGCACCACGGCGACGGCCAGCGCCGCGATGACAGCCGCCGCAGCGGCAAGCCGCAGCGCCGGCGGCCGCGGCGACGCCGCGCGGCGGGCGGCCGCTGCAGCAAGCGTGGCCTGGAACGGCGTCACGCCGGCCATGTCCTCGCGCCGCAGCCGCTGGAAGCGGTCGCGCAGGTCGTGGTCGTCACGCTCGCTCATTGCGGCTCCTCCTCGAGCAGCCGTCGCAGCGCCGCCTTGCCGCGCTCGTAGTGGGTGCGGGCGGTGCCG
>Ga0209157_1004612_pt1 | contig 10253 bp, 8 predicted proteins | sample GraSoiAngelo_135_FD_185892 | JGI IMG/M metagenome (GOLD analysis project Ga0209157, IMG submission 185892) | Grasslands soil microbial communities from the Angelo Coastal Reserve, California, USA - 14_0929_05_40cm (SPAdes) (version 2) | ecosystem: Environmental > Terrestrial > Soil > Grasslands ...
GGGGATACGCCGGTCTACCTGCCAGACACAGGTGCACACGTACCGATCAAAGATCTGGTCGGCAAGAGTGGCTTTCGTGTCCTAGCCCTCGACAAGGGCTGGTGGCGAATGGATTGTAAACGCGTCACGAGCGTATTCGCGACCGGGATTAAGCCTGTCTTCAAGCTGACGACACAGCTGGGGCGCTCAGTTCGCGCCACTGCCAATCACAAGTTCCTGACCATGGAGGGGTGGCGCCGGCTCGACGAGTTGAAGGTCGGCCACCATATTGCGACACCACGAATCATTCAAGGCCCGGACCAGGACACGATGAGCCGCGCCGAGCTTGGATTGCTTGGGCACCTGATCGGCGATGGCTGCACTCTGCCAACACACGCGATTCAGTACACGACCAAAGACCCGACCCTCGCCGAAGAGGTTGTAGGCCTCGCGACGGAAGTTTTCGGCGAAACGGTTCGACCCAGGATTCATCAGGAGCGGACCTGGATCCAGGTTTATCTGCCGCCGACACGGCATCTCAACCACGGCGTGCGCAACCCAATACGAGTCTGGCTCGAAAACCTCGGTGCCTTCGGGCTCCGTTCGTACGAAAAGCGCGTCCCTGAAGAAGTCTTCCGGCAATCCGCCCTAGGGGTCGCGCGTTTCCTCAAGCACCTTTGGGCGACCGATGGCTGCGTACGGTTGACGCGAGACCACGACGCGGCGATCTACTACGCATCAAGCAGCGAGCGACTGGCGCGTGACGTTCTATCGTTGCTTTTGCGCCTTGGGATAAACGCTCGGATCTCGCGGCACAGTCAGGGCGTCAAGGGTCGCGATCAATTCCATGTGACTCTTTCAGGTCAGACCGAAATGCTCGCGTTTCTGACGATCATCGACGTCGTGGGCCAGGAGAAGGTCGCACACAAGGCCTTGATTCTCGAGTATCTGAAAACGCGGGAAGGTAAGACCAATCGCTACATCATCCCTTCTGCTGTGTGGCAATTATTCGCTCGGCCGGCCGTGGCTGCCGGAGGAATGACACAACGGAACATGCAGGCGCGTCTTGGGATGTCATACATGGGCCACTCGATCTTCGGCCAGAATTTGAGTCGCTCCCGTGCACGTCGACTCTCTGAGGCTGTTGAATCTCGGGAAATCGGATTGCTCGGGTCCAGCGACGTCTACTGGGATCGAATCGCGTCAATCAGCCCGGACGGTGTCGACGAGGTGTACGACTTAACGGTTGGATCTCTTCATAATTTTGTCGCCAATAACATAATTGTTCACAACAGCATAGAGCAGGACGCCGACCTCGTGATGTTCCTGTTTCGCCCCGAGTACTACAAATCCGACGAAAAGCCCGGTGTCGCTGAAGTCCACGTGGCAAAGCACCGAAATGGTCCGACGGGCACCATTGAGCTGAAATTCCGCCGCGACCACACCCGCTTCTACAACCTGGAGACGAGGCGCCCCGAACCGGGCACCGAGTAAACACCTTGGTCATCATCCTGGTCGGCGGCCAGTGGGGAGACGAAGGCAAGGGCAAGGTCATCGACTACCTCGCGGCAAAGGCCGATATGGTCATCCGCTCCCAGGGCGGCAACAACGCCGGCCACACCGTCATCACCGAGCACGGCGAGTTCAAGTTCCAGCTCATTCCGAGCGGGATCCTCTACCCCCACTGCACCTGCATCATCGGGAACGGTGTCGTCGTCGACCCCATCGTCCTTCTCAAAGAGATCTCTCAGTTACGTGAGCGGGGCATCGAGCCCCAAAACCTCATCGTCAGCGAGCGCGCCCACATGGTCATGCGCTACCACCCTCTGTTCGACCAGCTCGAGGAAGAAGTAAGAGGGGACGATCGCCTCGGCACCACCTGGCGCGGCATCGGCCCCGCCTACGCCGACAAGATCCGCCGCATCGGCTTCCGGATCGGCGACCTGCAAAAGGAAGGCTTCATGCGCAAGAAGCTCGCCTTCGTCGTCGACCAGGTCAAGAACCCGATCCTCGAAAAGCTCTACGGCAAAGACGCCTACGACTGGTCGAGCATGCTGGACGAATACCTCGGCTACGCCAAACAGCTAGACCCGTACATCAAGGACACCTTTCCGATCATCCAGGATGCCCTGGACCGCAACGCCAAGATCCTGCTCGAGGGCGCGCAGGCGACCATGCTCGACCTCGACTTCGGCACCTACCCCTACGTCACGAGCTCGAACCCCACCGCCGGCGGCGCGCTCACCGGCAGCGGCATCGCGCCGACCAAAGTCGACCTGACGATCGGCGTCTTCAAGGCCTACACCTCACGAGTCGGCTATGGACCGTTTCCCTCCGAGCTTCTCGACGAGGTGGGGGACCAGATCCGTGAGCGCGGCCACGAGTTCGGCACGGTGACCGGCCGGGCCCGGCGCATCGGCTGGTTCGACGCCGCCGTGGCCCGCTACGCTGTCCGCCTCAACGGCGTCACCGTCGCCGCCCTGATGCGCCTCGACATCCTCGACGACCAACCCAAGCTCAAGATCTGCACCGGCTACGAGTTTCGCGGCGCGAGGTACGACCACCCGATGGCCAACATCTCCCACTACAAACACTCCACGCCGCTCTACGAGGAATTTCCAGGCTGGGAGCAGGGGATCGGCGCGGCGAGATGCTGGGACGATCTACCCACGAACTGCCGCGACTACGTCGAGCGGGTCGGTGAGCTCATCGGCGCGCCCATCCACCTCATCGGCACCGGCCCGCGCCGCGACCAGTTCGTGACCCGGGGCCCCGCGCTCTTCGACTGACGCGCGTTGAAGTCCCTGGCGAAGCCGGAAGCCGAGCTGACCTGGCCCCAGGTCCACGCGTTCCGCCTGCAGCGCCACCACCTGACTGGCAGGGCATCGAAGAAAGATCTGGCGCGGATCGTGGGCGAGATCGGTGGCGCCCAGGCGCAGCTCATGTCCGCCGCGGAGCTCCAGATCGCCGTCCGCGTCGATTGCGCCGTCGACGATGTCCGCAAGGCGCTCTGGACCGACCGCACCCTCGTGAAGACGTGGCTGATGCGTGGCACGCTGCACCTCACGCGGGCCGATGATCTGCCGCTCTACACGGCCGCGATGAGCCGGCGCTGGATCAAGGCGAGCAACGCCTGGCTGAAGTTCGTCCAGGTCAAAGAGCCAGAGCTCTGGCAGCTGGTCGACGACATTGGTGGCGCGCTCGACGGTAAGCCCATGAGTCGCGAAGAGCTGATCGCGGTCGTCGGCAAGGGCAAGCCGGCGCGTATACACGAGGCGCTCAGGTCGGGTTGGGGAGGGATGCTCAAGCCATCGGCCCGCAACGGCCGCCTTTGCTTCGGTCCCAACCGCGGTCAGAGCGTCACCTTCGTCAACCCGCGGAAGTGGTTGCACGAGTGGCGTGACGTCGACCCCGAGGTCGCGCTCGTGGAGGCCGCGCGCCGCTATCTGCACGCCTACGGGCCGGCGACGAAGAACGATTTCGCGCGGTGGTGGGGCGCCTGGCCCGGCATCGGCAACGCCGCCTGGTCAGGTCTGGCCGATGAGCTGGTACACGTCTCGGTCGACGGCGCACGCCTGGATGCGCTGGCCGCGGACCTCGACGCAATCAAGGGCGCGATGAACGACGAGCCCGTGCGGCTCCTTCCTCTATTCGACCCGTATCTTCTGGGCCACGCCTCGCGCGACCACCTGTTCGAGCGCGTCCACGCACCAAAGGTCAGCCGCACCGCGGGATGGATCTCGGCCGTCGTGCTGGTTGAAGGCAGCGTGGCCGGCACCTGGACGCACACCGTTGCGAAAAACACAATGAGCATCAGCGTCCAACCGTTCCGTCGCCTGACCTCGTCTGAGACCGCGGCGGTCCGTAAGCGCGCCAAAGAGCTCGCGCGCGCACTAGATCAGTCGAAGACCGAGGTCAGCTTCGCCTAAGACACCCGGCTGATCGACTTGACGACGCGTAGGTTCGCCTCGCGCTGACGCAGCCGTCGGGTTCGCTTCCCGCGCTCCCTAGCGACAGAGGCCGACCAGTACAGGATCACGACGATGGCCATCACCGCCTGGATCGTCGCCACCGTGAAGAATGCGACCTCGAGGCCATGGCTTCCGAACCACGTGCCCTGGGGTGGCCGCCTCAGCCCGACGGCGAACAGCCCTGCGGCAAAGCCGAGGGTCGGCCGCAGCGCCCGTGAGTCTGGGAGGAGGCGGCGGTCGGCCAGGATGAGGGCGGCGACAAACCATGTCGGGCCGCTGTCGAGCTGAAACAGCGGATCCCAGTGAAACGTGTAGATCGCGACCAGCGATCCAGCGAGAAACCCGAAAAGCACAACGATGCTCACGCGACGGGCGTAGGCGAGCCAGGCGGCTGCCACCGCGACGGCGAGCAGCGACGTCGCGAAGACCGGACCGGGCACATTGCCCACGTAGAGCTTGATTGGGTCATATGGCGCAGAACCGGCCGTGAAGAACTGGTACCAGATCGCGATCGGATCGGCGAACGCGCCGCCACTCGCGGGATTGACATAAGCGGAAGGTCCGCCGCGCGTCACGAGCGCAATCGCTGCGTACGCAAGCAGACCAGCTTGCGCACGAAGCGCGGGCATATATTGCGCGCGCAGGAAATCGACGACCACGGCCAGAACAGCGACCTCGATTGTCACGATGAAGCTGGCGCCCGTACCAACGAGGGAGACGCCAAAAAGGGGAGCAAGCAGCACACTGATTCCCGGATGCCGTGATTGGCCGCGCATCAACACGCGCGCGGCGATCAAGCCGAGGGTCCCCGCCGCGGCGGCGATCGCCAGCATCTGGAGCGCGGGGAGCTTGAAGATGATGAGCCCGGCCGCGATTGGAGGTATCAGCGCGATCGCGGTCACGAGATCGTCGGGAAGCGTGGCCGGCTTGAACGCAGCGCGATCCAGCCAGGAGCCTGCTCTTTTGAACCACGAACCAGGCGCCCTAGCCTTGAGCTCGCGTTGTCCTCGGGACAGCACCTGCGGATTGTAGGCAAAAGGCCGGGGCGAGACCCGCGATCGCGCCGGGCGCTCTTCCATTTGATCGGAATGTCGCATGAGGTGATAATCGGCAAGCTCGTGTCGCTGTTTGGCCAACGTCTTCTTGCGACGATCGTGGCGCTGTGGGTGGTAGCGATCCCGGGATCACCGGTGGTCGTCGCCGCGCTGTCGGACTCGACGTGGGTCGCGCTTGCACCGCTGCCGAACCAACCGCGATCTGCGTTGTTCGCGCTCGCCACGGATCCCTTCAACAGCCAGCTGGTCATCGCGGGCGACGCGCGGGGCGCGCTCTTCCGAAGCACGAATGGCGGTGCGACCTGGACGCCGGTTCATTCCGGGAGGTCGTCCATCAGTACGATCGCATTCAGTCTGTCAGCACAGGGCGTTGTGCTCGCCGGTACGCGCGGGTCGGGCGCGCTGTTGAGCCGCGACAGCGGGGCCACGTGGACTACGCCGCGAGGCATCGATGGTCGCACGGTCCACGCATTCGCATTTGCGTTGACCCTTGTCGCCGCGGGTACGGACCATGGCGTTTACGTGAGCGCAGACGGTTTGACCTGGGCGCAGTCCGGGTTGGCCAACCGCAATATCAATGCCATTGCGGTGGAGGCGATCCACGCACCTGTAAGGCTCATTGCGGGCGGCGATTCGCCATCGTCGGGGAGCAGCCTGCCTCTTTACGAGAGCTTCGACGGTGGAGCGATCTGGAAACAGATCAAACCGGCGATCAGCGGCACGATCGCCGTCAGGCTCACATCGGGGCCGCTCCCCCCGACCGGCAACGTGAGGCCGCTCCTCCTGGGTACGAACACAGGCCTGTTCCAATCGAGAGACAACGGCGCAACGTTCACGCCGCTGAGCGGCGGTGGACTGCTCCCCACCACCGATTACACGCAGACGGATTTCATCACCGTCCACTACGACCGTTTCTACGTGGCGAGTGATGGCGGGGGGTCGGGGTCGGGCGGTTTATGGCGGACGAACAACTCGGGTCTGACATTCACGACTCTGCGGCCGCCTGATGCGTCGATCACCGCGCTGGCGGTCTCCAACGACGAGAAGCCGATCCTCTACGTGGCGACGTTTCGGCCGTCGAGTCACACCGCGGCGCTATGGGCCTATCACGACACGGGTGGTGCGCCACAGGGTCCCCGTGGCACGGCATCACCGGTCGCGAGCGGCGCTCGAGCCACGCCCTTGGGCAATCGGTCACTCGTCGACGCGCTCCTTGCCTCCCCGCAGCTGCCGTACATCGGGCTCGGGCTGGGAGCGCTCGCGGTCATCTTCACGGCGATCGCCGCGCACCTGCGCGGCCGCTACAGGTAGCCCGCTAGACTCGGATTCCCTTGGCGAATCCGCACGAGCGTTTGCGCGAGCTTGGCATCGCGTTGCCGGCGCCGCCCCCGCCCGCTGCCTCCTACGTTCAGACAAAACTGGTGCCGATCGCCGATGGCCGCGCGCTGCTGTACGTGGCGGGACAGGTGTCGGCGGACGGCGATCAGCTGCTGAAGGGCCGCTGTCCAGATGAGATCTCGGTCGAGGAAGCGACGCGACGCGCGCGGTTGTGTGCCCTGCGTGTCCTCGCCCAGATCGAGTCAGCAGTTGGCCTGGATCGGGTCGAAGGGCTGATGCAGCTGATCGGTTTCGTCCTGTCGACCGATGACTTCGGCGATCAGCCCAAAGTCATGAACGGGGCGTCGGATCTGCTCGTGGAGGTGCTGGGCGAGGCGGGCAAGCACACCCGGGCGGCTTTGGGCACCAACTCGCTGCCCTTCAACGTGACGATCGAGATTGCGGCGGTGGCCGTTGTCCGTAATCGCTGACCTCCGCGCACGAATGCGCAAACCTGGCGCCCTCCTGATCGGCTCTCTTGTCTACCTCTCAATCCTCTTCGGCGTGATGCTGTGGCGCGGCATCTCGATCGAGCCGGAGTGGGTCGTCCTCGCGCTGCTCCTGATCGCCGTCGCCATGGGTCGAGGCCGAACCTTTCTCGCGGATTGGCTTCCCTTCCTGCTGCTCTTCTTCGCGTATGAGGCGATGCGCGGGTTCGCAGCCAAGACTGGATTCGCGCCGCATGACCTCTCGGGACTTGAGCGGGCGGTGTTTGCCGGCACGCTGCCGACGCTGACCGTGCAGCATGCCTTCTATCACCAGGACTCGATCGGGGTGCAGGACCTGGTCGCGATGTTTTTCTACTTCATGCACTTCCCGCTGCCGATCCTTGTCGGTTTTGTGTTCTGGCTGCGCAGCCGCGATCACTACCACCGTTTCATCGCCGCCTTGCTGCTGATGGCGTTCCTCTCTTTCATCACATATCTCTTCTGGCCATCGGCGCCGCCGTGGTGGCAATTCAGCGCCGATCGCGTGCCATCGGGCGAGGTCGTGCACAAGATCCTCAACGAGACGGTCGACAAGATCTGGGGCAAGAACTACGTCGTCACGCCGCTTTACACGCATCTGAATCCGAACCAGTTCGCGGCCTTTCCATCGCTGCACGCCGCGTTTCCCATGCTCGGCGCGGTCTACGCGTGGCGTCGCTACCGCTGGCTGGCGATCCTGCTCATCCTCTGGTCACTCGCGGTGATCGCATCGATCGTCTACCTGGGCGAGCACTACATCGTCGACGCGCTCGATGGCCTCCTCTACGTTGTGGCGGCGACGATCCTGGTCGAGGGCTTCGTGCGATGGCGCGCGCGACGGGCGGCGGCTAAGCCTGCCAGACCTTCCGCATGATGGTTCGCGCCAATTTCTCCGGATCGTGGTGTGACGGCTTGCGCGTATTCACCACGTCGGAGGCGATGAACCGAACCTCAGGGTGGCGCGTGATGTCCGCCGGCCTGAAGATCACCGCTTCCTGACCGCCTGTCGGCGCGTGCGTCGTGTTCGAGTTGACGAGCACGAAATCGAAGAGGTTCGATCCGACGTGTTCGCGGATGACGCGAAGGTAGTCCTGCACTCCGTATCCGTCCGTCTCGCCCGGCTGGGCCGCCAGGTTGCAGATGTAGAGCTTCAGCGCCGCGGACGCCTTGATCGCCTCCACCATGCCTTCGACGAGAAGGTTCGGCAAGATCGAGGTGTAGAGGGAGCCCGGGCCGACGATGATCAGCTCCGCGTTCAGGATGGCCTGCGCGGCTTCGGGGTTGACCTGCACGCCGTCCGGCTTGAGGAAGACGTGGCTGATCGGTGAGTTCTGCTTGGGGATCTGCGACTCGCCCTCGACGTTGCTTCCGTTGATGGATGCCACGAGCGTCACGTCCCGCAGGGTTGATGGCAGGATCGTCCCCTTGACCGCGAGGACCTTGCCGGATTCGCGGAGCGCCTGTTCGAAGTTTCCGGTGACGTCCGCCATCGCCATGATGAAGAGGTTTCCGAAGGCGTGGCCGTTGAGGGAGCCTTCTTTGAAACGATGGTCGAAGAGCTGCTTCATCAGCGGCTCGGCGTCCGCGAGCGCGATCAGGCACTGACGGAAGTCACCCGGCGGAAGAATTCGATATTCGTCGCGCAGCCTGCCCGACGAGCCGCCGTCGTCGGCGACGGTCACGATCGCGGACAGGTTGGAGGTGTAGGTCTTGAGGCCTCGCAGCAAAGAGCTCAAACCGGTGCCGCCGCCGATCGCGACGATGCGCGGCCCGCGGCCGCGCAGCCGGAATGCGTGGATCACCTCGACCACGCTGCCCGTGTTCGTCCCGGGGAGAAATGGACCGAGGACGGATTGCGTGAGCTTCAAGTAACTGACCACGAGCAGCCCGACGCCGAAGATGCTGAACACGACCGCACGCGCCCAGTAGGGCAGGAACTGCAGCGTGATCCAATAGAAGCTCTGCGGCAGGTGGGCTGTCTGGTAGATCTCCTTGAGGGCGTACGCAACGCCGAGCACGAGGACCAGCTCGGACACCATGAGCAGGAGGAGCCAGCGTTTGATCTGCAGCCCGGGCGTGAGCCAGCGAAGCCAACTCGCGGATGAAGGAAGCCTATTGGCCATCTACCGCGCCTGCAGCAACGAATGGAAAACGTGCAAGGTTACTCTGGTACTACGCTTCAACTGAAGTATGGGGACTTTACGCGGAATCCGTCGTCTTGTTCGGGTTGTTGCATTTGGCCTCATCGCTGCCGCTATCGCGACGGAGCTCTCCAAGCCGGCGCCCGAACGCACATGGCACGGCAAAGTGTTCGACATTGTGCCTTATGACTTTAGGCCGCCAACCTGGCGGCGCATCCGCAACGCATACTGGAATCCGGAATCCGATCGTCTATTCAACGACCGGGTGTTCGGTGTCGGATGGGCGGTGAACCTCCACAGAGCGAAAACGCTCATGGAGGAGGCTTTCCGACAGCTGATGGGGACCAAGGAGTCGTTGTCGATCCGGATGAGCGCGCGATCCGAAGGCGGCCGGAGGGACTAGCGGGCTAGCCACCAGGAGTCCCGCCGGGCGCGCACAGGACGCCGCTTAAAATGATTCGCCCGGACCGAGCGCTCGGACTTGGGGAGTGGCGCAACGGTAGCGCAGCTGACTCTGGATCAGAAGGTTGAAGGTTCGAATCCTTCCTCCCCAGCCAAGCTCTTGAAGGACTTTTCCCTCAGCGCGGATAGAGGGCGCACGAATTTCGCGCGAACTGTTTTCTGAAACTCGGACCGGATTTCAGACGCCGGCCTATACTCCGACCACCCGACTACTAACTCGTTTGAAGAGGATCACCTGACTAACCCGGGCGCTGGACCCCAGTTCTCAATCGATCGACAATGGTGGTGGACCGGCTCGGAGTGGGTGCCAGCTAGTTAGGCTCCAATTCAACCATCGCCACTGCCAAGTCCGTCTCAAGCAACCGCATCTATCCAAACCAAACGGTCGGGTGGTTTCCCGCGGTGGCTCGTCGTCGTCGCAGCGATTCTGTTCTTTCCGATCACCGTGGTGATCCTGATCGTGCGCACAAAGTGGTCGCCGCGCACAAAGGCAATCCTCTGCGCGGCCTGGGCTGTCGTCCTGATTGGCGCCGGCATAAGCGGCGGGAGTTCGTCGGCGCCGCAGCCGGTTGCCCAATCGTCCTTGAAGGGGACATCGCAAACACCGCCGTCAGGGGATGCCGTTGCCATCGTCGCTAGCCCCAGTTCAAGCGCGATTCCATCCGTGATCGCGTCTCCGTCTCCAGCGCCAACACCACCACCAACCTCGACGCCGACTACCAACGCTTCGCCCGTGGCGGTTCAGACAACGGTCCGCTTCGTCAATGCCCCGCTCACGACATCGCGCGGCTCCTACGCGAC
>Ga0209157_1004619_pt1 | contig 10236 bp, 6 predicted proteins | sample GraSoiAngelo_135_FD_185892 | JGI IMG/M metagenome (GOLD analysis project Ga0209157, IMG submission 185892) | Grasslands soil microbial communities from the Angelo Coastal Reserve, California, USA - 14_0929_05_40cm (SPAdes) (version 2) | ecosystem: Environmental > Terrestrial > Soil > Grasslands ...
TGTCTCACGACGGTTGGTTTTGGAAGTTCCCAAACCCATTGTTTGGTCAGGGAGGCTTATCACGTGGTTCATGAGTTTACGTGAAACCACGAAATCGTTTCTCCTTTCTCCCAACTAAACCCAGCTCACGTTCCCCTTTAATGGGCGAGCAGCCCCACCCTTGGCCCCTGCTGCAGGACCAGGATGGGAAGAGCCGACATCGCAACCTTATCCGAAATTTCTTTCGGGGTCAGACTATGTCTTCACCCTTCTAGCACAGAAGGGGTCGGCGTGTGATGCCCAAGTTTTGAACGCACACCCGAGCAGATTGTCGCACCACGTCGGACGTGATGCGCCCTTACGGGTTCTCGAGCGGGCACTTGGCCATCTCATCGCGCTTTTTTCGTTCGCTCTGCGCGCTCAGTCGTTACGGGGTCATAACGGGGAGGTCGTCCGATTAGAGAAGTTCTACCGCTTGTTCCCGTGGCACTGCCACGAGTGTCTCCGAGACTGCGAATGACGGACCCCCGAGGAGAAACTTCATCGCCTGCTTCTCGCTTCTGGCTTCAATTACCCAGACCGAGTCGTATCTCCCGAGAGTCCAGTACTGGAAGTGAATCTTCACGCCTTCCTTTTGCGCCTCCGCGACAACCTTCTTGACGTCCGCAAAGTCCTTCGCGGTTGGCTTTCTCCTGAACTTGAACAGCGCAATGAACTGCATTTTACACCAGCTTGATTGCTTCTTCCCGTGGTATTGCCACGAGCGTCTCTGATCCGGCCGCTTCGATCTGGAGGAGCATCTTCAACGCTTGCTTCTCGTTCTTCGCCTGGAAGATCCTAACGCCATCGTACCTGCCAAAGGTCCACCAGGCGCCAAGCGTCTTCACCCCCTGTTTCTCCGCTGCCTTGTAGACCCTCGCTGAATGCTCCACGTCTGCCTTCGTCATTTTCTTTCTGAACTTGAAGAGGCTTATGAATATCATAGTTCAGAACCCGGTTCGAATCGTATTTAACGATGTGCCCCTCTCTTACGGTGTGCAACGCCTCGTAATTCGCTGCGCCGATTGTAACTGTTCTCCGGACGAGTGCAGGGCATCGAAGTCGCCCCGCGACTGCCCGAATTGTAGATTGGACGAGTGCTGCTGCTGGTCCTCAGCTCGCAGGTGACGAGCTTGAGACCGCAGGACTACGCCTTCCACCTCGTGTTTGTAGGTGTCGCCGCCCTCTTCCTCTTTGAGGGCCTTGAGCCGCCATTGTTCTCGACTGAAAACTTTGTGAAGGTTTTGTTCGCTGTCCTTTTAGTCTTGTTCGCTAACTACTTCTCTCGCAATCGGAGTGCAAAGTCCCGTTAGACTTCCCACGGCGTTACCCTTCTCCCGCTCTTCCCCTTTGTGCGCGAACGCACTCCTGGAAAAAGGAGTTAGGGTTTCGCCGTTATAAGCCGATACTCGTATTTTCTGCGGATACTTCAATCGCGTTACCACGATTCTGCCCCAAGGCCCGAAGGCCGAGGTACCAAACCGCGGGGTCGATTGGAGCTCTCGCCCGCGACGAGCCTGTTACCCCTGGGGTAACTTTTCTGTCACCTCCAGCCCCCAACAGTGAGGACTTGGAGGATCGCTAGGCCACACTTTCGTGGCAGAATGTTTTGCGTTTCAACATCCTGTCAGGCCGGCTTTTCGCCTTGCCGTCAACGTTGGAGTTCTGACCCAACTGAGCCGACCTTAGGGCCCTCTCGATATCTTTTCAAGAGGGTGCCGCCCCAGCCGAACTGCCCACCTGCCGTTGTCCCTCCTTGAAGGTTAGCGACGCAGTCCTGAGAGGCTGGTGTTACATTGATGCCTCCACGCCACCCGAAGGCAGCGCTTCGAAGGCTCCCAGCTACGCTCTGCAATCAAAACCGCATCGCAGCAACAAGCTGCAGTAAAGCTCCACAGGGACTTCTCTCCCCGATGGAAGTTGATGGACTGTTCGTCCACCTTACGTAGGTTCGCCGGGTCGTAGATGGGGACAGTAGGGCCCTCGTTGGTCCATTCATGCACGTCGGAACTTACCCGACAAGGCATTTGGCTCACATCTGTTACTTCCGTTGACCTCAAAAAGTTGAGGCGGGCTTGCCGCGGGGCAAACCTCCCTGCATCGCTGCAGGGGTCGGACTATATCTTAGTCGCGCTAGTGCGACTTCTGGCGTATAGTCTCTGAGGATTCTGGACCATTTTGTCCAGCCTTTCCTGCTGATCATCTGCAGCCATGGCATTGTCAGTCCGCTTCGACATCTCTGCCGAATCGAACTAGCCAGGCATCCACAGACTTTCCAGCATATAGCCAGATTTTGTTAAGGCAACTTTCTTACCTTAAGAGAGTCAGAGTTACTCCCGGCGTTAACAGGCCCTTAGCCCAGTTGAACCCAGGTTTTAGGTACCTGCACTGGCCAGGATTCATAAGCCGTACACACCCTTTCGGGCTTGCGGCTTACTGTGTTTCTTACCTCAGTCGGTACTCTCTGGTCAGAGGCCCGTGCTGAACTTACTCCGGCAGGTACTTCCTCTCCAACCTAATGGTCGGAAAGCCCTTGCCGGGTTAGTAAACAGTCGGGACCCCCTTGTTATTGCAACCTGCGAACCCTGTTCTTCACAAAGAACGCAGGCACCACTTCTCGCTAACTTATGTGGCTGATTTGCCGAGTTCCCTCACCTACAGTTCCCCGATACGCCTTAGGCTTCTCACCTTTGGGACACCTGTGTCGGATCTTGGTACGAACTCCACCGCCTCTTTCCAGCCCCGTTTTCAAGGTCTCCGAGAATAGGGCAAACTACCCCAACGGGCAGCCATTCTCTCCTCGCCGCGGTTCTCGTCATTACGACACTCCCCGCGACTCGGTGGATTAGACAGAGCGAAAAACTCTGAATGCCGTGTCTCGAAGCATCGGGACCGATGTTGCCTTGCGGCATCGAAGCGTTGGAGGCACCGGAATTTTAACCGGTTTCCCTGGTTCGTGCGCTACTTTACAGTGCACACTTAGGATCGGCTAACTCCTGGCTGACGACGCATTGCCAGGAAACCCGTGCCCATTCGGCGATCAGGATTCTCACCCGACTACGCTGCTACTACTACCAGGATCTACACTGGAAGCCGGTCCACTGGACCTCACGGCCCAGCTTCTGCCCAGCCTCCACGCCCACCTACCACACAGTCTCGCACGAGACTGGTCTATAGTATCGGCAGCGGACTTGAGCCCCGTCCATTTTCGGGGCCCTCAAGCTCGGCAGGTGAGCTGTTACGCTATCTTTGAAGGGTGGCTGCTTCTAAGCCTACCTCCCTGCTGTCTGAGCTCAAGGACGCCCTTTTGCTTGACACTTAGCCCACATTTGGGGGCCTTAACTATAGTCTGGGTTAATCCCCTCTCGGTTATGAGGCTTACCCCACATAAACCCGCCTCCCCGCTTCTACTGCGCCAACACATTCGGAGTTCAAAAAGAAGGTGGACCCTTTCGAATCCTTGTCTTCTCATTGGTGCTCTACAACGTTGGCTGCATCCACGGAGACAGGACTGGGATCCGCTTCGGTGGGAACTAGCAATCACCGAACTAGATAGGCTTTTGGCCCCTTGCCCCCAGTCAGGGGACTAATTTGCACGTTAAGACCCTTTCAGGCCTCCACCAGGCTTTCGCCCGGCTTCACCTTGCTGAGGGCACGATCGTTCGGTTTCTAGTCTATACCGCCATGACTCAAAGGCCCTTTCAGACCTCCTCCCACGCGCCTTGCGGCGTTACGGAGAATCGCTTTCGCTTCGCCTCCGGGCTTCGAACCCTTAGGCTCGCCATGACAGTAAACTCCCTGGCCCGTGTTTCTAGTCAACCAGCTACGCTGATTGATTTCTAGACGGAACGCACCACCCTGGGGCACTTACCTCACCTTGAGCACCTTGCGGTACTCGCGGTAAGATCGTACTCCTTCCGGGCGATGCTCGTCTGTAACCGGATGGTTTCAGGCTCTTTTCACACCCATTTCTGGGTGCTTTTCAGCTTTCCCTCGCGGTACTAGTGCGCTATCGGTCTTGGGTAGTGTTTAGCCTTGGAGGCTGCTTTCCTCCATCTTCCCTAGCCATTGACAAGGCCAGGTACTCTACCATCAGCACAACCTCGAACCCAGACAACCTACAGGAGTATCACCTTGTATTCTCTGCCTTTCCAGGCAAGTTCGGTCGCCCGGCTCCAGGGTTGCAAGCGCTGACGGTGAACCCTACATCTCCCAACACTTTCATGTCGGGATTCGGTTTGGGCTTTCCCGCTTTCGCTCGCCGCTAATAACGGGATCTCAATTGATTTCTCTTCCTCCTCTTACTCAGATGTTTCCTTCCAGAGGGTTTGCGCTCCTCACGGAGCGCCGGAACGCCTTGCGGCAATCCCGGCAGGTTTGAACCCATTCGGGGATCCTCGGATCAACGGTTGCATGCCCCTCCCCGAGGCTTATCGCAGCTTGCCACGCCCTTCGTCGCCGCCCAAGCCAAGCCATCCACCATCCGGCGTCGTTGCGTCGGATGATTTTAACATCCCGGCGGATGCTTGCGCGAACCCTATGCACGGCATTAATCACGGGCCACTGTGCCCGCTATGCCCTTCGCATCACATCTCTCGATGAGACGCTGCATCTCTGATGCAGGCCGTGCTCAAACCTCATTTCAGTGCGTGGCTGTCTTCCCGAGTTCGTTACTAAGGAGGTGATCCGGCTGCAGGTTCCCCTACAGCCACCTTGTTACGACTTCTCCCCCCTTGCCGAACTTAGATTCGATCACCCCAACAAGAGGTGGCCTCGTCTAAACCCAACTCGGGTGAAGCGACGGGCGGTGTGTGCAAGGAGCAGGGACGTATTCACCGCGCGGTGATGACACGCGGTTACTAGGGATTCCATATTCATGAGGGCGGGTTTCAGCCCTCAATCACAACTGGGGTAGGGTTTGAGGATTGCCTTCCTCTTTCGAGGTCGGAGCCCATTGTCCCTACCATTGCAGCCCGCGTGTGGCCCAGGAGTTTCGGGGCCTTAGCCGGCACCTCTAGCCTCTGAACCTGTTTCCCGTGAGTGAAAGCAAACAGGAATCAGTTTGGTTGACCGAGTATGCCGTATACTGACCTGCCGTGGCCCTCTCCTTCCTCGGTTTTAGCAACCGCAGTCCTAGTAACTAGCCTCCGCCCATCTCTGAGCAGCTAGCAATTACTAGCAAGGGTCTCGCTCGTTGCCTGACTTAACAGGACGCCTCACGGCACGAGCTGGCGACGGCCATGCACCTCCTCTCAGCTCGTCAAGTAAAGTCTTCAGCCTGACTCTCAACCTGCTGTCGCTCCTGGTAAGTTTCCTGGCGTTGACTCCAATTGAACCGCAGGCTTCACCCCTTGTGGTGCTCCCCCGCCAATTCCTTTAAGTTTCAGCCTTGCGACCGTACTCCCCAGGCGGCAAGCTTAACGGCTTCCCTGCGACACTCCGATCGCGAACTGCGATCGGATCATCTAGCTTGCATCGTTTACGGCTGGGACTACCCGGGTATCTAATCCGGTTCGCTCCCCCAGCTTTCATCCCTCACCGTCGAGCGCGTTCTGGCAGACCGCCTTCGCCACTGGTGGTCTTCCGCAGATCAAAGGATTTTACCCCTACCTGCGGAGTACCGTCCGCCTCTCTCGCCTCCTAGTCCTGCGGTATCTCCTGCGGGCCAACCGTTGAGCGGTTGAATTTAACAGGAGACCTACAGAACAGGCTACGGATGCTTTAGGCCCAATAATCGTCCCGACCACTCGAGGAGCTGGTATTACCGCGGCGGCTGACACCAGACTTGCCCTCCCCTTATTCCCCAGCCTTTTTACAGCTAAGAAAAGTTCCCCTAAGCGGAAAACACTCGGAATAGCCTCGTCACGCTTTCGCGCATTGCGAAGTTTTCGCGCCTGATGCGCCCCGTAGGGCCTGGACCCTTGTCTCAGTGTCCATCTCCGGGCTCCTTCTCTCAAAGCCCGTACCGGTTACAGGTTTGGTGGGCCATTACCCCGCCAACAGCCTGATCGGCCGCAGTCCCATCCTGGAGCGAATGATGCGGAAGAAGCCCGCACCATCCTTTTCGGCCATATCTCCTTCCAGATGATATGACCTATCGCGTATTAGCCCCAGTTTCCCGGGTTTGTCCGCGTCTCTAGGGTAGGTTGACTACGTGTTACTGAGCCGTACACCGCGTCCCTCGCACTCGAGGAACGCATGATTAACATGGCTAAATCCCATTCCGATAGCAGTCGGGTCCGGCAGGATCAACCGGAGTCGATTACAGGAAGTACAGCCACGCATTTCTGCGAGGTGTTTGAGCACAGCCCACGTCAGATCTAACTACTCGTTAGATCTCCACCTTGTACGCGCACCTGGAGGTCGTGCGTATCATCGCGTGGGCTACGCCCGTAAGCTCAATGCAGACGCCGCCAAAAAATGCGCGGGCCTTTCGAATCGAGTTCGATATATATACGTTCGCCTGTTAAATCAGCGCGATTAGCTCAACGGCTCAAGAAATCATCTTGATGAGTTTGAAGGAAGAGGGTCGACGTGATTTTCAGAAGCCGTAGAGGTCGGCGTGCAACCACGGGACTAGCGCCGTCCTGACGCACTGCTCCGTCAGGTCCGCTCTCGATATTCTTCCTTTCGTCAGATGGTACACGAGACCCTCCTTGTCGCCCACGCCCGAGACGCCCGTCATCTCGACCGCGTAGTGCTCCAGCTCATTCCCCTCCCTGATCATCCTCCTCATCCACCGCGACGGGAGCATGAAGCCGGCGGAGGAGCCCAGAGAGAACCTCCCGCGCCGGTTCATGATGACGGCCTCTTGGTGGTCCATGTGGCCGAGCCTCTTGTTGATAGGGAAGATTCCCGCTTCTACTCCGACCCCGAACCGGGCGCGAGTCTTTGAGATGGCGAAGCGCGCCCTCTTGATGGCACCCTCGATTATCTGGTCCACCCCCATCGGCTGAGCGTTAGTAACTGATGACGTGTCGAGAGACTCGAACCTGACGTCGGGAAAGAAGTCGGTGAAGACTCTCCTCACCCCCTCGAGCTTGGCCGGGTTCTTCGTGCCGACGGCGACAAGCATGAAGAAGAAGGACTCGCGAGTAGGTGATAAATCTTCGAGGGTCGGTCGGTTCGGTCGGTTGGGACCTAAGTGACGCGAATTTCGTCCAGCATCTTCTGGACGTTGGTGAGGGGCGTCCCGTCTTCGTGAGCTATCTCCTGCAGGGCTGGAGGGTTGCTACCGTAGCTCGGCATTCTTGCCGTCAGCCTCTCCTCGAAGGTCGGGATGTGCTCGTTCTGGTAGAAGACACCTAGCGGGGTGTGGTCTCCGAACTCGAAGCTCTTCGAGACCGCCTGCTGAATCTTCCGCGCGACCTCCTCGTCGCTTCCCGTATGGACGACCCCATCGTAACCCCCCTCCTCGAGCTTGTAGGTCCTAGGCACCACCTTCCCCTCGATGTCGAGGTGTCCCTCCCCGGCCCAGTACTCCTTCGTCGTGACGTCGTTATACGTGGGGCAGGGCTGGAGAACGTCAACAAAGGCGAAGCCCTTGTGCTGAATCGCCCTCCGGATCAGGTCCTTAAGATGCCTGACGTCGTAGGCGTACCCCCTCGCGATGAAGGTGTAGCCCGCGGCCAGCGCGAGAAGGATCGGGTTGATGCCCTGATTGATGTTCGGCTTCGGGAGGGACTTGGTCTTTACCCCAAGCTTGAGCGTAGGGGAGGCCTGCCCCTTCGTCAGGCCGTAGACTCCGTTGTCGAAGACAATGTAAGCCATATCGACGTTCCTCCTACCGGAGTTGACGAAGTGGCCCGCGCCTATCCCCATCCCGTCGCCGTCCCCTCCTGCGGCAATCACCTCGAGCTTAGGATTGGCGAGCTTGATTCCAGTGGCGAAAGGCAGTGACCTTCCGTGGAGGGTGTGCACGCCGTACGTCTTGATGAAGTGAGGGACCTTCCCCGAGCAGCCTATCCCCGAGACGATGACGGTGTTGCTCGGGTCGATGCTCATCTCCGCTAGCGCCATCTGGACGGCGTTGAGGATACCAAAATCCCCGCACCCGGGGCACCAGTCGTTGTGCGCCTCCGTCTTGAGTTCCGAGAGCTTAAGCGCCACGGGTCAAGACCACCTTCTTGGGAGCATTCCCTTCAGACACAAGCTTGACAGCCTCGTAGACCTCCTCCGAGGACATCGGGCGGCCGTTGTACTTCACTATGTACTGCTCTATCGGGATGCACGTCCTCTCCCTGATCAGCCCCCCGAGCTGACCCGAGTAGTTCATCTCGATGTCGACGATCTTCGTAGCCTTCGAGAGGACCTGATTGACGTACTCCGTGGGGAACGGGTGGATCAGCCTGATCTGGAGGAAGTTCACTATGATTCCGTCCTCCTTGAGCCACTCCATCGCGTCGAGGATCGCGCCCTTCGTCGACCCCCAGCTGACGAGCGTTATCGGGGCGTCATTCGGCCCGAAGAAGTTCACCCTCTCCTTTAGGGGGATCTCTCTATCCGCCAGCTCGAGCTTAGACATCCTCTTCTGCATCATCGCGTTTCGGTTCGTCGGGTCCTCCGTTATGTGGCCGAGCTCGTCGTGTTCATCGCCAGTGTTCCAGTAGACGCCTCCCTTCGTGCCCAGCACCGGCCTGGGCGAAACGCCCGTCGGGGTGGGCTTGAATCGGTGGAACTCTCCTCCCTCGGGGGGTTGGAGCGTGCCCTTCAGGAGAGCGCCTCGCTCTATCTTCACCTTGTTGACGTCGTAAGGTGGAAGAGTGACGTCCGAGTTGGCGAGCGCCTTGTCAATCAGATGAATCACGGGGGTCTGATACCTCTCCGCATAGTTGAATACCCTCACGGTGTCGTAGAAGGCTTCCTCGAGGTCTCCACTCGCGAGGATGAGTCTTGGGAACTCGCCGTGCCCCGCGTGAAGAGCGAACCTCAGGTCGCCCTGCTCGTGCCTCGTCGGAAGGCCCGTGCTCGGCCCTCCCCTCTGGTAGAGGGTGACGACGACCGGCACTTCATTGATCCCCGCCCAGCCCAGCCCCTCCGCCATGAGGGAGAAGCCAGGACCGGATGTCGATGTCGCGGACCTCACACCCGTGAGCCCGCCCCCGATCGCCATCGTTATCGCGGCTATCTCGTCCTCCGTCTGGATGACGGCGATCGAACCCTTGTTCTGGAGCAGCTGCGCCTCCCCCACCTGCGGATTCTCGAGCGCGGCGGACCCATCGAGGTCGATTACCTCGCGAGCCTCGAGGAACTCACTCTCATCGCTCGCTGGCGTGATCGGGTAGTAGGTCTGAAGCCTGCACCCCGCCAGCTCCTTGGCTATCCCAACAGCGCTGTTCCCCCTCACGAAGAGTCTCTTCTCGTCCGTCTTGACCGGTTGGAGCTTGTAGCCGAAGCCGCCGTTGTACTTCGTCCTGACGTAGTCGTAGGCCGCACCGACCGCCCCCGCGTTCATCTCTGCCACTTTCGGCTTCGACTTGAACTGGCGCCGGACTGCGTCCTTAACAGTCTCTTCCTCGTAGCCGAGGAGCGCGAACGAGGAGGCGACGGCCATCACGTTGACCATCCTTGCGAGGCTGCTCAGGGAGCTTTCACCGAATTGCTCTCCTACCTTCTTGAGTATCTCCAGGTACGGGATAGCGAAGATGTGGACGCCCCTCCTCCTAGCCAGTTCGATCACGTCCTTCATCTCGGTGCCGAGGCCGTTCGAGCTCAGCTCCCCGGTCAAGAAGTCCCTCGCGGGCGCCTCGATGGTGGGGATGTTCTCCACCTTGTTGTGCCCTAAGTCGGGGTCGTAGATGATCGCACCGTCCTCCCTCACCTCGAGCGCGTGCCTCGCGAGGGTCTCGTCGTCGAAGGTCGCGAGCATGTCTACTGTATCGACGTGAGACCTCAGGACATTCTTGCTGAGTCTAACCTGAAAGTAACTGTGCTCACCCTTGATGTTGGAGTAGTACTCCCTCTTGCCAAAGACGTAGAGCCCCCCAGAAGCGGCGGCCCTAGCGAAGATGTTCGCGGAGGTATCGACCCCGCTTCCTTGAGCACCTCCAATCATCCAGGAGAAGTCGTTTCTCTTCAAATCCGAACTGCTCTGTAAAGGTGGATTCTTCTGTATAAGAGTATGGTTCATATAGTAGGGACTGGTATATAGACACCTTGGACGAAACGAGAAGGCTCCAGAAGGTCGGGTACTCGACGCTCTCGGTCTCGATACCCAGT
>Ga0209157_1004620_pt1 | contig 10235 bp, 8 predicted proteins | sample GraSoiAngelo_135_FD_185892 | JGI IMG/M metagenome (GOLD analysis project Ga0209157, IMG submission 185892) | Grasslands soil microbial communities from the Angelo Coastal Reserve, California, USA - 14_0929_05_40cm (SPAdes) (version 2) | ecosystem: Environmental > Terrestrial > Soil > Grasslands ...
TGAGCCCCAACGACTTAGTAAGTCTTGCCATGACAACGACTTCTGGGTATGTTTAAAGGGTTGTCTGCGCCCCGGGACCTCCCGTGGCGCTTTTCGCATAAGGGCAAGGGTATGACCACTCGCAGGTATGGAAAGCCGACCTCACTGGGCGACGTGCTGCGCAACTATCTCGCGAAAGCGGGGTTGGGGAGGCGGCTCGCGCAGGCGCAGGTGATCCCCGACTGGCCGCGCCTCGTCGGGCCCCAGATCGCTGCGGTGACCCAACCCGAGAGCGTGACGCCGGACGGGACCTTGTTCGTGCGGGTGGCGACGAGCGCCTGGATGAACGAGCTGCAGCTGATGGGGCCGCAGACGATGACCGCGGTGAACGCCGGCGCGGCTCCCCGGATCAAGACGATACGTTGGCTTCTCTCACGCTAGAGATCTATGGCTAAAGCGAAACCTGCCCGCGCACCCGCAACGGCGTCCAAGGACAAGGGGAACGGCGGCTACCAGGCCGACTCGATCCAGGTCCTGAAGGGGCTCGAAGCGGTGCGCCGCCGCCCGGCGATGTACATCGGGTCGGTGTCGGCACGCGGGCTGCACCATCTCGTGTACGAAGTGGTCGACAACTCGGTGGACGAAGCGCTGGCCGGGTTCTCTACCAAGATCGCCGTCACGATCCACCAGGATAACGCGATCACCGTTGTAGACGACGGCCGGGGCATCCCGGTCGACACTCACAAGACCGAGAAGAAGCCGGGCGTGGAGGTCGCGCTCACGATGCTGCACGCCGGCGGCAAGTTCGACAAGAGCACCTACAAGGTGTCGGGGGGACTGCACGGCGTCGGCGTGTCGGTGGTGAACGCGCTGTCCGAGAAGCTGGAGGTGTGGGTCGACCGCGACGGCAAGCGCCACCACATGGCATTCGAGCGGGGCGAGACGACGAAGAAGCTCGAGGTCATCGGGAAGGCGAAAGGCACGGGCACGACCGTCTGGTTCAAGCCCGACACGAGCATCTTCACCGAGACCCGGTTCGATTACGCCACGCTCGCCAACCGGCTGCGGGAGCTCGCCTTCCTCAATAAGAGCCTCACGATCACCCTCAAGGACGAGCGCAAGGGACAGGCCAAGGAGGAGACGTTCTTCTACAAGGGCGGGCTCGCCGAGTTCGTGAAGTATCTGCTCGGCAACCGCAAGCCGCTCCATCCCAAGCCGATCGTGTTCGACGCGACGCGCGAGGGCGTGCAGGTGGAGGGCGCGATTCAGTACGACGAAGGCTACAACGAGAACACCTTTTCCTTCGTCAACAATATCAATACGCACGAAGGCGGCACACATCTGACGGGGTTCAAGGCCGCCCTGACGCGCACCATCAACGAGTGGGCGAAGAAGGACGGGCTGCTCAAGAAGGAAGAGTTCACGCTCACCGGGGACGACATTCGCGAAGGCCTCACCTGCGTGCTGCACGTCAAGGTGAAGGACCCGCAGTTCGAAGGGCAGACCAAGACCAAGCTCGGCAACTCCGAGGTCGAGGGCATCGTGAAGACCGTGGTCAACGACGCGCTCGGCGAGTTCCTCGACAAGAACCCGAGCGTGGCGCGCGCCATCATCGCCAAGGCGGTCAGCGCCGCCCGGGCCCGCGAGGCGGCCCGCAAGGCCCGCGAGTTGGTACGCCGCAAAAACGCCCTCGAGGGTGGCCTGCTGCCCGGGAAGCTCGCGGATTGCTCACTCACGGATCCCAAGCTGTGCGAGCTGTACTTGGTCGAGGGAGACTCGGCGGGGGGCTCGGCGAAACAGGGACGCGACCGGGGCTATCAGGCGATCCTGCCGCTGCGCGGCAAGATCCTCAACGTGCAGAAGGCGCGGGTCGACAAGATCCTGTCGAACGAAGAGATCCGCACGATGATCACCGCGCTGGGCACGGGCGTGGGCGAGGATTTCAACCTCGACGAGGCTCGCTACCACAAGATCATCATCATGACGGACGCCGACGTGGACGGCGCGCACATCCGCACGTTACTCCTGACGTTCTTCTACAAGGAACTGAAGCACTTGATCGACGCGGGCTACATCTACATCGCGCAGCCGCCGCTGTTCCGGATCGCCAAGGGCAAAGAGGAGTTCTACGCCTACGACGAGAAGGAGCGCGACGGGTTCGTCAAACGACTGACCAACGGCGCCGAAGGGCACGGAAGCGTCGTAATCCAGCGCTACAAAGGACTGGGCGAAATGAATCCCGACCAGTTGTGGAAGACCACGATGGATCCGGCCACGCGGACGATCCTGAAGGTCGAGATGGAGGACGCGGTCGAGGCCTCCGAGCTGTTCGAGACGCTGATGGGCGACGAGGTGGAGCCGCGCCGCAAGTTCATCGAGGCGAATGCAAAGTTCGTGCGGAACCTGGACGTGTAAGCTCCTCGATCCCGTGCTGGCTGACGCGATGTGAGATCAGGGGCAGTGCCGGCTCGGTCAGCTTGTCGCCCACGACGATCGCCCGCTCGAGCGCCTCGAAGCCGAGCTTCATCCCGTCCGGGTCCCGCGCGAACACCGACGCGATCGGCTCGCCCGCGAGCACTTTGTCTCCCGGCTTCACCGTGATCACGAACCCCACCGTGGGATCGACTTCGTCTTCGACCTTGATGCGACCACCCCCCATCGCCACGACGGCGCGGCCGATGGTCCTCGGCTCGACCGCGGTCACGACGCCGGTGCGGGGCGCGGCGTAGACCTCGACCTCTTTGGCCTGCGGCAGCACCGAAGGATCTTCCAGAGTCTTGGGGTTGCCACCCTGCGCCTCGATGACCTGCTCGAACTTCTCGGCGGCAAGGCCGGAGGCGAGGGCGTTCGCGAGCCGTTGCCGGGCCTTCTTGCTGGTCTTCTCGATGCCCGCGGCCAGCAGCATCTCGCTGCCGAGCGCGTAGGTCACCTCCAGCAGATCAGGGGGGCCCTCCCCCCGCAAGGTGAGAATCGCCTCTTCGGTCTCGAGCGCGTTGCCGCAGGCGCGGCCGAGCGGGCGGTCCATCGCGGTGAGCAGGGCCACGGTCGGACAGCCCCGATCCTCGCCCAGTGTGATCATGGTGCGGGCGAGCTCGAGGCTCTGCTCGAGCGCAGGCAGGAATGCGCCGCTGCCGCGCTTCACGTCGAGCACGAGCGCGTTCAGGCCCTCGGCAAGCTTCTTCGACATGATGCTGGCCGCGATGAGCGGGATCGCCTCGACCGTGCCGGTCACATCGCGCAGCGCGTAGAGGCGGCGATCGGCGGGCGCGATCTCCGGCGTCTGGCCGATCATGGCACAGCCGATCTTCATGACTTGCGCCTTCGCCTCGGCGAGCGACAGGCCGGTGCGGAACCCGGGGATCGCCTCCAGCTTGTCGAGCGTCCCGCCGGTGTGGCCGAGCCCGCGGCCGGACATCATCGGCACGGCGACGCCGCAGGCGGCGACGAGCGGCGCGAGCACCAACGAGACCTTGTCGCCCACACCGCCGGTCGAATGCTTGTCGACGCGCGGTGTGGACCAGGAATCGAACCCGAGCCGCTGGCCGGAGGCGAGCATTGCATCGGTGAGCGCCGCGAGCTCCTGGCGCTCGAGCCCGCGCAGCACGACGGCCATCAACAGGGCCGACATCTGGTAGTCGGGGACGCGGCCGTCCGTGTACGCGGCGACGAGGGCCGACCACTGCTCCGGCGTGAGCGCGCCGCCGTCGCGCTTGCGCTCGATGAGCGGCACAACGAACATTACCGGCCACCTCCCAGGAGTGCGTGATGCGCGGTGCCGTGCTGCTGCTGCTGCTGTGCCTCGTCAGGCCCGCGCGGGCGCAGACGCACCCGACGGTGGCAGAGCACCTGGTGCTGGGCGACAGCGCCCACGCCGCGCTCGCTCCCGCGCAGGCGCTGCAGCATTATCGCGCCGCGCTCGCGGCGGACTCGACCAACTACGCGGCGCTGTGGAGGGCGGGGCGCGAGCTGGTGGACATCGCCAAGCAGGTGCAGGGCAAGGACGACTCGTCCAAGCATCTGCGGGACAGCCTCTATACCGCGGCGCGGGCGTACGGCGAGGCGGCGGTGCGCGTCAACCCCGCCGGCGCCGACGGACACTTCACGGTGGGCCAGGCGCTGGGCCGGCTGTCGCGCACCAAGGGAGGAAAGGAGCGGGTGCGCTTCGCCAAGATCATCTACGACGAAGGGATGAAGGCGATCGAGCTGGACTCGACCCACGACGGCGCCTATCACCTGGTCGGCGCGTGGCACGCCGAGGTGAAGCGGCTCTCGGGTTTCCAGAAATTCTTCGCGAAGGCGCTGTTCGGTGGCGGCTTCCTGGACAGGGGCAACTGGGGCGATGCCCAGACGTACCTCGAAAAGGCCGTCGCGCTGAAGCCGCAGAACATCTTCCACCGGCTCGACCTGGCCGAGGTGTACGTCGACCTGGGGCGATACTCCAAAGCCCGCGAGCAGCTCACCACGATCGCCTCCCTCCCCATCGCGGACGTCCTCGATCACGACTACCAAAAGGAGGCGGCGCAGCTCCTCGATGACATCAAGGGCGAAAAGGACGAGCGCTAGCGCCCGGCGCCGCCTCGCATCAGCCGTTCGATGTCCGGTGTAGTCCGCGGCGCTTTCGCGGACAGCCATTCGGCCCCGGTCGGCGTGACCAGCACGTCGTCTTCAATACGCACTCCCAGGCGTTCTTCGGCGAGGTAGATGCCCGGCTCCAGGGTGATCACCATGCCGGGCTCGAGCTTGAGCCGCCCCGGCACGGTCACATCGTGCACGTCCATCCCGATCGGGTGCCCCAGGCCGTGGATGAAGTAGGCGTCGCACGTCTGGGTGCCGCACAGCGTGCCCGAGTGCTCGCGCATGTAGGTCTGGGCGAGACGATTCAGGTCCCGCATCGTGACGCCCGGCCGCACCGAGTCGAACGCGACCTGCTGCGTCGCGAGCACGAGATCGTAGACGGCCTTCTGGCGCGACGAGAACCGCCCGTTGACGGGCCAGGTGCGGGTGACGTCCGCCGTGTACTGCCCCCACTCGGCCGCCGCATCGACCACCACCAGGTCGCCGTCGCGGGTTTGCCGCCGGTTCACGTCGTAGTGGAGTGTGGTCGAGTTGGGTCCGCTGCCGACGATCGAGGGATAGCCCACGCGATCAGCGCCGTTCCTGCGGAACCCGGCCTCGAGCACCGCCTCGATCTCGTACTCGTACATGCCCGGCCGCGCGGCCTGCATGGCCGCGATATGCCCGGCCACGCTGATGTCCACCGCGTTGCGCAATCGCGCCAGCTCGTCGGCGTCCTTCACTTCCCGCAGTGAATCGGCGAGCGGGCGCAGGTTGTGGACATCCTGCCCGCTGAAGACCAGGTCCATCACGCGCCGGTCGTCGCGGGTGGTCACGTCGAGCGGCACGTAGATCGGGCCGCGCACCCGGAAGCGCGCGGCGAGCAACCGATGCTCGAGCGAATCGGTGGGCAGGACGGTGCGGATCCCCGACAGGCGCGCGGCGACGCTGTCGGGCCCGAGGCGCAGGCCGGTCCAGCGCTCCTGGCCGGGGTTGCGCGGCGGGAGGAACAGCACCGATTCGAGCGAATCGGGGCCCTGGGCGGTGAGCAACAGCCACGCGTCCTGGGTCTCGAGCTCCGTGAAGTAGAAGAAGGTGTTGTTCTGCCGGAAATCGTTGTCCTGGATGTACTCCCTTTCCAGGTCCCGCTCGTGCGCCGCCGGGATGAGCACCGTGCCGCGTCCGATGCGCTGCAGCAGCGCCCGGCGGCGCGCGCCGACCGCCGCCGTATCCACCGCCCGACCCATGCCTGGCAGTTCGGGAACGGGCGTCCACGCGCCGATCGGGCCGCCGCCCGCGGAGCGGGCCTGCGCCGTCGCGGCGCCCGCGGCGCCGCACGCGAGCCAGAGCAACGCGAAGATGCATCGCACCGGGTCGGAAGCTACCGCGCGCCACTCGACGCAGCAACCGCGTCGCGGCGCTTGACGCACCGTCCGCCGAGCACGCAAACTATGCCATGACCGTCCCCTCCGCTCTCACCGCCCGCGTCGCCGAGCTGGAGCGCGAGCGCAAACACCTCCTCGCCGTGATCGAGATTCTCAAAGAAGTGTCCACATCGCTGCACTTCATCGACATCCTGCAGGCGATCGCGCGCAAGCTGGGCGAGGCGTTCGGGCTCGACCGCTGCTCGATTTTCCTCGCCGAGCGCGGCGGCCGGTCCGTGCGCCTGGTGGCGTCGTATGAGGATCCCACGATCCGCAACTACGTCGTCGATCTCGAGCGGTACCCCGAGCTGAAGCGGGCGATGCAGAGCGGGGAGACGGTGTTCATCCCGGATGCGGCCAACGATCCCAGCCTGAAGCATGCGAAAGGTGAGCTGATCAGCCGCCGCGTGAAATCCATCACCGTCGTGCCGATCAATTGGCGTGGGGTGGCGATCGGCGCGATCTTCCTGCGCACGTTCCGGGACGGCCCCACGTTCTCCGACGAGGACGTGCGGTTCGTGCAGGTCGTGGCGTCGCTCACCGCGCAGGCACTCCGCAACGCGCACCGCTACGAGCGGCTCGAGCAGCGCAACCAGGAGACCGGCGAGACGGTGCGTCGCATGGAACTCGAGCGCCTAGCGCTGCTGTCCTTCCTGCGACGCCTGCTCGCCGCGTTCGGGGAGCGCGAGGGTGCCTGGGCGGAGGGGCTGCTGCCGCGCGCCAGCTCCGAGGAGCTCGACCGGTTGGTCGGCGTCGCGCTGGCGGTCATCCAGGAAGAAGCCAAGGGGCGGTGAAAGCCGCAGCCGCCCGGGCCGCCGAGCTGCGGCGGCTCATCGAGCGCGCGAACCAGGCCTACTACGTCCTCGACAAGCCGGAGCTGTCGGATGCCGAGTACGACCGGCTGTTTCACGAGCTGCAGGAGCTCGAGTCCAAGCATCCCGAGCTCCAGACCCCCGACAGCCCCACCCACCGCGTCGGCGCCCCGCCGGCGGGCGCCTTCAAGAAGCACCGCCACCTCGTGCCGATGCTGTCGCTCGCCAACGCCTTCAACGAAAAGGAGCTGGCCGAGTGGGAGGAGCGCAACGCCCGGCTCTCACCCGAAGTGAAGACGGGGGGCTACACCCTCGAAGTGAAGATCGACGGCGCGGCGGTGAGTCTCACCTACCAGGACGGCATGTTCGTCACGGGGGCGACCCGCGGCAACGGCGTCGAAGGCGAGGACGTCACCGCCAACCTGCGCACCGTGCTGGATGTGCCGCTCCGGCTACACGGCAAGGGCTGGCCCAAACTCATGGAAGTCCGCGGCGAGGTCTACCTCTCCAAGTCCCGCTTCGTCGAGCTCAACAAAGAGCGCGAGCGCGCGGGCGAGCCGACCTTCGCCAATCCCCGCAACGCCGCCGCCGGCGCGTTGCGCCAGCTCGATCCCAAAGTGACGCGCAGCCGCGGCCTGCGGATCTTCTGCTTCCACGTCGAGGCCCCCGGCCAGAAGCTCCCGGTCACGACGCAGCACGACCTGTTGAAGCAACTCGCCGCCTGGGGCTACCCCGTCGAACCTCACCACACGCGCGTCCCCGATCTCGCCGCCGCCAACCAGGAAATCGCCAAATTCGAGCCGCTGCTCGACCAGCTCGACTACGGCGCCGATGGCGTCGTGGTGAAGGTGAACCCGCTCGAGCTGCACGCCGAGCTGGGCACGGTCGGCGACCGCGAGCCGCGCTGGGCGATCGCGCGCAAGTTCGCCCCCGAAGTCCGGGTCACGAAGCTCAAGGAGATCCGCATCAATGTGGGCCGCACCGGTGCACTGAATCCCTACGCCGTGCTCGAGCCGGTCGAGATCGGCGGCGTGACGGTGTCGACCGCGACGCTCCACAACTTCGCGCTGATCAAGGCCAAGGACATCCGGGAAGGCGACCTGGTGGAGGTCACCCGGGCGGGCGAGGTCATCCCGCAGGTGCTGGGGCCGGTGATCAAGAAGGGCGTGCGCCGGAGCAGGCCGTACCAGCCGCCCGAGCGCTGTCCCGTCTGTAAATCGAAGGTCGAACACCCCCAGGACGAAGTGATGGTGTATTGTCCCAACGTCTCCTGCCCCGGGCGCGTGTTCGAGAGCATTGTCCACTTCGCGTCGCGCGGGGCGACGGACATCCGCGGGCTCGGCCCCGAGCGGGTGAAGGCGCTGCTCGACGCCGGCCTCATCAAGGACGTCGCGGACCTCTACGAGATCACGCCGATGCAGCTGCTGACGCTCGAAGGGTTCGCCGAGAAGTCGGCCCAGCAGCTCGTCGACGCGATCGAGGCCTCCAAACGACAGCCGCTCTCGACGCTGATCTTCGCCCTCGGGATCCGGCACGTCGGCGCGCAGGGGGCGAAGCTCCTGGCCCGCCACTTCGGGACGATGAAAGCGCTGGCCAAGGCATCCGCCGACGAGATCAACCAGATCCGCGGCGTGGGGCCGGCCATCGCGGAGGCCGTGGCCGGGTTCTTCGCCGAGCCGAAAAACCGGAAGCTGCTCGAGCGGCTCGAGAAGCTGGGACTCAATATGAAGGAGCCGGTCGCGGCCGAGGGGAAGGGGCCGCTGGCGGGGCAGGTCTACGTGATCACGGGGACGCTGCCGTCCCTGTCCCGCGCTAAGGCCGCCGAGCTGATCGAGGCGGCGGGCGGCCACGTCAGCGACGCGATATCGAAGAAAACGACGGCCGTGGTGGTCGGAGCCGACGCCGGCTCGAAGCTCGAGAAGGCGAAGACGCTCGGCATATCACTCATCGACGAGGCGGAACTCTTGCGCCGCGCACGCGCCAAACCCTAAGTTGGCGTGCGATATGAGCGCCCCCGCGCACCCCACAGCCGCGACCGACGGCGTGACGATCGGCCGTGGCGCCCTGCGCCAGCTCCATCACAGTCTGCTCCGGGACGCAGGCCCTCAGGCCGTCCCGATCCTCCAGGAGGTCGGCTTCGCGGCCGGGGAAGGCGTATATCAGTCGTTTTGCGCCTGGTTGCCGCTCCAGACCGGTGTGTCGCAGCCCGAAGAGCTCGACGCGGGCCAGCTGAGCGAGGTCCTGTCGTCGTTCTTCCAGTCGCACGGGTGGGGCACCGTCACAGTCGCCCCGCTCGGGGCCGCGGCCCTGGCGCTCGACACGGAGGACTGGGTCGAAGCCGAGCCGGGGAGCGCTGAGACGCCGATGTGCTTCTTCTCGGCGGGCATGCTGTCGGACTTCCTGGGACGGCTGTCGGGCGAGGCCGTGGCGGTGATGGAGGTCGAGTGCCGCTCGCGCAACGACGGGCGTTGCCGGTTCCTGTCGGCGTCACCCGAGACACTCAACGCCGTGTTCGAGCAGATCACTCAAGGGAAGGGCTACGCGGAGGCGCTGGGCGCGGGGGGGTAGGGACCTACCGCCGCGCGACGCTCACCCCCTCAAGCAGCAGCGATGGCGTGAACCGCGCGCCCGCCCACCGCGCGTCGTTCCCGAGACCGGCGATCCGCTTGAGCAGCTCGTACACGTTCCCGGCCACCGCCGCATCCTTCACGCGCCCCGCGATCTCGCCGCGCTCGATGCGATACGCCAGCGCCACGGGATGGCTGAATGCGCCGCCGATCACGTTCCCCTGCCCCACGCCGATCAGGTCGTCGACGAGCAGGCCGTCTTTGATGCCCTTAAGCAAGCCGCCGCCCAGCTCCCCCGGGACCCGGGATCCGGGGCCCGGGACCCGGGCGTCGCCCACGATGATGTTCGTATACGCCGGCACCGGCTTCCCGAAGATGCCGCGTTGCCCGTGACCGGTGCTCGCGCTCTTGGCCCGCGCGGCCGTCTCCAGATCGTAAATGAAGCGCTGCACGACGCCCCGTTCGACGAGACACGTGGCACGGGAGGGCACGCACTCGTCGTCGAGCGGACGGGACGCGGTACGGCCCGGCACCAGCGGATCGTCGGTGAGGGACAGGCGCTGGTCGAACACCTGCTCGCCGACCCGGGTCGCGAGCGGCGAGATGCCCTGCAGCACCGCCTTGCCCGAGAGGCCCTGCGTGACCGGGAGCAGCACGGCTGACAAGCCGGCGGGGGTGAACACCACGGGCAGCGCGCCCTCGGAGGGCGCGACGATGCGCAGGGCGTGGTCGAGCCGGCTGGTGATCGAGCGGACCACGCCGGCGAGGGCGTCCTCCGAGGGGAGATCGGTGCTCTCGATCGTGTCGCCGATCGCGAGCACGTCGTCTCCCGCAATGCGCCACACATCCGCGCTCACGGCGACCCCGGTCGTGCGGTACGACCCTTGGGCTCCCGCCGT
>Ga0209157_1004624_pt1 | contig 10232 bp, 9 predicted proteins | sample GraSoiAngelo_135_FD_185892 | JGI IMG/M metagenome (GOLD analysis project Ga0209157, IMG submission 185892) | Grasslands soil microbial communities from the Angelo Coastal Reserve, California, USA - 14_0929_05_40cm (SPAdes) (version 2) | ecosystem: Environmental > Terrestrial > Soil > Grasslands ...
CCTGCGCCGCCGCGCCCGCCGCCACAGCCGTGGCGGCAGCGAGGACGATGACAAGGCGGAGCAGTTTCCACACTGCCCTCCTCGCACCTTCCTCTCGTACGCCTGGACACGCAACGCGACGTTGCCGGTACATCGCTTTGGGGGTGCGTGGACCTTAATCCCCGCTTAAGCGGGTGGCTAGAGGGACTTATGTCCCAGGAGGCGTTGCGCGCAGCGCGCGCGTTGACGCGGCCCGCAACGGGTGATAGCTTCCCGCACCAGGTAGCCGTCGGTTTCACAAAGGGGAGGGGAAGCATTGGAAACCGCACATGAAGCTGATGTCCGCGACCTGGAGAAATTCGGCTACAAGCAGGAGCTTCGCCGGGCGCTGGGCGTCTACTCCAGCTTCGCGGTGGCCTTCTCGTACATCTCGCCGAGCACCGGCATCTTCACTCTGTTCATCCTCGGCCTGTTTCTCGCCGGGCCCTTCTTCTACTGGAGCTGGCCTATCGTCGTCATCGGCCAGCTGATCATCGCCTTCAACTTCGCCGAGGTCAGCTCCCACTTCCCCGTGGCCGGGTCCGTCTACCAGTGGACCAAGTACCTGGCCGGAAGGACCTACTCCTGGTTCACGGGCTGGATCTACCTCTTCGCTGGGATCCTGACCGTCGCCGCGGTGGTCGCCACCGTGCCCCTCGTCCTGATCCCGCTGCTCAACAACCTGGGCATGAACATCGGCACCGATCCCGACACCCTCCGCAACGTCGCGGCCCTGGTGCTGCTGAGCACCACGCTGTTGAGCATCTTCGGCGTCCGCCTGGTCGCGATCGTCAACAACACGGGTGTCGTGTTCGAGATCCTGGGCATGGTCGTCTTCGCCCTGGTCCTCATCCTCTTCTATCACCACCAATCGCCGGCCGTGTTCACGGACACCAGCTACCTCGGGACCAGCAATCAGGCAGGCACGTTCCTGGCCGCGATGTTCATGTCCCTGTTCGTGATCTACGGATTCGACACGGCGAGCACTCTGGCTGAAGAGACGAAGAACCCGCGCCGCGAAGCGCCGCGGGCGGTGATCTGGGCGGTGATCGGAGCGGCCGTCATCGGCGCGATCTTCCTTTTCGCGGTCATCATCGCCATCCCTGGCGACATGTCGAAGTTCGTTGCCGACACCGCCGCCGGCAAGTACCCCTTCCCTCTGGTGACGATCATCGAGCAGAACTTCCCGGGCTGGGCCGCCAACCTCTACCTCTTCGTCGTCTTCGCGGCCATCTATGTGTGCTGCCTCGCCATCCAGACCTCGACCATCCGTCTCGCGTTCGGCATGGCGCGGGATGGCAAGCTGCCGTTCGGCCGCCAGTTCAACAAGGTCAACCCGACCCTGCACACCCCGGTGGGCACGTGCATCGTGGTCGGCGTCCTGGCCGGACTTCCCCTGCTCTACTACTCCGGCGCGGGACTGATCGCGATCGGCGCGACGGGCATGATCTACCTCTCCTACATCCTCGCCAACGTCGCCATCCTTCGCGCCCGGCTGAGCGGCTGGCCGAAAGACCAGGCTCCGTTCAAGCTCGGCCAGTGGGGATTGTGGGTCAACATCCTCGGCCTCGTCTACGGCGTCGCGATGGAGATCAACTTCCTGTGGCCTCGTGACCTGAGCGTCGGCAACCAGAACCCGGCGGTCAAGGTCCTGCCCAACATCCCCAACCTCGGCCCGATCGGCGAGATCCCCCTGTTCGAGTTCACGCTCGTGGTCATCGTCATCGTCGGCTTCGTGTACTGGTGGTTCGCGCAGCGCAAGGCGGCGGCGATCGAACCCGTGACGGCTAAAGCGCCGGCGTAAGCACCACCTCGTGAGGACTCACGCGCGCGCCGTCGTCATCGGCGGGGGTGTCGGCGGCGCGTCCATCCTCTGCTGGCTCGTGACCAGCGGCTCGACCTTCCACTCCGCAGGCCTGGTCGGCCAGCTGCGCGGCTCGCTGAGCCTGAGCCAGATGATGATGAACTCGGTCGACCTCTACCGGACTCTGAGGGACGAGGTCGGGCTCGAGACCGGGTGGCACGAGGTCGGCTCACTGCGCCTCGCCTCCAGCCAGGAGCGGATGGAGGAACTGACGCGCCAGGCGGCATGGGCGAAGACCTTCGCCCTGCCGCTCGAGCTCATCTCCGCGCAGGACGCGCAGAAGATGTTCCCGCCGATGGCCACCGAAGGGGTGCTCGGCGCCGCGTTTCTCCCGACCGACGGCTACATCGACCCAAGCCAGCTCACGTTCGCGCTCCTCGAGGGCGCCAAGCGGCGCGGGGCGGAGGTGTGCGAGGACACGCGCGTGAGCGGCATCCGCGTCGATGACGGCCGCGTGCGCACGGTCATCACCGACAAGGGGGATGTCGAGACGGAGCTCATCGTCGATGCCGGCGGCATGTTCGCGCCTGAGATCGCACGCATGGTGGGCGTGAACGTGCCGCTGATCCCGTTCGCCCACGAATACCTGATCACGCGCCCGTCCGGCCTGCCGCGCGACATGCCCACGATGCGCGACCCCTCCCTGCTCGTCTACTACCGGCCGGAGTCGGGCGGGCTGGTCATGGGGGGCTACGAGCGCAACCCGAAACCGTGGGGCCTGGACGGCATCCCGAGCGACTTCAACGGCCGCCTCCTCGAGCCGGACTGGGAGCGGTTCGAGCCGCTGATGGACAACGCCATCGTCCGCACCCCCTCGTTGAAGGATGCCGAGGTGGTCCGCCTCGTCAACGGCCCCGAGGCCTTCACCCCCGACAACGAGTTCATCCTCGGGCCCAGCGAGGTGCGCGGGTTCTGGGTCGCCGCCGGCTTCTGCGCCCACGGGCTGGCCGGCGCGGGCGGGATGGGCCGGCTCGTGGCTGAGTGGATCGCCGAGGGCAAGCCCAGCCTCGACGTCTGGGAGATGGACTCCCGGCGCTTCGGCCGCGCCTACTTCAGCCGCGACTACACCCTAGCCCGCACGTACGAGGTCTACTCGACCTACTACGACGTCAAGTACCCCGGCCACGAGCGCACGGCCGGCCGGCCGCTGCGCGTCTCCCCGCTCTACTCCCGGCTGAAGGACCTGGGCGCGGCGTTTGGGGAGAAGTCGGGCTGGGAGCGTGCCAACTGGTTCGAGCCCAATGGCACGCACGGCGACGTGTCGCTGCGCCCACACGGCTGGGCGGGACGCCTGTGGTCGCCGGCGATCGGCGTGGAGCACCAGGCCTGCCGCGACTCAGCGGCCATCTTCGACTTCACGTCATTCGCCAAGATCGAGGTCCGCGGCCGCGGCGCCGCGGAGTTCCTCGAGAGCCTCGCCGACAACCGAGTCGCGCGCGCGGTCGGCGCCCTGACCTACACGCAGATGCTCAACGAGGACGGCGGCATCGAGTGCGACTTCACCGTCACGCGCCTGGGGGAGGACCGGTTCCGGATCATCACCGGCACCGCGTTCGGCATGCACGACTACTCGTGGATCCGAGACCACGCACCGGACGGCGGATCGGTCGAGGTGGAGGACGTGACCTCCGCGTACGCGTGCGTCGGGCTGTGGGGCCCCGATGCGCGCGACATCCTGGAGAAGACGACCCCGGCCGACATCAGCAACGCCGCCTTCCCGTTCATGACCGCGCGCGAGATCGCGATCGGCACGGTGCCCTGCCTGGCTCTTCGAGTGACGTACGTGGGCGAGCTCGGCTGGGAGCTGTACTGCCCCAGCGAGTACGGGCTGCGGCTGTGGGACACCATCCGCGAGGCCGGCCACGGCCGCGGGCTCAGGCCCGGTGGCTACAAGGCGGTCGACTCCCTGCGTCTCGAGAAGGGCTACCGCGTGTGGGGTGCGGACATCACGCCCGACACGGACCCGTACCAGGCCGGCCTCGGGTTCTGCGTCAAGCTCGACAAGGGCGAGTTCATCGGCCGCGCGGCGCTGCTGCGCAAGCGCGAGTCGCCGGCGGATACCCGTCTTGTGTGCCTCGTGCTCGACGAGCCGCGCCGCGTGGTGCTCGGGTCAGAGCCCGTGCGCATCGAGGGCGAGGTGGTCGGCCGCGTGACCAGTGGAGGCTACGGCTACACGTTGGGGCAGTCGATCGCGTACGCATACATCCCGTCCACGTGCCCGATCGACACTCCGGTCGAGGTCGACATCTTCGGCACGTGGGTCCGCGGCCGGGTCGCGAAGGAGCCGCTGTACGACCCGGCCGGCCTGCGGGTACGGGCTTAGCCGAGATAACCCGCGAGTGCCGGCAAAGAGCGGTATGCAGAGACGAATTGACCCGCGAGTGCCGGCAACTGTTGGGCTTCATACCGCCCAAGCGATGAACTTTGGCTGCCAGACACGTCTAATAGAGCGATGAGCCTGGTCAGATGCCACCAAGCGATCTCGCTCGACGGCTTCAGCGCGGGACCGAATCAGAGCCTCGAGAACCCGCTCGGCGAGGGCGGCGAGCGCCTGCACGAGTGGATGTTCGAGACCGCCGCCTGGGCCAGGATGCAGGGCCTGCCGGCGGGGCGGCCCGAGACGCCTGACTCCGCGATCGTGGACGAGATAGCGTCGGACCCAAACGTCGGCGCCTACATCATGGGCCGCAACATGTTCGGCGGCGGCCACGGCAGGTGGGACGAGAGCTGGAAGGGCTGGTGGGGCGAGAACCCGCCATACCATCGACCGGTCTTCGTGCTCACCCATGAGCCACGCGCCCCGGTGCCGATGCAGGGCGGCACCACGTTCTTCTTCGTGACGGACGGGGTCGCCTCAGCGCTGCGGCAGGCGCAAGCAGTGGCCGGCGACCGGGACGTGCACGTCGCCGGCGGCGCGAACACGATCCAGCAGTTCCTGCGCGAGGGCATGCTCGATGAGCTCTACCTGCACATCGCGCCAATCCTGCTCGGCGCGGGCGAGCGCCTGCTCGAGAACGTCGGCGAGCCTCGGATGACGCCGGTCACGGTGGTCGCCTCGCCGCTGGTAACCCACATCAGGTATCGCATCGACCACTAGACTCGGGCCGTGTTCACCGGCGCCAGGTACGCCCGCAGCGGCGACGTCAACATCGCGTACCAGGTAGTCGGCGCTGGCCCGATCGACCTCGTGCTGGTGCTCGGCTGGGTCTCCCACCTCGCCTACGTCTGGGAGCTCCCCGCGATGGCGGCGTTCCTCAACCGCCTCGCCTCGTTCTCCCGCCTCATCCTCTTCGACAAGCGCGGCTGCGGCATGTCCGACCGCGTCCACCCTCTGCCGACGCTCGAGCAGCGCATGGACGACGTCCGCGCGGTGCTCGACGCGGTCGGTTCGAAGAAGGCCGCGGTTATGGGCATCTCCGAGGGCGGCGTGATGTCGTGCCTTTTCGCCGCGACCTACCCCGAGCGGACGCTGGGGATCATCATCGACGGCAGCTACCCCTCGGCACTGGCCCGGCCAGGCTACCCATGGGGCGCCACGCGCGAGCAGTACGAGCAAAGTCTTCAGCGCGCCCGCGATACATGGGGCAGGGTCATCGCCATGGACCGCTACTGCCCAAGCCAGGTCGACAACCCAGAGGTCGCGCGCTGGTGGGCGACCTTCACCCAGATGAGCGCCAGCCCCGGCGACGCGGTCGACCTTCTGGGCATGAACAACCTCATCGACATCCGCGACGCACTGCCGGCGATCAAAGTGCCCGCGCTGATCATCCACGCCACAGGGGACCGGATCGCCCCGATCGAGGCGGGTCGTTATTTCGCCGAGCACATCCCTGGAGCGAAGTACCTGGAGCTCGACTCCATCGACCACTGGCCGTACTTTGGCGACGCCGAGCTCGTTCTCGGCGAGATCCAGGAGTTCCTCACCGGCGTGCGCACCGCGCCGGCGCCGGACACGATGCTGGCCACCGTCCTGTGCACCGAAGTCGCGCAGGCCGGGGCGCATGCCGTCTGGCTCGGCGACCGGCGCTGGCACCAGCTCGTCGACAGCCACCACGCGGTGGTGAGGAAAGCGCTCTCGCGATATCACGGCCGCGAGATCGAGGCCGGCGAGCGCGGCATCACCGCGGTCTTCGACGGCACCGCGCGGGCGATCCGCTGCGCCCTCGACGTGCGCGACGAGCTGCTCCACCTCGGCCTGCGGATCCGCGCCGGCGTCCATGCGGGCGAGTGCGAGATCGCGGATGGGCGTCCGCGCGGCGTGGCCCTCCGCGTCGCCTCGAGCGTGATGGAGGTAGCGCAGCCGGGCGAGGTCGTGGTCTCGGGCACGGTCAAGGACCTAGTAGTCGGGTCAGGCATCGAGTTCTCGGACCGTGGTGTGCGTGTGTTCACCGGCATCCCCGGTTCATGGAGCCTTTTTGCTGCTGGGCCCGAGCAAAGCATCGAGGCCGCGGAACCCATTCGCGCGGTGGTCGGTGTCGACCTGAGCCGCCGCGAGCGCGAGGTCGCTCAGCTCGTCGCGCGCGGCCTGAGCAACCGCGAGATCGCCGAGCGCCTGTACCTCTCGGAGCGGACCATCGACAACCACGTCCACCACATCCTCGACAAGCTGGGGTTCGACTCTCGTGTCCAGGTCGCGACCTGGCTCACGAAAAATGAGCACCTGAACTGAGCACCGCCTGAGCCTTCTCCCGGATGTGGGCGCGGCGAAAGCCAAATAGCTTCGTCGCATCACATATCGAGGAGGTTCGTCATGGCCCGTTTCATGGTCGAGCGCTCCTTCCCTGACGGTCTCGAGATCCCGCTGACCGAGGAAGGAGCGAAAGCGTGTCTGTCGGTGGTCGGCACCAACGCCGAGCTTGGTGTGACCTGGGTGCACTCGTACGTCACCGAGGACCACAGCAAGACGTTCTGCGTCTACGACGCGCCCAGCCCGGACGCGATCCGTAAGGCCGCCAAGCTCAACCAGCTGCCGGCGGACAGGATCACCGCGGTCAGCGTCCTCGATCCCTACTTCTACCGATGAGGAGGACAGCCATGTTGAGGTGGCTCACGAGATTTGCGATCGCCGGCCTCGCGGTCGGCGCGCTGACCACTCCGGCGGCGCTGGCCTCGAACGGTGACGACGAGAGCGCCGTCGCCGGCGTGCGCCTCGCCACTGCTCCATTCCACGACCTGGACAAGGCCGTAGCCGCGCACTACGGGCCGCTGCTCGCGTGCTTCGACCTGCCCGGCGTGGGCGGGATGGGGCAGCACTACGTCGACACGTCGCGCCTCGACGCCACGATCGAGGCGAACCGGCCCGAGGCGCTGGTTTACGAGGTCGACTCCAACCGCCTCCAGCTAGTCGCCGTGGAGTACATCGTGCCGTGGTCGGCGTGGGTGCCCACCACTCCGCCGCAGCTCTTCGGGAAGTCGTTCACCAGCGTGACGTCACTCCACCTGTGGGCGCTGCACGCCTGGCTGTGGCGTCCGAACCCGGACGGGATGTTCGCGAACTACAACTCAAACGTGAAGCTTTGCCCGGGCCACTAGTACCCGAAGCCCGCGAGTGCCGGCGCTCGCGGGCTTCCCTTCGGGGGGAAGGCCGCCGTTGCCGGCGGTCGCGGCTTAAGCCGAGGCTCTCAGCAGCCCACCCAGCCGAACAGCTGCTGAACCTTGATCCGGTCGAGCCCGCGGACGATCGCGTGGTTGCCCACCCTCAGCATCGGCACGCGCTCGCCGTCGACCTGCTCCCACTCCCGCATCGCGCGATCGTCGCGGTTGACCAGGCGGAACTGAAAGTCGACGCCCATCTCGCGCAGAAGCTCGGCCATCGCGCGAGACTCGTCGCACTCGTCCGACCCGTAGAGAACGGCCTCTCCGTCAACCATCGTCAATGTGGTAACGAGAAGCTAGGCCTTTTTCCGCGATAGGAGGGATCAATTGTTTTGATCCCATCGATAGACCTATCCGATCGCGTGCATGTGCCGGGCGAAGTCGGGATCGGCCACGGTCGACTCCATGCGTCCGAAATGCTTCATCGCGTACCCCCTGAAGTCGAAGTCGAGGTCTGAGATTCCCGACTGCAGCACCCCCCACATCGCCTCCCGGAAGTCGGACATGAAGCGCATCAGGCGCAGCGACGCCAGGTCGGCAGTGCGCGCCTCGCCGAAGTAGGCCTCGAGCAGCCGCCGGTCGTCCTCGACCGAGAACTCGTGGTTCACGGAGAAGTTCGCCAGGTCGAAGAACCTGTCCCCCATCCCCGCGTACTCCCAGTCGACGATCCGGATCGACCCGTCGTCCAGGAAGTTCGCGTTCAGGAGGTCGTTGTGACAGGGCACCTCAGGCTGTGGACCCCGCACGTCGCGGATGCGCTCCGCGACCTCGCGCGCGCGGGCGAACGGCTCGGGGATCTCCACCCCGTGCGCGACGGCCAGGGAGCGATAGCCGTCGACCACCGCCCAGGCATCGAACCGTCCGCGTATCGGCGCCGACGAGTGAAACGACCGCAGCGCGTCGCCGACCCGTCCCAGCACCTCCGGACGGCGCATGTCCTCCAGCGAGATCGGGCGGCCGGGGATGAACCGGGCGACGAGCCACCCTTCCTCGGGCACGAAGGCCACGACCTCGGGCCCGACACCGACCTCGAACGCCCGCCGCCCCGCGGCGTACTCGACCGCCCGGTCGATCCCCAGCAGAGAGGTCTTCGCCCCGCCCATGCGCAGCACGTACTCGGAGCCTTCGACGGAGACCTTGTAGTTGCGGTTGGTGATGCCGCCGCCGAGCTCCTCGAACACCGCGCCGCGGCCCGGCCACAGCCGTTCCACCGCGGTCGAAGCCCCTTCCACAAGCCCCGGATCGTAGCCCCTAAGATGGCCGCGTGAGCGCCACCCGCGCGACCGAGACCGACTTCGCGGCGCTGCGCACGAAGTACATCCCCCGCGGCATCACCAGCGCCCACCCCATCACCGCCGCGCGGGCCAAGGGCTCGGAGCTCTGGGACGTCGACGGCAGGCGCTACGTCGACTTCGCCGGCGGCATCGGGGTCATGAACGTCGGCCATGGCCATCCGCGCGTCATGCAGGCGGTCGAAGAGCAGCTCAAGAACGCCACCCACACGAGCTTCCAGGTCGTGCACTACGAGTCCTACCTCCGACTTGCGGAGCGACTGTGCGAGGTCGCTCCCATCGAGGGTGAGCGCAAGGCGATCTTCTTCTCCACCGGCGCGGAGGCGATCGAGAACGCGGTCAAGATCGCGCGCGCCGCCACTGGCCGCGAGGCCGTGATCAGCTTCCGCGGCGCCTTCCACGGGCGCACCCTCCTCGCGCTCACCCTGACCGGGAGCGTCCAGCCGTACAAGCAGAGCTTCGGCCCCTACGCGGCCGAGGTCTACCAGACGCCCTTTCCTTATTCGTATCGAGGGTGGACGACGGAGGCCGCGCTCGCCGACCTGGACAGCCTCCTCGAGTCGGAGGTCGGTCCGAAGCGCGTGGCCGCGATCGTCATCGAGCCCGTGCTCGGCGAGGGTGGGTTCGTCCCGGCCCCGTTCGAGTTCATGAAATGTCTGCGCGAGCTCTGCGACCGCCACGGAATCCTGCTCATCGCCGACGAGATCCAGACCGGCTTCGGCCGCACCGGCAAGTTCTTTGCCGTCGAGCATTCGGGCGTGCGGCCCGACCTGATGACGGTCGCCAAGAGCCTGGCCGCGGGCTTCCCGCTCAGCGGCGTCGTCGGCCGTGCCGAGGTCATGGACGCGCCCGATCCCGGCGGCCTGGGCGGCACCTACGGCGGCAACCCCGTCGCGTGCGCCGCCGCGCTCGCGGTCATGGACGTGATGCGCGATGAGCGCCTGCCCGAGCGTGCTGCGCGCATCGGCTCCGTCGTGGAGGAGCGGATGCGCACCTGGGCGCAGGACCACGAGATCATCGGCGACGTCCGCGGCCTCGGCGCGATGGTGGGGATGGAGCTCGTGCGCGACCGCAAGACCAAAGAGCCCGCTGACAAAGAGACGGCCAAGGTCCTGGCGACGGCGCGCGAGAAGGGCCTGATCCTGCTGCGCTGCGGCGTGCACCACAACGTGGTCCGCACCCTGATGCCGCTCACGATTCCAGACGAGCAGCTGGAGGAAGGGCTCGACATCCTCGGCGCCTCGCTCGGCGCATAGCGCATAACTGGGAGGGGCTCAATGAGCACGACGCTTCGCAAGCACGAGATGTTCATCGGCGGCGAGTGGACGCCCAGCTCGGGCGACGACGCCCAGGAGGTCGTCAACCCCGCGACCGGCAAGGTCATCGCCCACGTGCCGAAGGGCACGGCCGAGGACGTCGACCGGGCGGTGGCCGCGGCGCGCAAGGCCTTCGCCGAGGGCTGG
>Ga0209157_1004626_pt1 | contig 10230 bp, 9 predicted proteins | sample GraSoiAngelo_135_FD_185892 | JGI IMG/M metagenome (GOLD analysis project Ga0209157, IMG submission 185892) | Grasslands soil microbial communities from the Angelo Coastal Reserve, California, USA - 14_0929_05_40cm (SPAdes) (version 2) | ecosystem: Environmental > Terrestrial > Soil > Grasslands ...
GCCGGTGGAGAAACAAAGTCTCGCTGCCATTACCAGGCAAATCGAATCAACAGCGAAACGCGGGCCGGTGAGAGTGCTTGCGCCATTGGTCAAGGCTCGAAAAGGTTTTCATACCGAAGTCGCGCGATGGGCGGAACGCCAGGGATTCGATACGCTGTATGTGGATCGGAAACTGGTTGCTGTCCCGCATTTTCGAAAATTGGAGCGGTTCAAAGAGCATACGATCGATGTAGTCGTTGGCCTCATCGATCGGAAACGAATTGCGGAGACGCGCGACGTCGTTCGTCGAGCAGTGGAGATCGGGCGCGGCACGGGCCGTCTGCTTGATTCAAAAAACAGGCTCACAGTCATGAGCACCGAAATGAGCTGCCCAAACTGTGGCCGCGCATTCGAGGAGCTCGATCCGCGTTTGTTTTCGTTTAATTCGCCTCACGGCGCGTGTGAAGAATGCGGCGGATTCGGCGAGATCTGGGATCAGGATCTGCAAACGGCTGCTAACCCGGACGGTGAATCGGTTCTGGAAGCCGAGCTAGCCGCCGAGCGCGAATCAGAATGGATCGGCGAAGGGGAGGCACACGAATGCCCGAGTTGTCACGGCTCGCGTCTGAACGCCGTGGCGCGTCACGTGCGTGTCCAGGGCTATACAATCGATCAATTCACGAATCTTTCGGCCAGCGAAGCAGCTCGCAAGGTTGATAGATTGAAGTTCCGGGGAACGCATCAAACAATCGCTGCCGGTCTCGTTCCGGAAATACAGCAGCGATTGCGTTTCATGGAGAACGTAGGCCTCGGCTATCTTGCGCTTGGACGCTCGGCGAAAACGTTAAGCGGCGGAGAATCCCAGCGAATCCGGTTGGCTGCGCAGTTAGGCTCAAACTTGCGTGGTGTCCTTTACGTACTGGATGAGCCGACGATCGGTCTCCATCCGCGCGATAACCTGCGCTTGCTGGAAACGCTCACCGCGCTGCGGAACAAAGGAAACTCACTCATTATTGTCGAGCACGATGAGGAAACCATGCGGCGAGCCGATCACATCGTCGATCTTGGACCTCGCGCAGGAATTCACGGCGGAGAAGTCGTGGCGAGCGGCACGCTGCGCGACGTGGAAAGGAATCAAGATTCCGAAACAGCGCGTTGCCTGAAAGTACCACTTCAGCATCCAACCTGCGGATCGCGTCGGTCGTTAGGCGATGTTGGAGACTGGATCGAAGTCCGCGGTGCGAGGGCGAATAATTTGAAAGATATCGATGTTCGTTTCCCCGTTGGCAGGCTTTCAGTGATTACTGGAATTTCCGGCAGCGGCAAATCCACATTGATGCACGAGGTAATTTGGCCTGCGGTGTGCGAGCAGCTTAAACAAAGAAAACGCGCGGGAAATGGCGATCTATTCAAACTGGTTAGCGGCGCGCAAGAGATCGAAGCTGTTTATGAGGTCGATCAATCACCCATCGGTAAGACATCGCGCTCGACGCCGGGGACCTACGTCAAAGTATTCGACGAGATCCGGAATCTTTATGCGCAATTACCTGTCTCGCGTGTGCGCGGATATTCTGCCAGTCGATTTTCGTTCAACGCCGAAGGTGGCCGTTGCGAGACTTGCAAGGGTCAGGGCGTAATCAAACTGGAGATGAATTTTCTGCCACGCAGCTACGTGCCATGCGAAGACTGCGGCGGCAAACGTTACAATCCGCAAACGCTTGAGGTTCTCTACAACGACAAATCGATCGGCGATGTGATGGAAATGACGATCGAAGAAGCGGCCGTATTCTTTTCGGCCCACCCGAAAATTGCGAGGCCGCTTTCTTTGCTGGCCGATACGGGATTGGGCTATCTCAAGCTGGGACAACCGAGTCCAACGCTGAGCGGCGGGGAAGCGCAGCGACTGAAGCTAGTCACACAACTCAAGCGTGGTGTCAGCCGCGCGGCTGACGAGCGGATCCGCAAAATGCGTAAACCAGGCTCGACATTGTATTTGCTAGAGGAACCCACTATCGGCCTGCACATGGCCGATATTGAATTGCTTCTCAATGTGCTGCATCGGCTCGTCGACGAAGGAAACACGGTAATTGTCATCGAGCACAATCTCAGCGTGATCGCAGAGGCCGATTACATTGTTGATCTTGGCCCAGAGGCCGGCGCGGATGGAGGCGAAGTCGTCGCCTGCGGGACGCCAGAACAAGTTGCAAAGAACCGCCTCAGCCGCACCGCGCCGTTTTTGCGAAAGATTTTGAACGCATCGCGCGCCAAAACAGCACGGTCATCCTGAGCGCAGCGAAGGACCTCAGAATCGAAGCCGCCGTGACTCAGAGGAGACTGCGTGATCCATCACCTTTTGGGAGGTCCTCACATTCGTTCGGGATGACGCGCGTTTTCGTTGCGAGTCTTGCGGACATCACGGACAATCGGCGGAATGTTCGCGTATTATCTGCACAATCTCGATCCGATTATCTTTCGAATTTACGACAACGTCGGGCCGCGATGGTACGGTCTGGCCTATGTGCTTGCATTTATCTGCGGTTATCTCTTGTTCCTCTGGCTGGCCAAACGCGGATATGCAGATCTGCCCCCGGAACGTGTCGGCGACTTCATCACGGGCTGCGCGCTGTTTGGGGTGATCATCGGTGGGCGCCTCGGCTACGTTTTCTTCTACAAACCCGAAATGTTGCGCGAGCCGCTGTCGATCTTTCGCGTTTGGGAAGGCGGAATGTCCAGCCATGGCGGAATGCTTGGTCTGTTGCTTTTCACTTTGTACTACGCGTACCGGCACAAAATATCGTGGACAAATCTTGGCGATAATCTGGTTGTGACCGCGCCAATTGGTTTGTTCTTTGGGCGCTGCGCGAATTTCATCAACGGCGAACTTTATGGACGGATGACGAAAATCCCCTGGGCGATGCAATTCCCCAAGGAACTATTCGATCATCCTCAGGAAGCCGAGCGCGCGGTCGCGACATGCGTGCGAATTGATCCATCCCTCACCACGCCCGATGCAATCGTCGGCGCAGTTCGCCAACCGCAAGTAGCGACTGCGTTGCGCTCAGTTATTTCGCCGCGCCATCCCTCCCAGCTTTACGAGGCTTTTTTTGAAGGAGTCGTTCTTTTCGCAATTTTGTGGTTCGTACGTACGCGCAGGCGTGAGCCGAATGGCGTTTTGACCGGACTGTTCTTTATCTGGTACGCGATCTTTCGGATTGTAATCGAATATTTCCGCGAACCCGACGCGACGCTGGTCGGTCCCTTCACCCGAGGCCAATTTTTTTCGTTCTTCCTGATCGCAATTGGTCTCGGGTTTGTTGCAGTAGCAAAAATGCGACCAACATTTCCGAAAGGAATGATGAAGCACGAATAACGAATGATGAACTAATGTCATTTCCGCGAATCTTGCTTTCGTTTCTCCAAATCGGCGTTATTACTTAACCCGGTGAAGCGGGAATGCTTGTTCCGGAAATCGTAGCGGCCGGCGGTGGTCTTCTTTTTGCGTTCGATCACGCGACGATCGCAGGAAAACTCGTTCTCACTCTTCTGGCCGTTGTTTCCATTTTCAGTTGGTCCATCATGATCACGAAATTGCGCGTGATCCGGTTTGCCCGAAAACAGAACGCGCGTTTCCTCGCCGCTTTTCGACAGGACCGACAGCCGCTGCGTTTATTTGAGAAAAATGCGCGCTTTCCCGGATCGCCAGTGTTCAATGTGTATCGCGCGGGCTGCGAGGAAATGACATTTCATTTGCTCGGATCGCCTGAGGTGGACGACACCTTTCGGGCGCGACTGGGAATCGCTGATAAAATTTCGCCGGCACAAATGGGTGCGGTAAACGCCGCGATGGAACGAGCCGTGGGCGAGACAGCGCTTTCACTCGAATCTCAGATGATTTTGCTCGCAACTGCGGTAAGTGGTTCGCCCTTTCTCGGCTTGCTTGGCACGGTCTGGGGCGTGATGGACGCTTTCACCGGCGTGGCCGAGGCAGGCTCGCCGAACCTCGTCTCGATGGCGCCCGGCGTATCCGGCGCGCTGATCACGACAGTGACCGCGCTCTGCGTCGCGATCCCAGCGATGTTTGGATATAATTTTCTCGTCACCAGCATTCGCGGGATCATCGTCGAGATGGACAATTTTGCCGCTGAGCTCGCTTCGGAATTCGAGCACAAATACGTCGATCACGGTTCACGCCTGCCCGCTGTAGCCTCAGCGCAGGCGGGTGACTCGGCGTTTCGCCGATGAAACGCTACTCCCAACGCCAGAATCTTTCGACGCTCAGCGAGATCAACATCACGCCGCTGCTCGATCTAGCGTTCGTGTTGCTCATCATCTTCATGATCACAACGCCGCTACTTGAAAGCAGCATGAACCTCGTGATTCCATCCAGTGGCGCGACGAATCCGCCGATCAAGTCATCACAAGTGCAAATTGTCTCAATCGACCGCAGTGAGACGATTCGGTTTAACGATCAGGTAATCGATTTGAAAGCGCTTACGGCGCGACTAACGGAACTGAAACACACAAATCCAGACGTTGCTGTTGTGATTCGGCCCGATCGAGAGTTGCCCGTGCAAAAATTGATCGCGTTGATGGATGCGCTAAAGGCGGCGCAGATTACGAAGGTTGGTATCGCCACAAGGGCCGAGTCGAAATAGATGTCGAAGAATCCGCGGTTTTGGCGAAACGTCACGTTAATTGCCGTTGCGCATATCGCACTCATCGCAGGATTGATTCGCTGGAGTTTAGCAGCGCGAAGCGCGCCAGATGAAGAGAGCTTGGTTTGGCTGAGTGCGGGAGATCTCGAGCCTGGGAGATCAGATAATAGCGTGGCGTCCAATTCAAAGATTTCGATTCCTTCTATTGAGCCAGAACCTTTGAAGCCGGACGAAGAAAAAAAGGAACCGCCACCTCTAATTCAAGCAAAGAGCGAAATCGAATTGCCGAACCCAACGCCGATGGAAACAGGTGTGCCAAAGGCAACCGCAAAGCCGAAGGCACCACCAAAACCCACTCCGAAGCCAACACCCAAACCGACCCCCAGAAAGACTCTGCTGGCGAAAGCCACCAAATCATCGGCGCACCCCAAATCGAGTCCGCCAAAGGCCACAGAAGACCAAACCGACGCAAGTAATGAGAAAAAGAAGAGCGCGAGAACTGAATCGACAGGTTCAACGGGCAAGGGCGTCGGTCATGTCCGCCACGGGACGGATTCGCCGGGGGGAACAGGTGGTGGGACGAGCGCATCCGAATTCGGCTGGTATGGCAACATGCTGCATGACCGCTTTTACAGTGCGTGGATCCAACCGACGAGCACCGTCGCTTCCGGCGCCAAAATTTCAACGCTGGTGAAAGTTCGAATCGAAAAGGACGGTCACGTCTCCAAATTCGAAATCATCGAACCCTCCGAGAACGTTGTCGTGAATGAATCGGTTGCAGCAGTTGCGAAACGAGTAACTGAAGTTGACCCGCCGCCGGTCGGGCTTGGCAGCGGCAATCACTACGACGTAAAAATCAATTTCGAGCTGAATACGAGCCAGGAGACGGCGAAATAACGAATATCTTCACCCGCGCTCGAGATCGACGGATACCCCGATTCAACCGCGATTTTCCGAAAATTTGTCCTCGATCAAGCGGTGTAAGTGTTCAGATATCGCTGGATGATCGAGGCGCTGGACGACTTCATCCAGAAATCCAGTCACAATGAGACGCTGGGCGACCGGAACTGGAATACCGCGCGTGCGCAGATAGAAAAGCTCGTCTTCGTCGACTTGACCGGAAGTCGCGCCGTGGGTGCAACGGACGTTGTCGGCGAGAATTTCGAGACCAGGCATCGAATTGGCTTCTGCGTCGTCACTCAACAGAAGGTTGCGAACCTTTTGATACGCATCGGTGAAATGGGCATGCGGCTCTACTCGGATCAGTCCACCGAAAATCGTGCGGGCGCGATCGTCGAGGGCGTTTTTGTACAGGAGATCGCTCGCCGTATGCGGCGAGACATGGTCCTGTAACGTGCGCGCATCGAATTCCTGCTGGTGTTTGGCGACCGCGACAGCAAGCAGATCGCTGCGGCCGCCTTCGCCGGTGAGCCTGCTGAGACTTTCGAAGCGAGAATATCGTGAGCCAAGATTCAAGTTCAGGCTCATCGCCGACGCATCATGATCGACCGTTGTCGTGTTCATTTGCATTGCGATGACATTGTCTGCCCAGTTTTGAGCACACACGTAGGTGACCTTCGCGCCGGGGCCGGCGACGAGATCGTTTACGCCACACGCAAAACCGGGCGCATGTTCATTCACCGAGCGGAAATGTTCGACCACGGTGACCTTGGCAAGCTCGTCGGTGACCAGGAGCAAATGCGGAAATGCGGAATCGTTTTCACCATTCAGCCAATGGAAAATCTCGATTGGTAGCTCGATTTCGACGCCGCGCGGCACGTAAAGAAATGTTCCTGATGAAACCAGCGCCTGATGCAGCGCCGCGAACTTAGCCGATCCAAGAGTGGCTGGCTGTGCCATGAAATATTTGCGGAACAAATCAGCGTGCTCAACCATTGCTCGCTCGAGCGGTTGGAAAATGACGCCGCGCTTTTTCAGCTGATCCGAAATCACGTCGCGCTCCAGAAGCTCGTCACCAGCGAAGATCATGCGGCCAGCCACTTCTTCGAGTCCGCATGATTGCTCGAGAATAGTTGCGCGCTCTTTCTCAGTTAACATGCCACCGGACTTGAACGGGCTTAGATCTAGAAGACCGACATTGGCGAATCGCCATGCCTGATCTTTTCGAGTCGGCTTGGGCAGTGATTCAAATTGCATCCACGCCTCACGCTGCTGGTCTTGGAACCAATCCGGACATTCGCGTGTCCCATCACGGCCGGAAAGAATTGGAGTAGCCTCCTTCTCGATTGTCGCTGTCTCGTTTCTGGTCATTCCGATATAAGACACCTAGGACCCATGCGTCCCATGGTTAGGCTCGCGTGCGGCGGGTACGGGATTATCCAACCGAGCCTTCCATCTCCAGCTCGATCAACCGCTTGAGCTCGACGCTGTATTCCATCGGGAATTGGCGGACAAGATCGTTGACAAAACCGTTGACGCTCAAGCTCATTGCCTGGGCCTCAGTGAGGCCGCGCTGTTGCATGTAAAAAATTTGCTCCGTGCTCACTTGGCTGACGCTGGCTTCGTGTTGAACGGCGTTGCCTGTCCCTCGCACGGTGATCGCCGGATAGGTGTCGGTCCGTGAGGTCGCGTTGATAAGCAACGCGTCGCATTCCGTGTTGTTTTTGCAATTCTTCAGATGCTTCGGCACATGGACTAAGCCGCGATATGTCGCGCGGCCTTTGCCAATGGAGATCGATTTGGAAACGATGTTGCTGGTTGTCTCGTCGGCAGCGTGGATCATTTTCGCTCCGGTGTCCTGGTGCTGGCCGTCGTTGGCGAGCGCGGGCTTTCCGACCTTTCATGATCACGCTGGGATACTTCATGGTTAGGCGCGAACCGATGTTACAATCGATCCATTTCACTTCGGCGTTTTCCTGAGCGAGACCGCGTTTGGTGACGAGGTTGAACACATTCGACGCCCAGTTTTGCACGGTGATGTACTGAATCTTCGCGCCCTTCAGCGCGACCAATTCCACGACCGCGCTGTGCAATGTGGGCGTGTTAAATTTCGGCGCAGTGCAGCCCTCCATGTAAGTCACTTCCGAGCCTTCATCGGCAATGATGAGCGTGCGCTCGAATTGGCCGAAGTTTTCGGCGTTGATACGGAAGTAGGCCTGGAGCGGATGTTTCACTTTCACCCCGGGCGGGACGTAAATGAACGAGCCGCCGCTGAACACGGCAGAATTCAGTGCGCTAAACTTATTGTCGGCGATCGGAATGACTTTGCCGAACCATTTCCGGAAAATTTCGGGATAATTTTTTAGTCCCTCTCGCGAGCCGACAAAGATGACGCCTTGTTCGCCGACGGCTTTCTTAATGTTTGAATAGACCGCTTCGCTGTCGAACTGCGCTTCAACGCCCGCGAGGAATTTCCGTTCCTGCTCGGGAATACCTAGCCGCTCGAACGTGCGCTTAATGTCGTCCGGAACTTCCTCCCAACTACGTTTCGGTTCGGTGCCGGGTGAGAGGTAATAGCGGATTTTATTAAAGTCGATTGCTTCTAGATCCTTACTTGCCCAGTGCGTTGGGAGCGGTTTTTCCAGAAACGTCTTCAGGCCGCGTAAGCGATACTCGCGCACCCAGTCCGGATCGTCTTTTACGTCTGCGATGTAGTGAATGGTCCGTTCGCTGAGTCCGACGCCCGCATCGCGCACGTGAACTTCCGGATAAAAGAAATCTCCTTTGTTTCGATCGATATCGACTGCAGAATTTTCTGTTTTCATTGTGAATTGTCCCAGTTGTTACCTATATGCCGGCTCAGTTGCACCGTCGCGTGCCCAATCGTAACCTCTCTCTTCGAGTTCCAGAGCGAGTTCTTTCCGTCCGCTTCTAACGATTCGCCCCGCCACCATTACGTGGACGTGATCGGGTACGATGTAGTTCAGGAGGCGCTGATAGTGCGTAATTAACAATATGCCAAGATTAGGGCCGCGCAATGAGTTTACCCCGTGCGCGACGGTCTTGAGCGCGTCGATGTCCAAGCCACTGTCCGTCTCGTCAAGAACTGCGTACTTCGGCTCTAACATCGCCATTTGTAGAATCTCGGTGCGCTTCTTTTCGCCTCCGGAAAAGCCCTCATTGACCGCCCGCGACGTGAATGAACGATCCATCCCGAGCAACTCCATCTTTTCATAAAGCTTTGCGTAGTAGTCGGTTGCCTCGAGCTCTCCGCCTTCCGGCAGGCGCGATTGCAAGGCCGCGCGGAGAAAGTTGGCGATCGTCACGCCTGGAATTTCGCTCGGATACTGGAAAGCCAGGAAAAGACCGCGTCGCGCGCGTTCGTCGGGTTCAAGTTCCAGAAGATCCTCGCCATCCATCGATATTTTGCCAGCGGTGACGCGATAATCCGGATGACCGGCCAAGACCTTGGCCAGCGTGCTTTTTCCTGAGCCATTCGGGCCCATGAGCGCATGCACTTCACCGCGCGGCACACGCAGAGTCAGTCCTCGAACGATCTCCTGATCGCCCACAGCGATGTGTAGTCTCTCTATGTTTAATTCATTCATAAAGCCGAACAATAAACATACGCTGATTTGGGCGATTTGCGAACCGCGTAAAAGGCTTCGCCTCAGCCAGTCGGAACAGCAAATGGCGGCATGTTCTACTTCTGTCTGCTCCACTCCATTGCGGACGATGGCTTTTACATCGGCTACACTGCCGATTCGAGGCGACGATTACCTGAGCACAAGCAAGGCGCCTCATTTGCAACGCTACCGTGGCGCCATGGAGGCTGCGTCTTGAAGGCGAGCCGCACACATGACTGTTCATCCGAACATATCAGCTGCTGAACGTCAAGCGGGCGCTCAATCACGTCTTTCGTTGCGTGTGAATCTCCGCTGCGGCGGCGCCAATCGCCGATCCCAATTCCACGAACGCCGTCACCTTTTCGACTGCTCGCGCAACGAAACGTTTTTCGTTGTCGCGATGCGCGCCATCATTGCGCCCGTCGGGCAATACCGACACACGGGAGTTTGGACTGGCGGCGAGATGATCGTCTGGGGCGGGGATGCATTCGTCAGCACGCATTTGAACCCCGGCGGGAGATACGATCCCAGGACTGACAGCTGGACAGCCACCGGCACGACCGATGCGCCCGATGCGCAAGCCTTTCACACCTCAGTTCGGAGCGGCAGTGAAATGGTACCGGAAACGTGATCCAAAAGCATGTGCATGCGGGCGATTTCAAAATGTGGTAAACTTCGCGCTGTGACTTCCGTAGAAGTACTTGGGAAGTAGGATCAAACAAGATGCCCGTGCCACACGGAAAATGTGCAGATCGCATGGCAGGCTTTGCCTTCAGTTGTTTTCCAAAAAAGATTGACATTCCAGTCGCTCTCCAGAACGAGCCATTCGATGCTTACCAGACGTCAGCGCGTTTAGCCCATGTGTTGCGCAGATCGGGCATTCGCGTGCTTGGCGATCTTCAAGGTCGGAAGGTAGGTGATTTTGCGTGGCAGAAAAATTGTGGATTCAATACGTTGCATGAGTTGGATTCACTTGTACGCCGCGTTCAATCTCTGGCAGAGAACGTGTCTCGTGCGGGAAATGGAACTGGCCGTCGCCGCGCCTGCTGCGCCGCAGCGCAGCGAAGCCG
>Ga0209157_1004627_pt1 | contig 10230 bp, 10 predicted proteins | sample GraSoiAngelo_135_FD_185892 | JGI IMG/M metagenome (GOLD analysis project Ga0209157, IMG submission 185892) | Grasslands soil microbial communities from the Angelo Coastal Reserve, California, USA - 14_0929_05_40cm (SPAdes) (version 2) | ecosystem: Environmental > Terrestrial > Soil > Grasslands ...
TTGGGCCCGCTCGAACGTCTCCAGGCGGAACAGCTTCTGGAAGATCTGGAGGCGGTCGGAGCCCCGCTGGGAGCCGAGGTCCTTCATCTCCTCCTGGCGGACGAACGTGGAGTTCGTGAAGCCCGCGTAGTCGAGCCCGAGGAGGTCCCGGATTGCGTGCTCCCGCTCCGGGATCGATCCGCCGATCGCCTCGCCGTCGCGGCTCAGCTCGAGGTATGGCTCCTTCTTCGTCGTGAACCCCCGCTTCACCTCGAAGCGCGTGTCGCCATGGCGGAACGCGACCCGCACGTAGCCTCCGGGGCGGCAGATTGCGTCGATCGTCGCGTTCGCCGGCGGGTCCATCCGGGTCGTGGACTTGTACAGTGCGAACGTGATCGCGTCGAGGATCGAGCTCTTCCCCGCCCCGGTCTTGCCGGTGATCACGGTGAACTTCTCCGGGAACCGGATTGGCGGATCCGTCTTTGTCAGGTACCGCATGAAACCTTTGAGCTCGATCTCGTCGATGACGAAGCCCGTCCCCGCCGCAGGGGTCTCGGGCACGACCTCCGCGATCGCTTCGACCGCATCGTCCGCCCTCATCCGAGCACCTCCCGGAGGATCCTCTCGCCCTCCGCGCGGATCGTGTCCCGCCGCGGGTCCTTCCCGAACGTCACGTCGACGAAGTCGTCGAGGAGTTTCATCGGGTCCAACGTGTACTCCGTCGGCAGGCTCTGTTCTCTTTCCGCGGGGATCCAGCGAACCTCGTAATGGAACGCCTCCTGCAGGCGGTCCGCAATCTTCCGCTCGTCCACGCGCAGGCGTAAGGGGTCTGGGATGGTGACCTCGAGGCGGACCATCGCGTCGCGGACGGAGGGCGGGAGACGTCCCAGGATTGCCGCCGTCGGCTCTTCATTCTCACGGACAGTGACTTCCACCTTCAGCATGTCCCGCGCCGGCAGCTCAACGAACTCCGCGGACTTCGTCTCCAGGCTCAGGGCGAGGAAGCCCTTCGGGTCCCCGCGCTCGCCCCAGTCGATTCGCTCCGGAGCGCCCGTGTACACGACGTTCCCCCAGATCGTCTGGTGGAGGTGGATGTGGCCCATCACCGCCAGATCGATGGAGGGCGGGATCATGTCCCGCGTGAAGCTGAATTCTCCCGGGAGATGTTCCAGGTACGTCGTGCTCGCGACCCGCGCGCCCTCCACGTAATAATGGCCGAGGACGAGACGGAAGTCCGCGTCCTTCATCGCCTCGGCGTGTTGCGCGATCCAACCACCCCACAGGGTGCGGGCGACGACGTACGCCTCTTCGATGGAGAGCGCCTCGAGATTCTCGACCTCTTTCTTCTTCGCGAGCTCGAGGACCTGCTCGGGGTGGAGGTATGGAAGCATAAGGAATCCAACACGATGGCCCTCGATGTCCCGGATCACTTCCTCGGGCTTCCGGAACACGCGGACGTGCGGGTACCCGCGAAAGTCCTCGAGGCTCGTGGAGCGTTTGTCCGCCCGCGGTTGATCGTGGTTCCCCGCAAGGAGCCACACCTCGATCCCCGCCGCGCCGAGGGGCTCGATCACGTCCCGCCGCACGAGCTCCCGAAACACCGGCGCGACGTGCGCCCGGTCGAAGAGGTCCCCGAGCACGATGAACAGCTTCGAGCCGTGATCGATGGCCCACTGGGCCGCGCGGGCGAAGTTCCGGTGGAGGTCCAACGCCCGCTCCGAGATCCCCGTCTCCGGATCGACCCGGAAGCCGAACGCGATCCCCTCGTGGACGTCCCCCACGCAGACGATTTCGTGCATCCGCATCGCGGGACGGCAGATGGCGGTATATAGTCTCTATCCGAAAGTATGCGAAAGTGCCCAACCAACACATCCATCGCCGCGGACTCCTCAGGGAATTCCCACCGTCGCTTTATTTGGAAGGCCCTCGTTCGTCAGGACAACGAAGGAGGTCGGCGATTGTGTTCTTCGGAGGCTTCTGTGGCCTATGGGGCTGGGGATGGGGTCGTTCCGCGTTTTGGTGGGGCTGGCCTCGATGGTACCGCTGGGGCTGGTGGGGATTCCGCCCGTACGGCTCTCGCCGCCGGTGGTTCTGAAGTCCTGCGCGAAGGTCAAATCACTTATTCGCAAGGGCCCCTACGGGAGAGGAAGGTCTTGCCAAATGCCAGACGTCACGATCCGCCTGCGAGGCGCCCATGATGCGGATGCTGGCATCGTGATAATCGCGTTCGGCGCCATCCTGATTGTCGCGGGGATTGCCACTCGTGGCTGGGCTGGGGTTGGCGCAGTATCGATTGGGACCGTCGTTGGACTGCTCGGCTTCGTCCTTCTCGGGCAGTCATCCAACCGCTCCCTCCTTCGAGTTCATGAGGATCGAATCGAGTGGGCCCGCGGGTTTGCCTGGAGGTGGTTCGCGCACGATCCCGTGCCATATTCAACCGTCAGCGGTGTATTCGTAGCGCCGAGGCGGCGGTCGATTCTCCTGGCGCGGAGCGGGACCCGGCCCCCATTCATCCTCATCAATCCTACGCTACGTGACTTCGCGCGGGCGACCCAGATCTTGCGCGAGCGACTCGCGCAAACGCCGTGGGTAACCAGCGACATCCCTCTCATCAAGCTCCTGCCGCCCTCTTGAGCCCGGCGCGTTGCCTCAGCGGGCCGAACGTTTTATTCGCGATTCCCCTCATCGCGCGCCGATGCCCGATGTCCTGCGCTTAGGGCAAGGGGAACCCGTGCGAGCCCGTGTCGCGGTCGTGGGCTGCGGCGGGGCGGGCTGCAATATCCTTCAGCAGGTCCCCGCGGACCTCGGCGTAACGCGAGTCGCTCTGAATGACGCCCCGCATCGTTCGATGGCGGGCATTCCCTCGAGGCTGATCCTTCCGAACGCGTCGCTCGACGGCCTCGCATCCCTCGATGAGGCCGCGGTGAGGCAGCTCTCATCCCCGGAGGAGAAGGCGATTTCGGGTCCGATTCTGAACCACGACCTCGTCGTCGCGATCACGGGCCTCGGCGGGGAGACAGGGGGTCCCTCCGCCGCCCTCCTCGGCCGCGTTGCGAGGATCGTGGGCTCGCGCTCCCTCGCCTTCGTGACCCAGCCCTTCACCGCGGAAGGCGTGAACCGTCGCTCCGCCGCAGAGCGCTCTCTGGCCGTGCTCCAGCGGAAGGTCGACGGCATCGTCTCGTTCCCGAACGACGAACTCCTGAGGCTCGCCCCAAAGCTCCCTCTTCTCCAGGCGTTCCAGGTCCTCGGGGCGATCATGGTACGCCCCCTCGCAGATCTGGCGCGGTCGATGACGCGGACGGACGCCGCGACGCTCTGCGACGTGGTGCGCGGCGTGTCGCGTTGGCGATTCGGCGGGGGCGGTGGACGGGGCAAGCACCGCGCGTTCGAGGCGGTGGAGGAGGCGCTCGCCTCCTCCTGGCTTCCAGAGAACCGTGATTCCCTCCGACGGCTAGTCGTCGTCTTCGGCGCTGCGGACTCCGGGGACGCGCTCCTTATCGGCTCGTACTCAGAACCTGCACTCGAGGACCGCCTCCGGCTCAGCCTGCTCGCGGGTTCGTGATCTAGAGCCAAGAGCAGCGCAAGGTTGCCCGATGGGACCGTCCGGCAAGTCAGGGATCAGCTGGCGAGGCTTAGCGACAAGATTCGCCGCTCGATTATCAAGCGGTCCACGGCACGAATCTGAAGGATTGCCGTGTTGCCGATGCGGGAGGCGATGAACTGCATTCCCCCCAAGGAGGCGGCGGTCCGGTTCAGCCACGCGCCCCATGCGCTCGCCTCGGAACTCGTCACCTCGATGGAAATGCCATCTTCCCAGTTCACCCACTGCGTGAGGCGACAAGCGATGATGAGGATGCTGTCCGTCGTCGCGTCCGCGAGCCAGTGCTGCATCGTACCGTTGACGGCCGCCTGCTGCGCTGAAGCGATCGCTGCGGACAACTTGAGGGACGCCGTGTCCACATCCTTTTTCGCACCCGTCAGGTTCCCAACGTTGGACTTCGACTGACCGTTCGTAAGCGCGGTCTTCGCGAGGCTGAGCTGTGCCTTCACGGCGTCTCTCGCGGTAACGTTCGCCGCGCCCTGGGTGGTCCAGTAATCGAGGTTGTTGCTCTGCGCCGTTATGAGGTTCTTGACATCGGTCAGGTTCACCTTCACGATGTTGATTTCCTGGAGGTCCCGGCTCTCCGGCAGGAGGGAGAGGAGCTGGGTGTCCGCACCATCAACCTTGAAGTCTTGGCCCGTAAGGGCAACGAGATGCAGGGTGAGTGCCCCGGAGGCCGCGGTGGCGGAGGTCTTCTGCCATCCGACGGCCGGCCCGTCGACGAGGCCCGTCCCGTCCGACTGCCGGCGAACGACGCCACCCGCTTCGTACGTGAGCGTTTGCGACGGGAACTCCCGGTTGCGCAGCTCTAGGGAGAGGCGTCCCCCGCCCACGTCGGACGTCGTCAGGTCGCCGCACGCAAAGGTACCGATGAAGTGCCGCGAGATTTCGAAGTAGATCCAGCGGATCGCCGATGCGTTCGATGCGAAGTAGAACGTCCCGCCGGTCACGCTGGCGATGTACCGGAGCATCGGCTCGTCGATGGTGCTCCCGAGGCCAATCGTGTAGATGACGATCCCGTTGTCCCGGGCCCGCCGGGCCTGCGCCTGCGCGAGGGTGTCGCCGCCTTGCTGGTTCGGGCAGCACGTGTTCTGCCCGTCCGTCAGGAGGATGATCACGCGGGCCCGCGTCGGGTCGCCGTACCCGAGGAGTTCGTTCACCGCGACCTGCAGCGCCGCCCCGTAGTTCGTGCTCCCACTCGCATCGATTGTGTCGACGTCCGTCTTCGCTTCCTCGAAGTTCGGGAAGCAGTTGTGGGAGACCGTGGTCAGGTGGTGCTGGGCACCCCCGACGTTCTCCTTCGTCAGGTGCGCGTCGTTATCGAAGTCGACGATGGCGACATGGTCCGGGCACTGGAGGCGGCCGATGTATTCCTTCGCCCCCGAGAGCCGGAGCTTCTGGGGATCATTCTGGTTCATCGACCCGGAGCTGTCGATTGCGAGGATGATGTCCTGGTCAATGTGCGAGATGGCCTGGCTGTTGAAGTGGGGGACGAACTGGAAGAGGACGTTGGCCCCGCCGGAGCTGGAATCGAACGCGAGCGTCCCCGTGCTGGGGGCTTGGAGGGGGGAAACGCCCTGGGTCCCGAGGGGGATCGGCACCGTCGTCGCGGGCATGATCGTGTTCGGGCCCGTGGCGAAGACAGGGCCCTGCGAGAGCCCCCGGATCTGCTCGAAACTCGTAATCGCCGTCTCCGTCGTTGCGAACTCCGCGTCATTCTGCTGGCGGGGAAGGATGTCCACCAGGGCGATGGACATGAAGAGGAGGATGACGAGCAGGGACATCATCGTGGCGACGGTGGATGCGACGCCTGAGTCGTCCCTTCTCAGGCTAAGGACCATAAGTAGTGATTGAGAAGTCCCACGGGCCACTTAAAGCTTCCCGCGCGAAAGACATTCGATGATTCTCCATTGGGAACCCGCCACCATCTCAACTCGAGTGTGGCGCGGGGAATCCGGCGGGTACGGCCGCGGCGGCCCGACTAGTGTTCGTGGGCGTGCGCGTGCTCCCCGGACTCGTCGGGGGCCCCCTCGCCCTTCTTGTTGAACGACTGGCCGCATCCGCACGTGGACCAGTTGTTCGGGTTGCTGATGGTGAACCCGCTGCCCGCCACCGTCTCGACGTAGTCGACGCTGGACCCGTCGATGAACTCCTTCGAGTTCGTGTCGACGACGACGCGGATCCCGTTGTTCTTGAGGACCTCGTCGCCCTCGTGGACCTTCTTGTCGAGGGCCATTCCGTAGCGGAACCCGGAGCACCCGCCGCCGGTCACATAGACCCGGAGGTACGTGTCCTCGACGTTGCCGACCCCGTCCCGCTCGATGAGCTCCTTCAGCTTCTTCGTTGCGGTCTCGGATAGGGCTAGCTGCATCATCGTGTTCACCTGCATCCGGAATCATCTCTCTTCTTTATATAAGGATTTGTGGACGATTATTCGGGGTCAAATCGGAGAGGAGGACAAGACACATCGGGTCAGCCGAGGCGTTTCGCGAGGTACATGCGTTCCGCCGCGTACCCCTCTCTCTCGTAGAGGCCCCGTGCCGGGCGATTCGGCTCGGCGACCTCGAGCTTGATCTTGCGGTATCCGTGGGCCTTCGCCCATCGCTCCGCTTCCATGAGCAGGAACCGCCCGACGCCATCCCGGCGGTGCTCCGGCGCGACCCAGATATCGTACACGAAGCCCACGACGTGCGGGGAGAAGAACGGCCGCAGTTCCCCGACGATGATGTAGCCGAGGAACCGGCCCGCCTCGTCCTCCGCGACGAACCGCTCTCCCTGCCGGCCCTCGACGAACGGCCGCGCGTATTCGCGGAACTCCGCCTCGAACGTCCGCCGGTCGAGGGCGGCCTTCTCGTCCTCCGGGACGTCCGTCCACACCGTCTCCATCGTGGCTTTCCAGATCGTCGCCTCGTCGGCTTTCGTGGCGGGTCGCAGACGGTACGTCATCGCCGGGCCACCCCGCCGGGCTATGGCGGCTCGCCGTATGGCCCTTCCTTCTTCGGCGCCTGCACGGGTTCCATGTACAGGCGGCCCGAGACAACCCGTCCGTTCCAGATCCGAAAGAGGGTCACGCCCTTGTAGTCGAACTTCGTCCCGTCTCCCCGCACCCCGTGCCACCACCACTCCGTCCACGCGGTATCCCCTTCCACGGCGGTCATGATGATGTCCGCTCGGAGGTTCGGGACGCGGTTGAAGATCGTGGACCAGTTCTTGCGGACCTGCTCCCGCCCCGAGAAGGTGCGATCGGGGTGGGCGGGCTGTTCGCTCTCGTACTCGGGGTCGACGAGGGCGAGGAGGCCCTCGATGTCGTGCGCGTTCAGCGCCCGCCGGACTTTCTCGACGAGGGTCCGCGCATCGGCCGCGGTCGACGGCGCGGCCCGCATGCCCGCCCCCGGGCGCCACTTCGTTGCCCCGTGCCGCCGGAGCATCTCCACGATCTCGGTGAGCCCCTTCTCCGTCGCGATGTCGAGGGCGCCCTTTCCCTCCGCGGACCCGAGCCTCGGATCGGCGCCGTGGTCGATTAGCAGGCGGACGAGGCCGGCATCGCCGTGCATCGTGGCGACGACGATGGGCGTCAGGCCCCCCTCGTAGACGTGGTTCGGTTCGGCGCCCCGTTTCAACAGGACTTCCACGATCCCGTGGTGGCGCTGGGAGACGGCCCCCGTCAGTGGCGTGAAGCCCGTCGTCGGGGCGGAGAAGTTCACGTCCGCGCCCTTCGACAGGAGGTACTCGACGATATCCTGGTGGCCGAGGTACGCGGCCAAGCCCATCGGCGGGAACCCTTCCGCGGAGAGCCCGTTCACGAGGGACACGTCCCGCTCCACGAGCTCTCGCACGCGGTCGAGCCGGCCCGTGGCGGCGGCATCGTGGATATCGAGGGTCGCGCCGAGGGCGATCAGGTTCGCCGCGGCGAGCTTCTGTCCCGAGTAGATCGCGACGAGGATTGGCGAGAGGCCCCGCTTCGTGCGGGAGCCGAGGAGGGTGGGGTTCGCCCTCACGAGTTCGCGCACCTTCGCGACATCCCCTCGCTTCACGGCGTCGATGAAGTCCGGGGGCGCCTCGGCCAGCGGTTCCCCCATTCCTTCCCCGATTGCCCCCTCCAGGCTTTATCCTTGCTACTGCGGCTCACGGTTCGCGGGCGTTGTTCTCAAGAACGAGAGGTGAGGGGAATGCGGGTATTGGGTTTGGACCTCGTCACCGGTCGGACCCGCGCTCCCGGAGGAGGTTGGCGATGTCCGGATGGCCCTTTTCCACGGCGCCGTCGAGTGCCGTCTTCCCCTCATCGTCCTTCGCCATCACGTCCGCGCCGTGGTCGAGCAGCAGCCTCGTGATCTCCCGGTTCCCGTTCATCGCCGCCTTATGGAGGGGCGTGTAGCCACCGGCGCTCCGGACGTTCGGGGACGCGTGCGCGTTCACGAGGACCGTCACGACCTCCACGTGGTTGCCCGCGACGGCGGCGTCTAGAGCCGTGTTCGCGAACCGGCTCCGATCCACGGTGTCCACCTCGGCGCCCCTCGCGAGGAGGACCTGGACCGCGGCCTTGTGGCCGAAGAACGCGGAGAGCCCGAGGGGCGTGAACCCGTCGTGGTTCGTGGCGTTCACGAGATCCGGTTCCTCGTCCAGGATATGCTGGAGCCGCCGGGCGTCCCCGACCGCGGACGCCTCGTATATCGTCATCTGCGGGAACCGCGGGAGCAGAGCCTTCACCACGTCCTTGGCTCCATAGTACACGGCGGTCTGGAGGAGGGATCCCTCGGCCGTCTTCGTGAGGACCAGGCTCGAGTCCTTCGAGAGGAACTCCTTCACCTTCGCCACGTCGTTCTTCTTCACCGCCTGGATGAGATCCTCCGCGTCGCCCATGTGCGTGCCTCGGGATGTCGGGCAGGGAACGGAAGGGCTTGAGGTTTTCTGGGGCGGAGCGTCGGGCCCTACCCGGGTGGTCGCCCGCGGGACTCTAGAAGGTCTGAGTACGAGGAGGCCATGAGGTCCTCGTCCGGGATCTGGAGATACCTCCTCAGCGCCTCGAGTTCCGCCTTCGCGGCCTCCTGCCCGCTCTCGTCGGCCAGGACCTTCTCAAACTCCACGAACTTCCCGAGCCTCGGCACTGTGTCGAGATGGATTTGAATTCCGTGATAGCGATAAATCTCCCGCGTCTTCCGCACCTCCGCCTGCACCGGGAACGTTCGTCGGAGGATTTCCACGACCGCCGTCGCATCCGGAAGCGATGCCAGGATCACGAGGCTCTCCTTGATTCCTCCCACGTCGGGGCGCTCGTAGTACACGAGCTCGCCACCCGCGTGGCCCTCGACGATGCGGACCTTCATCCGGCGTTCCCCGAGCGAGAAGTACGTATCGACTTGGCGGTACGACCCAAGTCGCTCCCCGCCCGTGAGAAGGGCGCGGGCCTTCCCGAGGTCCTCGTATCGAGCCTTCAGCTCGACGAGATGACGTGCGGCGCTGGGCACGGCGGGGAGGAGCCGAGAGTCCACCAATAAGGTTCGCAGTACGCCCCCGAACCCCACAAACAGCTTATCGCAGGTAGACCGTGATGCGGGCCGATGTCGACAGTCGACGACTTCCGAGGAATCTACCGGTACAACTGGCGCGTCCTGCGCGACTACTGCGACGCCTTGTCGAGACTACCGCCGGCGGCGCTCCTGCAGGATCGGGAAGCGACGTACCACTCGATGAAGAACATCTTCTTCCACGTCCTCACCGTCCATGACGGCTGGCTGAACGTGACGGCCCAGGGCAGGTCCGCCGATCCGCAAATGCGCGAGGTCGACGAGTTCGATGACATCAAGACGATGCCGCCCCTCCAGGCGTACATGGAGAAGATCATCGCGATGGAGGACCGGTTCCTGGAGTCCCTAGGCAACTCCGACCTGGAGCGTCCGATTCAGCCGTCGTGGAAGCGGCGGCCCCATGCCCTCCGGGACGCCCTCATGCAGGTCACGCTCGAGCAGGCCCACCACTTCGGAGAATTGATCGCGCTCTTTTGGCAGCAGGACATCGAACCTCCGGAGATCACGTGGGTCGATGTCCGTATGGCCATCGGGGGGGAGACGGGGCCCTCCTAGAGCTGGTCGGTCCGGGTCCATCCGATCGTCGCTTCAAGGTCAGGGAAACGGACTCTTCGCGGGGCCTTCCTCGCGGTCCGTCCGTTCCCCCTGAAGTCCGTACAGCTTGTCGCGGTTCGCCTCGAGCTGGTCCACGGCCTTCCCTAGGAATTCCGCGGCGGTGACGACGCGGATGTCGTGCTCCTCGCCCGCCTTGAGGACCGGCGCCATCCGCTCACGCCAGTGGCGGTCTCGCAGCGCGTGGTGGTCGACGATCAGCGTGCGGATGCTCGTGCTCCGGAGGACCCGAGTGAGGTTCGCAAGCGATCGCTTCGTCATCTCCTCGGGATAGTTCTCCGGCATGTGGGTCATCGGGCCATCAGTGTAGAGGACCGTCGGATCGGAATCGAGGATGAACGCGAGTTGTTCCTTCAGCGGCGGGCCCAGGACGTCGGACGTGTGGACGAACGTCTCGCTGCCGTGGGCGATGCGGGTCATTACCACATACCCGAGCTCGTCGTTGTGCCCATGGGGGACCGCGGGGCTGAACACGATCTCCGTCCCGCCGACATCGAGCGCGTTGCCGTCGGA
>Ga0209157_1004632_pt1 | contig 10225 bp, 11 predicted proteins | sample GraSoiAngelo_135_FD_185892 | JGI IMG/M metagenome (GOLD analysis project Ga0209157, IMG submission 185892) | Grasslands soil microbial communities from the Angelo Coastal Reserve, California, USA - 14_0929_05_40cm (SPAdes) (version 2) | ecosystem: Environmental > Terrestrial > Soil > Grasslands ...
GTTCAAGCAGCCCCTGCGCTCGATGGAGGTCGAGGTCGAGGGTGATCGGGACGAGGAGTGGCCGAAGGCGTTCAAGTCCATCCAGATCACCTTCCACTGCACGTGGGATGGGGACATCGACAAGAAGGTGGTCGACCAGGCGATCGACATGGCGTGCAACCGGTACTGCCCAATCCACGCCACACTGTCGCGAGGCGTCCAGATCGAGCACCGGCGCAAGGACCGCTAGCCTCAGACTCCCGTCGAATCGGTGCCCTTTGCGCAAAACGCACGTATTGAGAGCATCCGATGCGGGCCATTTGCGCAAAACGCACGTGACCGGCGCCAAAGCTCCTCGCTCGATGCGGGCTATGACTTTCTCAAGTCCAACCTAGAATTAACCCGTTCCCGCAAGCCCGCTTGTCGTTGGAGAGGCCTTGCTCGAGAGCTACGTCCCAGTTCTGATCTTCGTCCTGATCGTCCTAGGCCTGATCGGGGCGTTGGTCACCCTCAGCTTCGTCCTCGGCCCCTCCAAGCCCCACAAGCGCAAGCTCGCGCCCTACGAGTCGGGGATCATCCCCGACACACCTGCCCTGGGCCGTCTGAGCGTGCGCTTCTACCTCACGGCGATGCTCTTCATCATCTTCGACGTCGAGGCGGTCTTCTTCTATCCGTGGGCCGTGCTGCTCAAGCAGCTGGGATGGTTCGGGCTGATCGAGATGCTCGTCTTCATCGGCATCCTGCTCGTCGCCCTCGCCCACATCTGGCGTAAAGGAGGCCTGGATTGGGAGTAGAGGCGCTCGCCGAGTCGCTCGGACAGAACGTCCTCACGACCACGCTCGGCAAGCTCATCGGCTGGGGTCGCGGCAACTCCGTCTGGCCGCTGCAGTTCGGCCTCGCCTGCTGCGCCATCGAGATGATCCATACCGCGACCGCCGGCGTCGACATCGCCCGCTTCGGCTCCGAGGCCATGCGGGCCTCGCCGCGGCAGGCGGACATGATGATCGTCTCCGGTCGCGTCTCTCAGAAGATGGCGCCGATCCTGCGCACCATCTACGACCAGATGCCCGAACCCAAGTGGGTCATATCCATGGGCGCGTGCGCCTCCACCGGCGGCGTGTTCAACAACTACGCCCTGCTGCAAGGGGTGGACAAGATCGTGCCCGTCGACGTCTACATCCCGGGCTGCCCTCCGCGGCCGGAAGACCTGCTGAACGCGCTGATGATCCTGCAAGAGCGGATCAAGGCCCAGGGAATCACCCCCCGGCAGTGATCGCCGACTCCCTGATCGTTGAGAAGGGCGTCAGCGCCGGCGACGCGTGGGTCAGCGTCGCGCCTGACAGCATCCACACCGCTCTCTCGGGGCTGCGAGACGACGGCTACCGCCTGCTCGTCTTCCTGACCTGCGTCGACCACCTGGCCGACTCCTCGAAGCCCACCTGGCCCGGGCGGTACGAGCTCGTCTACCAGCTCCGCAACATGGAGACACGCGAGCAGATCCGCGTGCGGACCTTTCTCGACGGCGACCCCCCGCGCATCGACTCAGTGCACGACCTCTTTCCACCCGCGAACTGGGACGAGCGCGAGACCTACGACATGTTCGGCGTCGTCTTCACCAATCACCCCGACCTCACGCGGATCCTGATGCCTGACGACTGGGTCGGGCACCCCCTGCGCCGCGACTACCCGGTCGGCGGCGAGGTAGTCGAGTTCTCGGAGGAGCACGAGGTGTGGCAGACGCCACCGCCGAGGGCATGACCGACACCGGCACCATCGGCCAGGGTGTGACCGTCAGCCGGACCGGCGAGCAAGGCGCGTTCGGCGGCGAGCTGCTGACCATCAACTTCGGCCCCCACCATCCGTCCACGCATGGTGTGCTGCGCCTGATCGTCGACCTCGACGGCGAGCAGGTGAGGCGGCTCAAGCCTGTGATCGGCTACCTCCACACGGGGATCGAGAAGCAGGCCGAGGCCCTGCGCTGGCAGCAGGTGGTCGTCGTCACCGACCGCCACGACTACCTGTCGCCTCCGTTCAACAACCTCTCCTACGCGCTGGCGGTGGAGAAGCTGCTCGGCGTCGACGTGCCTCCGCGAGCCGACGCCCTGCGGGTGATCATGTGCGAGCTCACGCGCATCTCCTCGCACCTGGTGTGGCTTGGCACGAGCGGCATCGAGCTCGGCGCCTCGACGATGCTCATGTACTGCTTTAGGGAGCGGGACACGATCCTCGACATGAACGAGGAGATCTCCGGCTTCCGCATGCACACCTCCTTCATCCGCCCAGGCGGTGTGCTGGCGGACGCGACGCCGCGCTTCCTCGACATGCTCGACCGCTTCTGCAACGCGATGCCGGCCAACATCGACGAGTACGAGGCGCTGCTGACCATGAACCCGATCTTCCGCTCGCGGACGATCGGCATCGGCCGGCTGCCGGCCGAGGACGCGAAGGTGCTCGGCGCCACCGGTCCGATGCTGCGCGGCTCGGGCGTGGCGTGGGACCTCCGCAAGGCGATGCCTTACTCCGGCTACGAGAACTACGACTTCGAGATCGCAACCTCCGACCTGAGCGACTGCTACGGCCGCTACCTCGTCCGCATCAAGGAGATGCGGGAGTCGGTCAAGATCTTGCGCCAGGCGCTCGACCGGCTGCCGGACGGACCGGTCAACATCGACGACCGCAAGGTCCTGCCGCCGCCGCGCGAGGAGCTCGAGACCTCGATGGAGGCGGTGATCCACCACTTCAAGCTCTTCACCGAGGGCTACACGGTCCCGGTGGGTGACGCGTACGCGGCGGTCGAGTCGGGCCGCGGAGAGAACGGGTGCTATGTCGTCAGCGACGGCACACACAAGCCCCGCCGCGTGAAGTTTCGCTCCGCGTCCTTCGTCAACCTCCAGCCCCTGGAGCGGATGGCGCTGAACCACATGGTCGCGGACATGGTGGCGATCATCGGCACCGCGGACACGGTGCTCGGAGACGTGGACCGGTGAATTCCCCACGGACTAAGAGCGTGCCGCGTGAGTCCGCGGGGACCCCTTTGAACACCGCGCTCTCCGCGCACGTCCTGGACGAGATCAAGGAGCTGCCCGCGAAGTATCCCCAGCCCCGCTCAGCGGTGATGCCCGCGCTCGACCTCGCCCAGGAGGAGCTCGGCCACCTGACCCCGGAGGCGATGACCGAGGTCGCCGAGGCGCTGCAGCTCGACCCGGGCTACGTCGAGGGGGTAGCGACCTTCTACTCCCTGTTCCACCTCGAGCCCGTCGGCAGGCACCGCTTCTACGTGTGCACCAACCTCAGCTGCATGCTCCGGGGGGCAAACGAGATCGTCGACCACGTCAAGCGCTCGATCGGGGTGGAGCGGGCCGACCAGGTCTCGGCGGACGGGCTCTTCAGCTTCGAGGAGGTCGAGTGCCTCGGTGCTTGCGAGTTCGCACCGATGATGCGCCTCGACCACCGTTTCCACTACGACCTGACCGCCGAGAGGATCGACGCCCTGATCGCCCAGCGTCGTTCTTCTTTGCCGCCCCTCACCCCGGCCCTCTCCCCAGAGGGGGAGAGGGAGATTGCAAAGCCCAAGCGGGAGACCGCAAAGCCCAAGGGGGAGAGGGAGGCTGCAACCCCTAAGAAGGTGACCGCAGAGCGCCCGCGCGCTCCCAGGAAGAAGAAGGCCGCCGATGGCTGAGCTCCGCGGCTCTCATGGCGACCAGCCCAATCACATCCTCACCCGCTGGTTCGGCACCCCCGACCTGCACAAGCTGGAGGTCTACTCCTCCAAGGCCGGCGGCTACACAGCCCTGCGCAAGGCGCTGGTTGACATGGCGCCCGCCGACATCACCAACGAAGTCAAGACCTCCGGCCTACGCGGCCGCGGCGGCGCCGGGTTCGCAACGGGGGTGAAGTGGGGCTTCATCAACCGCGACGCACCCGGCCCCAAGTACGTCGTCATCAACGCCGACGAGTCCGAGCCCGGAACCTCCAAGGACCGCTACATCCTCGAGAACTCGCCCCACCTGCTGGTCGAGGGCATTCTGATCGCCGCCTACGCGGTAGGCGCCAACCAGGCCTGGGTGTACATCCGCGGCGAGTACGACGAGCCCTACCGAATGCTCCACGAGGCGATCGAGGAGGCCCGGGCCAAGGGCTACGTGGGGCCTAAGCCGTTGGGCAAGGACTACCCGCTCGACATCCGGCTGTACCGCGGCCATGGCGCTTACATCTGCGGCGAGGAGACGGCGCTCCTCGAGTCGCTCGAAGGCAAGCGCGCCCAGCCACGCTCGCGTCCCCCCTTCCCCGCCGTCAAGGGCGCGTGGGGCCGGCCGACGCTGCTCAACAACGTCGAGACGCTCTGCACCGTGCCGTGGATCGTCAACAACGGGGGCGCCGCCTACGCGAAGCTCGGCACCGAAAAGTCGCCGGGCACGCGCCTGATGTCGGTCAGCGGCAACGTGCGCAACCCCGGCGTCTACGAGGTCGAGCTCGGACAGACGTTCCGCCACGTGATCATGGAGCTGGCCGGCGGCCCGCCCGAAGGCAGGCGCGTCAAAGTCTTCTGGCCGGGCGGCTCGTCGGCGCCGGTCCTGCCCGAGTCGATGCTCGACACGCACACGGACATGGAGGCGCTGGCTGCGGCCAGGTCGATGGGCGGTTCAGGCGGTGTGATCGTCATGGACGACTCGCACTGCGTCGTCCGCGCGGCCCACCGGCTGCTCAAGTTCTACGCGCACGAGTCCTGCGGCAAGTGCACGCCATGCCGCATCGGGCAGGACTGGGCCGTGCGCACTTACGAGCGAATCCTCGCCGGCGAGGGCTCGCAGGTCGAGCTCGACATACTGCAGCGCGTCTCCGACGGCCTGCAGAACGGCCGCTGCCTGTGCGGCCTCGGCGACTCGGGCGGATGGGTGATCGACTCGACCCTGCGCCACTTCCGCGACGAGTACGAAGACCACGCGCTCCGCCACGAGTGCAACGTCGGCAAGGTCATGGCGAGTGCCTGACGTCAACCTGACCATCGACGGCCACAAGATCGCCGTGCCGGCCGGCACGCTGGTGGTTGAGGCGGCCAAGACCATCGGCATCGAGATCCCGGTCTTCTGCTACCACCACAAGCTCGACCCTGTCGGCGCGTGCCGGCTGTGCCTGGTCGAGATGACGCCCGGCCCGCCGCGCCCGCAGACCGCGTGCACAACGCCTGTGGCCGAGGGCATGGTGGTGAAGACCCAGACCGCGATGGCCGTGCAGGCCCGCGCCGACATCCTCGAGTTCGAGCTCGCCAACCACCCGCTCGACTGCCCCGTCTGCGACAAGGGCGGCGAGTGCCCGCTCCAGGACTTCACGTTCCGCCACGGCTACCCGACGAGCCGCATCGACGGCCCGCGCCTGCACTTCAAGAAGCCGATCCCGCTCTCGGACAAGATCGCCCTCGACCGCGAGCGCTGCGTGCTCTGCTACCGCTGCACGCGCTACTACGACGAGATCGCGTGGGAGCAGGAGCTGACGACGGACGAGCGCGGCGTGCAGTCGTTCATCACGAGCCAGTTCGAGCAGCCATTGAAGTCGATCTTCAGCGGCAACATCATCGACCTCTGCCCCGTGGGCGCGCTGACCTCTCGTGTGTGGCGCTTCGAGTCGCGGCCGTGGGACATGACCCACACCGCGTCGGTGTGCTCGAAGTGCGCCGTCGGCTGCAGCGTGACGCTCTGGCAGCGCCGTGGCCAGCTCGTGCGCGTCACCTCGCACGAGAACGACGACATCGACGAGGGCTGGATCTGCGACCGAGGCCGGTTCGACTACACGGACGTGAACGACCCTTCCCGGCTGCGCACGCCGACCATCAAAGGCGCGCGCGCGACGTGGGCCGACGCCATCAACGCAGTCGCCGGTGGGATCAAGGGCAAGGGCGCGAAGCTTGGCGTGTCGCTGCCTCAGGACATCACCAACGAGGAGGCGTTCCTCTTCCGCAAGCTTCTCGACGGCCCCCTCAAGGGCGCGAAGGTGAAGATGCACGGCCGGACCGCCATCCCCGGGCCGGCAAACGGCAGCCGCGCGCAGGGCGCACTTCCAGAAAGCCTGATGCGCATCCGAGAGATAGATGACGCGCGCGTGATCGTCGTCGTCGCCTCCGACCTCGAGCACGACGTGCCCATCGTCGACCTGCGCGTGAAGAAGGCCATCAGCAAGCGCGGTGCGAAGCTGATCGTCGTCTACCCGGACAGCGTCGACCTCGACCGCCACCCGGGCACGGTCCACATCCGCAACGCGCCAGGGTCGGCCGCGGCCGAGGTGCGCAAGCTCGCCTCGCACGAGCTCCTGCGAGACCCGGGCGGGCCCGTGGCAATCCTGTTCGGCGACGGCTACGGCGGCGAGGACATCGACGACCTGGCCTCCGCGTGCGGAGACCTGGCCAGGAAGGTGGGCGGCAAGGAGATGGCGCTCTACCGCGCCACCAACGAGCGCGGCGCCCTCGCCGCGGGCGTGGCGGGCTGGGACAAGCTCGACGGAGTCGAGGCCCTGTTCTCGTGGGGACCGCCGCCGACCGCCGGGATCCCGAAGTCGGCCAAGTTCAGCGCCTCCTGGGACCACCTGCCGCGCGCGGGACACGAGGCGGCGGTAGTGCTCCCCGCGACCACCTTTGCCGAACGCCAGGGCAGCTACACCAACCTCGAAGGCACGGTCCAGTTCCTTCGCCCGCCGATCCCGGTCCCCGCCCCGCTGAAGGAGGGCTGGGAGGTGCTGTGCGAGCTCGCCGCCGCGCTGGGCCTGCATCTCGACTACGCGGGCGTGGTCCCCATCCAGCGCGAGATGGCCCTCCAGACGCCGGACCTCGAGCCGGCGCCACCACCCGTGCTGGTCGGTCCGGCCCACCCGTGAACGACTTCTACAACAACCCGATCGGCCATTGGGTCGTTGTGGTCGTGGCCATGACTTTGCTGCTGTTTGTCGTGCTCACGGCGACGGCATACACCGTGTGGTTCGAGCGCGTGGCGTTGGGTCGCATCCAGCGCCGACCCGGCCCGAACCGCGTGGGGCCGTTCGGGCTGATGCAGCTTGCCGCCGACGGCGTGAAGCTCGCGTTCAAGGAGAGCTTCATCCCCGAGAAGACGGACAGGATCATCTACGTCCTCGCGCCGACGATCGGTGTGGCGGCGGCGTTCCTCGCCTGGGCCGTGATCCCGATCGGCCTCTGGTACAACGTCACGTACTGGATCGCCGACGTCAACGTCGGCATCCTGATCATCTTCGCCGTCAGCTCGCTCAACGTGTACGCGATCGTGCTCGGCGGCTACGCCTCGAACAACAAGTACTCCCTGCTCGGCGGCCTGCGCTCGGCCGCGCAGCTGGTCAGCTATGAGATGGCGCTGGGCCTCGCCCTGGTGCCCACGTTCATGATCGTCGGCTCGCTGCGCCTGCGCGACATCGCCGGGTACACGGTCGACTGGGGGCCGTACCACGGCCCCATCCCGCTGATCCTGCTGACCCCGATCGGCTTCCTGATCTACCTGATCTCGGCGACGGCGGAGACCAACCGCACACCGTTCGACCTTCCCGAGGCGGAGCAGGAGCTGATCGGCGGCTTCCTCACCGAGTACTCGGGCCTCAAGTTCACGATGTACTACCTCGCCGAGTACCTGAACGTGATCACCGTCTCGACGCTGGCGGTGCTGCTGTTCTTCGGCGGCTGGTACCTCTGGATCGTGCCACCGGTCATCGCCTTCCTGCTGAAGGTCGTGCTGGTGATCTTCCTCTACATTTGGCTGCGCGGCACCTACCCACGCCTTCGCTACGACATGCTCATGCGCCTCGGCTGGAAGGTCCTTCTGCCGCTGGCGCTCGCCAACGTAGTCGTGACCGCGGTCATCCTGGTGGCGGTGAGTTAGATGGCTGACGAGAAGAAGAAGGACGACGAGAAGCCCGACCAGGCAAGCGTCGCGAGCGACGTCGCGGCGCTGCTGACCGGTCTCAAGACGACCTTGAGCGAGACGTTTCGCCCGGTTGTCACGACCATGTACCCGGAGGACAAGACCCCGCGCTCGGAGCGCTACCGCGGGCGCCACTACCTGCGGCGCTACGACAACGGCCTGGAGCGGTGCATCGGCTGCGAGCTGTGCGCGGCGGCGTGCCCGGTCGGCTGCATCCTCGTCATCGCGGCCGAGAACACAGACGAGAACCGTGTCTCGCCCGGCGAACGCTACGCCAAGACCTACGAGATCAACATGCTGCGCTGCATCTTCTGCGGTTACTGCGAGGAGGCATGCCCCGTACAGGCGATCGTGCTCGGGCCGGAGTACGAGCTTTCGGACACGAGCCGGGAGAAGTTCATCTACACCAAAGAGAAGCTGCTCGAGCCGCTGCCGCCTGATGTGCAGGCACGGCTCGATGCGAAGGAAGCCCCCTCACCCCCACCCTCTCCCCGAGGGGGTGAGGGGTAAACAGTGGCGATCGCCGTCTTCTTCGTCGCCGCGGCGGTCGCGGTCCTGGGCGGCATCGGCGTCGTCGCGTTCCACCAGCCGATCCGCTCGGTCCTGAGCCTGGTGCTGGTGATGCTGGCGCTCTCGGTGATCTTCCTCCTGCTCAGCGCCCAGTTCGTCTTCGCGGTCCAGATCATCGTCTACGCCGGCGCGGTGATGGTCCTGTTCCTGTTCGTCATCGCCCTTCTCGGGCCGGCGCGCGAGCTGGGCCGGGGCCGGCTCCGCTACCAGGGCTGGGCCTCGGCGGTGTTCGTGGTCGTCCTTCTGGGTCTCATGTGGACGATGCTCCAGGGGGTCCAGTACCGCCAGCCCGACCAGACCAACCTGGACGTATTCGGCACGGTGCAATCGATCGCCGTCGGCCTCTTCACGACCTACCTCTATCCCTTCGAGCTGACCTCGCTCCTCCTCCTCGTCGCCGCCATAGGCGCCATCTACCTCAGCCGCAAGCGCATCGACGACGCGGACGGGGGGCCCGCGGACGGGCTTGGCCCGGCCGCCGGCGTGGGGGGAGGGTCTCCCCCCACTTCCCGATAAATTGAGCACTCTCAACATCGGCGGCTCCGAGCTCGATGCCTCCTGGTTCCTACTCCTCAGCGCCGTCCTGTTCGGCCTCGGTGCTGTCGGAGTGCTGGTGCGCCGCAACCCGCTGGTGATCCTGATCTCGATCGAGCTCATGCTCAACGCCGCCAACCTGACGCTGGTCGCCTTCGCCCGCCAGCTGCAGAACATCGAAGGCCAGCTGTTCGCGCTTATGTCGATGACGGTCGCCGCCGCGGAGGCCGTGGTCGGGCTGGCGATCCTGGTCGACATCTTCCGGGTGCGTGACGCGGAGGACATCGACGACCTCAGCGAGCTGAAGGGATGAGCAACGGGCTCGTCGCGCTTCTGCTTCTCCTCTTCCCCGCTGCGGGCGCCGTGATCCTGGCGGGACGCGGGTGGCGCTCGCCCCGCGCCGTCACCGTGGTCGTCGGTCCCGGCGTGGTGTGGCTGTCCTTCCTGGCCACCGTTGCGCTGTTCCTCGGCAAGGCCAACGGCGACTTCACCTACTGGACCTGGGTCAAGAGCGGCTCGTTCGACGTGCCGTTCGGACTGCTGATCGACAACCTGTCGATCTTCATGTGCTTCGTCATCACCGGCGTCGGCGGGCTGATCGTCACCTACTCGGTCGGCTACATGGAGCACGAGGACGGGCCGAGCTACGCGCGCTTCTTCACCTACATGGACATCTTCGTGTTCTCGATGCTGCTGCTCGTCCTGGCGGACAACTTCATCTTCCTGATCGTCGGCTGGGCGATGGTGGGCCTCAGCTCGTACCTGCTGATCGGCTTCTGGTACCAGCGCCACTCCGCTGTCGTCGCGGCGCGCAAGGCGTTCGTGATGAACGTGATCGGCGACGTGGGCATGATCCTCGGCACCTTCGTGTTGTTCGTGAGCTACCACTCTGTCACGTACGACGGCGTTTTCCGGTCTCTCCAGTCCTGTCGAGGCGATTTGGGCCTCCTATGTCCCGTTCCCGCCGGGGACACCGGCAGCTTGGAAGTTGCCGCGTTTCTACTCCTGGTGGGTGCGATCGCAAAGTCCGCGCAGCTGCCGCTGCACACCTGGCTCCCCGACGCCATGGAGGGCCCGACGCCGGTCAGCGCCCTGATCCATGCCGCGACCATGGTCACCGCCGGCGTGTACCTGGTCGGCCGGATGCACCCCATCTACGACATCGCGGCGTACGCGCACGGCGCGGTGGCGATCGTCGGCGCGGTCACCGCCCTCTTCGCGGCGACGAT
>Ga0209157_1004634_pt1 | contig 10223 bp, 7 predicted proteins | sample GraSoiAngelo_135_FD_185892 | JGI IMG/M metagenome (GOLD analysis project Ga0209157, IMG submission 185892) | Grasslands soil microbial communities from the Angelo Coastal Reserve, California, USA - 14_0929_05_40cm (SPAdes) (version 2) | ecosystem: Environmental > Terrestrial > Soil > Grasslands ...
CGATGTTTATCGGGAATCCATCATTTTTTGTGGGCGGGTCGGCGAGTTGCTCAATGACATTACCGGCAAGGCAGCCGCAAAAGATCAACTCGAACGCGCCTCGACGAGCTTGCCTCTCAATATTGCGGAGGGAAATGGGAAGTTCTCGGACGCTGATCGATCTAGATTCTTAGAGATCGCTCGTGGTTCGGCCCAGGAATGCGCGGCATGTCTTGACGTGCTCGTGGTGCGAAAGCTCATCGCTACAGAGCGAATTGTTCCCGCGAAAGAGCAACTTGTGCGCATCGTTAACATGCTCATGGGAATGCTCAAAAGGTTTTCGGGGCGCGCGGAGTTCTTGCGTGAGGATGAAGGAACATATCCTAACGAGTACGATCATGATCATGAGCAGGAGCATGATCATGTGCACGATCACGAGCACGAATGAGCAAACTCACGCTGCGCGATCTGGATGTACGCGGGAAACGTGTTCTGGTACGGGTGGACTTCAACGTGCCGACCGAAATGCGCGGCGGAAAGGTTCGCATCACTGATGACACGCGGATTCGAGAGAGTCTGCTAACCATCAACTACCTGCGCGAACGCAGTGCGAAAACGATTTTGATGGCGCACTTTGGCCGGCCTAAAGGAAAGGCTGTGGAAAAATATTCGCTTCGTCCGATTGGCGATTATTTGCACTCGCTTATCCATCAGCCGGTCATATTCAGTCAGGACACGATTGGGGAGGTGCCAGAAAAAATTGTCGATCATATGGAGGGCGGCGATGTCGCCCTGCTCGAGAACGTCCGCTTTCAACCGGAGGAAGAAGCGAACGATTCCGCGTTTGCGAAGGCGCTCGCGAAACTTGGCGATCTTTATGTAAACGATGCGTTCGGCGCGGCCCACCGTGCGCATGCCTCGACTTCGGGTATCACAAAATTCGTGGCCAAGTCGGCGATGGGTTTGCTGATGGAGAAAGAGCTAAAACATTTGCGCGATGGGCTGGAGAAACCGGCTAAACCGTTCGTCGTCATTTTGGGCGGGGCGAAGGTTTCAGATAAGATCGGCGTATTGAAAGCACTTATGCAAAAAGCGGACACCATCCTGATCGGCGGAGCGATGGCGAACACCTTTCTGAAGGCGCAGGGAATTCCGGTCGGCGCAAGCCGTGTGGAATCGGATAAAATCGATCTTGCGCGCGAAATTCTCGATCTCGCAAAGAAACGAGGCGTGAAATTTTTGCTTCCGATCGACGCCGTCGAAGCGGAGGAAATTCGCGCCGGCACACCGATTCGAAACACGAGCCGGCTCTCGCCACAACACGCGATCAGCAATGGATGGCGAGCGGTCGATATTGGTGCCGCGACGATTGCTCTTTATCAGGAGGAAATCGCGAAGGGCGAGACGATCTTGTGGAATGGGCCTGTTGGCATTTTTGAAATTCCCGATTTTGCGGAGGGCACGATCGCGATTGCAGAAGCGCTGGCACAATCGGGCGCGACAACGATCATCGGCGGCGGCGATTCCGTGACCGCCGTGAAACAGGCCGGACTCGCCGACAAAATGACATTTGTCTCCACCGGTGGCGGCGCTGCGTTGGAGTTGCTCGAAGGCAAAGAACTGCCGGGTGTCGCGGCGTTAAGCGAAAAGAGTTAGACAGAATTAACAGAATGAACGAGGTGGGATTTCCCGTCACCATGCTCCGCGTGTGAATGCGGTCCATGATGCAGGCGAGGGCAGCGCGCTTTGTCGAATCGCTGTTACTTGAAATTGGCGACATATCTGATGTCGAGGTTGTGATCCTGCCGCCGTTCACGGCGATCGCCAAAGTGACGGAGGCGCTTGGCACAGCTCCGAACATCAAGGTCGGCGCGCAGAACATGTATTGGGAACGGAGCGGCGCCTTTACCGGCGAGATCAGTGCTGCGCTGCTGCGCGATTTATTTGTGCATTACGTCGTGCTTGGGCACAGCGAACGTCGCACGCTTTTCGGTGAGACCGATGAGATCGTCAATCGCAAGGTGCGCGCTGCGCATGAGGCGGCACTCCACCCGATCGTTTGCGTGGGCGAAACGCTCGCGCAACGCGACAAAGGCAACGTCGACAAAATATTAGCGATCCAACTGCGCGGCAGTCTTGCCGGCCTAGGCGCAAAGGAATTGCAAGAGACGGTGATTGCGTACGAGCCTGTTTGGGCCATCGGCACGGGACGCAACGCGACTCCGGAGCAAGCGCAGGAGGCGCATACGTTCATTCGTCACACCTTGCGCGAAATGGCCGACGACACCGTGGCCGAGCGCGTGCGCATTCAGTACGGGGGCAGCGTCAAACCTGAGAATGCGCGCGAGCTAATGAGCCAGCCGGACGTTGATGGCGCCCTCGTCGGCAGTGCCAGCCTCGACCCGCGCAGCTTCGCCAAGATCGTGAAGGCCGCGCGAGAAGAGTAGCACAGGCTTCCAGCCTGTGGCGAACCGGGCGTCTCGCCTGTTTGTTGTTTAGCCGACAGGCAACATGCCGCCGCCGACCCCAGAGCCGAGTTGGCTGTGCCACGTCATTTCTTGATCTCCAGATACGTGCGCGACTGCACATGATTGGTGCCAGGCTCCAATTCTTCGACGCGCATTTGTTTTAGAAACCAGCGATTGTCGATCTTTTGCGCGGAAACCACTTCAAAGCGTTTGGCGAGCTGCGCGTTCCAGTCGTACGCGTGCATCCGCATCAGCGCGCCGCTTGCCTTGTCGATCCAAAGGAGAAGATTGGAATACTGTGACTCGCGGGAAGGCGCGCGTAACTGCAGCTTCCAGCAATTGCGGGTGCGGACATTTTCTTCGCCCAAAACGCGCGCGTTTTGCCAGTAGAGAAATTTGAACGCAAGGTCCTCATAGGTAAGGCTGGTGCCGCGGATTTTTTGCTCAAGTTGCGACGCGGAAAAATCTTGGGCCCCTGTTTTAGTAATGAAGTCAAGTCGCGAGCTGTTTTGACCCAGGCGCAATTGCAAGACCTGGTCGGGGTTGGTGAATGAATACCGGATCAACGGGCCGTTTTGTGTCATACGAAATGGAACAATGATGTCGTTTTCGCGAAGCTGACCCTGCAGATCGATTTGCTGTCGGGCCTCGATCATTCGAACCGAGGTCAGAATGTCTCGCGCCGAAGGCGCGGGTTCGGCGAAGATCGAGATCGTCGCGAGCGCCATATAAATAACGAATATCGAATGACGAATGACGAATGAATGACGAAATCCGGATGACAAAAGGAAAGCCCCGGATGGCACATTCGTCATGTGAGCATTCGAGCTTGTTTCGATGTTCGTCATTCGTGTTTCGTCATTTAGCGCATTTGTTTATTAGAAGGTAGCGACTTAAAAGCTTAGGCGCCGCTTCATTTCATTGCATGGACCAGTCCCTCTTTCATCTTATCAACGAACAATGGACGAGTCCGGCGCTCGACTTGTTCATGGCGGCGCTCAGCAATAGCGAGATTTGGAAGCCGTTGTTCGTCGCGATCGGATTCAGCGCTCTCTTTTTTGGCGGATTCAAATCCCGAGCCTTCGTTATATGTTTAGCCTTGTCTTTGCTGATCGCCGAACTGTTAACCGGTGTATTAAAGTCCGCGGTTGATCGTCATCGGCCCAAGCAAGTAGAAAGCGTGCGGATGGTCGAATTGCAAAAGACACACCCGAAATTCATGAGCTTGTTTAAGAAACGCACCATCCGTTTTTCCGACCAATCCGATCGCAGCAGTTCGGGGCCGTCATTTCCATCGGGGCACATGACGAATAACACGGTGATTGCCGTATACTGTACACTGTTTTATCGGCGGCGTGGCTGGTTCTACTGGATCATAACGGCAGCCGTTGGTTACTCGCGAATTTATCTGGGAGCGCACTGGCCCAGCGACATCATCGCAACGCTGTTTCTAGCGGTTGGCGAAGCGCTGCTCTTGTTGGGATTGTTCGAGCTAATTTGGAGGACAACGGCGCGAAACTGGGCACCGAATCTTTACGCACGGTACCCAAGTTTGATTGTCGGGGACGTTTCCAGCTTGCCTGGGAAAGATTCGTCCCATGACCGCGGGAAAAACGCGCGCCGCGAGGAATGAGCACGACCCGCGCAGTCTGGTTTTTCATCATCGCGCTGACGGCGATTCGATTGTTGATGCTGGCGACGACCGACCTTGAATTTGACGAGGCGCATTACTGGATGTGGTCGGAGCGCCTCGCGCCGGCGTATTTCAGCAAGGGACCGGGCATCGCTTTTGTCATGCGTACCAGCACCGCGGTTTTCGGCGCAAATGAGTTCGGTGTCCGCTTTTTTAGTCCGGTGCTCGCGGCCGGCACGAGCCTGCTCTTGTTTTACTTTGCGCGGCGATTGTTCAGCGCAACCGCCGGATTGTGGGCAGTTATCGCCTTGAATGTCACACCGATCTTCAATATCGGCGCGTTCCTGATGACGATCGATGCCTTGTCGGTTTTTTTCTGGCTGGCGGCGATGTTCACATTCTGGCTTGCGCTGGAAAAGAGTCCACATTTCTCGTGGCATTGGCCGCTGACTGGATTGCTGATCGGGTTTGGATTTCTCTCCAAATACACGAACGCCTTCGAGCTCGTTTCGATCTTGGCCGTCCTCGCATTGGCTCCCCGGCTAAGACGGGAATTTGCGCGGCCCGGTTTATATTTCCTGCTCGGTATGTTCGCTCTTTGCACCGTCCCGCCGATTACCTGGAACGCGCAGCACGCCTGGATCACGCTCACGCATCTGCGATCACGCGGGGGCATCGACCAGGGGTTTGGCTTCCATCCGTTCGAAGTTCTATCGTTTGTCGGCGAGCATTTTCTTGCCTATTCGCCATTTCTGTTTCTCGCGCTGGCGTGGGGCGTTATCGGAAGCTGGCGTCGCGTGAATCAACAATTCAAGGTGCTGTTCCTAATGTGGTTCGGATTGCCGGTGTTCTTCTTTTACCTCCTCTTGTCGGTCAACAAAAGCGCTGCGCCAAATTGGGACGGGCTCGCCTTCCTCGGTTTCGGCCTGCTCGCAGTTTATTTCTGGTGGGAACGCCTCGAAGCGAGCGTCATCTTGCGGCTCTGCGCAAGCGTGGCGTTGCTGGTCGGATTAGTCATGAGCGTGATCGCGCTGGATACAGACTTGTTGCGCACAGCAGGCTATCCATTGTGGCGAAGGGACCCGAGCGATCGGATGCGCGGATGGAAAAGTGCGACCGGCGCGGTTGAAAAGATGCGCAACGATCTCGAAGCGCAATTGGGAGAGAAACTGTTTCTCATTGCCGATGCTCGCGATCGCGCCTCGGAAATTTCATTTTATCTGCGCGACAAACGACTTGAGGGTGCGGGTCATCCGCCCGTTTACATCACCGAATCGCAGGACATGGTCAACCAGTTCTCCTTCTGGCCGCGCTATGATGAATTTGTGGAACGAAAACCAGGCGCGCCGCAGCCGGAGGGCGAAGTTTATACCGAAGAGAATGGCATCAATCCCTTTGCTGGGCGCGATGCGCTCTTCATTCGAGAGGGCGAAAAAGAACACGTGCCTCACAATATCCGAGCTGCCTTTCAATCGACGGAGCCGGTTGGAACCATCGAAGTACGGCGGTACGGCAAAGTGCTGCGTACATGGCAGGTGTTTCTTTGCCGAAGCTATCGCACACTCCCGTTATGACGGAGGCAGCAAACCCACCGGCAGTTTCCGTGATCGTGCCTCTTTTTAACGAAGAAGAGAGCATGTCGATCTTACAATCCGAGCTGCGGGCAGCGCTGGGTGGACTCGATCATGAAATCATTTTTGTGGACGACGGCTCGGTTGATCGAACGGTCGAGCGAATCAAACCTGCACCGCATATTCAAGTGATTCGTTTCGAAAAAAACACGGGACAAAGCGCCGCGATTTATGCTGGCCTCCAGGCTGCCCTTGGCGCCACCGCAGTTCTCATCGATGGCGATTTGCAAAATGATCCCGCGGACATTCCCAAGCTTCTCGCTGAAATCGCACACGGCGCCGATCTCGTCTGTGGCTATCGAGCGCGACGCAAGGACACACCTGTGAAGCGGCTGACGAGCCGGATAGCCAACGCCGTTCGCAGCCGTTTCACGAAAGACGGCGTGCGCGATACAGGTTGCACACTGAAGGCGATGCGGCGCGAATGTGTGGGCGCGCTGGTTCCGTTCAAGGGCATGCACCGTTTTATTCCGGCGCTTATCAAGGGTGCCGGCTATCGGCTCGTGGAAATCCCTGTGAATCATCGTCCGCGCCGGTTTGGTAAAAGCAAGTACGGCTTGGGCAATCGCGCCCTCCGTGCCACCATCGACATGTTCGGCGTGCGCTGGCTGCTTGCGCGGCGATTAAGCTATAAAGTGCGCGATGGTGACGGTACTCCTGGTTGAGAACAGTGTAGTTGTAGCCGTCCTAAAACGCGCTTGTCAACCTGACCGCCCCCGGTAAGCTTGCGCTCCCCGTACCAACGGGGAAATCCTGCATGGCACTGGCCAACTTACTTTCTGCCGAGCAAATCATCCCTGAGATGAAGGCGACCGAGCGTTGGCCGGCCATTGTGGAACTAATCGACCTGCTCGTTAGTCTGGGGAAAATTAAACCCGCGGATCGCGACAGCATTCTGGCTTCGCTCAAACAGCGTGAGGAAACGATGAGCACCGGCATCGGATTCGGGATTGCCATTCCGCATTGCTCGTCCGACCGGCTCGAAGAAGTCGTGGCCGCATTTGGAAGATCGTCTGGCGGAATTGAATTCGACGCGCTCGACAACGCGCCCGTGAAGTTCGTCGTCCTTTTCATTGTCCCCAAAAATCAATTTCAGACGCATTTGCGCACGCTCGCGTCGATTGCGAAATTTTTGAACGATCGCAGCGTCCGTGAGAGTCTGGCCGAAGCAAAATCGGCGGGCGAAATATTGTCGATTTTTCGCGACCGTTCGCAAAAATAGCTGTAGCCGCCCCGCTCAGTCGGGGCGAACTATCCCACGGTAAAACGCGGCGACGGAGCGCCGCGGCTACAATCATGGAGACTTTTCAATCACTCCTCGCGAACAAACTTGCCAATGCACTGGCAAAGACCGACTTGCCGAATGCGGGCGAATTGACGTCGGCGACGGATCGGCGTTTCGGCGACTATCAGACCAATGCCGCTCTCGTGCTCGGGAAACAGCGGAGCGAAAGTCCGCAAATGCTGGCCGAGAAAGTTCTTGCCCAGCTTGATGTTGGCGATCTTTGCGAGCCGCCTGCCGTCGCGGGCGGCGGCTTCATCAACTTCACATTGCGTGCCGACGCGGTCGCAAGAAAAGCGGGCGAGGTTCTGCGAGACGAACGGCTCGGCGTTGCAAAGGCGAAATCAACCAGAAGGATAGTCATCGATTTCGGATCGCCCAACGTGGCCAAACCGATGCATGTGGGTCACATTCGCAGCACTGTGCTAGGGGACGCGCTTTCACGCATCGCACAGTTTCTCGGGCATGAAGTGATCCGCGATAATCATGTTGGCGATTGGGGCACGCAGTTTGGAATGGTGATTTACGGTTGGAAAAATTTATTGGATCGACAAGCGCTTCAGCGCAATCCGCAGGCCGAGATCGTTCGCATTTACAAGGAGACAAACGAAAGAGCGACCAGGGATCCGCAGGTTCGAGAGGCCTGCCGCCGGGAGTTGGTGAAGCTGCAAGCCGGCGACAAGGAAAACATCGACATCTGGAATGAATGTGTCGCTTTCTCAATGCAGGATTTCGAGCACGTATACAAATTGCTCGATGTGCATTACGACATCCAATGCGGCGAAAGCTTTTACAACGATCGCTTACTGGACGTGGTCGAGCGCTTGCTGAAGTCCGGCATCGCCGAGGTCAGCGAAGACGCGGTCGTTGTTTTTTTCCGCGATCAGCCGGAACTAGCGGATAAGCCATGCATCGTTCGCATGCGGGACGGCGGATTCAATTATGCGACGACGGATCTCGCAACGGTTGATTATCGCATCCGTGATTTGAAAGCCGACGCGATTTGGTACGTGGTCGGTGCTCCGCAGATTTTACACTTCAGGCAAATTTTCGAGATAGCGTGGCGCGAAGGTTACAAAGCCGATTTTCGCCACATCATGCACGGCAGCATCCTGGGCGAAGACCGAAAGCTAATGAAGACACGCTCGGGCGATAATGTGCCTTTGCGCGAACTGCTCGATGAAGCATGCAAGCGGGCTCGCAAAATTATTGAGGAAAAAAATCCAGATTTAAGTGAGGAGGACAAGACCGACATCGCGCGTAAGATCGGCATCGGCGCTGTCAAGTACGCCGATCTCTCGCAGTATCGGATGACCGATTATGTTTTTTCCTGGGAGAAGATGCTCTCCTTGCAAGGAAACACAGCCCCATATTTGCAGAATGCTTATGTGCGAATTCGTTCCATTTTTCGAAAAGCCGGCAACTCCGTGCCGAAGATCGACAAATTCACCCTCGGTGATCCCGCCGAAATTAATCTCGCAAAACGTCTGTGCCAGTTCGCAGAAATCGTCCCCCAAGTGTTGAACGATTTTCGTCCAAACATTCTCGCAAATTACGTGTTCGAGCTGGCAAATGGCTTTCACACATTTTATGAAGGCTGCCCGGTCTTGAAATCGGAAGAACCGGCGCGGAGTTCGCGTCTGGCATTGTGCGACCTTACGGGGCGCGTTTTGCGGCGCGGTCTCGATCTTCTGGGAATTCAAGTGCCGGGAAAAATGTGACACGCTTCGACTTGAAGCATTTCATCCAAAGCGCAGCACTGCGGACTCGAAGAATCTCACAGTTTTTTTGGCGCATCGCTCGCTGAAGGAGAATAGTAATCCTCCAGCAGCAGAAGACTCCGCTCGGAATGACACATGACAACAGAAAAGCATCCGCGCATTCCCAGTTCGACCTACCGATTGCAGTTCAATCGCTGGTTCACGTTTGACCAGGCGCGGGAAATCGTGCCGTATCTGCACGCCTTGGGCGTAACCGATGCCTATGCGTCGCCCTATTTTCAGGCAGGCGCGGAGAGCGTGCACGGCTACGACATCACTGACCATAATAAACTCAACGCCGCGATTGGTTCGCGCGAGGAATACGATTCCTGGATTGCGGAACTGCACGCACACTCGATGGGCCAGGTACTCGATTTTGTGCCGAATCACGTCGGAATCGCGGAGCCGCTCAACGAGTGGTGGATGGATGTGCTCGAAAATGGGCCCAGCTCCAGGTATGCGCCCTATTTCGATATCGACTGGCATCCGCTCAAATCGGATCTGCGTGACAAAGTTCTATTGCCGATCCTGAGCGACCAATATGGGCGTGTTCTTGAGCGCGGCGAGCTGCAAGTGCGCTTCGAGGAAGGAACGTTTTACCTTCGCTACGGCGATCGCAGGCTGCCCATCGCACCGGGGACGTATCGCCATGTTCTGGAGATCGCGTTACAAAACCTCGCCGAACATAAAGACGAAGATTTTTACGCGGAATTGCAAAGCATTCTGACCGCGCTCGAATATTTGCCGAAACGCACCGAAACCGATCCGAGGCGCATCGCGGAGCGCATTCGCGAAAAGGAGATCATCAAGCGACGTCTCGAGCGCCGCTGCGCGGAAGCGCCCCAGGTGCAACAGGCAATCGAAAAAGCGTTGGCCCGGATCAACGGAGAACCGGGCGATGCACGCAGCTTCGACGCCCTTGATGAGTTGCTCAACGCGCAGTCTTACCGGTTGGCATTTTGGCGGGTCGCAGCCGAAGAAATTAATTATCGCCGCTTTTTCGATGTGAATGATCTGGCAGCGATTCGGGTTGAATTGCCAAAGGTTTTTGATGCCACTCACCGGTTGTTACTCGAATTGGTGCGCACCCGCGCGGTGACTGGCCTCCGCATCGACCATCCGGATGGACTTTATTTGCCGCGCGAGTATTTCGAAAAGCTTCAGCAGCGCTGCGCGAAAGCGCTGGCGATCGTCCTGCCGCAGGATGGACGCGCCATTTACATAGTCGCGGAAAAAATTCTCACCGGCGCCGAAACGCTACGGAAAGATTGGCTGGTGCACGGCACGACTGGCTACGATTTTGCGAATCAGGCGGCGCAGTTGCTTGTCGATTCTTCGGCCGATACGGCGATCACCAAGACATTTCATCGCTTCATCGGCCACTCCCTGCCTTTTGGGCATCTGCTTTATGCGAAAAAGCTGCAAGTGATGAAATTGTCGCTCGCCAATGATGTCAATGTTCTGGGCAAC
>Ga0209157_1004635_pt1 | contig 10222 bp, 11 predicted proteins | sample GraSoiAngelo_135_FD_185892 | JGI IMG/M metagenome (GOLD analysis project Ga0209157, IMG submission 185892) | Grasslands soil microbial communities from the Angelo Coastal Reserve, California, USA - 14_0929_05_40cm (SPAdes) (version 2) | ecosystem: Environmental > Terrestrial > Soil > Grasslands ...
GGACAAGGCCCACACGCGTGACAGCGGTGTTCCCGTGTTGAGACTGTTTGCCAAGATGGAGAGCCCGTTGTTGACGACTGCGAACGCGCCACCCGCGGCGACAATTTGGGCGAGTACACCAAGTGGGTCTCCATGCTTGACGGCCGATTGCGTCATCGCAAGCACAGCCCATCCAGCGAATGCCGATAGCACCCAGTCGGCCCGATTGAAAAGCGTGCCGTACCACTTCGGATCGCCACGGAGATCACGTGGCTCGAACGTTCCGATTAGAGCGACCCAACACACGCCAAACGGATTCGGCAATCCAGGATCGAAGAGTGCTGCTAGAACCGGAGCGGTGGTGATGGTGGCGTGGACACCACCCGGAAGTCGAACGGGTAAAGCCGCTGCCACTAGAGTCACGACAATCCAAAAGAAGACGCGACCGAGATCGAGCTCATCGGGCGGTGGCGCGGAGACACGCACGAGGATCACTCCTGCGAGCGCTACGACCGGAAAGAAGAGCAGCCGTAGCGAAGCTGGAACAGGTGCAAGCCAGGAGGTCACGTGCGGGAGGATATGCGAGGCGCTCTGGCAGGCCGCATCGAAGGGGATACATACGAAAAACAAAAGAAGGGCCCTCAGGCCCTTCCCTTGCGCGCTTTTACACGCCTCTAGAGGACGGAGATGACCTTAGAGTCCGTTCGTGCCTGCCCCGCCGGCCAACACGAGCGCGGCCAGCATGGCCAGGGTTGCGAGAATCCGCTGCATTTGAGCCTCCCTTCGCCCGGGTTTCACTTCTCTTCATCGGGCGGCTTGGTCGGTGACTTAAGGGCCTACCTAGGTCCGATACCCGTCAGAGACGGGAACAACTATCCGTAATCTGGCCGAAATCTGACTTTTTGCGCCACTAGCCTTTGACGGTTAAGCCAGCCTACGCGGGTTAGAGTCCTGACCGCACCGCGCTGACTGGACGCTTCGGGGAGGGCACAGGATGTCGACCACTGGCCAGGCGCTGCCCGCCGAGCCTGATCTCTGGGCTCCGGTCGGATTCGAGCACCTGCCGGGCGAGCTTGTGTCCGCATTCCGCAGTGGCGACTGGCCAAAGGTCCGCCTCCGGCTCCAGACCGTCATGGACGCCATGATCACCGACGGTCCGTACGGTCGCGAGCTGTTCCAGCTCGTACTTCAGCTGCCGATCGGACTCGATCCGGTCTTCGAGCGTTATCGCGCGTCAGCAATGGTCGATCACGGTGAATGGGATGCGCTCCGCAACTCTCTCGCAGCGCGGCCGCTCGAGCCCACTGAGGTTCTCGGGGTGCGCGACATCATCACCGCGCCCGCCGATCGCTGGAACTTCCCCGCGGCTACAGAGCTCCATCAGCGAGTGCTCTTCGAGTCGTACGAGTACCAAGCCCGTCGCTCGATGGGCGCGTATCGACATTGGGCGCAACGGATCTCGAACTACTACCCGGATTTGCTCTGGAAGCGCGACGACATACCAATTGGTAGGCATCTGCGCTTTCGCCGCTTGCACGACACGCTTTGCCTTGCGATCGGCGAGGCGCACGCGGGTCGGCTCGAGGTCGCGCATGCGCTCGCACGCGAGTCGCAAAGGCTTGGCGACGAAGGCGAACCGATGCGCGTCCTCGCGCGTGACCTCGCGGAGCTCGTTCGGCTCGGCATGGGCGAGAAGCACGACTTCGAGCTCGCGATGCCCGAGCACGTGTGCCGCCCCACGGGACCGTCACCGCAGGGCGTGTGGGAGATCCTCCTGTATCTCATGCCGTTCCTCGCGCTGCGAGAGGATGAATCTCTCGGATGGGCGGCGCGCCTCGCGGAACGCATCGCGGTGCGGCTGGCGGCGCCACGCGCCGAGCTGCAGGCAGCGTCGTGGCGAGTGGCAAGCGAGGTTCGTGCGGGACGACGCGGTCGGGACACCGAGCTCGCGGGTCTCGTCGCGAAGTCACGGCGCGCGACACCCGGTCTCCGAGGGCTTCCGGTTTTCCTCTCCGGCTACGCCGAACGAAGCTATGACGCGTTCCGGGAAGCCGAGCATCTCGCGCGGCGCGCCGGCAATGTGTGGCTGCAGGTGAGCTCGCTCGTCTGGATGTTGGCGATCGAGCCGCAGGCAGGGGTCGCCCGCCGTCTCCATCAGCTGCTAGATATCACCGCGTGGCGGCGGCCGATCCTCGCCCCGCCCGAGGTCGCGGCCGACGCCGCGCTGGCGATGACCGTGACCGGCGAGCGTGGCCGATCGATCCTCGAGCTCGCGCTCACGGCGGGCAGGCCCGCAGTCACGACGGAAGTGGTCATGCGCCACCTGGACGATCCGAACGCTACGAGTGCCGCGCGCACCGCGGCCGTCGATGTGCTGGGCCTCGTGGGCACGATGCAGGCGCGAGACATGCTCGGGCGGCTTGCGAAACGCAACGACGACATCGGACGCTCGGCTGCGAAGCTGTCCTCGCGCACCGGAGCGAACATCTCACTCAGCGAACGCGAGGTCGAGGTGCTCTCGCTCGCGGCAGATGGCCTGACGAACCGCCAGATCGCCGAGCGGCTCTACCTGAGCCCACACACGGTGGCGCGTCATCTCGCGAACGCGCGCGCGAAGCTCGGTGCCTCGAACCGTGCCGAGGCTGCGGTGCAGCTAGAACGGACGCGCCAGTAGCGCTACAGGTCTTTGCGAATCCGCCGGATGTTTTTGCCGACCATAGAGCCGCGGCAGAGCACGGGCCGAATGACTTCGATCATCCGCGCTCGGCAGACCTTCGCAAGAGTTACCAGAACGTCCATCTGCACGACTCCTTACCGTTGGCCGGCGTTTGTCGGCCGAGGTTTTCATCGCGCAGGCGGTCGTGTCATCCCCGCAACTGACCAATTCGGGGTCACGAGCATCGCCCGGCGGAGGCGCCTCGATGCATGGTCATGCCTAAGTGATGGTCCCTTCTGACCATGGCCAGGCCCGGGCCAGCTAAAAGAGGTCGGCGCTAGAGGCGCTCGTAACGGGCCACATCGAGAACGAACACGGTGGCCCCGCCGAACGTGACCTCCACTGGGTAAGGCATGTAGAACTCGCCCGGCTCCATGATCGGCGGCATCGGGCTGATGTGCTGGGTCCTCGCGTGGCAGGTCTCCCGGATCGTCGCGATCACGTCTTCGACCTGCGCTTCCTCGACACCGACGATGATCGAGGCGTTGCTCGTCTTGAGGAAGCCTCCCTGCGAGTGCAGGCGCGTGACGCGGTACTCCTTGTCGGTCAGTGCGTCGACGAGCGCACCGGCGTCTTCGGGGTGGACGATCGCGACGACGAGCTTCATCCCGGCGGGACTATACCCTCGCGCTCCAGCTAAGCCGGCGCGCCGAGCAAGGTGTCCACTTCGCGCCGGATGTCCTTTGCGATGGCCGCCTCGTCGCGATCCGCCGCGATCACCACGAAGCGTTGCGGTTCCGCGGCGGCCAGGCGCAGGTAGGCGTCGCGGACGCGGACGTGAAAGTCGGTCGCGTCGGCCTCGAATCGGTCCCACCGTGCCTCCGCCCGCCAGCCGGAGCGCGTGAGACCGACCTCGACCGGAACGTCGAGGAGAAAGGTGCGGTCGGGTACGAGCGTGCCGACGGCAAGGGTGGTGACCTCACGGATCGCTTCAAGCGAAACGCCGTGACCGTGACCCTGGTACACGACGGTCGAATCGAAAAAGCGATCGGCGATCACGATCTTCCCCGCCTCGAGCGCGGGGCGGATCACCTCGCGAACAAGCTGCGCGCGCGCGCTGCTGAAGAGAAGGACCTGTGCCTCTGCGCTCAGCGGGATCTCGCGCGCGTGCAGAAGGATGTCACGGATGCGCTCGCCCGCCGCTGTGCCCCCCGGCTCTCGCGTGAGCACGACCTCGCGACCCCTCTCGGTCAGGATGTCGGCAAGGCCGCGCGCCTGGAGCGACTTCCCGGAGCCCTCGCCCCCTTCAAAGGAAAGGAAGAGGCCGCGCTTCACCGATATATCTGCACCCGGCGCACGGGATCGTGGCCGGTCGATCGCGACGAAAGGCTCGCGCGCTCCGCGAGCTCATGCTGGAGCCGTCGAACGTAGGCGTTCTGGGGCGCGAGCTCGATCTCATCGCTCTGCCCGCTCGCCACGGCCTCGATCGCCTCGCGCGCCTCCTCGAGGGCCTGGTCCTCCGGGCCGCGGCGCAGGTCGATGACACTGGCAAGCGCACTCGCGATCTGGCTCGACGAGTTGCTCCGAGCGATATAGATCGGGATGCCTGAGGACTCGGCGTTGCGGAGGCGCGGCGTCTTGCGTCGGTAGTAGTTCTTCAGGGTCAGAACGACGTCGGCGTCCTCGGGCTCGCGGACGATCGCGACGGGCAGACCGAGACCGCGCGCCGCATCCTCGACACGCGTCCACGACACGCCGAATGGATACACCTTGATCGTCTCGCGCATGCCGTCGTCAAGCGGGAGGCGTGGCGTGCTACGGCGCTCGACCGCATCGGCAGGCGCCCGAGTCGGCGCCTGCGTCGTGCGAGCGATCTCGCCACCCTCGGTGCGCGAGCGGATCTCAGGCGCGACCGGCATCCCCAGGAGAATGGCATCGACCACCTGCGACACGTCGTGGTAGACCGCGACGCGCTGGTACGCCTGGATCTCGACCAGCACCTGGAACGTCGGTGGAGCCTTACGTTCGAGCACCGACTTCTGCGTACCGCGGCGCCGCGCTTCTTCGTCGGAGAGCGTGACGGTCTGGATCCCGCCGACGAGGTCCGTCAGGGTCGGGTTGAGCATGAGGTTTTCCAGAGTGTTGCCATGCGCGGTCGCGATCAGCTGCACGCCACGCTCGGCGATCGTGCGCGCGGCGGCGGCTTCCTGCTCGGTCCCGATCTCGTCGATGACCACGACCTCGGGCATGTGGTTCTCGACCGCCTCGATCATGACCGCATGCTGGAGGGACGGCGTCGGCACCTGCATGCGCCGCGCGCGGCCGATGCCGGGATGTGGGATGTCGCCGTCGCCAGCGATCTCGTTCGAGGTGTCGACGATGACGACGCGCTTCGCGAGGTCATCGGCGAGGACGCGCGCGACTTCGCGCAGCATCGTCGTCTTGCCGACGCCGGGCCGACCGAGAAGCAGGATGCTCCGCCCCGACTCGACGATGTCGCGGATGATCTCGACGGTCCCGTAGACGGCGCGGCCGACGCGGAGGGTGAGCCCGACGACTTTGCCCGCGCGGTTCCGCAGCGCGCTGATGCGATGCAGCGTTCGCTCGATGCCGGCGCGATTGTCGCCGCCGAACTGCCCGATGTGCGAGATGACATACGCGAGGTCCTCGGCGGACACCTCGCGCTGCGACAACAGCTCTTCACGTCCCACGAAGCGCGCTTCCGGGAGGCGACCGAGATCCATCACGATCTCGAGCAGACCCTCCAATCCGTCCAGCGCGCGTACGCGCTGCACGAGGTCGGGTGGGAGTCCCCGGAGCAGCGCCTCGAGCTCGTCGCTCTGCTGCATTCAACAAAGAGCATATCGAGGGGGTCGAACCGCTATCGCACCACCGCCGGCGCAAGTGCCGGCTCCTCGACGCGGACGGCGAGCTCCTTCACGAACAGCATCGACGTCGCCGCGTCGCGAAAACCCTCTGACAACAGCGCGCGCGCGACGTGCTCCTCGTACGAACGCACTGGAGACGTGATCGCCCGGCCCGCTGGCAGAACTCGTACGGCTGCGCGCACGAGATCGCGCGCCTTGTCGACGTCGCCCGCGTCGGTGCGCACCTTCAGCACGTTCGGATGGCGATCCATTCCGGCGAATGCGAGCGCGACCGCGCTCGGCTGGGTCTGATCGTGTTCGATGAGCGCCATCCGACGGCGCATCGCGAGCGGGTTGCCGCCGATGAGATGCGGCGGGTCATACGCGCCGCCGCGGCGGCCGAGATCGAAATCCTGCACCGAGAGCTGCTCGGCGCGCTGCACTGCGTGCGGCGTCGTCATCGCGTAGAAACGAAAGAGGTCGTGCGCGTCGACGGCGGTGGCTTCGCGCGCGTGCATCCGCTGCGAGGGTGCCGCAAGCGCGGCGCCCGTCGCCGCGTACCAGGTCTCGCGCGTGTACGAGTAGAAGCCAGCCTGGAAGAAGGTCTCGCGGGGACGCGCCTCGTCCGGCACCGCGGCGAAGAGGCGCTGCATCCCGGATCGCGCCGCAGAGGCGCTGATGCCCGAGAGCAGACGGAACGCGCTATCGGTGCCGCCGGGCTCGGGCAGCGCTGCGAGCATGAGAACGACCCACTCCGGCCGCCTTCCGTCGTAGACGAACGCGGTGCTGCGCAGCTGGCCGCGGTATTCCTCGAGGTAGACGCGAAGGCGTCCATTGAGACCGAACAGTCCGTTCATCAGGCCGCGCCAACCACCGATCGCGCCACCTGCCAGCGGCACGGGGAGCGCCGAAGCGACGATGCCTTCGCGCGTGCGCACGGACGACTCCAGCAGCGCCGAGATGCGGCGCATGTCGAACGGGGTCGCGGCACGCGCCGGCACGCGGCTCAGCCCTGCCCGAGCGTGAGGAACAGACGGTGGAAGCGTTCGTCGCGCGTCAACTCGGGGTGAAAGGAGGTCGCAAGTAGCGTGCCCTCACGCACGGCGACCACCGTGCCGTCACGGAGCCGCGCGAGAACGGCGACGCCTGGACCGATCCGCGTGATCTTGGGCGCCCGGATGAACACGGCGTGAAACTCACCGCCCGCCATGCCCTCGACATCGAGATCCGCCTCGAACGAATCGATCTGACGGCCGAACGCGTTCCGCTCGACGGTGATGTCCATCAGCTCCGCGAGGGGATGCGGATGACCAGGCACATCTTTCGCGAGGAAGATCGCTCCGGCGCAGGTGCCCCACACCGGCATGCCCTGGGCAGAACGTTCGCGGAGTTTCGGGATGATCCCGTAGTTCTGCGCGAGCTTGCCGATCGTCGTGCTCTCGCCGCCAGGGATGATCAGGGCGTCGACGTCGTCGAGCTGCTCCGGCCGGCGCACATCGACGCCTTCAGCGCCGATGCCGCGCAGCGTCGCGAGGTGCTCGCTGAAATCGCCCTGGAGGCTGAGGACGCCGACGCGCGCGCTGCGTTCTGAGCCGAAGGCCTTACTGCCTAGCGAGGACGAGGGAATGAGCTTGCTCATTCATGAGGACGAGCGACGGCAGGAGCCGTGTAACGGCTACCAGCCGCGGATGGCAAGGCGTTCGCCGGCGGGGATGGTCTCGAGCGAGAGACCACGCATCGGCTCTCCGAGCCCGCGCGAGACCTCGGCGATGAGCTTCGCGTCGGTGAAGTGGGTCGTCGCCTCGACGATCGCCTTCGCGCGCCGGGCCGGGTCCTCGGACTTGTAGATGCCGGAGCCGACGAAGTTGCCCTCAGCGCCAAGCTGCATCGTGAGCGCAGCATCGGCCGGCGTCGCGATCCCGCCCGCGCAGAAGAGAACGACGGGAAGCCGCTGATTCGTCGCGACGTCCCGCACCAGCTCGACGGGCACGCGATATTCCTCAGCCCTCGCGTCGAGCCCGGTGTCCTTCAGGCCGGCGAGCGTCCGGATCTCTGTGAGGATCGCCCGAAGATGGCGCACGGCCTCGACGATGTTGCCGGTGCCCGCCTCACCCTTGCTGCGGATCATGGCCGCGCCTTCGTTGATGCGACGCAGCGCCTCGCCCAGATCGCGCGCTCCGCACACGAACGGCACCTTGAAGTCATGCTTTTGGACATGGAACTGCTCGTCGGCCGGCGTGAGGACCTCGCTCTCGTCGACGTAGTCGACACCGAGGGCCTCGAGCACCTGCGCTTCGACGAAGTGCCCGATCCGGCACTTCGCCATGACCGGAATGGTCACAGCGCTCATGATCTCGATGATCTTCTGGGGATCGCTCATCCGCGCCACGCCACCCGCGGCGCGGATGTCCGCCGGCACGCGCTCAAGCGCCATGACCGCCACGGCGCCCGCCTCCTCCGCGATCCGCGCCTGCTCAGCGGTGACCACATCCATGATCACGCCGCCCTTGAGCATGCGCGCGAGGCCGCTTTTGAGCGTCCACGTACCGGTGGAACCGTTCGCTCCGGAGGTGTTCTGGAGGGAAGCCATGTGTACGCAATCGTAACGCCCTGCCCGTAGAATCGGAACATGGCGGTCGTCGACGCGAACGTGCTCGTGCTCAACCTAGACTTTCAGCCGCTGAACGTGTGCAACGTGCGGCGTGCTGTCGTGCTGCTCTCGAAGCAGAAGGCGACCGTGATCGAGCAGAACGGCCACATCGTCACGAGCGAGCGACTCAATCTGCAGTCGCCGTCGGTGATCCGTCTCGTCTATCACATCAAACGGCCGCGGCCCGTCGTCAAGCTCACACGCAAGGAGATCCTCCAGCGCGACGAGCACACCTGCCAGTACTGCGGCAAGCGAGGGAACGATCTGACCCTCGACCATGTGATGCCGCGTCATCGCGGTGGCCAGCACACCTGGGACAACGTGGTGGCTGCGTGCCGAGCGTGCAACCATCGCAAGGGTGGCCGCACGCTCGCCGAGTCGCACATGACGCTCCTTCGTCAGCCGAAGCGGCCGCCCGCCACGCCCACGTACCTGTATTCCTCATATGTCCGCGCCGGCGAGCGCGCATGGGCGAAGTTCATCGGTATGGACGAGTCCGCGGCCGCATCCTGACCCGCGGCGCGGCAGCGAGTTTGCACGGGAGCGCGTCCGGATGAAGGTCCTCTTCACGAAACGCACCTACGCGCCGATGGGTGGATCGGAAAGCCTCGCGTACCAATGGGCATCGCGGCTCGCGGCGCGAGGGCACGACGTGCGGGTCGTGTGCGGTCAGGCCTTCGACGACCGGCCGCGCTTCGAAGATCGAGGCGTCGACGTCATCCAGGTGAAGCCGCGAGGCGGTTTCCTCGGCCACGTCGCGGATGCGTCGACGCTGGTCGACCTCATGCGCGGTGAAGAGCTTGAGCGCTACGCGGAGGACCGTGACCTGATCCACAACGTCGGCCGGGAGTACCTCGACAGCTCGCTCGGCGTCGCGGAGGGTCTCGATCTGCCGATCGTGTTGACCCCGCTCGCCCATCCCGGGCAGTTCCACGGCGGCGACACGCCAGCGGACTTCCTCCGCTATCGGCGCGCATCGGTCATCACGACGATGACCGACTGGGAGCGCGCCTGGTTCGGAGAGCACGGAGTCGATCCGTATCGGCTGATCACGACCGGCATGGGGGCGAACGCGGTGCGCTCGCACGACGGGGCCGCCTTCCGCGCGCGTCATCGCATCCCCGGCGGAGCGCCCGTGATCCTCTACGTGGGACGGCGCGAGCGCTACAAGGGCTATATCCACCTGCTCGACGCTGCCGAGCTCGTGTGGCAACGTCACGACGAAGCGCGCTTCGTCTTCATCGGCGTCCCTGGCTTCTACGGCGCGGTGATCGACGAGTTCGCGCGATACACCGACGAGCGCATCATCGTGATCGAACGCGCCGTGGCCGCGGAGAAGTCGGCCGCACTCGACGCGTGTGACGTGTACGCGATGCCCTCCGCGCACGAGACGTTCGGGATCGGTTACCTCGAGGCGTGGCTGCACGAGAAGCCGGTGATCGGCGGCGACATCCCGCCGCTACGCGAGGTCATCGCGCACGGCGTCGACGGGCTGCTCGTTCCGCAGAACGTCGAGGCGATCGCGCGCGCCATCACGCACCTCCTCGACGACCCGGTGCTCCGACGAGCGATGGGGGTCGCCGGCAACGCGAAGCTCGGCGAACGGTGGGACTGGGAACGGGTCATGGACCGCGTCGAGGACGCGCATCGGCGCGCCATCGGTGCGCACCTCCCGGCGGACGAGGCGCTCGCCTAGCCTTCCGGCGTGCGCGTCGTCATCGCGAAGAAACTTCTTTCCACCGTCGGTGGCTCCGAGCTGTTCGCGCGCGCGCTCGATCGCGAGCTCCGTGCGCTGGGCCACGACGTGACGCTCGTCGGGCTGCGTCCAGCGTGGCCACGGCCCGGGATGCCGCGCGAAGCCCTCGCGGCGCCGCCGGGACCGGTCACCATCCGCACGAACGGAACGCGGCTCGTTTTCATCCCAGCGCGGGGCGGTCGGGTCGGAGCCGCCATCGACGGTCTGTTGCACTGCGTTGAAGTAGGCACCGGTCGATCCGGTCGGATCTAGTTCCCGCTGCCACTGCACTGTACCGGCGCCATCGAGCTTGAGGATAAGGGCGCCAAGGTGCC
>Ga0209157_1004637_pt1 | contig 10219 bp, 8 predicted proteins | sample GraSoiAngelo_135_FD_185892 | JGI IMG/M metagenome (GOLD analysis project Ga0209157, IMG submission 185892) | Grasslands soil microbial communities from the Angelo Coastal Reserve, California, USA - 14_0929_05_40cm (SPAdes) (version 2) | ecosystem: Environmental > Terrestrial > Soil > Grasslands ...
GGCCCCAACGGTCTCGTCGACGCCGAGCCGGTCTACCGCGGCGCCATGGCGGGGCCGCGGCCGGAGTTGCTCAAGCATTTCATCGACACGTTGGACAAGTACGCCATCGAGGCGTTGCTCGCCCCGACGACACCGTCGGTCGCCGTCGCGCAGGGACCGCAGGCCTCGAGCCTCGAGACGTTCCTGCGCTTCATCCGCAACACGGATCCGGGAAGCAACGCCGGGATGCCCGGCCTCACGATCCCCGCGGGTCTGGGGCCGACCACGGGCATGCCGGTCGGCCTGTCGCTCGACGGGCTCCGTGACTCCGACGAGCGGCTGCTCGCCATCGGCATGGCGATCGAGCAGGTGCTCGGCCGTACCCCGCCGCCGAAGCGCTGACGGCGCTCAGCGCTCGCGCGCGCCGCGCTCGTCGCGCTCGGCGTGCGCGGCTGCGGGCCGCGGCGTCGTGCGGCGCGCGTCCTCTCGCTCGAGCGCTCGCGCTGGTCCGGGCGCTGCGGGCGCCGCCGCGCGGCCCGGGGCCGCCGTCGACGGGCGCGGCGCCGTCGACTCACGGCGCCATGGCGAGACACGATTGGCCGGCTCGCCGGGCAACCCACGCTGCGCCGGCGGCGTCTCGCGCTGACGCCCGGCCTCGGGCCGCGGCATCTCCGCCCTCGGCTGCGGCCGCGTCTCGGCTCGGGGCTCCGGCCGCGGCATTTCGGCCCTGGGCTGCGGCCGCGGGGCTTCGGGTCGCGCCTCCGGCCGCGGCATCTCCGGTCGCGCCTCCGGCCGCGGCGATTCGACGCGCGGGTCATGGCGGGGTGCGTCCGCGCCGCCGCGCGGCGCGTCGGCCCGCGGCTCGGGTCGCTGGCTCTCGAAGCGCGGCGGTGTCGACGTGCGCTCGCGCTCGATCGGGCTGGCGCCGAACGGTGCGCGCGGCGCGGGCGCCGCCGTCGTCGACGCCGGCTTCGGCGCCGGAACGATCCGCGGCGCCGGCGCGGTGATCGCGGGCGCCGTGCGCTCGCGTCCCGCGTCGGGCGGCACCACGCGCGCCACCGGCCGCCGCGTGGCCACCACCCGGCTTTCCACCGTCTGCGCCGGCGGCTTCACCGCGGGACCCCGGCCGGCGACGAAGCTCGACGCATCCGGGGTGACGTGCAGGCGTCCGCGCACGGGCTCCAGGCGCCGCACGTCGACGTCGGCCACGCGCGCCTCGTGCACGCCGCGGCGGCCGAAGGCGTCTTCGCGCACGGCCACGACGGCGTGATTGACGGTCACGTTGCGATAGACGGTGATGTTCTGCACGTTCACGACCGTGGTGCGGTTGACGACGACGTTGTTGACCACGCGCGGCCCGCCCCATCCCGCCCACCAGGGATGGCCGACGAAGCGCGGCGAGCCCCACCACGGTACGACCGGCTCGCCCCAGCCCAGCGCGACCCAGCTCACGAACGGGGCGCCGATGGCGACGCGCACGCCCGGCGCGCCGAAGAACGCCACGAGCGCGGGAGCGTACACGGGGCGCACGACGATCGGACCCGGCGCCCACGCCCAGTAGCCATCGACGTAGACCCAGCGACCGTGGTGGTACGGCGCCCAGCCCCACGGGGCCTCGTCGACCCACGTCCAGCCATAGAGCGGATCGGCGACCCAGCGGCCGGTGCTGTACGGCGCCCAGCCAGCCGGGACGCCGCGCGGCACCCACACGGCGCCGTACGTCGGCACGACGCGCCAGGCGCCGTGGTGATCGAGGTCGTCGACGCCGTAGACGCCCGACGGCACGTAGCGCGCGCTCAGCGAGTCGATCAGCTCGTCGGTGCGCGCGTAGTTCCAGGTGTCCCACACGTCGAGGGCGGGCGCGACGAAGCTCTGGATGGTCGGGGCGGGCCCACCGGCCAGGACGAGCTCTTCGCTGGGCGCGATCGCCACCGCAGTGCCGCCGGCCGGCGTCATCGTGGCGCGTCCGGAGCGTCGCGTGATGAACGACGTGCGCTCGGGCGAGACGTCGACGCGGTAGTAGCCCGGGGCGTCGATCGTGAACGCGGCCACCGGCGTGTCGACTTCGACCGTGCGCCCGGGCTCCACGGAGCGCAGGTCGAGAGAGACGTGGCCGGCGGTGACCTTGAGCTGCAGGAAGTCGGGCTCCTGGTTGACCAGACCGAGCTGCGTGTCGCCCCACGCGCGCACGAACGCCCGCGTGCCGACCTGCAGCTCGAGGTTGCCGCGGTTGCCGGTGTAGGTCTCGTCGCCGGGGGCCAGGGCGGTGTTGACCTGAGCGGGCGCCCACTCCGAGGCGCCGGGCCGCCAGAACGATGCCTCACCATCCACGTAGCTCAGCCGCGGCGGCGTGCGTCCGATGGGCCCCTCCGGGCCCGGCGCGTCCGGGGGCGCGGTGGCGGCCGGCGCGGCCGACGCGCCGAAAACGAGCATCAGGCCGAGCGTGAGGGCGGTGATCCGTCGCACGATCATCGTCATGGCGGGAGCCTCCGTACTCGCTTGGACGCCGGGGAGACAGCAGTCATTCGCGCGCTCGGGCGCTCGCGCCGCGGCGACGGCGCGTGTTCTAGAGGTACTTCGTCGGCATCATGATGGTGCGCCACATGTGCGCCGACGGGCTCGAGTCCCACCCGAGCCCTTCCTTCGGCTGCCTGAAGTGGCGGCCCACCACGTCCGTGAACTCCTCGAGCTGCACCTGTACGGTGGGATCGAAGGCATAGAGGTCGTTGATGCAGATCAGCCGCGCGCTCATGTACCACTTGTGGTTGCGCGCGTACTCGTAATCGCGACGGATGTACGGATCCGGCTGGTAGTCGGCGCCGAAGAGCTTGACGTACATCTTGGGGTAGGCGTAGCCGACCGACTCGTCGGCGAAGAACCGTAGCGCCTGGTGATAGCGGATCGCCCACGCGACCTCTTCGTCCACGTAGGGCTCGAGCATCTGCGCCGCCCAGTAGCCGTGATCGCCGCGGATGAAGCCGGCGATCGCGATGTCGTGCAGCAGGCAGGCGAGCACGAGCTTCTCGGCGACGCCGTTCTTCTGCGCCAGCCGCGCGCTCTGCATGAGGTGGTTGGCCGGGCCGAAGCGGTACTTGAAGAAGTCGAACAGCGTGGGCCGCTCGGGCATCCGCGGCAGGCGCGGATCCTGGTCCATCATCACCAGCTTGCCGTTGTCGGGCCGGGTGATCGGCACGCGCGGGTCGCGATCCCCCGACACGTAGATCACCGACTTCACGATCGTCCGGTCCAGCTCCTCGGCCATGGCCCGCTCGGCCGCCTCCGCGCGCTCCAGCATGCTCATGGCGTGGATTATAGCCACGATCGGGGCAACAAATCTTTACATTCGCCACACACGCCCTTCATCGTCGCGATCGAGGCTGCGTGTGTGCGGGACGCGCGACGTTCCGCGTACACGAACACGAGGAGGACGAGCCATGACACGACGGACATTTCAGCGGCTGGCGACGGTGGGCTTGATCGGGGCGACGATCGGCACGGCGGGACTCGTGGGCGCGCGCGCCTGGGCGCAGGGGCCGCGCGGCATGCATGCCGGCATGATGAAGCGGATGATCTCCGCCGCGCTCGACGAGGCGCTCGACCAGGCCGCCGTGACGGCGGAGCAGCGCACGGCCATCTACGCCTCGCGCGACCGCGCCTTCGCCGCCTTCGAGGCGAACCGGCCGGACCGCCGCGCGCAGCGCGACCAGGTGCTGGCGCTCTTCGAGGGAGACCGCCTGGACGCGAGCCAGCTGCAGGCCGTGCACGCGCAGATGGAGCAGCGCCACCACGCCATCCGCGACGCGGTCGCGCAGGCGATCGTCGAGATCCACGACACGCTGACGCCGGCGCAGCGGCAGATCGTCGCCAACTACGCGCGGACGTTCGGGCCGCACGGCATGCGCTGAGTCGCTGGTACCGTAGAAGGGTGCCGACGGCCACGGCCGCGCTGCTCATCGACGACGACGCCCGGCTGGGCGCGCTGGTGACGGAGTATCTCGGGCGTCACGAAATCGACGTCACCGTCGCCGCCGACGGGCAGCGCGGCCTCGGCCTCCTGCGCCGCGGCCGCTTCGACGTGGTGCTGCTCGACGTGATGCTGCCGGGCGCCGACGGCTTCGAAGTGTGCCGGCGGCTGCGCGCGACGCCGGAGCTGGCGGCGGTACCCGTCATCATGCTGACCGCGCGCGGCGACGACGTCGACAAGATCGTCGGCCTCGAGCTCGGCGCCGACGATTATCTGGCCAAGCCGTTCAATCCGCGCGAGCTCCTGGCGCGCATCCGCGCGGTGCTCCGTCGCGGCCGCGCCGTGCCGGCGCGGCGCGGGCGGCTCAGCGTCGGCCGGCTGGCGATCGACTTCGACGCGCGCGAGGTCACGGTGGACGGCCGGCGGCAGGCGCTCACCGCGTACGAGTTCGAGCTGCTGGCCGCCCTTGCACGGGCCGCCGGCCGCGTGCTGTCACGCGAGCAGCTGCTGGACGCGCTCAAGGGCACCGCCTACGAGACGTTCGATCGCTCGATCGACGTCCACATCAGCAAGCTGCGGGGCAAGCTGGAGGCCAATCCCAAGGAGCCGCGCTACATCAAGACCGTCCGCGGCGCCGGCTACGTCCTCGCGCGGGATCCCGACTGACGTGGCACGCCTGCACTCCCGGATCTATCTCCACTTTCTCGGCGTGCTGCTCGTCGTCGCGGTGACCACCGGCGTCGTCTTCGCGCTGGGCGCGCGCGAGGCCTTCCGGCGCGAGATGGCGCCGCGCATGACGCGCCACCTCGCCTCGCTCGTCGGCGAGCGGATCGGCGATCCGGCGGCGCTCGCGGCGCGCCTGAACCAGATCCACGACGATCTGCACGTGGCCGTGCGCGTGCGCGATGTGAACGGCCGCGTCATCGCCGCCGCGGGCGAGGATCTGCCGCCGCTCACGGCCGCGGAGCTGCGCGACGTCCGCGCCGGTGGCCTCATCGTCCGCGGGCGGCCGTTGGGCTTCGCGGCGGCGCCGATCCGCGATCCGTCGTCGGGAGCCGTGGTCGGCTTCGTAGAGGGCGGCGTGCCGCGCCACCTGGGCCCACCGCCGCTCTGGCGTCCGATCCTCGTGGTCGTCCTCGCGCTGCTCGGCGTGGCGGTCGCCACGCGGCCCCTCGCGCAGCGCATCTCGGGGCCGGTCGAGCGGCTCACGGCCGCCGCGCGGCGGCTGGGCGGCGGCGATCTCTCGGCGCGCGCGCCGGCCGACGGCGCCCGCGCGCGGCGGGCCGACGAGATCACCGAGCTCACGCGCGCGTTCAACGAGATGGCCGAGCGCGTCGAGCGTCTCGTGCGCGCGGAGAAAGACCTGCTCGCCAACGTGTCGCACGAGCTGCGCTCGCCGCTGGCGCGCATCCGGGTGGCGCTGGCCCTGCTGCCGCGCGAAGCCGACGACGAGCGGCGGCTGCGCGACGTCGAGCGCGACCTCGCCGAGCTCGACCGCCTCGTCGAAGACGTGCTCACCACGGCGCGGCTGGAGGCCACAGGGCTGCCCGCGCACCTCGGTCCCGTCGACGCGCGCGCGCTCCTGGCCGAGCTCGTCGCCCGCGCGCGTCAGGACCCGCTGACCGCCGCGCTGGCGGTGCGTGTCGCGGACGGGCCGGCGGTGACGCTGACCGCGGACGAGGCGCTGCTGCGCCGCGCGCTCTGGAATCTCGTGGAGAATGCCGCCAAGTACGGCGCGCCGCCGATCACGCTGTCCGCCGCGCTCGAGGGGGAGCGCGTGGTGTTCGGCGTGAGCGACGAGGGCCCCGGAGTGGCCGCCGCCGATCGCGAGCGCGTCTTCGCGCCGTTCTACCGGGGTGATGTTGCGCGGACGCCCGACCCCGTCGGCGAGGCGCGCCGCGGAGTGGGACTGGGCCTCACGCTCGCGCGCCGCGTCGCCGAGGTGCACGGCGGCGCCATCGCCATCGAGCCGGTCGAGGACGCAGGCGGCGCGCCGCGCGGCTGCCGCGTCGTGCTCACGATCCCGCGCGCGACCTCTTGATCGGGAACGCCGGCGGGATGATGCGCTCGACGCTCGCGCCGTCCCAGCGCCACCCCGGGACGTGCGCCCAGTACTGCTCGGTCGCCTGCCGCGCCTTCGCGTACACCTCGTCCTCGTTCACGCGCGTGAGCCGGCCGCCCTGGACCAGCACCTTGCCGTCGACGATGACCGTGTCGACGTCGCGCCCGGAGGCGCCGTCGACGAGCGCCTTGATCGGGTCCGCGTAGACCGGCGCCCCGAGCTGATCGAGGGTGATCAGCAGGACGTCGGCCCTGGCGCCGGGGGCGAGACGGCCGAGATCGGTGCGCCCGAGGAACGTGCATGCGCCGAGCGTGGCCGCGTTGAACACGTCGCGCGCCAGTCCGGCCTGGTAGTTCGCGTCGGTGACCTTGGCCAGGATCGAGGCCCACCGGAGCTCGGCGACGATATCCATCGGGTAGGTGTCCGTGCCGATCGCGAGGTTGACGCCGGCCTCGAGGTAGCGCTGGAACGACTGCAGCGTCATCGCCATCTTCGCGTACTTGTACGGGCAGTGGCCGACGGTGGCGCCGGTCTGCGCGAGCAGGCGCAGGTCGTCGCCGAACGGATAGCGCGGCCAGGCGTGCGCGGTGGTGAACACGGCGTGGCCGAGCAGCGTGCGCTCGTCGAGGAAGCCGATGTCGGCCAGGAACTGCACGGGCGTGCGCCGGTGCTCCTCCATGATGCGCTGGAACTCGATGAGGTTGCCGCCCGCGTGCGTGTGGATCGGCACGCCGAGCTCGCGCGCGGCGTCCTTGCCGGCGCGCAGCAGCGGCTCGCTGCACGTCTCGACCTGCGCCGCGTTGAGCATGCCGCGCAGGCGCCCGCGAGCGCTGCCCTCGTATTTGCGCACGAAGTCGACGGCCTCACGCAGGCGCGCCTGGCCGACGGCCGTGTCCTCCTCGTACGTGAGCCGGCCCTTCGCGTCCATGTACGTCTCGCGGTCGCGGAACGGCGGACCCGCGTACACGCGCACGCCGAGGTCGTCGACGAGGCGCGCGTAGCCCTCCCAGTCGCCGCGCAGGCCGCCGACGTCGATCACGGTGGTCGTGCCGTTCCGGAGCGCGTGGAGGAAGACGAACGCGCGCAGCGCGGCCACGGCATCCGCGGGCGGCGGCGTCATCCTGCCCTTGAGCGGCGCGGCGAAGCTCATGTAGTTCGCCGTGCGATAGTCGTTCTTCGCCATGTCGAGCAGCAGGTAGTCGCCGCCGCCGCCCGCGGTGTGCACGTGGGTGTTGATCAAACCCGGCGAGACCAGCTTGCCGCGGGCGGAGATCGTGGTGTCGACGGCCCCGGTGTAGGGGCCGCCGGCGTGCAGGATCGTGTCGTCCTCGATCACGACGCTGCCGCGCTCGTGCACCTCGTGGGTCTGGCCGTTGTGCGCGACGACCCAGCCGCCCTCGATGAGCGTCTTCATGCGGCGACCTCCTGTGCTAACGCGCCGGCTCCGAAAAATTGATGCTGGTGGGCGCGTTGGCCTCGAACGGGCTCCAGAGACCGAGCTCCTTGCCGATGTCGCGGAGCGCGGGCAGCACTTCCTGGCCGAGGAGGCGGATGCACGTCTTCGTGTCCTCGTTGGACACGAACCCGTCCGACGCCCAGAAGCCCATGATCGAGGGCCGCGTCTCCTCGAGCAGGCGCCGCAGCTTCGGAATGACGGTCTTCGGCGTGCCCGCGACGATCTGCTGGTTCCGGATCTGGTCCTCGAAGGCGGCGCCGCGCGGGTTGGAGCGCCGTCCCACCGCGTATTCGACGAAGGCCGTGCGATACGACGGCGAGAAGTAGCCCGACGGGCTCGACCACACGGGATGCGCCAGGCCCGTGAACTCGCCCTGCATCCACATGAACTGCTTGGCGTTGGCCATCGCTTTCTCTTCGGTCTCGGCCACGTGGCAGCGCTGCAGATAGCCGCGATACTCGGGGCCGCCGGCGTAGCCGGCTTCCTGCGCGACCTGGTCATAGAGCTCCCAGATCTTCTTCGTCGCCTCGATCTCGGTGCTGAGCGCGATGTAGGGATAGCGCTGCCTGGCGGCCCAGATGATCGTCTCCTTGCTGAGCACGCCGGGAATCCACACGCGCGGATGCGGCTTCTGCAGGGGCACCGCCCACGGGTTCACCACGCGGTGCTGGTAGTGCGTGCCCTCCCAGCGGAACGGCCCGGTCTGCGTCCACGCCTTCACGATCAGCGCGTGCGCCTCCTCGAAGCGCTCGCGGTTGTAGGCGGGGTTCACGCCCGCGGCGAGCTGCTCCTGCCCGCCGCCGCGCACGAAGCCGGATACGAGACGCCCGCGCGACACCATGTCGATCATGGACAGCTCTTCGGCGAGCCGCACGGGGTTGTCGGCGAGCGGCAGCGGGTTGCCGAGCAGCACGAGCTTCACGCGCTTGGTGGTCGCGGCCAGGATCGAGGCGAAGACGTTGCACTTGGCCTGCATGCAGAACGGCGCGTTGTGATGCTCGTTCAGCATGATGCCGTCGAAGCCGACCTCTTCGGCCAGCCGGTAGTGCTCGAGGTACTCGTTGTAGAGCCGACTGCCGGCCACGGGATCGAAGTAGCGGTTGCTGAACATGAGCGCGGTGGCGCCGAAGTCGCGGCCCTCCTGCTCGGGGTACGCCGACATCGGCTGCTCGGTGAAGTACATGAGATGCATCGGATCTCCCGTCAGGCTTCGCTGACGAACCCCGCCACCAGGCGCGCGAGGACGTCGGGTTGCTCCATGTCGACGAAATGGCCGGCGCCGTCGACGATCTCCAGCCGCGCGTGCGGCAGCGTCTTCTGGTAGCGCTCGCCGCACTCGAGCGGCACGAGGCGGTCGTCGCGGCCCCACACGATCAGCGCGGGCGTGGCCACGCCGCCGAGCAGGTGCGGCAGCGTCGGGTTGTACATGTACGGCTTCCACGCGATCCGGAACGTCATCTCGCGGTTCAGATCCCACTGCTCGAGCCGGCTCGTGCTCGGCTCGGCGCCGAAGAGCCGGTCGAACGCGCGCTGGTCGGCGAAGCCGCGGCGCACGTAGTCGATGTAGGAGAGCAGCGCCTGGTCGGCGATCTCGCCGCGCTCGGGCTTGATTCCCATCGCGCCCACGAGGACGAGGCGCTTGAGCATGCGCGGCGCCATGGTGGCCATCTCGGCCGCGATCCAGCCGCCGAAGCCGAGGCCGACCAGCGTGAGGTCGCGCGCGAGGTCGCGCTCGGCCAGCAGCCACTGGTAGAGGACGGCGACGTCGCGCACGCTGCGCATCCAGTCGGGCCGCGACGAGCGGTCGTAGCCCGGATGCGACGGCGCCAGGACGGCGCACAGGCTCGCGAGCGCGTCGTCGAAGGGCGAGGGCTCGGGGCGGCCGATGTCGTGGTGCAGCACCAGCACCGGCGCGCCGCTGCCGGCGCGTGCGAGGTGCAGGGCGACGCCGGCCACGGAGACGCTCTCGGTACGCCAGGCAATCGGGGTCACGGGGCGGATTCTATCAGGCGCGCGCGCCGCGACGCACCTCGGCGGCGATCGACGCGTAGCCGGCGCGCAGCACGGCGGCGTCGGACGAGTAGTTGATGATCGTGGCGCCGAGCCCGACCATCTCGCGCACGCCCTCCGGGCTGTCGGTGATCATGGCCACCTGCTTGCCGTGCTTGCGGGCGGCCTCCGCGAGGCGCCTGCGGTAGCCGGTGAGGGTCTCGCGCTGCGCGGGCGTGCCGAGGACGCCCAGGTTCTGCGCGAGGTCGGTGGGCCCGATGGTCAGCGCGTCGATGCCCGGCGTCGCGGCGATCTCGTCGAGCCGGTCGAAGGCCCGCTTCGTCTCGAGCATGGCCGTCACGTGCACGCGCGCGTTGGCCGCGGCCATGTGCTCGGCCGGCGGCAGCGTCTCGTACATCGTGTGCGGACCGAAGCCGTACATGCCCCGCTCGCCGAGCGGCGCGTAGCGCGCGCACGCCGCGACCTCGGCCGCCTGCTCGGGCGTGTCCACCTGGGGGATGTGCAGGTTCCAGACGCCGGCGTCGAGGAGCCGCGTGATCCACTCGCGGTTACCCTCGGGCGGACGTACCACGATCGGGAAGTCGAGCGCGCGCGCCAGCGTGGCCATGTCGGCGACCGTCTCCATCGAGAACGGTGAGTGTTCCATGTCCACGCGCGCGAAGTCGAGCCCGGCCGCTTTCAGCAGGGTGAGCACGGCCGGCGTGCGAATCAGCGTGATCCAGGTGCCCAGCTGCACCTCGCCGCGCTC
>Ga0209157_1004639_pt1 | contig 10216 bp, 15 predicted proteins | sample GraSoiAngelo_135_FD_185892 | JGI IMG/M metagenome (GOLD analysis project Ga0209157, IMG submission 185892) | Grasslands soil microbial communities from the Angelo Coastal Reserve, California, USA - 14_0929_05_40cm (SPAdes) (version 2) | ecosystem: Environmental > Terrestrial > Soil > Grasslands ...
GGCTGGCCAGTAAATGCGGAGAAGTGGTCGGCATATTCGCTCACGATCTCATTGAAATACTTGTCTATCGAGCGTGGGTTCGCTGCGAGTTTGGCGGTGATCGGACGTGAAAGAGAGATGGTCTCGGCACGGCTCTCAAGTGACTGGAAATCGAGGTGGACGTCTAAAAGGGCCAACATTTGCTCCTCGTATGGGTTGGCGTGCACGAGCATAACCGTGGTCGCGGGTATGTGTTCCCTGGCCTTCGCTTGGAGCAGTCGCCGGACCTTCATCGCAGCTTGATAAACCTCAAGCAGGTCGGCAAGGAATTGTCGTTGCAGAACACGCTCGGCCTCCCGCCTGGCAGCGTCTTGCTCCCTTTGCTTAGCCTCGTCATCGCGATGGCGCTGGAACTCTTGGTAAACAACTGAGAGCGCACCCCCGATCACGACAAGCAGAAGAAATTGGTAAGTGAGCTTAAAGACGTCATCGCCAAGACGCTCTTTCAGTTCTTTTGGCCAAAGAAGGAAGCAAATGGTGCCCAGAAAACAAAGTCCCGCTACGGCGGAGAGGACACGTAAAGTGTATTTCATCGGCTGTACAATTCGGTTAGCTCCGTGATCGCTGGCAGCTAAAAGCCGTTGCCTGTCGGCGCATTTTGTAGCGCCACCCGTTTCGCCGCACAAGCCAAAATCTCCGTAATCGCGTGCGTGACGTGTTGCGAACAACGATTACGGCTCCTTGAAGTCGCCCGCGTGCTCGTGCGTTTCAATCACGTTGCCCGCTTCATCGTAAATGCGAATCACAGCATCGTGTGAACGGCTGCGATGCTTCGCGTAGCCGATTGCGTTTCGCGACTGCGTTTGACTCGCCGTACCACAGCCGACCGAACGGCAATGCATCGGAAATCAGATCGACGCCGCGTTTGTCTTTGCGCGGTCGGACTTCGTAAATGTGCTGTGAGCAAGTCATCGCACCGGCCAGCGATTGGCTCCAGCGATTGGTTAGATGGTTTGCGTGGCATGGCCATCAGACGCTTAGCCACCGGAACGGAGAGCGGCAATAGTGAAGACTGACAGGAGCACGAGCATTGCAATCCACACAGCGAACGAGAATCGCAGGCAATTCTCGCGCGTCTTCGGGACTCTGAATACGTCGAGCCAGAACCAGATGATGCGCGAGTCTTTGAACTGCTCGTATGCGCGCTGGTCCCAGCGGAACCTGCGCGAAAAAATAAAGAGCACGAGCCAAAACATCGCGAGCACCACCAGCACTATTTGGTCGCTGTTCATCGCGAGCGCGCTCACCATCTAACGAGAAATGGATGGAATTTTTCCGTAATATTTTACGGAATTATTCCGTCTAATCCGCTTGCCTCCCTCGCAATGACCAGAGAAAAGCGGAATCATGGAGATTCCTTTAGCGGGAAGTGTGACGTGATACGAGTAAAAACTCACCACTCTTTGAACTCGCCCGCTTGCTCGTGCGTCTCGATGACGTTGCCAGCGCCACTACGATCTAACCGCGCGGGCCTAAATAGGAGACATATCAGCAAAATGGAAACTCCAAATCCGATGGGCATTGTGACGAAATTCCAATTGAATCCAACTGAGATGTTTTCAAGAGCCGGTATTTTCTCAATTAGGTAGGGAACCAAAGGCCGAGACGAAAAGAGCGACCATACTGATGCACCCCATTGTGGGACAAAGCTGAATACGAACGATGCAGCGGAGAGCAGCAGTGTGAGAGCGGGATGCCTTTTGAAAAACGTTCCCCTTCGCTCGCTGTTCAACTTCGCGACAAACAAATCGAGTTCCGCGACAAGTTTCCGTTGTGTCTGATCTCGCAACGCGACCGCATCCCTTGCCGGAACTGGTTTACATGCTTCGCGAACATACTGGATCGCCTTAAGTGCCCGATCTGATTCGCTGGATAAAAGAGCGTCCAAATCACGTTTCACTTGCGTAAGCGTGGCTGAACGGATGGGATTCGAAACGGCCGCGAATGCTTGTTTGTAACCGGCAAGAAAGATTTGGCCGTAATGTTCGACTTCCTTCTCGGCGAGATCTTCTACTGCCGCATACACGAACGGAGATCTCAACGTGTTTCGGGCGGCGAACTCACCTAGCTTACGTTGGACGGCGCGATGGAAAGCCACTGGGCGTCCTTCGAGCTGAGGCTTGACCCAATTTTCCGCAAACGCCTTAATCTTACGTGTCGCATGGCGCGAAAAAACTTGAATCAGCATTCCTTGAATCGCCTTTGTACTGCTGCGTCTCGATCACGTTGCCAGCCTCATCGTAAACCCGGATCACGGCGTCCTGTGAGCGGGAGAAAAACACAAGTCCCAAAGCAAGCGTCAGGCCGGGAGCGACTTTCCCGTCCCGACCTTTGCGTTGCCCCGAAATGTCACATTCTCATCAACCATCAGCCGGGGCGCTTCGATGTCACCATGCAGTGTGCAACCCGCCTGGAGCTCGCAGCATTCAGTCACGAAAATATTGCCCTCCACCGTCCCTCGCACATTCACCGATTTGGTCCTGATCTCACCGCGTATGCGCGCGTGCTCCCCGATCGTGAGCGTTCCGGTGGAATCGATTGTGCCCTCCACCTCGCCGTCGATGAGCAGCTCGTTCAGGAATTTGACTGAGCCTTTGATCGAAACTCCTCGGGAAAGAATAGCGCCAGATTGCGTTGGCATGAACGTGCTGTTGGATGGTCCTGGGACGACAGATGGGTCTGGCTGATTCGTTTGCGGGAGTTCGGTGCCCCTGCGAGGAGAAAAGCGGGTAAAAGTGTGCATGGCCGAGAATTGTGCTCAATCATTCGGCATTTAGGAAGCGGAATCGTGGCGGTCTCTCTGCTCGGCGATCATCACTCTTTGAAATCGCCCGCGTGCTCGTGCGTCTCGATCACATTGCCCGCCTCATCGTAAACGCGAATCACAGCGTCACGTGATCGGCCGTAGAACTTTAGTCGAGCGTCGCCACGCAGCGCCGATGCTCATCGCTGTGGCGTGAAAGTATGGCCTTTGGAAACCGCGCGGAATTGGGGCGTGACATCAGCTAATGGTTTCCGGTACGCCGGGCGCAAATCAACAAGCAACACCTGTCCGGGCAAAGTCATCTGTTTATGAGTCTCAAAATACTTCTCTGCAAGTTCGTGGCATTCTTCGCCGGATAGATTCCGGTCAAGGGACACAAAAATATAATCGACTCCTTTCAAAAACTCATAGTCAGTCCTAAAAGGTTCATCTGTGCTCATGGCGGTCCTACAGTCCTTGGTCAGATTGGGCGAAGAATCCTCGGACGTCGAGCTTTAAGGGCAGGCATTCACCACTCTTTGAACTCGCCCGCGTGCTCGTGCGTTTCAATCACGTTACCAGCTTCATCGTAAACGCGAACCACAGCGTCCCTGTGAACGGCTGCGAAACTTTGCGTAGCCGATTGCATTGCTTGGCCGCGCCGGCTTGATACCGTAGGCGACCAAATGGCAATGTTACGGGAGATTATTGCTGCCATTGCGGCTCTAATGGCTGAACACTTATGGAACGATGAATATCTTATCGGTCCACGGATCTTTTGCTCTACTGCCGGATGGGTAACCGCTTACGTCGATGTATCTCCCGCTCGCATCGAAGGGGCTAAAGACGTATCCGGGCTTGCCAGGCACCGCCTTGGCCGTTGGAAACATGGGTTCGGTAGAGGAGGGCGTGAGCGGGGATGGCGAGGAGCTTGGTTTTACTTGTGAGCGGCTCTTCGTTGTGCTTGATGCTCCACCGCGTCTTCTGATCGCCGCCGCTGCCGCAGATTTTCTAAGCAGCGCCAAACGTACGGAAACCGGATTTGGATACAGAGAGTTGTATGCACCACTGACGGCATCGACCCCTGCCCCAATAGGCCCTCCGGCCGCCATGGCAGTTCCACCAGTTGCGGATACTTTGCTTTCAACGTTTACGGTCTGGGGAACATACCCAGCTTTGCTTACTGTAACCGTAAAATTGTCCCGACGACTCTTCACAAACTGCGTGGGCGTGACACCTTTCTCTCCAGAGGAAAGTACGACGTTTGCTCCCGATGGTTCGCTCAACACTGTAAGCTTATCATGGGAGCCGCGAGTGATGGTGGCGCAGGACGTGATAAGGACGACCGGTAGGCACAGCAAAACGCTCCTCATCAATCGCAGCATAGTAGTCGAATTTGGAAAAAACATATCGGATTTTGGTAGTGTTCCAATCAGCTGGCAAATTTTCCTTCAGCGGCATTCCTCCCAGCCATTTTGCAGGCCCGTACGCATTAAATCAGCGATGGAACCAAAATCTCCGCTACTGGCCACCGCCTGTTTGTGCGTTCGATCACATTGCCAGCCTCATGGCAAACGCGAATCAAAGCATCATGTGACCGGCTGTGAAACTTCGCATATCCGATTGCGTTACTGATTCTATGCCGATGTACGGTGTAGCGACCCGCGCTTCATGCGCCGATCCGCTCCAGCCGTTGGTTGGGCGGCCTAGAGCCACCGGCGCACGGAAGCCTTATAGTCCAGGTACTGCGCACCGAATTTCCGTTCAAGGTACTGCTCTTCTCTCGGTATGACGACACAGTGGATGAGTGCCACCGCCCCGACGAGCGTGGCCAGCAGCCACACGCTGTTGACCCAGATCGCGATACCGAGCTGCAGCAGCGAAAACGCCAGATAGATCGGGTTTCGGCTGAAGCGATAAGGGCCCGTGCGTACGATCGCGGTGGTGGGCTTTCGCGCGGGTACGGGCGTGCCGGCGGCCCAGAAGGTCGCAACCGAGTACGAGAGCAGCGCTATGGCAACCACGACGAGAGGCGGTCCCACCGGCCTGGCCAGCGTTTCGGGAAGGAGTGGCAATGGCGTGGCGAGCTGAATCACCACCCCTGAGACCAGCGAAATCAGATACACAAGGGGCGGGCGAACGAGTCCGAGATTCGCAACGTCCTGGGCTGCGCTTGGGGGACCACCGCTCTGCGGTCTGGTCGTCATGGTCTTCGGTCTTTCAGCCGATCCGTATCAACGTCTCCACGACTCGTCACCCTAGGCGCCCCTCGCCACAAAAGATTTCTCAATACAAACAACTCCAGCGCAAACGGCACGTAGCCGCCATAACCAAGTAGCGGCATCTCGAATACATGCAAAAACTGGGCTCCCGGCGTGTGATAAATCCACTTCGGCCACGAATAATAATTCCACATCTCCCAGAAAAATCCGCAAATCAACACCCCAACCGATAGCGACACGATCGGCCGCCAATCCCCCCGTTCCAAATATTCCATGAAATGCTCTCTTCCTAACCAGCGATTCAGCGGTTCCAATATCAACACGAGCGACGTCCAAACAAACGGATAACAGCATTTCGGCCAGGCCACCGTCAGCAGCAGCATTCCTGTTCCTGCTAAAAAGAACGCTAGTTCCAATACCGCAGTGTCCCGAACCCGGGGTCTAAACGTGAACCGCTCTACCCACTTAAAGCTGGCTGCCAACTCAGCCGTCTCAAACACCGCCGGCATCACCGTCGAAAACGAAATCGTGCAAAGCAGGTAATACTCGAATGTCGTGAAATGATTACTTCCCAAGTACTCCCAGTTCGCCGTGCGGCGGTTGATCACCTCAAACATCCACCAAACCGGTGAAGAAGCCACAAACAGCAGCACGAACTCTTTCCGCGACCGCGTCCACATCGAACCCCCCGTGCGCACCGCCACCAGCGCGTCCACCACCAGTACATACCCGAGCCATAAGGGAAAGAAGAGATACGCCGTAAGGCCTTTTAGCGTCCAGTTCAACGGCCAACATGTGGCAATGAGCAATAGCCCTACCCATCCGTGCGTCCGCCAGCGGCTCTGAGGCGCGCTGGCTGCGTTCGGCGAATTCCTCAACTCTTCCATCCTTGCCTATTGTCCAATAAGTGGAGCGAAGCCGCCAGATCATACGATTAACCCTCGCGCGGCGCACCGAACCGGGCGAGTCTCAGCCTAATCGCTGATACGATCATGATCATCACCGACGACAGGCATGACTCAGTTCGCAGGACTTTTCGATCCTCAAAATAAACATCCATCGATGAGCACAGCCTCGATTCCATTGTGCTTAATCCGTTGATCGATCTGGATTGCAGACGCGCATCGCGATGACGGAAAACGGTTCGTTGTGCGTGCCGATGAAAAGTTGACTGCGTTTGTGGAACTGGAATCAGCGATTGATAGGCTTCAGCAAGACGAGGTTTTGAAGCCCCTGCAATGCTGCTACTCTGTAACTGCGCAGCCGTGATCCATTTCATTCAGACTGAGGATTGCCGAGGGCCCTAAAGCACTACTTGGCAAGCACTCCTGGGCGAATCGCTTCGCTAAGTGTGAACATTGAACCAACCGTACCCACAATCGCAGACTTACGTGTCAGTCCGGCACGTTCCCGCAGGCGGTACAGCGCTTCTATGCCGGTACAATGCGCACCCAGAAGGTTCGCGACCCTAAACTCCTTCAGCTTGTCGCCCGTCCAGTTCAGTTGTTCATCGCTCGCTGCGAACAAGTGCAGGCCGACGACGACTCCATACACTGGTTGGTTGGGAAATCTCTGTTTCGCATAAGTCAAAATATTGATGATCCCGGCGTGCCCGCAGCCGGTCAGCACAACCAAGCCTCGCGACGTGTTGAGCACAAGCGACTGATCCTCAGGAATGTTGTCTTCGACCAGCCCGCTCGGCGTCTGCACTTTCCCGTCGGGGCTCCAGTTGCGCTCCGGGTATTTACGTGGCACGGGGCCGGTCAGCCATGCACCCGGGAAGATGTCGAATCCTTCGGCGTGCTCAATACATTTTCCTCCGCTGGCTTCGTAGTCCTTGCGAATACCAATCATTTCATTTTGTTCACCCTTAGGTGACGGCCGGCTATAGAAGATTCCCCGGCTGACATGCGCCACCGACAGCGCCGCCGGGTTCTTCTTCATCATCTCACGGCGTAGCGGCATTAGGCCACGCACGTGGTCCCAATGATTGTGAGTTAGGATTGCTTCGCTAACGTCGGACAAGTCAATGTTCAGATCACGCGCATTCTGTAGGACCGTCTCTGGATGGCCACCTGTGTCCAGCAGAATTCGCTGACCATCGGCTTCCACCAACGCGGAGAAACCCCATTCACCCAGACCTGCAGTCTCGCCCACCAGCATGGTGGAAAGCACAGTGATTTTGAGTGCACGGATTTGCGCCGGCGAACTGGCAACGCTTTCGGCTGGAGCCTGGCCTTTCGCCGACTTCGGTCCGATCGCTGAGATACAAAGCGTCGCCACGGCGGAGATCGAGATTAAGCAACGAAAGGGGTTTTTCACTCGTGCACGTCCGTTATGTTTGAGAGTAAAATAATATCCGAAAGGCGCCGGGCTGTTCATGCGTTTCGATTATATTGCTAAAGGCATCATAAACGCGAATGGCAGGGTGTGAACAGACTGAAAAACACGGCGTAATCGATTTCATTGCTGATTGTGTCCGGCTCGCCGTACCACAGGCGACCGAATGGCAGCGCATAGGAAATTAGATCGACGCCGCCGCCTCGACCTTAGATCTTAGTAGCGATACACGCCCAATGATGCACCCTCAAAAAAACGAATGGAAGCCGAATCCTGGTTGGCCATCGAAGGTGAAAAATCTATGAATCGTTGTCTCGCGGGATTTTTGGTTTGTTCAATGTTAGTGGTAAGCGGCGTCAGAGCATCCGATAATTGGGTGCAGCTCAATAACACCCACGGATGGAGCATCACTTACCCGGCCTCTTGGGAAGCCTATGTTATGCAAGCGCCTGATTCCGGGCCGGAATTATCCATTCGAAAAAGCGAGAACGTAAATTTCGATGGTCCTAAAGATTGTTATGAACGCAAAGCGCGTTGCGGTCATTTCCAACTCTATTCCGCCAGCTCAACTCCGCAGGTTGAGGTAAAGAAATATGTCGATGAGGAGACGCAGAATCAAAGGATTATCTCAAAAGAAGCCGGCCAACTCGATGGAATGCCGGCGTACTTCATTAGGCTTCCCGACGATCAGCGTTTAGTAATCGTGAAATCTAAAAGCTTGATATTTCACATATCCTACGGTCCCAATGATCACAAGCCGACGGACAAAGCGCTGGAAGAAATTTTTGATAGGATGATGTCGAGCTTGAAATTCAACAAGTGATTGGTTGCCGGTTTAGGAGGTTGTTATGAGAAAGATGATTCGTTTAATAATGTTTATCTGTTTAGCGAGTGCAGTGACAAATCTCTACGCAGGTCCATCGGAAAAGAGATTTGTGGGAGAATGGGTGTCGCACAAAGATGTGGATTTTGGAATTCACTTGCATCAGGACGGTAATCAATTGACGGGCTATCATTCGGCCGTAACGAAGGACGGAAGTCGTACGGACACGGCGGTCGATGGCGACGGCCCACCTTCCATTACAGGCACAATTAAAGGCGACACCGCGATCGTTGACGTTCACAGCGCTTATTCAGATGCAGTGTTAAAGGTACGTTTGACGCTTCACGACCGCAGTTTGAATTGGAGGGTTCTACAAGTAAAACAGAGTGGAGAGCACTACATTCCGGACAAGGCGACTCTATCTAAAGAACATTAGGATCAGAAGAAAGGCGCTGAGCGCGTGCGTCTGGATCACATTGCCAGCATTATCATAAACGCGGATCACAGCATTGTGTGATCGGCTGCGATGCTTTGCGTAGCCGATTGCGTTGCTGACTGCATTCGGCTCGCCATACCACAGCCGACCGAACGGCAGCATCGGAGATTAGATCAACGCCGCGATGGTCTTTGCGCGGGCGCACTTCGTAAACGTGTTGTGAGCTAGTTATCGCGACGGCCAGCGGTTGGCTGGAGCGATTGGTTAGATGCGGGCGTCGCTATCATACGCGCTGCGCAGTTCGCCTGCCACTTCGGATAAATAAAACCAGCGATATGGTAAACAAGAGCAGCCCGACAGGACAAATGATCAGAGCCAGCAGCTCAACGAAAAACGAGATATCCGGCGCTCGCATCGGCTGTGGCCGCTCAGCGATGAAGTCGGCCAAATAATGCAAGGTCTTCCCGAGCGGACCGAAAACAGGAGCAACTGCCAGTAATCCGCCGACGATCATCGCTACCAGGCTTATCCGACTGCGTCGCCGAGAGACGGAGTTCATGTCATCTAACGAGAAAGAGATAAGCCACGGCAGGGTGTCGTGGCAAACACGCTAAACTTATTTCGTAAATGGGGCCGTTGGCTTCATCGATTGGTTGGATGTCTCATTGTAGCTTCACTGACGGCATCTGTCGCATGTACTGGGCGCGAGCTGAGTCCTGCTCCGCCACTTCTCCTGGAACATTGCTGGATATCCCGGTGTCGAAATAAATTTCTTTCTTGCCGCGCGGCGTCACAAACCACCAGTAACTAATCAGATGTCCGTTATGATCTAGACTGCCGTGCCCCCAGGGCGCTGGAGCGTTCACGGACTTCTTGCCTGCTTTGACTTTGCTACTGGCATCAGCGACAGCATCGTGCGTCGCGAGGACAGGACTGTAGTTATACAACTTCAGCATCCAGGCCATCTCCTCTGCGACTGCTTTGATGCCACGCTCCTTCAAAGGAATGGCTTTCGCTTTCGTCGAGCCGTCATGATCTGCTGGCTGAGCTGCTAAACACGGCGCTGCTGCGACGACTGCTATAGTCGCGAGGATGTAAGGGCGCGTTAGCATCTAATTAGAATTAGATTGGACCGTGCAATCTATTTCTTTCCCCTGTAGAGGGAATATCAGTGAACGCTGCACGGGAGCAAGTCCGCAAAACGGGAATCTACCACTCCTTGAAACCGCCCGCGTGCTGGTGCATCTCGGTCACATTGCCAGTGGCATCGTAAACGCGAATCACAGCATCATGTGACCGGCTGCGATCTCTGCAGCGCCCCTTGGTCCGCAATTTCTCCATGAGATTGAACATAATGAATTTGCCAGAGTCGAAAAAAAGGGGGAAGAAATCGCGGAGTCGGGATGCAACTTCGGGAAATCATGACGAGAGACGTGGAGGTCATCAGACCGGAAACCTCTGTCAGCGAAGCAGTGCAAAAGATGCGTTCACTCGACCTGGGCGCGTTGCCAGTCTGCGAGGGCCAACGTCTCGTGGGGATGGTGACCGATCGCTATATTACCATCCGGGCCACCGCTTACGGGCATGACCCCAACACGGCGCCCGTGCGCAAT
>Ga0209157_1004642_pt1 | contig 10212 bp, 7 predicted proteins | sample GraSoiAngelo_135_FD_185892 | JGI IMG/M metagenome (GOLD analysis project Ga0209157, IMG submission 185892) | Grasslands soil microbial communities from the Angelo Coastal Reserve, California, USA - 14_0929_05_40cm (SPAdes) (version 2) | ecosystem: Environmental > Terrestrial > Soil > Grasslands ...
CGCACCAACGATCGGCTCCCCCGTGGTCACGGAGGTGACCTTGCCTTCGATGGTTCCGGTTTGCGCGGCCAGGCGGGTCACGGCGGGCAGGCACAGCAACGACGCTGCAACCGCGATTCGAAAAGACAGAACACGCATCATGATTGGCTCCTCGTTGAAGCAGGAACGATGCGGAATTTCCCGTTCGGTTTTACAGGAGGAAATGGCACCGGTGGCAAAACGGTGTCAAGGCTCGCGGAATCGGGGCGGCGGGATTCGAACCCGCGACCTCCTGGTCCCAAACCAGGCGCGCTACCGGACTGCGCCACACCCCGTCTAACTACTGAAGACGTCAAAAAAAACGTCGAAGGACACCGTCAAGATAACGACGTCGAGTCGAAAAGCGTGTCGATCAGGGCGTGACCGTGACGTTCTTGGTCACCGGGGCGTAGTTCGGGGCGCTTATCGTGACGGTGCCCGTGCCGGCGGTTTTCGCCTTCACGTAGACGGTCGGCGAGGTGTACTGACCGGCTGGAATGGTGACCGTCGAAATCACGGCGCCGTCCCGGTGGAACTCGATGTTTGAATTCGGCGCGAGCGTAAACACGACGGTATCGGCCGTGAAGCGTCCCGTCCCATCAGGAGCCGCCGTTTCGAGCAATAGCGGGAAGGTGTCTCCAACCGCCAGGGTCGGCGGCCACTGCGGGATCGCTATTGTGGGGGTTCCGACCGTGATGATCGTCGTGTCCGGTCTGAATCCCGCGGCCGACACAACTACGGTGTCCACGCCGCCGGCGGTGCCGGTCGTCACCACCGAGCCATTGTTCGGATACGCGCCGATCGTGATAGCGGTATCGGAGAGCGAGAGCACCGCAGGATTGCTCTGGCGCAGGTGCACGACGAGGCCCCCACCGTATGGGCCGTTCACCACGACGAAGAGCTCCCAGTTCAGCCGAATGCCGAGCGAGACCGTGGACTCCTGCGTCGCCAGGTAGGGCTGGATCACGGTTACCGGAGGGGTCGTCGCCGGCGCGTAGGCGTACGGCGCGGCGCGCGGATCCGTGACCGTCACAGTCGCCGTCCCCAACCCCTTCAAATGCGCCCACGCGACGGCCGATGTTTCCGCTCCTGCAGGTATGGTTAGCGTCGTGGAATCGATCGAGACGACACTGGTATCACCGACGGAAAGCGTAAATGTGACATTCTCCGTCGGATAGCCCCGCACAAAAGTGGCCGAGTCGTACGCGAAGAGTTCTACGCGCATCGAATCCCCGGGATACTCCCCACTGCCGAAGTTGTAAAAAGACACCGTCGGACGGTCCGTCTTTACCACCAGATGCCCATCGAGATGGCGGGACGCACGAGCGGTGAGCGTCGCGACTCCGCGCACGTCACCTCCAGCAATGTCCATCGGCGCTCCGGATACACCGACCGGAACAGTCACCGAATCGGGGCTCACGCGGGCGGTCATGCTGTCGCTCGTGGACAGATGGATCGGAATTGCGGCGCCGACGACGTATCGGTCGAGCACGACGTGGTGGTGCTGATACGGCTGATTCGGAGGATAGAGGCGCTGCCGCATTGCCACCCGCAGCGTGTCGGTGGAGAGCGACAGGTAGTCACCGAAGTAGATGGGAGGATACGCGACGTGAATCACCGCCGTCGAGTCCGGTATATAGAGTCCCGCCGAATCACGGATGACGAGGCGAGTGGAGCCGGAGTCGGGATACGTGAAGAAGACATAAGAGCTGGCGCTGCCTGCCGGTATGTGATGGTAGCCCGAGTCGGGCCGCAGGACCGTGCTATCCGTTCCAGTTACTCGGACGACAACAGGATCAGCGACATGCTGCCAGGCGCCTGTCGAATCCCGCGTCTGAATGTTCAGCACCACCGGTGGATCGTCGATGCGGGCAGTAGTGACGAGGTCGCCCGCCAGCCCAAGCTTTGGCCGGGTGACGGTGAACGAAACAGGCGGTCCGGGCACATCGCACAAGGATGGCGTCAGCGTGACAGCGCCAGTGCGCCGTCCCACGAGATGCAACAATGCCAAGTCGAGCCAGCCCATCGGCACAGTCCAATCGTACGGGACGGCAAGGATTGACGTATCGGAGCTCACGACCGAAAACCGCGCGGGCGCTTCGTTGGAGCCGCCGCCCAAGGATGCCTTGGCCACCGCGTATTGTCCGAGACCAACGGTCGTGACGGCTGACACAACCCCGAACGTTTGAAGCGTCACAGTCGGCGCCGCGGTAATCGTCAACGCGGCACTGCGACTCACCGGACCCACCTGCACAACGATGGTGTCCAAACCTGAGCCAACCGGCGTCAGCAGGCCGGTCGAATCGATGCGCGCGAGTGTCGTGTCGGTCGAGCTCCACGTCACGGTGGCATTTGCCACCGGCGAGTTGAGTGAGTCAGTCACAAAAGCCGTCAGGCGGAAGGGGCAGGCGCGGTATGCCCGGAGCTGCCGGGCGAAATAGATGTTCTTCGGACGCTGACGAACGACGATGCGAGCCGAGTCGACAGCCCCGCGTGCCTCGCGAATACGGAGCAAGGTCGTGCCATTCTTCCAGGCCTGCACCGTTCGTACCGAATCCGGCCCATAATACGGCAGCAGCCTGGCGATCGTCGTATCGCTGAGCTCCCACGTGTAGGAGCCAGCCATGTAGGGCTGGTTGCCGATGAACGCGTGCACCGTCTCGGCCACGACAGCGAACAGCGATGTCAGGGTGTCGAGCGCTGGTGTCACGACTAGCCGCGTGATCTTCGGATTCACGCGCACGCGCGCGGTGTCAGCCCTCTGATCGCTTGTCGCAACAATGCGCGCGATCCCCGGCCAGCGAGCTCGCACCAGCCCGCCACCCGTGACCCCAGCCAACACGCTGTCCAGGGTCCGCCACGTGATCGTCTTGCCGCTGGGCTCGCCACCGCTGGAATTGCGAGCGATCGCGGTGAACTGCAGCGAATCGCCCGTGTCAATGGCGCCGCTATCCGGCGTGATGACAACCCGGGCGACCGCGTTGGGATCCGGTCCGGTGGCATCGGGGCTGCAGGTCAGTGAGCCGACCGCGACGACGACGACGAGGAGGACGGCTCCAACGGACACACGGCGCATCAGGATGGAACGTTCTCACGTGCGCAGGACCCCGGCAAGTACGCGTGCCCCAAACGTCATACGGTGGAGCTATGACCGCCGCAGCAACACCTCGATCAGTGCCCGAAACGCCCTGCCGCGATGCGATACCCGGTGCTTGGCCGAAGGGGGCGCCTCCCCGAAGGTCATGTGCAGCTCCGGTGAGTAGAACAACGGGTCGTAGCCGAATCCGCCCGTGCCCCGCGGCTCCGTCAGAATAAACCCCTCGCAGGTCGCTTCCACGAGCTCGGGCACACTGCTCGGCGTGGCGAGAAACGCGACCACGCAGCGATAGCGCGCGCCGCGGCGCTCCTCCGGCACGCCGGCGAGCTGCTCGAGCAGCAGCTTGTTGTTGGCGGCATCCAGATCACCGTTGACGCCGGCCGCCCCCCACCGCGCCGAGCGCGGACCGGGCGCGCCACCGAGCGCCTCCACCTCGATCCCGGAATCGTCGGCGACGGTCGGCAGGCCGCCCCGCGTTGCGAAGTATCGCGCCTTCGCGACCGCGTTCTCGACATAGCTCGTACTCCGCTCGAGATCGGCTTCGTCGGGAAGCGGCTGGAGCAGGCGATCGGCGGGAAACGACACTTCGAACGGCAGGCCCGTGAACAGCTCGCGGATCTCTCGCGTTTTGCCCGGGCTGCGTGTGCCGACGAGCAGCTTCATGCGCCGCGCCGCAAGCGGTCGAGCAGCTTCGTGGTGGACTTGTCGTGCACGAGCGGCACGCGCACCACGCGCCCACCCCACCCTTCCACGTCCTTCGCGCCGACGATCGCCTCCGGTGCATAATCGGCACCCTTCACGAGGACGTCAGGTTTCAGCGAGCGAATCAACGCGAGTGGGGTGTCTTCATCAAAGAGGACGACGCAATCCACGGCGGCCAGCGCCGCGATCAGGCGGGCGCGTTCACCCTCGGGGACGAGGGGACGATCCGGCCCTTTCCCGAGGCGCCGCGCGGACGCATCGCGATTGACGCCGACGATGAGGACGTCGCCTTCCGCGCGGGCCGCTTCCAGCAGGGCGACATGCCCGGTATGGAGCAGGTCAAACACGCCGTTGGTGAACACGACGCGCCGCTGAGTGGCGCGCCAGGTGGCAGCCGCGTCCGCCGTCCGGATCTTCGTGGCGGTGTTCAGAGCGTTTGCGTGGCCCTGGGGTGGAACGAAAAGCTGTGATTGAAGAACGGCAGTAAAACACTTTCGCTGTAGCGCGTCTCGACGACGATCTGGCGCGGCTGCGCCGTGCGGTAGACCTGGAGCTGGCGGCCGCCGGCGGAGTCGGGCAGACCGATCTCTTCGATCGCCGCTTGAATGCGGCGGCGAATCGTCCCATCGTCGAGCCCGGCCGCGAGGTGCGCTTCGGTCTGCATTTCATCCAGCAGCCGGTAGTAGCGGAAATACACCTCGCCGATGTTGACCGCGTAGTACAGCGCCGCGACAAAAATGAGGAGCGACAGGAGACAGCCGCTGGAGCTGGCGCCGCGACGCGAGGCGGTCACCATTGCGATTGCGCCCCGTCCACGATTTGCTGGACGAGCTTGTCCCACGCCAGCTTGCGCCCGTCCTTTTCGGCGGGCGGATTGTAGTCGCCGTCGACCATCAGGCCTTGCCGCTTCCAGACGGTCGTGCCCTCGCGCTGGTTCAGGATCTCGACGTCGACCGTGATCTGCACCTTGCGCTTGGTCACCGTCACCTGTCCGGTTCCCGCCTGCAGCGAGATTGGAATGTCGGGATCGTAGCGCACCACGCGGCCGCGGACGATCGCGTCCGCGGTCGCTTCGGTCGCCACGCGCAGACCCAGCCGCCCTTCGAGCGCCTGGCGGACGGCCTCACTCACTTCCTGCGTCAGCGCGGGTTCGGGAGTGTCATTGTCGAACGGCAGGATCGCGACGGTCTTGACGTTGGGGAGCGTACCGCCGGCGAAGCCGTAGGGGCACGCGGCGAGTACTATGGCCGCCGCGCTAACGACGACTGCGCCAAACATTCGGCGGTATGACCGCCGCCGTATCGACCACGCCAACCGTGAGCTCAAATCGGGCCGGGGCCTCGGGAAAGTCGACGCGCGCGCTCGCGGGGCGCCGCAAAGCGTCGAGTTGGGAACGGCTCCGCGCCACCACTGCTCCACGCCGCCGCCATTCGGCCTCCAGCAAGGACTCGCGGCCCGCGCTGTCCGTCACGACGTAGTCGAGCGTATCCTCGACCTGCGCGAAGCGCCAGATGACGCGGCGCCGGTGCGTCACCGAGTCCACCATCTGCCCGCAGAACACGCTGGCATCGGGCGCGGGCGGCCGCACCATCGCGAACGCCGCCCACAACATCGGAATCGCGGGAACCAGGGAACGGAAGTTCTTTTCCGGATCCGCCCACGCGACCGAATCGCCGATGACGACCGCCGCGCCGTTGCCCAGGTTGAACGGGCCCGCGAAATCGAATCGCAGCGAATCCGGCGGCACGATGCGGGTCGAGCCCCGCCCCGCGTACTTCACCCGCTCGTCCTGATAGCGCCAGCGAAACCGGATCAGCACCGGTGTGCGCCGCAGTCTCGTGCGCGTCCATGCCACAGCACTGTCGCGGCTCGCTGGGTCCAACGCCAGCGCCACAGGGACCAACGGTCCGAGTCGGCGTCCCGGACACGCCGCGAGCAGCGTACAGGCGCCAATGTAGGAAAGTGCACGTTGTCGGGTCAATAGTTAAACCCGAAGAAGAAGTCCACAAAGCGGCGATGGCGCGTGCTCGCGGGCAGTCCGTATCGATCCAGATCCGTGGTCCCAAGCCGGTAGCCGAAATCGAGTCGCAACACGAGCGGTGGACCGACCGGCATGCGCAAACCGAGACCGCTCGCGCCGAGCACGCCGCGATCGGCGGTCGTCTTCGACCAGGCACGACCGTAATCGAGAAAGAGCGCGCCCTGCACGCCCGGGAACCGGGCCGCGCCGAACGGAAATCCGATCGTGAGAAAGTCGAGAATCGGAAACCGGTACTCCACATTGGCGAGCCAGGCGCGCGTGCCGGCGACGTAGCCGTATTGTGGATAGCCGCGCAGTCCCCATGAGCCCCCGATGCTGATGCGGCGCGGGCGCTCGCCGCCGGAGGTGTAGCCCTGCACACGCAATGCGAGCGCGCTGTGCAGCGACGTGCGCACGTACTTCCGGACGTCCGCGGACAGCAGCCACGAATCGAAGCGGCCGTGGCTCAGATCGTTGACGAGTCCCCCGGTGAAGTTGTAGCGCTCGCCGTCGATCGGCCCGGTCGGGAGCCAGAGCGTGTTGTCCTTGACGTAGGTGAGGTAGTTCGAGGCGAGCCAGCCGATGCGACGCGGCTCATCGACATCCTCGGTCGTGAGATCGAGCCGGTCGGAGCGTTCGAGGCGGTACTCGCCGACGATCCGGCGAAAGCGGTTGATCGGGTATCGGACCTGCGCGAACGCGCCGTACGAACGCTCTTCGAACAGCGTGTTGAAATCGCCCTCGTAGAACAGGCCGCGCTGGCGGAACGCGCCGACGCCCCAATTGATGCGGCGGGACTGATTGAGATAGAACGCGGTTCCGCTGACGTTGTCGAGCAGCGTGCCGAACCCGGCGCCTTGAAACGACGACAGCGACAGATACACCAGATGGTCGGACAGCAGATCGCTGAATACGAACACGGCGCCCTGCGCCGAGCCGAGTCCGGGCGCGACCACGGCGTCACCGGCTGCGAAGTCGAGGCTGAACTTGCGCTCGTACGGAGCCCCATCGGCGCGGGCATACTGTGGATGGGAGAGCTCGCCCCACGTCCATGCGGGCGCCGGCAGGCTGTCGGCCGCCGCCAACGCGAAGGTGCTCTGCGCATCGTTCAGCGGCGGCGCGACGTAAATATTGAAGCTCAGATCGGCAAAGCCGCCGAACAGTAGCCCGCCCTGTGGGCCGGGAACCCACTCCGGATCGAACGCGCCGTTCAAGGAGCGTGTCTCGCGCCGGCCATTGCCGCGGGAATCGATCGAATACACCTGAAAGGTGCCGTCGCGGTCCGAGGCGAAATAGATGCGACCGTCCCGCCAGCGCGGGGCTTCATCGCGCCAATTGCCGTACGTCAGATAGCGGATCGCGCCGGTCGCGAGCTCCAGCGCGAACAGGTTTTGCGCGCCACTCATCCCGAACGGCGTGCGGTCGGAAGAAAAGACCACCGTTGCTCCGTCCGGGCTGACGGTGGGATCGAGATCCTCGTAGCGATCCGATGTCAAACGCTCCAGCCGTCCAGCCGCGAGCCAGAGGCGATAGAGGTCGGAGTAACCGGACACCGACAGGCCGCTGAACACGACGCTCTTGCCGTCGGGTGCCCACGCGGGTGACAGAATGGAGACGAGCTCCGGGAATTGGTAGCGGCCCACGACCTTCGATTTCCGCAGGTCCCAGAAAAACAGCGCGTCGCGCTCGGCATACTTGCTGCTGAACGCCGCCACGCCGTCCGCATTTACGTCGATCCGGGACTCGAAGAAGTGGAACGACTCGAACTGCTCGCTGCGCTCCCCCTGCACGACGGGCCGGCGCCCCCGGCCCGCCAGGTTCTCGGCGTAGATGGTCGTGTAGCCGCTGCGCGGGGAAAAGAAGAGAAACGACGGCGTCGTGTCGCCGGGCAGCTGATACGCCGTCGGCTTGATCGCGAGGTCGGTGAGCTTGCGCGCCGTGATCGCGAGCGGCGGCTGGCTGGCGACCGCGGGATAGTAGTGCTGCCGCATCCAGTACTGCCATTCCTCCGACAGCTGCTCGATGGTGCGGCCGTACACGCCGAGCAGCGCCCCATCGAAACCACTGTACTTCCAGATATCGTTATACAGCTCGAGAATCCGCCATTCGCCGTAACGCTCGGCCAGGAACCGGTGGATGCTGCCCCCCACCGGATAGACCAACCCGCCGTACGCGTATGCCAGATCCGGCAGGCTGGGCAGATGCCCGTCGATCGTCATGTCGCGGAGCACCATCTCGTCGCGCGAGTCTTCGCCCGCCGAAAAGAATTCGGCCAGTCCCTCGGTCCACCACAGCGGCATCCCGGCCTGCCGGAACCGCGGATACCGGCCGAACGTCTGGGACGCGAGGCTCAACTGGAAGACATGCACCAGCTCGTGGCGGATCGTGTGCCGGAATTCGGCATAGCTGCCACGGAACGGCAAGGCGACCCGTCGCTTCAGGAATTCCGTGACACCGAGCAGGCCCTCCGGCGGAATGAACGGGAGAATGTTCGTCTGCTCGAAGTCACTGTGCGACGCATAGACGATCAAGGGGATCCGGCGCGTGACGGCGTGACTGAAGCGGCGCTCGAGGGTGTCATAGCTCGCTTCGGCATACGCCAGGGCGACGCGGCCGAGCTCCTCTTCCTCCGGATAGTAGTAGAGATCGACGTGCTCGCCGCGTAACACGCGCCAGTCAAAACGCCGGTACTGAATCTTGTTCTGGCCGAAGTAGCCGTATTGAGCGGACAGCGGCAAAGCCAAGCTCAGCGCCAATCCGGTCATGCAGATCAACAGCTGCTTCATCTATGAATACTCCTGATCCGATCGCCCATTCCGATCGCGTTCAACACTTCGGTCCCACCGACGACCCGGCCAAAGATCGTGTAGATGCCGTCCAGGTGCGGCTGGGCGGAATGCGTGATGAAGTACTGGCTGCCGCCCGTGTTGGGACCGGAGAGCGCCATGCCGACCGTGCCCACGTCGTACCGCACTGGATTGATTTCGTCGCGGAGCACGAAGCCCGCTCCCGGCCCACCCCACCCGTCACCGCGCGGATCGCCGTCCTGCACGACGAAGTTCGGCACCACGCGATGCCACCGCGTCCCATCGAAGAACCGGCGGTCCACCAGGCCCAGGAACGCAGCCACCGTGAGGGGCGCCTCGGCCGGGAGCAGCTCAATGTCCAGCCGGCCGCGATCGGTTTCGAGAACGACGTGGGGATTGGCGCCGGCCAATGCCGGAGCGAGCCAGCGGCGAGCGATCTCGCGATAGTCGGCGATTGTGCGCCCAGTCTCGACCGGCCACACGGGCCCCCAGGCATCCCGGGTGTCGGGGAGGGTATCGGCGGCGAGGCGGCGCACGAGATAGTCGGCGGGGCGCGGAGTTGCGGAGACGAACAAAGCCACCACGCGCAGGCGAGCGGCCGAGGATGAGGCCGCGATCGCGCCGAGCGCAGAGACCGCGGAGAGCCGGGCGTCGTTGAACGAATCGCCTTCCGCGCGCCGGTATGCCGCAACGAGGGGCTCGACATCGTCCAGGCTGGCGTGGCGCGCGACCAGATCCGCCGCGACGCTCCGCACAGCGGGATCGGCATGCGTGAGCAGCGCACGCGCCCGCGCGCTCAGCGATGTGTCCGCAGCCGGAACGATGCGCTGCAGGGCCTGCAGCGCCTGCGCCACCACTCGACCATCGGGATCGGCGAGCTGCGCTTCCAGCCGATCGCGCGCTCGGGCGGCGCCAAATGCCTCGGCGGCAACGCTGCGCCAGCGCCAGTCGGCATCGCCGCTGACGCCCGCGGCCGCGGCCAATCCTGCGCCGCTGTCCGCTTGCGCCAGCGCGATGATCGCCTGGCGTTTGAGGGTAAAGACGCTGCTCGTGAGCCGTGGTCGCAGCGCCGCAACTGCCACGCTGCCGCGCAATACACCCAAAGTCGTTTCGGCTTGCACGGCGACCCCGATATCCCGGTCCGCGACGAGCGGTACGACGGGGCGCGCGAGCGCGGAGTCCCGGAACGACGCCAGCGCGCGCAACGCGTTGATCCGGATGTGCGCGTCACGGTCGTCGAGCAGCCGGCGCAGGCTCGCGACGGCGTCGCGCGGATTCAGTCGTGCGCTGTCGAGCAAAGCCTTGTTGACGCCGCGCGCGGCGACTGCGCGGGTCTGCGCGTCGGGATCGCCGAGTGCGCGGGTCAGGGGTGCCGCGCCTTCCTTCGCGCGCAGCCGGCCGAGTGCGTACAGCGCCCGCCAGCGCGTCGCGGCATCGGTCGCATCCGTAAACCGTACTAGCTGCGCCACCGGCGCGCGCGTTCCCAGTCGCCAGGCGTCGAGTAATGCGGCATTCACAACCGGAGATGCGGCGCCCGGCGACCCACTCGCGAGGATTTCCCCGACCCC
>Ga0209157_1004643_pt1 | contig 10207 bp, 9 predicted proteins | sample GraSoiAngelo_135_FD_185892 | JGI IMG/M metagenome (GOLD analysis project Ga0209157, IMG submission 185892) | Grasslands soil microbial communities from the Angelo Coastal Reserve, California, USA - 14_0929_05_40cm (SPAdes) (version 2) | ecosystem: Environmental > Terrestrial > Soil > Grasslands ...
TCATCAACCTCGCGGGTCTTCTGCAGAACCGGCAGGTCATCCGGGTGCAGAAGGAAGTCGTCTACATGCCTTGGGATCCTAATATTTGTCAGCTTATCACGGAGCCGCGCAAGCAGTCGCAACACTTCTGGCTTAGACTCGTCCATCCACCATGCGACGTCGTGAACGGTCACGGGGCCGTACTGTTTGATGTAGAGTTCAGCCAGCTTCAGCTTCGCCCCCTCGTTCGTAGAGGCTGTCTCGGGGGTTGAGACTTGTCGGTACCTTACCTTCCTGATTCGTGTGAAAGTCCTTGTGCCGTATCCGTCCCAGTCGATGCTTTTCCACTTTATCGGTTCGGGTTGGGATTGGACTTTCCGCTGTACGAGGAGAAGCTGTAGAACCACACCAAGGTTTGTTCGTCTAGTAACCCTCCGACCACGTTTCCAATCGAGGCTTCTTGAGCTCTCTCGGGAGACGTCCCGTTTTATCTCAGGAAGGGTCATCGGGCCCGAAGCAAGACAGTTTAGTATCAGCTTCGAGAGCTTCTCGAACTCACCAACCGAGATTCCAGCGTGGGTGAGGCTCTTGCCCACTCTTTCCGGAGGGAACTCGGTTGCCTCTGCAGCGATTGGAAGCAAGCGGCGGGTGAAGAGAAAGAATGTTCCACGCATGGCCCTGACTCGCACAAGGCTCTTCTTCCTGTAGAGCTCGTCGTTCAGATCATCGGGGGAGAAATGCTTGATTCTGTTGAACAATGAAAGGTAAGGCGTCACGTTCGATGTTGCATGCAGCCCAACTAGGTCATCCGCCACCGACTCAGCATCCACACCGTCACGATTGAGGAGGTGATGCTTGGCAAGCAGGTAGGTGCGGACCTGAGAAGGCGAAACCGTCATGGTCTCGCACTTTGCTATGGTTTTCGCAGCTTGAGGAAGAAATGGGCCCTGTTTCCCTTCCCAACCGGGATAAGGTCCTCGCTGAACGAGAGAATCTCGAACTTCTCAAAAAAAAGTTTCAGCTCTTTCTCTGTGAAGAAGTGGTGTACTATTCCCCGCTCGTCTCCTTCGGTAAACTGGAAGGTGTCCTGTTCTAAGCGGGTCCCATTTCCGTATCTGAAGTCATTCTTGGAGAGAGTAATGATGAAACCGACACCGTTCTTCCTCATTGTTCGGTGAACCTCAGTTAGGATGCCGCGTATCTCGGTCGTGGTGCCGTGGTGAAGAACGTTGGTGCTTACGATCGCATCGAAATAATCGTCTATGAAGGGAAGTTCTTGCATCTCATGCTTAACCAAGGTAACGTTTCCAATACCCGCAGCCTTCCTGCGCGCCTCCAGTTCTCCGAGAGCGGTCTCTGACACGTCGAGCCCGACTACGTTGAAGCCTTCTCTAGCTAGGAAGATTGCATGCCTCCCTGCACCACAGCCAAGGTCGAGAACATTCCGTGCGTTGACTGTTTTCAGGTAATCTGAGAACTCCTTGACAGTTGGAAGAGGCGGGGACAACTCCTGCCATCGTCCCTCCTTCCATGCAAGTTCCCACGGGTGCGAGCTAGAGCTCATACATCGACCAGTCTTCCTGACTTAGAGGACCCCTTTGATTTCTTTTCCAACCCGTTCGAAGAACTCGTCCATGAAGGCCGCCCTTTCTACAGCGAGTCTTCTCCCAGTCTGAGTGTACACTCTACTTGCGACTTGTTTGAGACTGAGTTCATACTCGAGGTTCGACGAGTGCTTGGAAAAATCGATTATGGTACCATCGGGTCGAATGTTCTTTCTCTTGTAGCCCTCGATGTCCTTCTCTTCCTTGTAGAATTCTTGTCCATGGTCAAAGGACACAAAGGCGGCTCGGATGACCCCTATTGCCCCTATGCAGTCGAGCTTGTCAGCGTCGAAGAGGCACTTCGCCTCGATTGTTCGAGGCTCGGGGCCAGTCCTCTTCCTGTGGGCTTCTATGCAATGACAAACTCTCTCTGTTACCTCACTCGGGATTCCTAGGCTCGTGAGAATTCGACGGGCCTCTTGTGCACCGTGAACCTCGTGTTTCAACCCTTCGATATTCGAGTGTGTTTCCCTATGCTCGAAGATGTCGTGCAGGATTGCCGCCAGTTCGATGATATCCAGGTCGGCGCCCTCTTGTGTCCCGATTTCGATTGCGGCCCTTGTCACACGTTCAATGTGGCTTCTTCCATGAGCCCAGTCGCGGTCAGAATAGAATGAAGACGCTCTTTCCCAAACCTTTGCCCGAACCAGATCAGTCAGCATCGCGATGTCTACACAACATTATTCGGGAGCACTTATAGAGACAGGAGAGCCGATCTGACTAAGCAGCCCAGACTGCTCCTCTGGAAATGACTCCGGTCTCGGGATTACTTACGCTCTCCTAGTTCGACGAAGGCTTTCTTGGCTATGTCCGCAGGCGGGCCTGACTCGCAGTCGGCGTGCTTGGAATCGGGCTTCGTTTCGGCTTTTCTCGCCTCAAAAGGGCTAGCCAGATTCGAGTTTCGAACCCGAGATTTCTGCCTCAGCTAATTTCACGGTTAACCCTGGGGGAATCTGCACGGTTGCAAATCGTGAGACGAGCCCCATACTCAGCTAATCGCCAAGAAACAGGCGTAAAATCGCCCCGTACAGCGTGAGCCTCCAGGAAAAATTTGATATCGCATGGCTCTCCCGAGACGCAAGACCGGAGAACCCGGGACTCACAAGGTTTTCCACGAATGGTTTCACTCCCAGGGTCTAGGGCGAGTTGAAGTTCATCATCCGAACCTCTAGGGAACTCAAGTTCACGACAGGCAACAACCCTGGCTTCGGAACCAGACCCGTCCGCTTCTGATACTCTGTCTGCCCCTGCCACGCACCACTGTTAACAATAGTCGTCCCACGGTACACCGAAGTCCCCGGAACATGAATATGCCCAGACTGAAACACATCCGGCACACGATCCACGACCAGAAAATCCTCCTGCTCCGGCCCAATAGGGGTCTGCTTGCCATACTCTGGAGCCAAGTGCCTCATTCGAAGCTGATACTCCATCATCTCCTGCGGACGCTGATAGTCCATGCCTGGAACAGAGCTGATAATGTCCATGAGACTCGTTCCGTGATAGAGTAGAAAGTTGACCCCGTGAAGACGAAGCTCCGCCGGGTCCCCCAGAGACACAACTCTCCGGGCATCATAAACAGGCCCTGCAAAATCCCTAGGAATCATAGGCTGAGGAAGAGCCTGGCGAACAGCATCATGGTTCCCAGGAATAAGCACAACTTCCATGTGCTCAGGAATCTCCGCCACCAACCGAGCTGCCACACGGTACTGCTCGTAAATGTCAGTAATCGCCAAGTCAATTTCTTGGCGAGGATAGACTCCTATTCCGTCCACTAGATCCCCGCAAATGATCACGTATTTGACACGGTCCGCTATCTCCCGCTCGTAAGACACCCCCCAGTCCCCTTTCAACCATGCCAGAACCCGTCGGAAGGCGTCCTCCAAGAACACCTTACTCCCAACATGAACATCGGAGATCAATGCCGCGTACACCTCCTCGTCAGAAAGGTGGGGCCTATGCTCCGGAATTTCCGGGAGAACTATCTTCTCCGCGACCAGCAGCTCGCCCGAGCTCTTGCGGGTCTCTAAGTAGACCACTTGGTCGCGTATGATCTTCCGGGCGGTCTGGTAGAGCTCGGGGGTCTGGTCCGTGACGAGAACAGTGGCCTCGTCCTCATAGTCGTCGACTGTCAGGAAGACACGTCCGCGGTCCTGGTCAGTCTTTTCCCGTTTTTCCACGACCATACAGATGAACCTGGCCCTGCCGTTTGCACCTCCTTGCAGTGCTTCCGCTATTGTTCCATGTCGACTAGTGTCCATTCTCTGCCCGAACATCTTACTCATCTTTTCAAAACGGCTCCGGAAGTAATGGAGGAAATCGTCGAAAGCCCCGGTCGTCCCGAGCTTCCCCGAAGGGTCAGAGACCACTTCAAGCCGTGAAGAAACCTCCTGCGCAAACCTTCTCGGCCCACCAAGCCCCGTCTCTGAGAACAAGCTCTTGCTGGACAAGTCGAGCTGTTCGGCCGCCTTCAAGACTAGGTCGCGGCTGATCGACATTGGCCGAGGAGCAGCAGCGTTCGCCATTTTGAGAACCTCCTCCACGAGCTTGTCGAGAGTCGCACCTCCTCCGATTTCGACAAGCGTCTTGAACGCATCACTCTCGACTTGGAACCCTGCACCGAGAATGGTGCCCACTGCCTGGCGCATTCGTTCTGACATTGGACAGGTTCCAGCCCATTACAATCTATGGTATACTAGACGTGCTTATCCGCTATCCATAGCGCTCCCAGCAGAAAACTCTTACCGGGTAATCGTGAGGTCAGAAATGTCCACTGAAATCTCACACATCCTATTCAGCGCAATTAGCACTGCTACAAGATGGTCTACTAAGGGTCTCGGGACCTTGGAGATTCCAGCCTCTCCCTGAGATAGTAGTGCCTTGGAGTCTTGAAAGTTCGACGCGGCTGAAGAGACCAGTTTCATATCTCTGGACAGAACCGCCCCGACAGCATCTCTGTACATCGAGTTCACGGCAGCTCCCACCTTCTCCAGAATAACTTGCTGGTCTCTCGGAACAGGCGATGATGTTGTGTTTTCAGCTACCGTGACAGCATAGTCTGCAAAGGTCTCGATGTAGCTTGCTAAAAGCCGGAAGTCGAGACAGTCGACAGCCGAGACTTTGATCTTCTCTAGCAAGTATGTGTCCGCTATTGCGGCTCTTACCAGGCGGACCAAGAGAAAGTACCACCGGTCAACCTCCTCATCTCGCTCGATGACGCTCTTCGCAAGCTCGGTGTTGGAGGTGAGAAAGGCCTGCGTGGCGTCAATCTCCATAGGCATGGAGAGCATCTCAAGCCGCCTTAGGATACGTTCGGGGACTAGGAGCGAGGGTTCTACCAGGCACTGGAGGACGATTTTCCTCGAGTCTTCCTCGAGAACCTCGAGCCCGACAAGGCGTTTGGAAGCTTTTCGAGCCTCCTCCCGAAGCTCAGCCGGAATCGGCTCCTTTGACTGGACCCGTATGATGTCGTAGCCCAGCAAGTACTGCTCAATAATTTTCCGGCGGAGCAATGGGGATGCATCAAGGGTAACCTCCTGCGGGGGTCTCTCTTCATCGATCTTTGGAGAGAGAAGCAACCGTCCGTCTTGGCGTTCCTCGTAAGAGACCACTGCACCAGGCCCCAGTCCGACCCTTTTGGCCCACGCTTTAGGTATCGTTACAAGATAGGTTCCGTCCGGCGTCCGTTGTAGCTTACGTAATTCCATGTAGCCCGTCTCATGTTCAGCTTAGACAATGAAGAATTTTAGGGTTTTGAGGAATCTACTATGACTGGAGCAGTAACTCTAGAGGGTTTTTCTTTCCTGGGAGCGAGCTCACTACTAAGCCGCTCGTAGGCAAGCGTTAGAACATCCTCAGTGTGGGCTCCTTTCAGAGCACTCAACTCCACTTGCGGAACCCCTGAGAAAAGTCGCGAGGCAAGTCCTTTCTCTTCGCGAACTTGGTCCGGGCTGCACTTGTCGACCTTGTTGAGGCAGATGACGAGGGGCACTTCCGGTGCAATTCGCTTCAGGACATAGCTGGACGCTGTGAGCTTGCGAAAGACAGATTCAGGGTCCTCGCTTGCATCGACAAAGAGGAGTATGAGGTCCGACTTCGCAATCTCGTCAAGCGTAGTGTTGAAGGCTCTGACGATTATCGGATGCATGTCCTCGATAAAACCGATGGAGTCAATGAGCATGAAGCTGAAATTAACTGGTCCCTGAACGTCTACCCTCCGGGCGAAGGTCGTAAGGGTTGTGAAAGGACCAAGGCCCGTGTTCTTTTTCTCAGAGACGACACGGTTGAAGAACGTCGTCTTGCCGCTTTGAGTGTACCCAGCTAAGGCTACGATGGGGAAGCCCAGTTCCCTCCGTCGGTCGCGCAGAGCCTTCTTCTTCTGGAGGACCTGTTTGAGCTCCTTTTCCAGCCTGGAGATTTGGCGTCTGGCACCACGCTCGTAATCGCTGTAGGGATAGTCCCCCGGGCCGCTCCAGCCAACCTGCTCGCCAAGTATTCCTTTGAGCCGAAGGTATTCCTTACCCCAGGAGAAAGTGTAGCGGAGCCTTGCGAGCTGTATCTGCAGCTTCGCCTCCTTAGTCATCGCCCGATGGTCGAAGACCTCGAGGATCAGCAGGTTTCGATCGATGACTTTGATGTCGCTGCCGCCGAGAACCTTTTGGACCTTGAAGACTTGGGATCCGGGAAGGCTATTGGCGAAAATCAAGGCCGCAGCTTTTTTTTCTTTGACGAGTTGTTTGACTTCGTCGAGTTTTCCGGGGCCGATGGTGTAGGTGTGATGGACGCTTTTTCGCTGTTGAATGACAGTATCAACTATCTTGTAGCCTATGGAGCGGGCCATGGAGGCCACTTCTTCGGCCCGTGAAGGTATCGTTGGAAGCTTGGATTCGACTATGATGGCCTGCACTGATGGTAAGCAGCTCTGTGAAAGCTGGTCTCGCTTATTTGAACGCCTCGTGTCTGACGGGGTCTTACTTTACTCTGATTTCGACGCCTACCGTGCGTTTAATGAGGTCAGCTAGGAGGTCGACTTGTGGTTTTCCGCCCGCCTTCCGTGTCGGGATTGAGACGACTAGCGGCAGTTCGATTTCTTTCTTGCCGCGGCCGATCTTGTCTTTGATCCAGTCGAAGACTGTGTCCGTGACTATGACGAGTGAGACTGTTTGTTTGGCCTTGATGTCTTCGAAGGTTTTGACGGCGTCCGGTTGGGCGTTTACGACCCAACTGTTTTTGACGCCTCCGAGTCGGAAATAGGTCGCTGTTTCCTTGTCCGCCATTACGCCGATGCTCCCCATGCTCTTTTCACTTGAAAATATGGCCTGTTTCTTTGCTCCAGAGGAGGAGGTCGAGGTGGCCCATTGGTATACCTATGTCTTTCGCGAACCGGCGGACTTTCTCCTCTATCTCTAGATAGCGTTTCCTTGTCAGGGTTGCAGGTATCTCGGGTATGACTTGAAGGTCTTTGAGGTTGCGAAGTATGTGCCTGTCGAGGATGGCGAATTCTTCACCTAGGCCGATATTGCGAAGGAAGTGGCTTGCCTCCTTGTAGCCTAGGCCTTTCACGTTTTCCACCAGCCATTCGCGGACCTGGTACGGGTTGTAGTGTGACGTGAGATGCGTCTTGACACGTACCTCGCCCTCTCGCGTGAAGAGGCCGCGGGCTTCGGTAATGTATCGGGCTTTGCTGTCGTTGAACCGGACATCGCTGATTAACGGTTCGATTTCTTTCGATGTTCCTTTGATGAGGAGGTTTTTCTCGGTGAGACGCGTGACTGCAGCCCAGCAGGTCTTGGCGCTGGATTGGGGGGTGAGGAGGCAGAAGCAGAGCTCCGCGAAAACTTCCGTGTCAGACCTACCAAGGACTTCTTTGAAATCTTGAAGACGGTTTTCAATGTCACCACGCCGTTCCTGGTAGAGTTGCTGGAGTTGCATAATGGCTTCTTGGCCCATTGGCCTGGTGGCGCTAGAATTGTTTGAGGACATCTGGCTTCTCCATTATCCTGGCGCAATAATAGCAACGTAGACGCACAGGGTCTTCCTTGAGCACCGCGAAGCTCGCCTGTACGGGTTCGCCGCTGTTGCTGATACATGAAGGGTTGGCGCAGCGGACGATGCCGCCGATGCTAGGCGGAAGTTTGACACGGGTCTTTTCTGCGACTTGGTAGTCGCGGATGATGTTGATCGTGGCGGTTGGTGCGACTAGGGCGATTTTATCTGCTTCGCCCGGCTTGAGCTCACGGTCTTCAACCTTGACAATGTCTTTCTTAGCTTGTTTCTTGCTAGGGACGTTGAGCGCGACGCTGACCGTGTGCCCGTCGCGCCCGTCAATACTGAGGATTTTGAGCACGTCGAGTGCGTAGCCCGCGCTGATATGGTCTATGACCGTCCCGTGGCGGATCTTGCGGACGTAGAGGTCCTGGCCTGGGCTGGATTTGGAGATGTGTTGCATTGCTACCGCGTTTTGCTTTCTGTCATGCTTGTAGTGAAGGGTCCTTTTGTCTTTGACGGATGGCGAAGCCGTTAACGTTTCCTTCGGGAGCGACTGAATTTGAGCCGAAAAACTTGTGTGGAGGTTGACTTCGACCCGGAACCCCCCAAAAGGGCCTGAAGCAACTAATCTTTCCTCATGGAGAGGTCTAGTCGGAGGTTGAAAAAGTCGCACCGGCGGTTCATTCAGAGTGGGTGTAGGTTATCGCGAGAGTGGAAACCATTCTTTAGCGAGACACTTCGCTACATCATTCCACCCTCAAAGGCTTGATAAGCACACGGATACGAAACTGTATCCAAACGGACCTTGAACGATCAACACGATTGGAAGGAAGAGGCAGCCTCTCTAATCAAGGGAGCCCTCCACGACCCGCTCACCGTGGGACTTCTGAAAAGGAGCAACCTCACAAAGACTCAGTTCGAAACTATCCTTGTTGACCAATTAGGAAGCGAAATAGCGAATAAGGCTCTTACTCGCGAGGAAATGACGAGATTACGGCAGACACGCGCCAAAATAAGCCGTGGAGCCTTCAATCGAACTCTCAAACAAGCCAGAACAAATGTTTCAGGGGCAGTCCATACCATTCTCCTCCTTGGCTATGGTGGTCTCCTTGAATCTCCTAGCCTCGCGCCTCTCGTGGAGGCGTCGGAGAGGCTTAGAATCCAAATGTCTCAACTCAGAACCTTAGCAGCCGACGACCCACCTGAATACTCCAAACTGGTAGAACAACTCCTAGTCGACATCGAACGTGCATTCGACGCACTCCATGGTAGGGAACGTGATACGTGACGTCACATTTTCATGTCACATCACATCGCATCACATCACAATACAGCAGGTTGCCCTGGACCGCTTTGTGGTCACACTCGAATGTGTTTAGGAGAATCTGATGTCACTGCGCTACGAAGCAATCACAAAGCCGTCACCTGTGATGATACGGGCGTGATTAGAATCGAGGGCCTTTAGTTAGTGTTATATGCTTTGAGCAGGCAAGTGTGACGTCACGACAAACCGGGTGTGATGTCACGAGATGCTGGGGCTTCGCAAGAGACAAGAGGAGCGTTCACTTGAAGCTCGAGATTTGACGATCTCGAAGCTCTTCTTCGACACCTTCTCGAACCGGCTCCATGAAGTGGAGGGAAAGCTTCAGGCTTTGTCAACGAACGTTGAGAGAATGAAATTGTCGACCGAGAGAATGCAGGTATCAGACCTTGTCTTGCTTGAGAAAATACAAAAGACCGATGAGGCTCTGAAGGAGTCGCTGGGTTGGACAAAGAAGACTGCTGAGTCAATTCCAGGGGATACATTGCGAGAAAAGACCCCTAGTCTCCTGGAAATTCCTGCGGCTAGAGCGATTGTCCCACAAAGCCCCATCCAGCCGTTCTCGGTGCCAACAACAGACGGCAGTATTCTGTCCGGACTTGCCAACCAGACGGAGCTTCAAGTTATCATGCTGTTATCGGCTCAAGGCTCAAAGTCGGCCCCCGAAATTGGCAGGCTAATCGGCCGCTCACGCGAGCATACCGCCCGTCTTCTGAAGAAGTTGTACGAGGAGGGCTATGTCAAGAGGGACCAGGCGAGAGTTCCATTCCGGTACTCGCTCGTGGAACAGGTTCGAGCGAGCCTCAGGAAAGGCGAGGAGAAGCTTCAGGGTGAAGAGAGCGCACCCGTGAGCGTTCCTCCGGCATAACCCTGTAGTGTAAAGAAGGTTCGGCCCTCCCTCTCTCGAGGATTCCCCTATCCGAGAGTCTTGTTAGGTAGGTGGAGACAGTGCTGAGAGGGATCTTCTCCCCAAACGACCTCTCGAATGCCTTCTTTGCATCTCGCGACGTGAACTCGGTCGCTCCCATCTTACTGATTATCGTGCTCGCTAGGCGGTCGAACTTTCGCGGGGAGAAAGCAAGAGCGTTCGCCGTCGCCTGCGGACTCCCAGACAATACCTCTGCTAGGTCCAGAATCCTTCCGATTTTTTCCCGTGTAACCGGTCCGTCAATTGTGATCGAGTGCTTCACTCCATCGGCATCATAGAATTCGAGCTTTAGCTTTCGGGGCTTCGAGGAGAACACCGTCGGAAGTCGAGTTCACAACTCGCAGTTCACAAGTAAAAAAGGTCTCTGACTCCTCCAGCACGCTCACT
>Ga0209157_1004646_pt1 | contig 10205 bp, 8 predicted proteins | sample GraSoiAngelo_135_FD_185892 | JGI IMG/M metagenome (GOLD analysis project Ga0209157, IMG submission 185892) | Grasslands soil microbial communities from the Angelo Coastal Reserve, California, USA - 14_0929_05_40cm (SPAdes) (version 2) | ecosystem: Environmental > Terrestrial > Soil > Grasslands ...
GTTTGATCAGACGGCCTTCGAGGACGACGCCGCGCGCGAACGCGCGCGGCAGCGGCTTCTGCGAGCGGCGAAGAAATACGGAATCGTTCCGATCGGGTTCTTCGACGGACAGCTCCGCAAAGAGCGGCTCGAGGGTCAGATCAAGGCGCGCGCTGTCGACGTCGCGAGCCTGCCACGCGGGACCGTCACATTCGTTCTAACCGACATCGAAGGTTCGACACGCCTCTTGGATCGGCTGGGCGACGCGTATGTCGCCCTTCTGCGCGATGTACGCACGCTCATCCGGACCTGCGTCCGTCGCGCGCACGGGCATGAGGTGGACGCACGGGCGGACGAGTTCTTCGCGGTCTTTAGAGAGCCGCTGCGCGCGCTCGACGCGGCCCTCGAGATCCAGCGCTCGCTCCGGCAACACACGTGGCCGGAGCGCGCCGACGTGCGCGTCCGCATCGGCATGCACACCGGTCGGCCCACGCTCACTGAGACGGGCTACGTCGGGATCGCGGTGCATACGGCCGCCCGTATCTGCTCGGCCGGCCACGGCGGACAGATCCTGCTCTCTTCCGCGACGCGCGAGTGCTTGATCGAGGCCCCCGCGAGTGTCGCCGCCTTCAAGAGCCTCGGGCGCCACTCGCTCGCGGGGCTGCACGAGCGCGAGACTCTCTTCCAGGTCAGCGCGTCCGATCTACCGGCGAAGTTTCCACGACTGCGGACCACTCTGGAGGGTTAGCGCCGACGCGCGTCCTGTGCGAGCCAGGTTCCGAGAACGCTTGGCAGCTCGAGAAGCGAAGCGATCGTCGCATCGGCCGACGTCGCCGTTTCTGGCGGCGGGTCCGCCGAGCATTTCCACACTGCCCGGATGCCCAATCGCTGCGGCCCGATCACATCGGCGTCGAGATCGTCGCCGACCATGCAGGTTTCGGCGGCGGTCACTCCGGCGCACGCCAGGGCGCGCTCGAACATGGCCGGGTGAGGTTTCTCCCAGCCGGTGGAGTACGAGGTGACGACGTGGTCGATGGCACCGGTTAGGTCGAAGCGCACAAAGTCGCGTCGAACTTGATCGTCCCCGCGCGAGATCGTGTTCGTGACGACGACGACCGCCAGATGCCGCTGTTTGCACCAGCGCAGCGCCTCGGCCGCGCCGGGGGTCAGCGTGTACGCGAGAGGCAGAGGACGAGCGAAGTCGCTACGCAAGCGCTCGACCTCATCCGTGGTCAAGACCTCGCCGTTCGCGCTCAGCCATTCCGCGAGCCAGCGGCTCGTCTCCTGCCGATGAGGCTCGTCCTTTGGCGGACGGCGGATGTCGGCGTCATACAGAGGCTCAGCCCACCAGCGCCTTCCGAAGTCCCGCTCGATCGCTTCAAGCACCGCCGGACGACATGCGTCAACGGTGCCCTCCGACTGGACCAGGGTGCCGCCCATATCGAAGAAGACCGCGCGCAACGCTCAGCCCCGCTGCACGTTCACGTCGGCTGACTCGTAGCCCGTCGCACCATCCGGATATGGGGCGCGGCCAATCGGCGTCTCGGTGTTCCCCGTCCCGTCGGTCGAGCGAACGACAAGCTTCACCGTTCCGCTCGCCGGCGGGGTCCACTTGAAGATCCAGCGGCGCCACGTCAGCGCGCCGGGCGGCGTCTCGAGCGTCGCCTGCGTGAAGGTCTTCCCTCCGTCGGTCGACACCTCGACTTTGGAGATGCCACGGCTTCCGGCGAACGCGATGCCACCGATCGTGACCTCGCCTCCGGTCCACTTCACGTTGCGGCCGGGGACGTCGATGCGCGAGTTGGTATTCACGATCGCGCTGTCGGACCAGCCTTGCTGCATCCAGTACCCGAGGAAGTCGTAGTTGACCACGTCGATCGTGCGTATCCACTTCACGTTCTTCATGCCGTAGATGTTCGGGACGAGCATGCGCGCCGGGAAGCCGTGCTCCTGTGGAACGGTCTTGCCGTTCATCAGGTACGCGACGAGGGTCCGATCCTCCATCGCCTTCGCGATGGGGATCGAGTCGGTGTAGCCGTCGACCGATGTGAACACCACGTCGTATGCGGTGGGCTTCACGCGAGCGCGGTCCAGCAGGTCGCGGAGCGGGACGCCGGTCCACACCGCGGTCGAGATGAGCTCGCCGCCGACGTAGTTCGAGATGCACTCGAGCGTGTGTACCTGCTCCACGGCTTCGAGGTCGAGCAACTGGTCGTACGTCAGAGTAAAAGGCGACTCGACCTCGCCCTTGATGTCGAGGCGCCACTCGGCCACGTCGACGCGTGGCTTCACCAGCGTCGTGTCCACGACGTAGTGGTCTTCGTTTGCGGTAATGCGCGGTGTGATGCCGGGGAGCGCGTCGACGGCGGGGTCGGCAGCCGGGATCTCCACGCGCGAGCGAAGGCGTCGCGCGGTCGTTGGCGCGTTGCCCAGCGCGCTCGCGCCGAATCCCGCGATGCGCGAGACAGGAAGCGCCGCGAGGGCGACGATTGCGGCGAGGCCCGCGAAGCCGAGGAGCGCTCGCCGTCGGGTCGGTGACGACGCGATCTCGTCGCGCGCGGTCGCGCTCGGCAGGATGAACGCGAGCGCGACGAGAAACGTCGCCGCGCCGGCGGCCGCGTCGATCAGGCTGGTGGTCGGCTCGATGCGCTCGGGCGAGAAGATCCGCGCGAGCCCGTATGCGGCGACCCAAGGCAACAGCCCGAGCGCGATGACGGCCGAGTCTCGCCGCCGTGATCCCGCGAGGTAGCCGGTCGCCGCACCGTCGATGAGGAAGAGCGCGACAACGCCGACGACGAGCAGGATCTTCGCCCACTGGTGCAGCAGCTCGATGAGCGGGATCGAGATCCACCCGGGGAGCACGTCGATGATCGCCTGACCGAGGCTGTCCGCCACGAAAGGCATGCCGGCCATGCTGAGAAGAAAGGAGACGTCGAGCGCGAAGAACATCGCAAGCGCCCCGACGAGCATCGCGGTGCGCGCCCGCCGGTCGAACCGGCCCATGTATGGCACGATACGCTGCGTTGTCCTCGTCGCTTCCCCCATTGACTCCTGAAGACCTTTACGAGTTCCGCTTCCTGACGGATGCGCAGATCTCACCCGACGGCGAACGGATCGCCTTCGCGGTGAAGACCGCGAACGAGAAGCGCGACGGGTATCGGGGCGCGATCTGGCTCGTCCCCTTCGACGGCTCGCGGCCGCTTGCGCAGATCACCGCCGGTGCCGCACACGATTCGTTGCCGCGGTGGTCGCCCGATGGCCGTCGGCTCGCATTCACCTCCGACCGCGGCGAAACTCCCGAGGGCAAAAAGCGCCCGGCGCGCAACGTTTTCGTGCTCGACCTCGAAGGCGGCGAGGCCCGGCAGCTCACCCGGTTCGCCGAAGATTGCTCCGACCTTGTCTGGTCGCCGGACAGCCGCACGCTCGCGTTCGTCGTCCGCGATCCCAGGGACGATGGGGACGAGGACGAAGGCGTCCGCGTCTACGACCGGGCCCGGTACAAAGCCGACGAGGGCGGTCTCTACGACGGCCGGCGTAAGCACGTCTGGCTCGTCGCGTTGGATGGCTCCGCGCCACGGCAGCTGACCGACGGCGACTGGGATGACGGTCAGCCGGGGTACTCGCCCGACGGAAACGAGATCGCGTTCGTGTCCAACCGGACCGAGGAGCGTGATGTCAACACGGTCGCCGACATCCACGTGACCGGCATCACGAGCCGTGAGACGCGTCGGATCAGCGACGGCCAGGGCAGTTACGGCAATCCCTCGTGGTCGCCCGACGGCGCCAGGTCGCGATCGGATCTTCCGCACGCAACGCACATCTTTGGGCCTTCCCAAAGACCGGCGGTCACGGTCGGGACCTCCTCAAGGGGTGGGATCGGACCGTCGGATCGTCGGTCATCAGCGACATGCGCGCGCACGCGCAGACCCTCCCGCCAGCCTGGACCGATGACGGGCGCATCCTCTTTCTCGGCTCGGATCAGGGAACCGCGAACGCGTATTCCTGCGCCACGACGGGCGGTGACGTCCGGGCGATGACGCTGGGCAGCCATCAGCTCGTCTCGTGGTCGCTCGACCGATCGCGCAAGCGTTTCGCGACGGTGGTCGCAACGGGCACCGATCCGGGCAACGTTTTCGCCGGCGAGATCGGTGGGGCGATGCGCAAGGTGAGCTGTCTGAACGACGACCTCCTGGGCTCGCGCTTTCTGGCCTCGCCGGAGCGAATCGAATTCTCCGGCGCGGATGGCTGGAAGATCGAAGGCTGGATCCTGAAGCCGCGCGGCTTCGACCCGGCGAAGCGCTGGCCGCTGGTGCTCGAGGTCCACGGCGGGCCACACACCGCGTACGGACATTCGTTCTTCCACGAGTTCCAGGTCCTTGCCGGGCGCGGATATGCGGTGCTCTTCACGAATCCACGGGGCTCTCACGCGTACGGCGAGAGGTTCGTCGCCGCGTGTGTCGGTGATTGGGGCGGCAAGGACTACGAGGACCTGATGGCAGGCGTCGACCATGTGCTGGGTTCGGGATGGGTCGATCCGAAGCGGCTCTACCTGACCGGCGGGAGCTACGGCGGATTCATGACGAACTGGATCGTCGGCCACACCGACCGCTTCCGCGCTGCCGCGACGCAGCGCAGCATCTCGAACAACGTCTCCGCGTTCGGGACGAGCGACATCGGCTGGCACTTCTGGGAGCACGAGATGGGGGATGCGACGCCCTGGCGTGGGAGCGAGAAGCTGATCGAGCGTTCGCCGCTGACCTACGTGACCAAGGTGAAGACGCCGCTCCTCATCCTCCACGCGGAGCGCGATCTCCGCTGCCCGATCGAGCAGGCCGAGCAGCTCTTCGTCGCGCTCAAGGTCCTGGGCAAGGAGGCGGTCTTCGTGCGCTTCCCGGAAGATAACCACGACCTCACCCGTGGAGGCAAACCGAAACATCGTGTCGAGCACTGCCGCCGGATCGCCGACTGGTTCGACGCGCACCCCTGAGGTGCGCGTCCGGCCGGCGACGCTGGAGGACGCCGAGGCCATCGAACGTATCCGCGTGGAGACGTGGCGCGCGACGTACCGAGGTCTATTGCCTGACGGGCTCATCGACGGTCTCCGCGAGAATCCCGACGGGCGTCGCGAGCGGCTGCGTGCTCAGCCTGCCGATCAGTTCAGCTTCGTCGCCGAGGACGCCGGCCAGGTCGTTGCGTTCGCGGTAGGTGGCCGCGAGCGATCCGGCGACCCTGCGCACCGGGGCGAGGTCTACGCGATCTACGTCCTGCCCGCGCACCAGGGGAAGGGTCTCGGCCGCGCGCTCATCCGCCAGTCGGCGCACGAGCTCGCAACGCGGGGCCTCGACTCGCTGCTCATCTGGGTGCTTCGCGAGAACACGATCGGACGTCGCTTCTACGAGCGTCTGGGCGGACGCGCGATCCGCGAAAAGCCACTTGAGGAATTCCCCGGTGCGGCAGATCACATCGAGATCGCCTACGGCTGGTCGGACACCTCGCCGCTCCGATGACCTAGTCAGGCGCGAGATCGAGATCCTTCGGCGGTTCGTCCGGCAGCACCCAGCGGATGTACGGCTTCACCCATTTCACGTGCAGCTCGTTCGCCTTGTCCGTGGCCTTCGCGTACAGCCGCTCGAACGCCGGCCCGTCGTGCCGTTCGAGCGAGGCGAGCACCGGGGCGAGCAGCTCCGCCTCGAACGCAAGGAGATCGTCCGCATATTTGGGGCGGATCACCGCGAGCTTGCGCTGTAGACCGCGAACGCGGCGGGCGAAGTACGCGGCGAGCTCCCAGTTGCCGCCGCGCGCCGCGTACACGCACTTCCACCAGGCGACCCCGACCGAGGCCATGATCTCGCCGGTGCCAGGGAGAAGATCCGCGAGCTGCCCCAGCGTGAGCTGCGGCGGCTTCGCCCGCGTCTCGTCGCTCATCGCGCGATAGTACGAACGTGCGCGGTCGCCGAAGCGGTTCGCTGGCGGTCTTCCTGCGGAACTTTCGTCGGAGCGAGATCCCGCTTCCTCGGCGTGTCGCGGTGACCGCGCGCAATCTCAGCCTTCGCGTAACGCTGCGTCGCGGCTGCTGCGGCCACGACGGCGAGCCGGGCTGCTGAGTGACCGCCGAGCCGGAGGGTCCTCCGCGCCGCTAGCATTGCCGAGCCGGTGAAAGAGCTCTTCCAGGGCCGTCGTTTTGGGTTTTCGCCCCGCGCCACCATCGCGTTCGTGGCGATCGGGCTCGGGATCGCGCTCTCCCTCACGGACTTCATGGCCTGGTTCGCCTGGGGCTCGAAGGAGACGAACGGGTTCGTCGTCGTCTCGTACTGGCTCGCGTGCACGGTGACGGTGATCCTGGCGCTCGGGCTCCTCGCCAGTCTCGCCGAGCTGCTCGACACGCCCCAGGAAGACCGCGGCCTCGCGCGGCTCGACCTGCTCGCCGCGGTCGTCGCGTTCCTTCTGTACGGCGCATCGGCGTTCCTGCGCGGCGGCGATCTGTTGGCCGCTGCGGCCGCGCCGGCCCCGTTCCTTCTCGCGATCGCCGCGCTCCTCGTTACATTCGTCGACGCGGCGGTCGCCGCGAACCTCTACAGCGCGCGCGAGTGGGAAGAGCTCGAGGAAGAGCCCATGCGCGAACATCGTCCACGGAGGCGCGCCGCCAGCCGCTGATCCGTTACCCGGTGGCCATTGCGCGGCCGGGACAATACGCGCGTGCCGCGTCGTGTCGTCCGAACGTATCTCTTCGCCGATCTTCGTGACTACACGGCTTTCGTAGAAACTCGCGGCGACGCCGCGGCGGCGCGGCTGCTTCGCGCGTACCGGTCGATCGTGCGCGCAGAGATCCGTGCCAAGCGGGGAGTCGAGATCAAGACCGAAGGCGACAGCTTCTACCTCGTGTTCAACACCCCAGGTGACGCGGTGCGGTGCGCCTTGGGCATCGCGCGGCGGGCGAAAGCGCACAACGAGCGCCACGCGGACCTTCCGCTGCGGATCGGCATCGGGATCAACACCGGTGAGGCCATCGAACATGACAAGGCATACGTCGGCTCGGCAGTGATCCTCGCCTCCCGGCTCGCGCAGCAGGCCGAGGCGGGCAGGAGCCTCGTCACCGACACGGTCCGGTCGCTCGTGCGCACGGGGGGACTCGCGCCGATGCGCGACCTCGGCGCGTGGAAGCTCAAGGGCGTCGCGGAGTCCGTGCACGTGTACGAGATCGAGACGACCAAGTCATCGGCAGCGCGCTCGGTCGGACCGAGCCTTCGCCTGCCGGCGATGCTGCTGCCGCCGCCGCTCCGCGGCGCCACGGGGCTCGTCGTCTGCCCCGAGCTGGTGCAGCGCGAGCTGCAGCTCGCGGCGCTGCTCGAGCATGTCGGCGCGGCGGCCACCGGCGAGAGCCGTATCGTCGCGGTCGCCGGCGAAGCGGGGGTCGGCAAAACGCGCCTCGTGCGCGAGCTCGCGCGAGTCGCCCAAGAAGATGGTTTCTACGTCTTCGGAGGGCGGTCGCACGCGTCGGCCGCGCTCCCTTACGAGCCGTTCATCGCGGCGCTTCGACCGTATGCCGAGTCGCGCGGGACCGAGATCCTGAGGCGTCTGCTCGGCACGCTCACCGGCGAGCTCCGGCGCCTTCTTCCCGAGATCGACCTCGCGCCGGCGAACGAGGACGTGACGATCCCGGACGACGAGCGACGCGAGCGATTCCTGCGCGCCATCCATCTACTGCTCGAGGACGCGGCTTCCCTCCGTCCGGTCGTCCTGGTGCTCGAGGACATGCATGAGGCCGATGCCGCGAGCCGCGACTTGCTGAGCTATCTCGCGACCACGCTGCACGGCGGCATCTGTGTCGTCTTCACCTATCGGGAGGAAGACGTCGGCCCCACCCATCCGCTGCGTGCGTTGATCGCGGGGTTCGATCGCGAGCGCCGGCTCTCGCACGTCGCGCTGCCGCCGCTCGACGCTGCCGGCGTCGAGCGAATGATCAAAGCCCTTGTTCCCGAACGCGCGACCGGTGAGCTCGCGCAAGCGGTCCTCGAGCGCTCCGAGGGGGTGCCCTATTACGTAGAAGAGCTTCTCAAGACCGCCGTCGACGAGGCCGACGCAGGAGCCGATCGCCTCCCTCTGCCGCGCACCGTCCGCGATTCGGTCCAGATGCGGCTCGCCCGGCTCATGGGGGAGCGCGGACGTCCGATCGCCGATCTTCTTGAAGCCGCCGCGATCGCCGCGATACCCCTGGGCTACGACGTGCTACTCGATCTTTCAGGGCGCGGCGACCGAGACACCAGCGAGGATCTCGCCGCGGCGGTTGAGGCGCAGCTCCTCGAGCGTCCGCCGACGCAGCAGGAGATCTACCAGTTCCGGCACACGCTCACGCGCGACGCGGTCGCCAGCGCGATACCCGAATCGCGTCAAACGCTTCTCCACGTGCGCGTCGCGGAGGCGCTCGAGAAGCTCCGCGACGATCGGCAGAGCGCAACGATCGCGCGGCACTTCGCGGCCGGCGGGGACGGCGCGCGTGCGGTCCGATACGCGCGCGACGGAGCGCGCGCCGCGATCCGCGTCGGGGCGTACGCGGCCGCGATCGACCTCCTACGACTTGCCGCGACGCAGGGCGCGGGGATCGCTGAAGAAGTCGACGTGCTCTTCGAGCTCGGGGCGGCGCTGCGCTCCGCTGGTCGCGCAGATGAAGCCGAAGACGTCCTGCTCCGTGCTCGAGATCTCACCAGAGACGAACAACGTCGGGCCCGGATCGACCTCGAGCTTGCCGCGGTCCTGCGAATGGAAGGGCAACGTGTGGAAGCGGTCGCCTCGGTTCGCCGCGCGATCGACGCGCTGCAGGCGCATCAGGGCCCGATCCTTGCGGAGGCGCTCGTCCACCACGCGGATCTGGCCTGGGCGGAAAACGATCTGAGAGAGACGGCGCGCCTGGCCGAGGATGCGCTGGGCGCCGCGAAGCGTTATCAGGCGCCGAGCGTCGAGGTTCAGGCTCTCACCCTGTTGGGCGCCGCGAGCGTCCGGCTGGGCCAGGACGAAGGTCTCGAACATCTCGCCGAAGCGACGCGTCGAGGCGGTGCGTTAGCGCTTGGCGCCGAGGCCGTGGATGCCCATATGGAGCTCGCCCGCGCGCTTCTCTTTCGCGGGCGGAACGAGGACGCTCTCGATGCCGTGAAGGCGGGACTTGCCCTGGCGCGGGCGCGCGGACTCGAATTCGCCCAAGCTCGCCTTCTCGCTCATGCGACGACGATCTGCGTGAACCTCGGCCGCTACGTGGAGGCGCGTCGCTTCGCCGAACAGTCGGTCGCCCTCGCGCGAGCCGGGACCATCGCGGCGAGCGCCGCCCGGGTGTCCCTGGCGCACGTGATGTCCGACCAGGGCGAGGGCGAGGCCGCGCTGGCGTTGTTCGATTCAGTGAGGGAGGACTCCGAGCGGAACGAGCCGGACAGACGGGTCATCTATTGGTCGTATCGCGCGCAAGCGCTGCTCGGACTTGATCGGCTGGACGACGCGTGGGAGTCGGCGACGCGCGCCGTCGATCTCACCGCGGCGACTCCAGGAATGGGAATGACCGCGTTCCTGAACGCCGCCGAGATCGCGGAGGCGCGCCGCGATGGCTCCGGGATCGAAGCACTTTCGCGGCGCTTCGAGGATTACTTCGCCGGCCGCGATACACCCCCGGTCCGTCTGGTGCGTCTCGAGATCGCGGCGATCCGCGAGCTCTGTGCCGGTCGGGATGCGGCCATGCAGTTCAGCGAGGTCGCCGATACCTACGCGACACTCGGCGCTCGAGTGCGCGCGAGCTATCGCCGCGCGACCGCGGCCATCGCTCGCATGAACGACTCGCGGGCTCGCGCGTCGGCGCGTCGTGAGCTCGCGACGCAGATGCGCGACCTCGAGTCTTTCGGCGCGCTGAGGTACGTGGCCGCCCTCAACCGGCAGCTGCGCCGCCGGACCGCGGCACGGAGCGTCAGCGGTCCACTCACCCGGCGGCAACAGCGCGTCGCCGTGCTCATCTCCCGTGGCTGGACCGATCGGCGGATCGCGCGCGCGATCGGTGTGTCGGACAGGGCGGTCGGCGGACTCGTCCGTTCCGTCCTTGCGGGCCTCGGCGTTGCCACGCGGTCACAGGTCGCCGCATGGGTGGCCGACCATCCGGGTCTTCCGCGAACCGCTCCTGCTCTTGCGCCCTAACTAGGGCACTACATATCGCTGAAGCATCAGTAGTGCTTCACCGTGCCGGTTTGGAAATC
>Ga0209157_1004647_pt1 | contig 10203 bp, 13 predicted proteins | sample GraSoiAngelo_135_FD_185892 | JGI IMG/M metagenome (GOLD analysis project Ga0209157, IMG submission 185892) | Grasslands soil microbial communities from the Angelo Coastal Reserve, California, USA - 14_0929_05_40cm (SPAdes) (version 2) | ecosystem: Environmental > Terrestrial > Soil > Grasslands ...
CGTCCACGCAAATATCCAGACCTTCCAACTCAACGATCTGTAGCTGGGGAAAGCGGGGGTCGCGCACGGCTGCTCCGATCGCGTTGTGAATGACTTCAAGCCCGACGGTCGGGTGCACCGGCTCAGTGGTGCCAATGCATCCGCGCAGCCGGCCCTCATGCTTGAGACAGACGAACGCGCCCGCGGGCATCCGCGCCTCTGGCATCTCGTCGAACAGGAAATCCGGGGGCTCGATGACGCGCTGGTGGGAGAGAAACGTCCTGATCGCCTCGGCCGCCAGCCCGACCAGCGGGTGCGCCGCGGCGGGCACGCGCGGTCCCGACCCTCGCTCCAACGGCCGCCCTGACACGGTGTCCCAGAAATCCCGGAGTCGAGACCGCAGCATCATACGGACCTTTGGTCGCGCAAGCGAGCAGCGGCGACCGGGCGAATGTTGAACCGTTGAGCAGTGGAGTTGCGAGCCTTCTTCCAGCGGCTTCTCTAACGATCGCGGTTCACCATGTAGTCCGCGACGACCGCCAACGCCCGCTTCGGCAAGGAGTCCTCGAACAGGGCCAGGTCCAGATTCGCCGCGACCACCAGCTCATGCGCGCGCTCCATGGCGTACGTGATGGAGCCGTATTCCTGCATGAGAGAGATGATCCGATGGAGGTCCGCCTCCGTCAACGTCCGGGTCTCCATCCGATCCTTGATCATCTGCCTGTCGGCGTCAGGGCACTGCTGCAGCAAGTGGAGCAGCGGAAGCGTGGCCTTGCCCTGTCGGAGATCCTGTCCCAGAGATTTCCCCAACCGGTCTCCGTTCGCGGCATAATCGAGCGTGTCGTCGGCGAGCTGGAAGGCCACGCCGAGATGCTGGCCGAATCGGAACAAGGTCGCCTCCTGGTCGGCGGACGCGTTTCCAATGATCGCGCCGATACGGCACGACGCCGCGATCAGGCTTGCCGTCTTGTATTCCACGATCCGCCGGTATTCGAACTCGGTGATCTGCGGGTTGCCGTTGTAATAGAGTTGCAGCACCTCGCCTTCGGCCATCTTCCGGCAGGCTTCGGAGAGGACTTCATTGATCCCCTGGTTTCGGAACCCGACGATCTGGCAGATCGCCTTGGAATACAGGTAGTCACCCACCAGGATGCTGACCTGGTTGCCCCACACCTTGCGGGCGGTTTGCCGGCCTCGGCGCAGGTCCGCATCATCCACCACGTCGTCGTGCAGGAGCGTGGCGGTATGAATGTACTCGACCAGGCTGCCCAGGATGAGATGATCTTTCGCGCTGTAGCCGCAGAGTCGCGCGCAGAGCAGGAGAAGAAGGGGACGGATGCGCTTCCCCCCGCCGCTCAGAATGTGAGCCGCGACCGTATTGACGAGGGTCACCGACGAATCGAGGTTTTTGCGGACCTGGTCCTCGACCCCCTCCAGTTCGTCTCGGTAGGCCTCCCACACGTCCGCCATCGTGTGGATAGTCGAGGTCGCGGGCCCGTTTTGCATGCGGGGGATACTAGGGGAGGGGCCACTCTTTGTCAAGCTTGGGAAGAGGCATGGCCCTGTCCAAATTTGAAACGAGTGCGTGCTTTCCGCCAAGATCCTCGCCAAATAGCCCTGGCCAGTGCTTCGGCACATGACGGCCCATGATCATGGGAAGCTCCGATTCAGCCGATGTTTCAACGAGCTACACGGGAGCGATACAACCTGCGGATAAGAATGAGCTTCCGAAAGTTTACCCGGGGGCCAGGTAGGGGTCCAGCTCCATCGCGTGTTCATAGACTTCGATCGATTCTCCCGAGCGCCCTCGGCTGCCGCTAAGATGATCCGGAGCCAGCGCTCACTACCCGCGCGCCTTCCTTCACAGGAATATCCGATACCGCTCACGGATTTCCCCGCCTCGGATTTCGGGAATGGTCCACGGTTCGATTGCGGGGTTCTCCCAATTTCTCTTCTCCCCGTCCCGGCCGTACAGTGGGGGCACGATGATAAGCAGTTGCCTTCAGACCCGGAGCGAACGGCCCGGTCAACATCCCCATTGAGGTGCGAGATGTCTCATCTGACCGGGAACATCGGGGAAGCACCGGCACAACTGGCTGGCGTGCCCTGCCGGTTCTGCGGGTGGCTGCGATACACGTTGACCCTGTGTGCCAATGCTCGCACGAAGGACGTCGTCTTGCTGGCGCGGTGTAGCCGGTGCGGAAAGCTCAGAGGCACCTTCAGAGAGATCGAGGCGCTGCCGCACCCTTCGACATTGCCACGGGTGGGTTGAGCGATGCCGGGATGGGCGCCCGCACGGCTGCTGAACCCCGCTGGTGCTGTCCTGCCGATGCTTCACACCACCCCGATCGCCAGGCGGTTCGGTCAGCAATCTCATTTCTCTCCAGGGATCCGAGACAGGCCTCAGGGATTTTCTCCTCGCGCTTTCAGGAAACATCCCCCTGACAGTTGCATGATTCTCCGGATTTCGCCCGACAGCTTCGTGTTTTACATTTCTTCGCAACGATCGCGTTATTCACTCTCTCGCCGGGCGACGAAGGAGGTACGCCATGACCTGCGTGCGTTGTGGGGGCATCATGATAGGGATTCCCCCGCTTTATTTGTTGTCAACCGACTCCTACTCGCCTTCGGGGTCGGATCAGCTTGAAGGAGAGGCCTGGCAATGCGTGAACTGTGGCGAGTACGTCGACGAGATCATTCTCGCCAACCGTGCCTCCAGACCTTTGACCGCCGCGGTGATGTCCTGAGCGTTGCGTGAAGGAAGGTTCTGATGTTCGCCATCACGCGCGAGGCGCTCCAGGGCTGGAAGTCACGAGAAGGTGGGTCACCGAGATAGCCTGCCCCGGTTTCACATCAACCCGGTCCGCGGCCAGGACCTCCAGCGCGTGCCTGCGGTCCCTGGCCCGACCGGCACCGGGGGGAATTGTGAAATGTCACTGCGAATCTTGCTGGCGGACGACCACGTCATCGTACGCCAGGGGGTGAAAAACCTCCTAACCGAGGCCGGGTACCAAGTTGTAGGTGAAGCCACGGACGGCCGTGAAGCCGTCCAGCTATCCCGCGATCTGCGTCCGGACATTGCCCTGCTGGATCTCGCCATGCCGCTCCTGAACGGCATAGACGCGGCGCGGGAGATCCTGAAAGTATCCCGCGGGACCAAACCCATCTTGTTGACGATGCAAAAGGAGGGGCCGTACGTCGCCGAATCGTTCCGCGCGGGGATGAAGGGCTATGTCCTGAAAACGCAAGGAGTGCAGGACCTGGTTGAAGCGATCAGAACGGTCGCGCGTGGATCACTCTATGTCAGCCCCGGCCTCCACGATGAGATGCTCCGTGCCACCGCCGAGTCGCCGCTGTCATCTGATCCGCTCACCCTGCGTGAGCGCGAGACCCTGCAACTGATTGCCGAGGGCAAATCGACCAAAGAAATTGGCAAACTGTTGGGGGTCAGCTTCAACACGGTAGAATCCCACCGGACACGGATAATGGATAAACTCAAGATCCATGAACGGGCCGGGCTCGTCCGCTACGCGGTCCGCAGGGGGCTGGTCCACCCGTAAGTCCTCGCTCCAGGCTGTCCTACCGCTTCGGTCTCTTGTGTCCTTGGAGTCACGGATCCACCCGTTCACCAAGTTCCAATGGGGCAGATTGTGCAGGCTCATCCGTGGAAGGCCTATATGTTATCGTTCCGCTTCGTCGCCGGACAGGACGTCCAGATCTTGCCGAATACGCGTTCGAAAACGATCTGAATCCAGAGGCCCTACGCGCCATTCAATCAGCATTTTCTAGCCCAATGGAAAAGCCCAGACGATCCCCCCATACAACCTCGATACCGACGAGCTAGTAGGCCGGGACCTCAGTGGGAGGGAAATCTAGAGGAAAAGTTTAGGCAGGTTACCAACGGGGTATATCACACAGCCTCGCCCATTGTTTCTTTCCACCTCCGATAAGCTCAATCTTGCAGCCGACGCGGCGGCTTTCACCCTCTTCCTGAAGGTAGACCGACCGGACCTTTAGCGAGATTCCCTCTGGAATCTCAATGCGGGCTTCCTTTCCGGTCCATTCGGAGGCTTTAGCAATTACGACGGCCACACCACAATAAGAGACATCAGCGATCGTTCCCTGCACTCGATGCTGCTCCCAGTTCACCCAGCAGGGCAGACGCATTCTGCGCCTAGGATACTGCCGTTTGTATTGGAACGCTTCCGCCATTAGAGCAACCTCTATACACTCTTGTGGAGGAAATGCAATCAGGTAAATACATGAACCGCTGAGTCAAGCGGAAACAGGAGGACGGAAACATCACGCACCGGAAACAAAAGTGATTTCCAGCAATCGCTGCGTCTTTCGGTCATCGGCTCTGGAGAACGGCAGAACGGTGGATGCTATTACGCGGCCTTCTGTCCGGAAAGAAGGGTCGTCTTCGTTCGCGCGGATTACCATTGAGGGATATAGCACAGTTCCCGCCATCGCTCCTCCCCACGTTCGATGCGGTCGATCCTGTATCCAACGCGGTGGCTATCGTTCTCTTCACGGCGGTACACCGGGTGGGCCCACACCAAGATTCCTTCGGGAATCATGATGGACGTCTCCACCCCATTCATGTTGACGGCTTCAGGAAGAACGACGCCGAGCCCGCTGTAGGAGACATCGAGGGTCTTTCCGAGGACTTGATGCTCCCGCCAGCTCACCCAACAGGGCAGAGAGATCCTGCGCCTTGGATACAACCGCTTTAGCTTGAATGGTGGTTCGTTAGACATGGCAGCCAATCATTGTCGTGATAGACCTCTCCCCAGTCGTTCAGAATAGGAATGAGGCATCTCCGGAAATAAGACAATCGGGTAAATCCTGCAAAACGCTACAAGAACCTTCCAGTGGCCTTTCTTGTTGGTAGAAGGCGGGCCGGTTCCCCTCACCCCACGACACCCGCGGGACCGGAACCCGCGAGGACTCACCGTCCCACCGTGTCCGGCACGACGAACCGTTCGAGTCTTTTTCCTGCTCAATTCCTGTCTTTCCAGCATGGTCCTCCCTCGCCCGTCGGTGTACCTATGAGCATAAGGGCAGGAGGGTGCCGGCAGACTCCCCCGACGAAATCAGTTCGCGCATCGAGTGAAGCCTCTGTGCCCTGATCATACGGCTGCCCTGGAGGCGACGATGTGGATGATGCCCTGTCCCTATTGTCGGACTGTGATCCGGAAGCTCCGGCCGGACGACTCATGGCATTGCGCCCGCTGTGACTGGCCCAGAGACTTGCGGTCTCCACAATTGAGTGAGACGTCGGGACTCCTCAAAGTTTGGGAGGCTTCCTGGTAGGAACAGGTGCAGGCTAGCCGCCCACAACCCCTTCACTTTCCGGTACTTCCGCGATTTTAAATCCGAGCCACTCTCTATATTCTCCTACTGTAGATATACTGCTCAGGATACTGCAGCCTCGTGGTCTGAGAGCGCAGAACGGATCCTCTCCGACTGAAGGGAGATGAGAACGATGTGGAGGTAATCGAGCACGGTCAGCTCTCAAATCTAGCCGAGCGCTCGAGGGCTCGAACCCCGTGAAGGGACCGGATCGAGTGTGGCCCCTTTTTTATCAGGTATATCCCCCAGGCAGATTGCAAGGTTCTCCCGATGGTTCCAAGACGGCTCCAAGCCTATAAATGCGGGTATACACGGCAGTTATCCTACGGTGAGGACTCAGGTCTCATGTGCGGCATCGTCGGCTATATCGGCCAGCGGGACGCCGTCCCTATCTTGATGGACTGCCTGAAGAGGCTGGAGTACCGGGGCTATGACTCCGCCGGTATCGGCGTGATTCAGGACGGTAGGCTGGAAATTCGTCGAAGCGAGGGGAAGATTGCCAACCTGGAGCGTGTCCTCCAAAAAGACCCGATCCGAGGGCAGGTCGGTGTCGCGCATACACGCTGGGCCACCCATGGGAAACCCTCCAACGAGAACGCCCATCCCCATCGCGACTGCTCGGGGTCCGTCGCCGTTGTCCACAATGGCATCATCGAGAATCACTTCGCTCTGAAGAAGGCCTTACAGGCCGAAGGCCATCGATTCGAGTCCGAGACCGATACCGAGGTGATCTCCCACCTCGTCGAGCAGGGCGTGGCCCAGGGTTTCGAATCCGCTACGCGGAAGGCCCTCACCCAAATCAAGGGAGCCTACGCGCTGGGGATCATCAGTCAGATGGCTCCGGAGCGATTGCTCGCCGTACGAAACGGCGGTCCTCCCTTGGTCGTGGGCATCGGCAAGGACGGGTTCTTTCTCGCCTCGGATATCGCGGCGATTCTCAACTATACCCGGGAGGTCCTGGTTCTCGAAAACAGGGAGATCGCGATCCTGTCCAGAGACGCGGCGAGGATCATCTCCTTCGACGGCCTTGCCGTTGAAAAGACCGTGACCAGGATCGGATGGGATGCCGCGGCAGTGGAGAAAAACGGGCTCCCCCACTTCATGCTGAAGGAAATCTATGAACAACCTAGGACGATCGAGGACACCTTTCGGGATGTGGTGAACAGCAAGACCGGTGAAGTTTGCTTCCCCGAGGTAGGTCTCACCCGAAGCGAGCTGCAGCGGATCACCCGGGTTTCCATGATCGCCTGTGGGACGTCCTGGCACAGCGCCCTGGTGGGGAAATACGTGCTGGAGGCCCTCTGTCGAATTCCGGTTGAAGTGGATGTCGCGTCGGAGTTTCGCTACCGATCGCCCATTGTGGATCAGACGACGCTCACCATCGCCATTTCCCAATCGGGCGAAACGGCCGACACTCTGGGCGCCTTGAGGGAGGCCAAAGGCAAGGGGTCGAAGACCCTCGCGATCTGCAATGTGGTGGACTCAAGCATGAGCCGGGAAGCCGATGGGGTCATCTATACCCGAGCCGGGATTGAAATAGCCGTGGCCTCTACGAAGACTTTCACCAGTCAACTGGTCGCCCTGTACCTGCTCGCGATCTACTTGGGGCAAGCCAGAGGCACCATTTCATCCCAGCGCGCCCGGGGGTTAGTGAAAGAGCTGATGCAGGTGCCTCAACTCGCCGAGAAGGTCCTGATTCGAAATCCCCAACTGGTCGAGCTGGCCAGGAGTTTTTATGACTGTTCGAACTTCCTCTATCTCGGACGGGGCATCAACTATCCTCTTGCTCTGGAAGGAGCCCTCAAGCTCAAAGAGATCTCGTATATCCATGCCGAGGGGTATCCCGCAGGGGAGATGAAGCATGGCCCGATCGCCCTGATCGACAAGAGAATGCCGGTGGTGGTGATCGCGCCTCAGGGCTGCTTATACGAAAAAATGGTCGGGAATATCGAAGAGGTCAAGGCCAGGAATGGCATGGTGATCGCCTTGGTCAGCGAGGGAGATGAGGAGGTCGCGGCCAAGGCTGATTACGTGTTCGATCTCCCCAGGATCTCAGAACTTCTGCTACCGATTCTTTTGGCTTTACCGCTTCAGCTCCTGGCCCACCACATCGCCGTATTCCGAAACTGCGATGTGGATCAGCCCAGGAACCTGGCGAAGAGCGTGACGGTGGAATAAGCGGCCAAGGGGTCACGCGCCCCGTCTTGCCCCGGACTCTCGGGCAGGGGAGCCCCGGCCTAGACAGGCTGGGGCCCTTGGCCTCCAGAAGCATGTCGCACTTGTTGACGGTTTGGTCTGAAGAAGAGAGGCCAGAACCAAAGGGGGCGGAGCCTGCGCGGAGGGCGCCATGACTGAGTTGAGTTGCCCGATGGTCTTGCAGACCACAGTCACGCAGCCCGGGTCTCCGAAGTGGTACGCGCTCTGGACACAGAGCCACTGCGAAGAACTCGTGCGCGATCAGTTGGACGCGAAGGGATTCCACCTTTTTCTCCCGAAGATCGAGGTCTGGTCACGGCGCAACGGTGTCCGGCGCCGGATCCTGACACCGATGTTTCATGGATACCTCTTCCTGCACCACGTGATGGATCATCTCAGCTATGTGGAGGTCCGCAAGGCCCGAGGCCTGGTCAGGATTCTTGGAGACAGGTGGGATTGTCTGGCGACGGTCCCCGACACAGAGGTCGAAGCCATCCAGAAGGTGGTGAACGCCGACTTGCCCGCGCTCCCTCATCCCTATCTGCGGGAGGGCCAACGGGTGCGAATCACGGGGGGACCGCTGGCCGGCGTGGAGGGAATCCTGAGCCAGACGAACGTGAACAAGGGCCTGTTGATACTCTCCATCGATCTGTTCCGTCGGAGCGTAGCGGTAGAGATAGATTGCACCCTGGCCGTAGCCGTTTAGGCACGGCGACTGCAGCGATACCGAGTGGGACATGGGTGATGCGAGGATGGCCGTGCGTGGTGCTGGCACCATTGCTCCTCTTCGAAGGGATCCTCCTCCCGACAGACGCGATGGGACAGGTGACCCTGGGACAGTTGATTCCCCGTGTAGAGAAGGGCGCAGCGCCGCCTGCGGAGGGATTCTATCTCACTCCCTCCCTCTCCATCGGCCAACTCTACGACGACAATATCTTCTTCTCCCAGACGAACCCCCAGCAGGACTTTTTTACGCGCATCAGTCCCGGCATTCAGGCCGGGTACCAATCTACCCCGCTGATGCTTCTGGGCGGGTACACCTTCGATTCGGAATTCTATGCTAAGCATCCTGAAATCGATACGATTCAGATGCGCCAGCGGGCCTTGATTAAGTTGAAGGCCATGCCGACCGAATTGCTCACGTTCTCAGCCGATGGAACGTACTCCAAGACACGAGCACCATGGGAGCTCAACACATTCACCGGGGTGGCGATCAGACGTGTGATCGCCGATCGCATTGCCTTCGAGCCCTCCATGGCCTACCGGCTCGACCCGATCACGACGGCGACCGGGGAGTACACGTTTTCAAGGGACAGGGTAGTAGGAGGCACCTCGATCAATTCCAACATCGTGCGTCTGGGTCTCGACCGGCGCATTTCCACGATGGACACGGTCACCACTGGGTATATCGGCCGCCAGTTCGAGTTCGTCGGAGTCAACACCGTCACATCGCATGCGTTTACGCTTGGCTGGATGCACAGGTTCACGCCGCTGACGACACTCACGATTCGAGCCGGACCGCGTGTGACCGAGGGCTCGCTGGACGACCAGCCCGAAGCGTTGGTCTACCTCCACCATAGACTGACGCACGGAGAATTGTCACTCACGTACTCGAACATCCAGACCACAATTATCGGGACACCAGCGCGCCTGATCACTCAGAGCCTCGGCGGGGCTGCCGCCTACGAGCTGCTCCCTCACTTGGAGCTCCGGCTCTCGCCAAACGTCATGAAGATTACGAGCGAGAATGTTGATGTGACCGTCTACTTGACGGACGCGGCGCTGACGTACCAGCTCACCAAATGGTTGGCACTCAAGGCGTCGTACCAGTTCAGCCTCCAGCAAGGAATCCCGTTCGGATCAGCAGATGCGGAGATCCGGCACAATATCTCCTGGCTCCGGCTGGTCATCACGTACCCCTATCGCCTGGAATAGTCTTTTAGGAGGAGGTCCATGCGACCGCGCACGCTCCTGTTTGCGGCAATGATGGTTCTAATGATGGTTCTGTCGTTGGGTACCAACACCCTGGCTGTGGACGAGCATTCGCCTCCAGGCCAGGACAACGGTCGAGACAAGGTCCAGGAGTCAATCGACTATCGCATCGGCCCCGAAGACGTGCTCGATATTGCCGTCTGGCACAACGAGGCGATGAGCCGAACCGTTCCGGTGAGGCCGGACGGCAAGATCTCCCTTCCGCTCTTGAACGAGGTGCAGGCGGCAGGGCTTACGCCGATGGAGGTTCGGGATGCTCTGATCCATAAACTGAAAGAGTATATGCCCACCCCGGAGGTCTCTGTCATCGTCAAGGAAGTGCACAGCTTCAAGGTCTCCGTGATCGGGGAGGTCAGGAAGACCGGGCGCCATGAGCTGAAGAGCCGAGCCACTGTGCTGGATGTCCTGGCTATGGCCGAAGGGCTTGGTGAGTTCGCGGCCCGTGGACGAATCTTCATTCTGAGACGAGAAGGCAACACGGTGAAGAGGATCCCCTTCAACTACAACAAGGTCGTCTCAGAGGACGGAGTGGAGAACATCTTACTCCAACCGGGCGACATCATTGTGGTGCCATGAGCTGGCCGACGCCGGACGGAGCGTGAAATGAGAGTGGGAAAGGCCTCCGGATTGGATGTCTTGCTTGAGGTGTGGCGCCGGCGTAAGTGGGTGGCGATCCTGGTC
>Ga0209157_1004648_pt1 | contig 10203 bp, 8 predicted proteins | sample GraSoiAngelo_135_FD_185892 | JGI IMG/M metagenome (GOLD analysis project Ga0209157, IMG submission 185892) | Grasslands soil microbial communities from the Angelo Coastal Reserve, California, USA - 14_0929_05_40cm (SPAdes) (version 2) | ecosystem: Environmental > Terrestrial > Soil > Grasslands ...
CGAGGTCAGCCAGCCGGTGGTGACCGTTCCCGCCAGCGCGATCATCGTTTTCGCCGGCGTCGAGAAGGTGCTCGTCGTCCGCCAGGGCCGGACCGTGGAGGTCCGGGTTACGAGCGGTCGCCGCTTCGGCGAGGACGTCGAGATCCTCGACGGCCTCAAGCGCGGGGACGCTGTGGTGGCCCGTCCGGGCAACCTCACCGGTGGCCAGCCCGTCACGGTGACCCCCTAGGCCGCCATGCAAAAGCTCGCCGAGGTCTGCATCAAGCGTCCGGTGTTCGCCACCATGCTGGTCATGGCCTTCGTGGTCGTGGGCGCGGCCAGCTGGTTCCGGCTGGGCGTCGACCGCTTCCCGGCCGTCGACCTGCCCACCGTCAACGTGCGCGTCGAGTTGCCGGGCGCCTCCACCGAGGAGGTCGAGACCCAGGTTGCGCAGAAGCTCGAGGAGCAGATCAACACGATCCAGGGGATCAACGAGCTGCGCTCGATCTCCGGGTCCGGCGCCGTGATCATCATCGTCACGTTCAATCTGAACCGCCAGATCGACGTAGCCGCCCAGGACGTGCGCGACAAGGTGGCCATCGCCGTCCGCAACCTGCCGCGTGAGATCCTGCCGCCCGTCGTCTCGAAGTTCGACAACGACCAGGCGCCGGTGGTCACCATCGCGCTGTCCGGGGAGCGCTCGCTCCGCGAGCTGACCGAGATCGCCGACAAGACCGTGCGTCCCTTGGTCGAGCGCTCGTCCGGCGTCGGCGAGGTGCGGATCGTCGGCGGCCTGCCCCGCGCCGTCAACGTGTGGGTCGATCCCGACCGGCTGGCCGCCTACCAGATCCCGATCACCAACGTGCGCGACGCCGTCGCGCGCCAGAACGCCGACCTGCCCGGGGGCAACGTGACGGCCGGGCTCAACGAGGCGTCGCTGCGGACGATGGGCCGCATCGCCCAGCCACGAGCCTTCAACGATCTCGTGGTGGCCACCCTCAACGGCGTGCCGGTGCGCGTGCGCGATATCGGCTACGCCGAGGACGGAACCAAGGAGCAGCGATCGGCTGCTCGCCTCAACGGCGTGCCCACGGTCATCATGGAGGTGCGCCGGCAGTCGGGCGAGAACACGGTGGCGGTGATCGAGGGCGTGAAGGCGAAGCTGGCGCGCCTGCGCGATCAGGTCCCCGCCGACGTCAAGCTGGCGGTGATCCGCGACCAGTCGCGCTACATCTACGCGGCCCTCCACGAGATCAACCTGCACCTGGTGCTCGGCTCGATCCTGGCCTCGCTGGTGGTGCTGGCGTTCATGCGCTCGTGGCGCTCGACGTTCATCGCCGCGGTGGCCATCCCGACCTCCGTCGTCTCGGCGTTCGGGATGATGTGGGCGCTGAACTTCACGCTGAACAGCGTGACGATGCTGGCCCTGGTGCTCATGGTCGGCATCGTCATCGACGATGCCATCGTCGTTCTCGAGAACGTGTTCCGCTTCGTCGAGGAAAAGAGGATGCGGCCGTTCGAGGCGGCCCGGGAGGCGACCGCGGACATCGGGCTGGCCGTCATGGCCACCACGTTCTCGCTGGTCGTCATCTTCGTGCCGGTCTCGTTCATGTCCTCCATCTCCGGGCGGTTCCTCTACCAGTTCGGCCTCACCGCCGCGGTGTCGGTGCTGGTCAGCCTGCTCGTGTCCTTCTCCCTGACCCCGATGATGTGCGCCCGCCTGCTGCGGACGGAAGATGCGGCCAGCGGACACGCGACCGAGGGCGCGCACCCCGGCTCGCGCGGCGGCTTCTACGCCTGGCTCGACCGCGGCTACTCCTGGAGCCTGGCCCTGGCCATGCGCCACCGGTGGGTCATCGTGGTCGTGAGCGTGCTCGTCATCGTCGCCTCGGTGCCGATCTATCGCCAGGTCAAGCAGGAGTACATTCCGAGCGACGTCGACGAGTCGGAGTTCGAGGTGCTCGTCTTTGGTCCCGAGCACATGAGCCTGGCTGCCATGGACGAGGCGATGCAAGCGCTGGCCAAGGAAGCCCGCGAGACGAAGGGCGTGGCGCTGACGCTGGCGTCGGGCGGCGGGAACTTCCTGAGCAAGGTGAACCAGGGCTACATGTACGTGCGCACCGTGTCTCACGAGGAGCGCACGCTGACGCCCGCGCGTCTCTGGAATGGGCTCATCCACGGCCGGCCGCTGGAAGCGTTCCAGGGCAACTACAAGCAGCGCGAAGTGATGATGGCCCTCCGGCAGCGCTTCCGCAAATTCACCGACATGCGCACGCAAGTCCGCAACATCGCCGGCTTCAACATCGGCGGTGGCACCTTCGACGTCGACCTGGCGCTGCGCGGGCCCGAGCTGGAGAAGCTCGCCGAGTACGGCGAGGCCCTCAAGCTGAAGGCCCGCGAGCTGGGCGGGATCGTGGACGTGGACACCACGCTTCGGCTCGACAAGCCGGAGCTCCGGGTGGCGATCGACCGCCAACGGGCGGCCGATCTGCGCGTGGACACTTCGCAGATCGCCACCGCGCTGCGTCTCATGGTCGGCGGCGACGACCAGGTCTCGCGCTTCCACGATCCCGAGAACAACGAAGACTACGACGTGCAGATCCGCCTGATGCCCGAGTTCCGCGGCAACCTGAGCACGATCTCGCGGCTGTACGTCTCCCGCGACACGACCTCGACCAACGCGGCGACGGGGGCGCCGGCCCAGGTCAACCTGGCGCCGGGCGGCGGCCTCGTCCGGCTCGACAACGTCGTGAAGATCGAGCGGGCGGCCATCGCCTCGCGCATCGACCGCACCGACCGGCAGCGCGAGACCCGGCTGCGGGCCGGCATCGCGCCCGGCTACGGTCAGGCCGACCGCATCGAGGCGCTGAAGAAGGCAGCGGCCGGGATGAACATGCCGGCGGCCTACCAGACGTTCATCACCGGCAAGGCCAGGGAGATGGAGAAGACCTTCACCGAGTTCCTGTGGGTCTTCCTGCTGTCGGTGGTGTTCATGTACATGATCCTGGCCTCGCAGTTCGAGAGCATGATCCATCCGCTGACGATCTTGTTGTCGCTGCCGCTCTCGGTGCCGTTCGCGCTGTTTTCGCTGTGGTACACGGGCAACACGCTGAACCTGTATTCCGCGCTCGGCATCCTGGTGCTGTTCGGCGTCGTCAAGAAGAACGCGATACTACAAATCGACCACATGAACAATCTGCGCGCCCACGGTATGGACCGCGCGGCCGCCATCATGCAGGGCAACCGCGACCGGCTCCGCCCGATCTTGATGACCACGCTGGCCCTGGTGGCCGGCATGCTGCCCTTGTGGGTGGGCACCGGGCCGGGCTCCGAGGAGCGCCGCGCCATCGCCGTCGTCGTCATCGGCGGCCAGACGCTTTGCCTGCTGCTCACGCTGCTGGTGACGCCGGTCGCCTATTCGCTCTTCGAGGACGCCGCCCGGGCGCTCCGGCTGTCGACGCCCTCGCTGGCGCCGTGGCGCCGTCTCGTCCAACAGGGCGAGCGCCGCGCTTGGCGCCATCGATTGCGTCGCGTCTGGCGTCGCGCGCCTGCCCGCGAAATCTCCGGCGGCGCCAACGGCGACGATTAATCAGATGGGGGGCAGGAGGAGGTCAGTGTCGTTCACTTTCACTTAGGCCCGCGCGGGTCCACGTTGCCGGGGAGGCAGGTCGTGGTGACATCGGTTCGCAGGACCCCGCCGCTGTAAGCCACGCGCAGCCGGGCCTCCTCGCATTGCGTCCGCGTATCCCACCCGCCCATGGGCGTCCAGCCAGATTGAGTCCGGCCAGCGCTCGGCTGTGGGAAGACCCACACAACCCACGCGCACTCGGCGTAGGCCGTCGCAGCCGAGGTAAGTAGATAGAACACCACGAGCAGCGAGGCTGTTCGTGCGAGTCGCATCATCCGGTTGCCCTCCCGATGCAGATTCAGGTCAGGGATCGGCTCGCTCGCTATAGGGTTCCGACGACCGCGGCCGGCCAGGCGCGGGGGTCGACGCGCTCGTGCCACTCCTTGATCTTGCCGTCCCGGTCGATCACCACGCCGACGCGTTGCGCGCCCTTTTGAGGATCGACGTTGGCGCCGTAGACGGTGCCGATCGTCCGGTCGGTATCGCAGATCAAGGGAAAGTTGAAGCTGTTCTTCTCGGCAAATTTCTTGTTGTCGGCCGGGGTGTCGAAGGACACGCCGATGATCACGGCGCCCTTCCGGTCATAGTCGGCTTTCAGGTCGCGGAACCCGCAACCCTCGGCCGTTCAGCCCGCGGTGTCGGCCTTGGGAAAGAACCAGAGCACCACCGGCTTACCTTTGAAGTCCGAGAGCTTCACGGTCTTCCCGGTGTGATCGCGGCCGACGAAATCGGGCGCCTTGTCCCCTGGATTGAGCATGAGCCCTCCTTGTGGTGGTCAGTTCGTCGCCGAGGCGGTGGCGGCGCGCCAGATCCGCCGCGCGCCCTTGTCGATGTTGAGCGCTACGATCGATGCGCTCACGAGGAAGCAGCACGCCACCGCGAATGCCGCGCCGTAACCGCCCGTGGTCTCGAACAGCAGGCCGGCGAGCGCGGAGCCGATGGCGGAGCCTGTCTGGTGCACGAGGAAGATCAGGCCGAAGACCGAGCTGACGGAGAAGCGTCCGTAGATGTCGGCGGTCAGCGCCGAGGTCATCGAGCCCGTTCCCGCCATCGTGATGCCGCCGAGGACGGCCACCATGAGGATCGCGACCGGATTGTCGCGGATGAGGAAGAAGCCGGCAAAGATGAAGACCCGGCCGGCATAGATGGCGGCGAGCACGGGCCGGCGACCCAAACGGTCGGACAGCGCGCCCAGCATCACCGTGCACCCGATGGCCGAGCCGCCGAGCACGCCCAGCGCCCACGATGCGAACATGGGCGAGTAGCCGTGATCGGTGAGCATGGGGATTCCGTGTGCGGAGAGCAGGCTCATCGAGAAGCCACAGGTGAAAAACGACCCTGCGAGCTGCCAGAACGCCAGGGTCTGCAACGCCTCGCGGGCGGTGACCCGCTCGATCGGCGCCGCGGTGGTCCCGGGCTTCACGGCGGCGCCGTCGGCACGGAGGCCGATCGACTCGGGAGAGTCTCGCACCACCCACAGGCACAGGGGCAGCGCGAGGGCCAGGATGCCGCCCGCGATCAATACGTACGTGGTGCGCCACCCGGTGGTGAGGATGAGCCAGGTCACGGCGGGAACGAGCAGGCTCATTCCGGTCATCGACGCGCTGCCGAGCACCGAGAGCGCGGTGCCGCGGCGCTTGCTGAACCACCGAGCGACCACGCCGGAGGCGATGACGGGCCCGGTGCCAGCGAGTCCGAGCGGCACGAGCACCCCGTAGACGGCCGCGAACTCCCAGACATTGCGCACCAGCGCGGTCAGCACGAGCGAGATGACCAGCACCACGGTGCCGACCGAGGTGACGGCACGCACGCTGAAGCGGTCGAGCGCCATGCCGGCGATCGGCATGAAGACGCCGTAGAGGAAGAGGCTGAGCGCGATCACGGCAGAGAAGCTCGCGCGATCGAGGCCGAGGTCGGCCACGATCGGCTTGAGGAACGGCCCGACCGCATGGCGGACTCCCGTCGACATGAACGTCATGACGGAGAACGCCGCGACGACCCACCAGCCGTAGAAGATCGATCGATTCGTCATTGTCGTCCTCACTATATCAGGACGTGGCCGGCGCCGGACGGATCGGTCGATGGCGGCGAGGCCGAGCGGCAGTGGACGCGAAGCCAGGGTAAACTCCTGGCGGGAACAGTCCATCGAGCCGAGGAGCGACGGAATGCCGCGACAGCGGATCGTGATTATTGGCGCCTCGCTGGCTGGGGCCACGGCGGCGGTAACCTTGCGCGACGAGGGTTTTGACGGCGACATCCGCCTGATCGGTGCCGAGCCCCAGCTGCCCTACAACCGCCCGCCCTTGTCGAAGGGCTATCTTCGTCAGCAGGAAAGCTTCGAGGCGCAGCTGGTCAAACCCGCCGGGTATTACACCGAGCAGAGCATCGAGCTCACGCTCGGGGTGCGGGCGACGGCCATCGACGCCAGGCAGAAGCTCGTGGAGCTCGAGGGCGGCGAGCGAGTCGCTTACGACCGGCTTCTGGTGGCGACGGGCGGGCGCAACCGAACGCTGTCAGTCCCCGGTGCGAGTCTGGGGGGTGTCTTCCAGCTCCGCACCGTCGAGGATTGTGACCGGATCCGCGCCGTCATCCGGCGGGGACGACGCGCGGTCGTGATGGGGTTCGGCTTCATCGGCTCCGAGGTGTCGGCCTCATTGCGCCAGCTCGGGGTCGAGGTGGCCGCGGTCGAGGGCTCCCGCGTGCCCTTGGCCCGCGTGCTCGGCGAAGAGGTCGGGCAGGTCCTCGCGAGCATCCATCGCGAGCAGGGCGTGGAGCTGCTCGCGGAAGATTCCGTGGAGGCGTTCGAAGGCTCCGGCCGTGTCGAACGGGTGCGCACCAGGAAGGGGCGAGTCCTCGAGTGCGATATGGTGGTGGCCGGCATCGGGATCGTGCCCAACACCGAGCTGCTGGCTGCGGCGGGGGCCCAGGTCGACAACGGCGTGCTCGTGGACGCGCGCTGCCGGACATCGCTGCCGGACGTGTTCGCGGCGGGCGACGTGACGAATCACTTGCATCCGATCTTCGGCCGCCTGCGCGTCGAGCACTGGAACAACGGCTACCAGCAGGGACGTGCCGCGGCCCGGGCACTGCTCGGCGGAGAGCAGCCCTACGACTACATTCATTCCTTCTGGTCGGATCAGTACGAGCACTCGATCGAGTACGTCGGTTTTGCGTCCGGCTGGGACCGCCTCGTCTTCCGGGGGCGGCCCGAGAGCCGCAAGTTTCTGGGCTTCTATCTCAAGGAGGGGATCGTCCACGCGGTGGTCGGCCTCAACCGCGGCGGCGATCCGGAGGACACCAAGGTGGATGGTGAGCTGAAGGCGGCCGTGCATTTGATCCGCAACCGCCTGGCGGTCGATCCCGCGACGCTGGTCGACGAGGCCGTCGATCTTCTGGTGGTCGCGAGAGCACGCTGACGGCTGACGTGACGACGCGGAGCCCGTGGGCGCTCGAATATGCGCGGCGGCCGGACGAATACGTCCTGGGTACGGCTCCGTCCGCGTTCGCGCGGATGCTGCGTTCGTTGCTCGTGCCCGGCCTCCGGGTGCTCGAGCTCGGCTGCGGGGAAGGGCGCGACAGCGTCTTTTTCGCCAGCTGCGGGTGTGACGTGACCGCCGTGGATGTCTCGGCCGCCGGCCTCCGCAAGGCCGAGCGCCTCGCACGGCGCGCCGGCGTCGAGGTGCGCTGGGTGCACGGCGACGCGGCGCGATATCTGCCCAAAGGCCAGTTCGATTTCGTGTACTCGTGCGGGGCGATCCACTATGTCCCGCGCCGGCTACGGGCCGGACTCCTGGCTCGGGTGAAGGCCGCCACGAGTGCGATCGGCGTCCACGCGCATCTCGTCTTCACCGATCGGACAATTTATGTCGAGCAGAACGAGCGCATCGACTACTTCACCACCGGTGAGCTGGGTCGCGTCTACGCTGACTGGCGGGTCTGGTGGAACGGCCACGGAACGATCACGTGTGATCGGGACGGCCGTCCGCACCTTCACGGCGTGGAGGAGCTCATCGCGCGCCAGCCCGAAGCTTAGCTCGAGAAGAATTCCAGCATCAGGCGATTGACCTCGGGGGCGTTCTCGTACGCGGACCAGTGGCCGGCCCCGGGAATCCGGTGCACATCGAGGGCGCCGACGGCCTCACGGATTTCGCCGATCAGCAGATTTGCCGGCCGGAACGGGGAGTCGTCGCGCTCACCCCAGAGCAGCCGGACCTGGCAGGTCATGGGGGCTGTGACTCTACTTCCCGTCAGGTGCGCGAGATCGACCAGGAGCGTCCCGCCGCCGCTCACCTTGCGGCTGTTGAAGCGGGCTCGACGGACGCAGTCGGCCTGGATGTCCAGGGTGTCGTCGGTGACGCTGACCGGATCGCTGAGCATGTTGATGAGCAGGTTGTGGCGACAGATCTCGCGGAAGAGCCGCTCGTCGTCCCCGGCCTCCTTGTAGCTCCGGGTCGGCCGGTCGCCGAAGCGGCGCGCCGGGAAGCCCCCGGGCGAGATCAGGCACACGTGCGTCACTCGCGGGGCAAGCCGCCGGGCAAGGTTCGCGGCGATGGCCCCGCCGAAGGAGAACCCCGCGAACCGCAGCGGCGCATCGCCCGGGAACATCTCGAGGAACAGGCTGTGCACGAGGTCCAGATACGCGGCGCCGGTCGTCTCGCGCGCGACCGGCGCCGAGGCGCCGTACGACGGATGATCGAGCGCGTGCACGGTGAAGCGTGTCGCGAGGGGCTCGATGTTTCGAATCCAGTGCTTCCACGAGCCCATGCCCCCGTGAAAGAGGACGACGTCCGGTCCGCTGCCGCTCCGGTGGACGGCCATCCTCGGGGCGTGGTCTGTGTTCACGCTCAGGTCCTCCGCGATCGGGCCGGCCAGTGGCCAGGCGCCGCGAAAGACTATCATGTCGCAGCGCCGCGCTGTCGCAGCAGGTCGGCGATCTGCGGTTGCCCGCAATACTCGGCCCAGCCGAGGGCGGTCGGCTCGATGGCCCCGCCTTCCAATTCCGTGGTGACATGCAAGGCGGTGTGGGAAATGCATCACAGGAGGATCCTGGACTTGCCGCTGGAATATCACGATAATCGCTCCCGAGTGAAAGGGGAACCCTCATGACCGAGCTCAGGCGCACGCCGCGGAAACGCATGCTCCGATCCCGCTTCACGGTCGCGCTCGCGGTCGGGGCGCTCAGTGCTGTCGTCGCCGTGGCGGCCCTCGCGCAGAGCGCCGGCAAGAGCACCTTGATCGGGAAGCTGGAAGGCCCGGAGGTCGTGACCGACCCGGCGAAGTCGCCCAAGAACTTGAAGGAGGCGCCGCAACTGGCAACGCTGGTCAAGGCGGGCAAGCTGCCCCCGGTGGCAGAGCGCATCGGGCAGGATCCGCTGGTGATCAAGCCGTTGCACGAAATCGGCAAGTACGGAGGAACGTGGCGCGGGGGCTTCACGGGGCCGGCCGACTTCTGGAACGGCTATCGGTGCTGCTCCGGGCCCGACCACCTGCTGTTCTGGGACTACACGGGCGACAAGGTCACGCCCAACATCGCCCGCGGTTATGAGATGCAGGATGGGGGACGGACACTCGTCCTGCACCTGCGCCGCGGGATGAAGTGGAGCGACGGCCGGCCGTTCACCGCGGATGATTTCGTCTTCTGGTTCGAAGACATCTACCGGAACAAGGACCTGATACCCACGCCCTCCGCGGCCATGGCGATCAACGGTAAGCAGGGCGAGGTCCAGAAGGTCGACACCCACACGGTGAAGTTCAAGTTTCCGGAGCCGTATTACCTGCTTCCCGACGTGCTCGCGGGCTCCACGCCCCTCGGTGGTCATGCCCAGCAGGGGATGTACGGCATGGGCGGCTATGCGCCCGCCCACTATCTGAAGCAGTTCCACCCGAAGTACGTGGGCCAAGCCGAGCTGGACAAGAAGGTGAAGGATGCGAAGTTCGACAGCTGGGTGCGCCAGTTCCTGTTCAAGAACGACTGGGCGCTCAACCCCGAGCTGCCGGTTCTCACGCCGTGGAAGACCGCGACCCCGAGCAACACGGCCACGTGGACGCTGGAGCGCAACCCCTATAGCGTCTTCGTGGACACGGAGGGCAATCAGCTCCCCTACATCGACCGGGTGGTGCTGACGCTGGCCGAGAACCTGGAAGTCATCAACCTGCGCGCGATCGCGGGGGAATACGACTTCCAGCAGCGGCACCTCGACCTCGGCAAGCTGCCGGTGTTCATCGAGAACCAGCAGAAGGGGAACTACAAGCTCCACCTCGATCCGGGTGACTACGGCGGCGACATGATCATCAAGTTCAATCTGAGCTACGAGGCCGACCCGGAGATCGCCAAGTGGATGAACACGGCTGACTTCCGGCGTGCGCTCGCGATCGGGATCGACCGCGACCAGATCAACGAGACGTTCTGGCTGGGCACCGGCACGCCGAGCTCGGTGGTGCCGGCGGACAGCAACAAGTACAACCCCGGGCCGCAGTACCGGAAGCTCTGGGCCACGCTCGACGTCAAGAAGGCCAACGAGATGCTCGACAAGGTTGGCCTGAGCAAGAAGGACGGCGAAGGCTATCGTCTGCGTACCGACGGCAAGGGCCGGCTG
>Ga0209157_1004649_pt1 | contig 10202 bp, 8 predicted proteins | sample GraSoiAngelo_135_FD_185892 | JGI IMG/M metagenome (GOLD analysis project Ga0209157, IMG submission 185892) | Grasslands soil microbial communities from the Angelo Coastal Reserve, California, USA - 14_0929_05_40cm (SPAdes) (version 2) | ecosystem: Environmental > Terrestrial > Soil > Grasslands ...
CCAGTTTGGAATCGGGATAGCGGTAAAGGCCGCGATTCACAGATCCCACTCATCCGAATCATCCTTTCCTGCCTCCAGGACTGCGAGGCCGAAATGCCCTGCGGGGCGAGAGTTGTCCGGATAGAGGGACGTAAACCGCGGATTCACGGCTAGCCCGGACCAGTGCGAAAATGAACATCGATCCGAGTACGACTAAATATCTCATCCAGGCCCGCCTGGAGGCGGAAGGGATCGTCGAGAAGCCCGACGTCGTCGGGGCCGTGTTCGGCCAGACAGAAGGGCTCCTCGGCGAGGAATTGGACTTGAGGGACCTGCAGAAGAGCGGCCGCATCGGCCGAATCGAGGTCGACGTCCAGAGCAAGAAAGGCCGGAGCGAAGGGACGATCCTAATCCCGTCCTCGCTGGACCAGGTCGAGACCTCGATCCTGGCGGCGGCCCTCGAGACGATCGACCGCGTCGGCCCGTGCAAGGCCACAATCAAGGTCGACAAGGTCGAGGACACCCGCGTGACCAAGCGGAACAAGATCATCGAGCGAGCCCGCTCCCTGCTCTCGTCCATGGTCGAGGAGTCGAAGACCTCCGGGTCGGACCTCCTCGACGAGGTACGCCAGAGCGTGCAGGTGTCGGAGATCGTGTCGTTCGGGGCCGAGCGGCTTCCCGCCGGACCGAACGTCGCCGACAGCGACGCGATCATCATCGTCGAGGGGCGCCAGGATGTCCTGAACCTCCTCCGGTCGGGGATCAAGAACGCGATCGCGGTCGAAGGGACGAACGTCCCGAAGACGATCCAGGAGCTCTCGAAAGAGCGGGCGCTCACCGCGTTCGTCGATGGGGACCGCGGTGGCGACCTGATCCTGAAGGAACTCCTCCAGGTGGCAGAGGTCGACTTCATCGCCCGCGCCCCGCGAGGCAAGGAAGTCGAAGAGCTCACCCAGAAGCAGATCATGAAGTGCCTGCGGAACAAGATCCCCGCGGACCAGTACGTCGAGATGTACGGCCTCTCGGGCCAGGTCTACAAGGCGGAGTCGGAGTTCCCCGAACCGAAGCCGGCGGGTGGACCGCAACCCCGGGCCGAGCCGAGGCCCGAGTTCCGGCCGGAACCGCGAGAGCCGCGCGAACCCCGCGAGGAACGGCCGCCGGCGCCTCTGACGCCGACGACGAAGGTCCTCAACCCGAAGCTCGAGAAGTACCGTGACATCCTCCTGCAGCTCGGTGGCTCCTCGACGGCTCGTCTCCTCGATGAAGGCGACGGCGTCGTGACGGAGGTCCCGGTGCGGGAGCTCGTCGAGACACTTAAGAGCGCGAAGCAGACCCGCGCCGTCGTCTTCGACGGCATCATCACGCAGCGAATCCTCGACATCGCGTCCGAGATGAACATGCACTCGATCGTCGGCACGAAGATGGGGACGATCACGAAGCAGCCCGCCGGCGTCGAGGTCTGGACCCGCAGCGACTTGGCACCGTAGACCGGGGTGGAGCGTATCGCGCGAACGAAGATGGTCACCGCCGAAGACGGCTTCGCCCTCGACGACTTCGAGACGACGGCGGACATCGCGATCCCGGACGATCCGTTGAAGCGGGTCGTGGGCCAGGACGAGGCGATCGCGCTCGCGCGAATCGCCGCGAACCAGCGACGCCATTTCCTACTCGTCGGCCCGCCCGGCACGGGCAAGTCGATGATCGCCCAAGCCCTCTCCCTCCACTTGCCCTCCGTGACGGAAGAGATCCGGGTCGTCCACAATCCGGAGAATCCGGAACGGCCTCTCATCGAAGTCAAGCAGCGCGACGAGGTCTTGCAAGAGCAGAACCGACTCGCGGGCGCCGAAGGCGACCTGATCGATCCGAAAGAAGCACCGATCAACGTGGCCGAACGGCTCGGCTACAAGTGCGTCCACTGCGGGACCTACTCCTCCCCGGCGGACCGCATGTGCCCGAAGTGCGGGCGACCCAAAGCGGCGTCCCAGGCCAACGTCGGGAATCCGTTCGGGGACCTGCTCGGCGGCATCTTCGAGGTCACCTTCGCGCAGCTCCAGGGCCGGGACCGCGTGACGACCACCCGGCAGCAATTCGGGAAAGAAGAGGTCGTCGTCTACGAGCGGGCGGGCGACATGATCCGCGTGCTCGACCAGAAGGCGCTCGAGAAGCGTCGGGAGGTGGAGAAGGAGAGTCCCCGTAAGGTGCTCGTCCCGATCACCCGTCGGCCGTTCGTCCTCGCGACGGGCGCGAGCGAGACGGAACTGCTCGGCGACGTCCGTCACGATCCGTACGGCGGCCATCCGCAGCTCGGTACCCAACCGTACGATCGCGTCGTCGCGGGTGCGATCCACGAAGCCCACCAAGGGGTCCTGTTCATCGACGAGCTGCCGTTGCTCGGCCATCTCCAGCGGTTCATCTTGACCGCGATGCAGGAGAAGCGCTTCCCGATCTCCGGCCGGAATCCGCAGAGCGCGGGCGCCAGCGTGAAGGTCGAGAGCGTCCCGTGCGACTTCATCTTCGTCGGTGCGTGCAACATTCAGGACCTGCCGCACATCCTGTCGCCCTTGCGGTCCCGCATCACCGGCGGTGGGTACGAGATCCTCGTCGAGACGACGATGCCCGATTCGGATTCGAATCGAGCGAAGCTGGCGCAGTTCGTCGCCCAGGAAATTGCGGTCGACAAGCGAATCCCGCCCGCATCAAGGGACGCGGTCGGCGTCGTGATCGAGGAAGGGCGACGGCGTGCGAAAACCTTGGACAACAAGGAGAAGGCCCTCAGCCTGCGGTTGCGCGAACTCGGAGGACTCATCCGGTCCGCGGGCGACATCGCGGTCACGGAGCAGGCGAAGCGCATCGAGGCTGATCACGTCCAGCGGGCGATCAAGGTGTCCCGTTCGATCGAAGATCAGATCCGGGAGCGATACGGATCATACAGCGCCGGCGTGGGGACGGACCTCTCGTCCGCGCAGCGCGAGTCGTCGCCGTACCACTACTGGAACGAGCACAAGGCGGACGATGTCCAGGGATACCAGTGAGCGCCGGCATCAGAGCCGTCTGACCATCTTGTAGCCGTCTTCGCCGTCCGTGTAGAACCTCTCCAGGACGCCTGCGATCTCGAAACCGTATCTCTTGTAGAACGCGATCGCCTCACCGTTCGAGATCCGCACCTCGAGTTCGATCTGGCGGATGCCGCGCATCGCGCACACCTGGACGAACGCATTCATCAATTGGCTGCCGATCCCACGCTTTCGGAAGGCGGACGTCACCGCGAACATCAGGATGCGGGCTTGGCCGTCGGCGCTGATCACGGCGGCGAGGAATCCCACCGGGTGGCCGTCGAGGTCGGCGACGAGGAAGCCGTCCCGCCACCAGCGATGGATGTCGAGGTACAGCGAGGTCGGATAGTTCTCGCGCAACGCTTCCCGGACGATCGACGCGACCGCGGGGATGTCGTTCGGGACGAATGGGCGGACCCGCACCGGAGCGGAGCGAAGGGTCCGGCCCATTTGAAAATGACGGTCGTCGGCAGTCTCATGTCCCCTTGCGGCGTTCGACGGCCGTGCGCGTCTTCATCGAGCTGTCGGGGGAACACCCGACGCTTCCCCGGGCGGAGGCGCTCGCCGCCATGGCGTCGGAGCGCGTCGAGGTTCGAACCGCGACGTTCGGTCCGCACCTCCTGCGCCTCGATGTCGTCGGCCCCGTCGAGCGAGCGGCGCATCGGCTCGGTCTCGCCCACGTCGTCTGCGAGGAGCTCGCATCCGGAGATCTCGATACGATTCGCACATTCGCGTCGGCTCAGGAACTGGGCGGTCGCACGTTCCGGGTTCGTTCGCACGGCCTCGATGCGGACCTGGATCCGCGCGCGATCGAGGCACCGCTCGGCGCGGATCTCGCCAAGACGGGTCGTGTGGATCTCGACGCGCCGCAGCTCGACTACCGCGTTCTGCTCTGCGAGGAGTTCGTCCTCGGTCGGGTCTTGCATCGGATCGATCGCTCGCGTCTGGAGGCGACGAAGGTCGCGAACCGACCGTTCTCCCTCCCGATTTCTCTCCATCCGAAGTTCGCGCGGGCCCTCGTCAACTTGGCGCGCGTGCCGATGGCCGGCACCGTCCTCGACCCATTTTGCGGGACCGGCGGGGTCCTGTTGGAGGCCGCGGAGCTGGGGATTCGCGGAGTCGGGATCGATCGAGAGCGAGGGATGGTCGTGGGTGCGCGAACGTCCCTGCGGTCGGCGGGGAGCGCCCCCGAGTTGGTCGTCGCGGATGCCGGGCGGCTCCCGTTGCGGCCGGGGACGGTCCACGGGATCGCGACGGATCCGCCGTACGGCCGCGCCGCCTCGACGCGGGGCGAGGCGATCGATCGACTCTATGGTCGCGCCTTCCAGGCTTTCGCGGAACTCCTCCCGAGAGGCGGCCACCTGGCGATCGTGCTCCCCAGCGAGAAGTGGATCGAGCGCGGATCCAAATCCCTCGAACTCGTCGAGGCCCATGCGCTTCGCGTGCACCGGTCGCTCGTCCGTCACTTCTGCGTCTTCGTCAGGACGTGATTCGGAGGTCGACCGGCAGTTCCGGGTGAATCAGACCATCGGAGGTCCTCGCCGTGACTAGGAAGCTGACATACACTGGGAGGGGGGAGGACGACCAATTGTTCGGGGCTCTCACTTGGAGATCGAACACCGCGCGCTGGCTTGCATTCAACGTGATGGTGACTGAGGCGTTGCTCACGGCCGTGCTGACTGAACCGATCCGGTAGGACGTGAAAAGGATGACGAAGCCAAAAGCGAGTAGATTCTTCTGATCCTTCGCGCCCATGATGACGGACTCCTTGATGGGTCCGGTGTTATTGACGGCGAATGTGAGGAGGAGGGACGAACCCAGTGCGATGGTCTGGTTGATGCCGGGGAGTGGCGTCCCGTTGGCCGCCTCGAACGCGAGGCCGCGTTCACTCGCGACCATCACGAACGGCTGCGGGACGAAGGTCACGATTAGGATCACGACGGCCGCGATGCCGATTAGCTTCCGACGCGTGTCGAGGCGCGTCAAGTCGTTGAGCGGCGGCGGATGTCTCACACCGAGGATGAAGATCAGGAATCCAAACAGAAACCACCCCGGGTAGAACAGACTGAGTCCGAACAGGATTAGGATGGCGGACCACGACAAGTAGAGCTGGCGGCTGCCGAGGAGCGCCCTCGCGACATGGCCCCCGTCGAGCTGACCGGCGGGCAGGAGGTTGATCGCGGTCACGAAGAGGCCGACCCAGCCGGCGAAGGCGAGCGGGTGCGGATGGGTCAGGAGCGTTTCCGGGAGGGGAAAGAATAGCGACAGAGCCCGGAACAGCAGCGACGGCTGCGCCTCCCCAGCGAGGGTGAGGCCCGAGGCCGGTGACGCCGCGGACAATGCGAGCCCCGCCAAGGTGACGGGAATCGCAATCGCGAATCCGACGAGCGGCCCCGACACGCCGATGTCCAAGAGCGCGCGGCGATTCGGGATCGGGTCCCTCATGCTGATGAACGCCCCGAAGGTACCGAGGGGCGGGACGGAAGGCAGGAAGAACGGGAGGGAGGCTTGGACCTTGTACCGCTTCGCGACGAGGTAGTGGCCCATCTCATGGGAGCCGAGGATCGTGAGGAGCGGCAGCGTGAAGAACAGGCCGCCGAAGCCAATCGACTCGGCGGACAAGAACGGCTGGCCCGAATAGTCGGCCCAGTTCCAAGCCCCGCCGAAGAACGTGGTCGTGAGGACGGTGACGAGGAGCAGGATGAGGTTCACCTGCGTCCTGGCGAACCGCGGCCGCGGACGTCGCTGGACGTGGACGAGCGTCTCGCCCTTCTCCTGTGTGATCGTCGGGATATAGTCTTTCGGGACGAGCTCGATGCGAAGCGCGTCGAACGGGGCGTCGATGCCTCCTGGCGGGACCCCGACTTGGAACGTCAAGGCCATCGGGCTGACGACCACGCCGTACACCGAAAAGAAGCGTGCTACCGTCGACCGGAGGGACTCGATTTCCGCCTCCGGCGAGAGCATCGCGCGAGCCAACCTTCCCACGTATTAAAAGGTGCGCGGGTTTGGGAGGACAAGCTACTATTTCCTCCTCCATCGTCCAGTCAGCAGCAGGTCGGACTTTTCGGGCAGACGGCGGCAGACGTCAAGTTCTACGGCGCTTTCACACGCCCGGCTCATGCTTTGGCGCTGACCGAATCCGACAAGATCTCTCGAATGTGATCGGACACGCCCAACAGCGTGACGAGGCGGACCATGTCCCCGAGCAACTCGCGCGGGTTCAGGTATCCGTTCTTGAACGCTAGGTCGGCGAATCGACTATACAGAATCGGCGTTAACCTCAGTTTGACGTCCTTCGACTTGACCCCGGGGTGGCGCGTTGCGTTGTCCCTCTCGGCCGCCCCGTCTGCTCCCTCTCCCATTGCTCCCACGGTTACAACGCCCGATCGCTGGATAAGGGTTCTCCTTGCATCCCATGCCTGGTCATAGGCTCCATCGACGCGTGCCGTGAAGCTCTCCGACGAGCGACGGTTCGCCGGATGGGATAGCGAATTGGGCGGGCGCGGACCGCTAATCGGGCACGCCTCAGATGGGACGGGCTCCCATGAACCAGAGGAGGACCGCGGTGCCGAGGCCCGCGGCGACAAACCGAAGGCCGGTGACGATCACGCGTTCGCGGACGAGGTTCCCGAGATACGCGCCGATCACGAACAGGAGCACGAACGTGATGACGATCGCGGCGATCGTCGCGTCTCGAAAGTCGAGGAAGGCGAACGGGATGATCGGGAGGAGGGCGGCCAGCAGCGGGGCGATCCCGTGGACCAGCGCGCTCAGGATCGCCGCGAATTGGAACGCCTCCTTGTGTTCCTCGCTGAGCCGCGCGAGCATCGCACGCTCGATCGTGCGGATGTCGAGCTTCTTCTCGACGCGTTCCGCTTCGTACGCGCCGACCGCGCTACTCACCGCGAGGGCGACCGCGGCGCCGATCGATGCCGAGAGGATCAGCGCCTTGTGCGTCTCCGATGCCCCGACTGCATACGCGCCGATGATGATTCCGAGAACCGTCAGGGCTCCGTCGAATGCACCAATCACGAAGTAGCGCCGGATGATCGGCCCGACATTCGTGATTTCGTCGTACTCCCGAATTCGGCGACGCCAAGCCCCGAGATCCATGTCATCCGCTCGGGATCCCAAGTTTCTCGCGGATGGTCCGTTCGAGTCGCTCGGCGGCGGCACGGGCCTGGTCGAGGTTCGGGAAGCTCGCTTGGGCGAAGTCCGGCTTACCGCCTCCCTTCCCGCGGAATTCCGGCGCGACCGATTGGAGGATTTCGGCGGCGTCCACGGGGACGTCGGGCCCGCGGGATACGACGAGGCGCACGTCGGTCGGCGCCTTGGCCCACAATATCGCGGTCGCTCGCGCCTCCGATGCGATCGCCTTCGACATCGACATCATGAACCCGACCCCTTCCGCTACCTCTTGTTTCACGAGCGGCCACGCCATCCGCGTCGTCTGGACAGCCTCCCGGGCCTTCGCCGCCGCCTGTTCGTCCGTCGTCCGTTGAGAGATCTTCCGCAGCTCCTTCCACTCGGCCACGACTCGTTCGGCGGTTGAGACGAGCTGGTCTGCGGGGACTCCGAAGATTTCCGCCGCCCGCTTGACTTCTTCGGACTGTTTCCGAACCGCATCGAACGCCGCTTTCCCCGCGGCGAATTCGAGGCGCACGACGCCGTCCTGGATGCGCGTGGACCGGAGCAGTTTGATGAGCGCGACGTCGCTCGTGCGGGCGACGTGTGTCCCCCCACACGCCTCCACGTCCCATTTCGGGATTTCGACCACCCGCAGCTCCCCGCCCGGCACGGAGCCGCCCTGGTAGAGTCGGAAGCCGAACTTCCGCTCAGCGAGATCGCGGGCCAAGAACTTGGCGCGGACCTGTCGAGACGCCAAGACCTGGTCGTTCGCCAGCTCCTCGATCTTCGCGAACTCCGCCTCGGTCAGGGCGTCGAAGTGCGTGATGTCGAGTCGCGCCATGTCGACGGCCTTGTGCGCGCCCGCTTGCCAGACGTGGTTTCCGAGGACTTTGCGCGCCGCGCCGAGGACAATGTGGGTGGCCGTGTGGTTCCGCATCAACGCCTCGCGCCGACTCGCATCGATTGCGCAGGCCACTCGCTTCCCCTGAAGGCGACCCGCATCCCCGCGGACGAAGTGCAGGACCGTCGAGCCGGTGCGTTGGACATCGTAGACTTCGAATTCGTCGATCGTCCCGTGGTCGGCTTCCTGACCGCCGCCTTCCGGATAGAAGAACGTCTGGTCCAGGACCACGGCCTCGCCTTCGACCGCGAGGACTTTCGCGCGGAAAGAACGCCTCCGGCGATCCTCGTAGACCCGAAGCTTCGTGGTCGGGAGTTCCTTCGAGATCGCGATTCGTTTCGTCGGCTCGGCCACGGGACGCTCGTGTCGCGCCGCAACGCGAGCATAGAAGTCGTCCGGGATCGTAATCGGCAAGTTCGTGAATTCTTGGACGACGTCCGGATTGAGGCCGTGGCTGTCGTACAGCTCGAGGAGGGTCTCGACATCGAAGCCCTTGCCCGCGGCCGTCAGTTCCGTCGCGATCTTCCCGACGGTCGCCCGCCCCTTCTCGAGCGTCTCTTTGTACCGCGACTCTTCGACCTTCAGGAGCTTCAGGATGTCTCCCTTGTTGAAGAAGAACTCCGGGTAGTCTTCTCGGATCTGGTCGATCATGAAGGACACCGTGTCGCCCAGGCTGTACGTGATGTTCAGATCTTTGAGCGCGCGGAGTCCCCGCCGGACGAGGAGGCGCGCGAAATAGCCCTCTCGGCTGTTCGAAGGGACGACCCCGTCTCCGAGGAGGAAGATCAGCGCTCGCGAGTGGTCGCACACGATGTACAGGGCCTCGAGCGGCGAGACCTGCGCGACGAGTTCGTCGACCGAGATCCCGACGCGCTCTGCCGTCTGTTGTCGGATCGTGCGGATATCCGCGAGGGTCTCGACTTTCAGCATGCCCGCGACTTTCGAGTATTCCCGGAGGACCCGGTCGTCCACGCGCTTCGCGCCGGTTGCCCGCTTCAGGTACGCGAGCGCCTCGCCGAAGACGGCCTCGTACGCCGACGTCGTGGCCTGCGAGAGCCACGTCAGTCGCTCGAGACCGTATCCTGTGTCGACGACCTGGGTATCCATCGGGACGCGATGGCCGTTGATCTCCCGGTTCATCATGAACACCAGGGTCGCCGGTTCGGCGCCGCCGAAGACGACCTCGAAGCACGGTCCGCTGTTCCCGCCGCCCTCCCACCACGACTCCTTGTAGCGGACGAGGGTCGGGTCGACGCCGAGGCGCTCCGTCAGAAAGAGATGGCAGATCTCGACCGTCCGGTCCTTGAAGTAGATGAATTTCTTCGGGAAGTTGAACGCATGGTGAGCCATCATCTCGAACATCGTGAAATGCTGGCCGGTCTTCCCGACATTGTCGATGTCCAGGAATCGCACGCAGGGCTGGCTGATCGCCAACGGGTTCGCGGGCGGGCTCGCCTCGCCGCTGATCACCCATGGTTGGAACGGATACACGCTGGCCTGGACGAAGAAGACGTCATCGCGCCAGCGTGCGACGATCGGGTAGCGCTTTACCCGTGTGTGGCCGTTTTGCTCAAGGAAGGAGAGGAAGTCCTCCCGCATCGCGCGGTAGGTGAGCTTCTTCTTGAACGGCGACGCGCCGATGAAGTCGTATTCTTGGCAGGGGGCCTCCCCGCACGTCTCGTGGATCCCGAGCGACCAGAAGGGGGTCGAGCATTTCGAACACGTCTGGCGGGTGAATCCTTGCTTCCGAAACAGCTCGACCTCGTATTCACTCTCGGGCATTTTCGGCCTCCGAACGAACGGCCGCGCTTAAAGGTTCTCGGAGGGCCTTCGGCATCCGAATCCGCATTCGGTGTTTTCCGAATATGTACCGCGCGGTTAAGTACGCGCGCTCCGCTGAGTTGTTGGAGGCAATTGCTTGGAAGAGCGACCGCTGACTGCGTTCATCCTGTCGTTGCTCGGCAGCGTGTTCGTCATCGTCGGAACGATCCTCGGCTTGGTGCTGTACTCATCGAGCCCCTATGCGTCCATCAGCACCCTCATGGCGATTCTGGCCGGGGTCTCCGTGGCTCTGGGCATCCTGATGCTCGCGATGACGTTCATGCTCTACTCGCGCCCGGAGCTTCACGTGGCGTGGG